>Ga0181553_10001201_pt1 | contig 23232 bp, 7 predicted proteins | sample 011ome_17_FD_133753 | JGI IMG/M metagenome (GOLD analysis project Ga0181553, IMG submission 133753) | Coastal salt marsh microbial communities from the Groves Creek Marsh, Skidaway Island, Georgia - 011502XT metaG (megahit assembly) | ecosystem: Environmental > Aquatic > Marine > Intertidal zone...
CAACTTTTCAAGCGCTCTCGCCAACGCATCAATCGCAATCTTATCCTCTTCACTCGCCGTCGTCCCGCGATTCACTCGAGATATCGCATCTAACAGCGCCTCTTTCGCCCGCGCGCGCTTCGCGGTCGGCCCGGAAAACACGTGCGCAACCATGGATTGAAATGCGAAAGATGATGATGATGATGACGTCGACGACGTGGCGCGGACGACGGTGCGGCGCGTGCTGTGCCTTGCGGACGTCGACGTCGTGGCGCGCGAGGACGACCACGCGCGCGTCGTTCTTAGGTGCGTCGTCACCGTCGTCATGCGTGCGAGGTCGTTGAAGTGCGCGCAGGCGTCGCGAAGTGTCGTCAGCCTGCGCCTCGCGCGCGTCGGCTGAAAAAGCGTCGCGGCGTCCTTCAGTCCTTCATCCTCCTCCTCCGCGCCGCGTGCGATGGACGGCGCATGTACGTGTGGTATGGGCGTCGTGGTATGTGTGGCGGATATCCTATGTTATATCACAAATTAAATCGAAGTTATAGCAGTGACTTGGAACGACGTACGCGCGGGGGCGCGCGACGGGTGGCGTCTTTGAATCCTCCGTCGAGAGGGGAGGATCAAAAAAAACACCAACCGACGTTACGCGCGGCACCGCGTGATGCATACATCGGCAAGCAAACGCGGCAAGAATGCAGGAAAGAAGGTGCGGTGCGGTAAATAATTTTTCGTCTCGAGTAATAATCACTCGAGAATGGAAAATTGTTTACGCTTCGTCGACAGACATGGTGACGGCACCCTCCGCCGCTTGCATCTTTTCTCTGAATTGGCGACCCATTTCGTCGGCGGTTTCGAACACCGCTGCCGGGTTGCGCAACATGTCGCCGTGGTTTTGTTCGAGCTTTTTCGTGGACAAGCTCAAGCGGCCCTTTTCGCTGTCCTTGGACATGACCAAAACCTTGATGCGGTCACCCGGGGAGAGGACGTTTTCGACGGCGACAATGCGCTCGTGCGAGATTTGCGAAATGTGCAACAAACCAGATTGACCGCCGACGTCAACAAAGGCCCCGTACGGCTTCACCGCTTGCACCATGCCCTCAACCACGTCACCAACCTCTAAACCTTCCGCGCTCACCATGTCAGTCGCCAAACGGTGCGACAAGACCAATCTGTTCTTCTCCTCGTCGACTTCGATAAACTTGAACGGCAACTGTTGGCCAATCAATTCTTCGCGGTTCAACGTGCGAATACCAATGTGCGATTGCGGCACAAAACCACGAAGCTTTTCGCATTCAACCAACAAACCACCGCGGTTGACGCTCAACACTTCACCCGTCAACGCGGCGTCCTCCGCTTGCGCCTCGCGGCAGCGGTCCCACGCCTTGGCGAGCTCCATCTTGCGCACGGAGAGCGTCAGCATGCCTTCGCCGTTGTCGTCTTGAATGATTTCAAACTCATACGTTTCATCAATGTCAAACACAGACGCAGCCTGTAGGGGTAAAAAACACGAAAGGCTTTTGCAGTCAGTACACAAAACCCTAAACACAGGGTTTCCCCCCTCGCGAGGCTTTTCGACGAATCATTCCATCATGGTCGTGCTCCACGCCATGGACGACGACGACGCCATCGACGACGCCTATCGCCATCGACGAAAAACACGACGCACACAAAAAATCACGTCATCACATCGCCGAATCATCGCACGCATCGAACACGACGCACATTCTTCACCGCACTCAACGAACACTCGCTCGTGGGCACGAGCGCATCCGCCTTGGCGCCAATCTCCACGAGCGCCCCCTTGGTGTCGCACGCCACGACCTTGCCGTGCACCTTATCCCCAACCTTGTACGAGTACTGGTAGTTCTCCAACAACGACGCGAGTTCGGCGTATTGTTCGGCGTGTTCGCCCTTCACCGTGTCGCTCACGATGGCGCGCGGCGCGACGACGACGCGCGAGGATTGGCCCGCGCGCGCGAGGCGCGAAGACCTAACGACGACGGCGCGCGTCGTCGTCGTGGATGTCGTCGTCGAGAACGCAGACATGATCGATCGATTGGTCGATGTGAACGGTGCTTTTGTTGACGACGAAAAAAAAGTCGTGTGTCGTGTGTGTTCGAGCGAAAATCACGCGGTTCGCGCGCACGTCGACGACTGCCGACGCGCGGCGTACGTCGTCGTCGCCATCTTTAGCGCGCGCGGCGGCATCGCGGACGCACACGATTCGGACATTCGGCGGCCCGGGAAATACACCAGTGTGATGGGTTTTTGTTTTCTTAAGTATGTATTCGAGTCTACTTACTGATGCTGCTTTTGACGTCAATTCTCTCAATCTCGCGTGCGTCATACGACGACGACGACGACGACGAGGACGACGAGGACGAGGAGGAGGATACGATGAGTACTGCAGCGGCGCGAGCGTTAGCGGCATCCGTCGACGCCGCCATGGGAGGTACGTCACCAGCATCAATCATCACGCGTGATTGAATTGAATGATTGAATCGTGAATCTGTCTTTCGGATGGATGGTCGCATCATCCGTCGACGGCGCGTCGTTGGCGCGTGTGCGTATATATATATATATCGAGAGACTGACGGGTGTGATGGTGATCGTGATCGTTGCGCGTGTACAGCGTCGAGCGCGGCGAAAGGACGCGTATTAGGCGGCTTGGAGGAGTTCATCGACGCCGAGCAGCCGTTGCGCGAAGAGACGCCGAGCGCGTTGGAGGTGAGGTTTTACGTCGCGCGTGCGTGCGTGCGTGCGTGTCGCGTCTCGCACAGACGATGGATTTTGATGTCGAACGCGCGCGTGTGTCATGTATGTGTGAATAATACATTGCGTGACTGACAAACGTGGTGTCTTTGCTCGACGCAGACGACGCCGATCACCGTATACGAGACGCAATACGTCGAGGCGCAAATGCGTATGATTGCGGTGAATGATTCGTTTATATGCTATGGTATTCGTAATGGGTTGATTCGCGTGTTTAGTCGACAGAGTGGTAACGTTCGGTCGCTGTTGCGCGGACACTCGGATTCCATCGCGGCGTTGAAGTTTCTCGCCGACACCGACGTGTTGCTTTCGGTGGATGTTCGTGGTCGCGTCACCGTGCGTAAATTGACGTTGGATTTGGCCAATGAAGCTATTGATTCGCAGACGTTGATTGATTTTGATTTCAATGTTGATGCTTCGGCGACTGGGACGCCGCCGAGCGCGTGCTGGTTGCCGCTCGATTCTCGCAAGCCGGGGAGGTGCGAGTTTGCGCTCAGCGCGGGGACGTGCGTGGTGTGCTACGAGTGCGCGTTTTTGGCGGCGAAAGACACAGAGCTCGTGACGATTTCTCTCGATGCGCCGCCCGCGATGCGTGGTTTGCAAGTTATTGAATTCGACGCGCCGGTGTCGTGCGTCGATAGCGCTCCGGAAGGTCGCAAGCTCGTCGCCGCGTCTGAAGGCAGAGCATACGTCTTGGTCAAGGCGGATGGCGAAGACGAATTTGAGTGCACAGATACGTTGCCTTGGACGGTTGAGACGGCGCTGTTCGCCTCGGCTGAGCGCGTGATTTTGGGTAATAAGAACAACACCGAGCTCGTCGTCGTGGACGTCACGCAGCCGACGCCGGTGGCGGTACAGCGCGTGGTGTTTACGAGCGCCAACGACAAGTGCTTCAACGTGTCGTTACAACACGATACGGCGAGCGGCATCGTGATGTTATCGAACACGCGCATGAATACCGTGTTCGCATTGCATTTTAGAGACGTTTTCGACTACGTCACTCGCTTTGAAACTTCACAGCCAGTGTTGAGTTTTGACTCGCGTAAGGAGACCGACGCCGAAGGCGACGCCATAAAGCTCTTTTGCTTGCAAACTCAAGCGATTCAGACGTTGCGCATGCCCATCGATGCATGCGTGCCTCCGGCGGGGATGATCCCGTCTACGCCAAAAAACACGTCAAAGATGTCGACGTCGTCGTCTGGGTTGTTGACTCCGGATATGTTCATGGGTGCTGAGCTCGCGGGCGACGAAGACGAAGACGACGTCAAGGAGGATGGCGTTTCGGGACACGCCAAGTCTAAAACACAAGCGCCGGCGTACGAGAATGACGAAGAAGAGTACGAAGAACAGTACGACGTCGATGACGACGACGAAATGGTCAGCGCCGCTGCGAGTGGCGCGACGACGCCCGCGGCGATTCCCATTGCCGCGACCGCCGTCGATGTCAAGCAGCTCCGCGCCGCGATTCGCAGCGAAATGCAAGAGCTTCTTGAAGAGATTCGCAGCGAGCGACGCCAAGCGGCGGAAGAACGCAAAGCGGACATGGAGCGCGCGAGAAAGGCAAACGAAACTGCAGCTGCAAACTTGAAGCGCGACGTCACGAATGCCATCGCGACGCTCTTACAGCAATACGGAGAGTCCAACGCAAAGACGATTGAAGCCGGCGTCGCGCGCGCGCAATCCGTCGCCGCGACGAGCGCGCAGACGGCGATGAAATCTATCGTCGGTCCCGCGATCGACTCCGCCGTCCGCGCGCAAATGGAAACGTCCGTGGTGCCCAGATTTGAACTTGCGTGCGGTGAAATGTTCAAGCAAGTCAAATCGACGTTTGAACGAGGCATGTCTGACCTCAACAGCGAGCTGCTCGCGGCAAGAGAATCAGCAATTCTTTCGCAAACGCAACCGCTGGTATCGGGTTTGCGCGCCGCCACGAATGAAGTGCGTCAAGCGGCGACGGTGTTGCTCACTGACGTGCCCAACCAAGTTGCCGTAGCCATGTCCAAGGCGAGCGCCGGCGTCCCGGCGACCATGGGCGCGCCTCCCGGTATGCCGACCAAGAGCGCGCCGCGGTCGTTGGCTCAAATCGAGCAGCAGCTCGACCCGACTGTGGAAATTGGTAAGCTTTTGCAGTCTAACCAAATCGACAAGGCCTTCAACTTTGCGCTGAGCTTGAGCAACGTTGAAGCCGTCATGTGGCTCGTCAATCAATTGTCAAGCGATCGCATCTTTGCCCAAACGCCGTGCCCGTTGTCCCAAGGCGTGTTGTTGTCGTTGGTTCAACAGTTGTCTACGAACTTGAACACCCCGGACGCGCCGAAAAAGCTAGATTGGATCAGAGATGCGTGTTTAGCGGTAGATCCGGCGAATCCGGCGATGAAGGCGCATATGAAGCCTGTGTTGAGCGCGGTGCATCAGGCGCTCATGGCGGCGGCAAACTCGCCCAGCGCCGCGCCCGAGGTTCGCGCCGGCACGAGATTGTGTATCCACGTTGTGAACTCCATGCTCACCGCGTGTCAGTAGATTTCATAAAACAAAGTTTTCTCTCCATCGTCGTCGCTAGCCGTTGTTTGTTTAATACACCATACTACGAGTACCATACATTATATCCTCCCACGCGCGATTCGTTGTTACCGAGCGTCATGTGACCTACTACGCGTCACATGACCTACTACGTGTCTCTTCATTCACTTCCTCGCGCGCCGTTCGATTCGTTCGTGCGACCGCGACGCGCAATTGTTCACCTCTTCGTATCGCTCACTGCGTTCGCGTTCGCATTCGTGTTGTCGCACCGCGCGCGGTGATACATCCTTTCTGTGTGTCGGTCCATATGCCTCCGCGTCCCGACCGGCTCATCCCCAAAGCGTCCGTCAACGCAACGTCCGTCGCCGACGGCGCAGAGGTTGGCGAATTACAATCTCCGTGGTATGCCCTGAACGCGTCGTGCTCGAGCGCGGCGAGCCGTGACGCCATCGCGATCGTCGATGTCGTCTACGGCGACGACCGAGGCATCGAGCCGAGCGTTGTCGAGTACTCTGCCGGAGCGATACTCTTTGAAGCTAAGACTCTCGCGTACGAGCTCGAACGCTCGTATGGCGTCACGAAAGGTTCAAATGTTATTCTCATGCTCGAAAACAGCGCGGCGTACATCGTAGCGATGCATGCATGCGCAGGGTTGGGCGCGCGCTGCGCCCACGCCAATCCGGCATCGACGGCGAGTGAATTTCAATCGGCACTGGCAGCCATTTCGACGACGTCTACGGCGTCACCTCGCGTCATCATCGCCAACGATGCGTTCGCAAATGTCATCGGTGATGCGCTCTACGCGCAGTATCACATCGCATCCATCGCGAACGATGACACGTCGCTCGATGACGTGTCATTTGCGCCTCCGGCGGTGATGTACCATCGCTCGGGCGCCTTGTCCGTGACGTCTTCGTTACCTTCATACGATCGACCAGACGTGCGTGCATTCATGCACCACCACGTCGCGTGTTCTCGATTTGCATTAGATCTCACCGTGAGTGCTTGTGGCGACGACTACGTCGTCACCGGCGATTCATCCGATCTAGACGCCGACGAAGACCCGTTGCGTCTGTTGGCTCGCGGCGGCGGCGACGCGTTGCGCTGGCGTCCATCGATGACAAACCACCAACTCCTCGAGTGCGACTTCCAATGCATGTTCACATCGGGTACCACGGGTAAGTGCAAGCTCATCACGCACACCCAACGGCAGGTGGCGCTCCACGCGAGATCTTTCGCCGAGTATTGTGAATTCAAGCCATTCGTGGACGTGGCGCTGCACGTGGCGCCCATGCACCACGCCATGGGTGCCTCCGCGACGCACCCGTGCGTGCTCGTCGGGGGCGTGAAACAAGTCATCATCATCACTCCGCACGGTCATTTCGACGCACGCGCGACGCTGGAGACGATCGCGGCGCACGGGGTGACTTTTACGCAGCTCGCCCCGACGCACCTCTCGATGACGCTCGCGGATGTCGCCGCCTTTGCGGGACACTGCGCGCCGACATTACGCATGGTGTCCTGCGGTGGCTCATGCGTTCCAGCGCACTTGATTCGCGCGTTTACTCGCGCGTGTCCGCGTGCGGTGTTCTTTGTGGATTACGGATGCACTGAGGCATGCGGGAAGATGTGCTCGACGCTGCGACGGGTGGCAAATGTCGACGCCGGCGCTGAGGAGGATGTCGAGTCGCACAGTCGCGCCGGATGGTCGATGCCGCTCTTCGACGTGGCTGTCGTAAAAGACCTCTCGTCGATGCAATCGGTGGCGTTCGATGACGCCGAATCTGGTGAGGTCATCGTGCGAGGACCGACCGTCGTACGCGACCCGGATGACTTTGACGTAGACGTAGACGAATGGCATCGCACTGGGGACGTCGCCGCGGTGAACCCCAAGGGATCGTTACGCATCGTCGACCGCGTCAAGGATGTCATACATGTCGGTGGCGAAACTGTATACGGAAGCGAGGTCGAACGCGTCGTGCTCGAACACCCCGACGTGGTTGAATGCGCGGTGTTCGCGGCGCCAGACGCGCTCATGGGTGAGGTTCCGCACTGCGCCGTAGTGGTTCGCGACGTCTCGCCGCGTGTGGACGCCCAGACGTTAATTGATTTCATCGCCGCGCGCCTTGCCCGATTCAAGGTTCCACATCACATCGTGTTTGTCGACGCGCTCCCGAAAACATCGCTCGGAAAGGTGATCAAATCGAAACTTCGGTTGGATTCCGGTTCCGGTTCCGGTGTCGGTGCTCCACGAAATAGCGAAGACATCGCGCGCGGCGTCGATCGAGCGCTTCGCGACGCCACGGGATGGGCAGATGACGTCATCATTGACGCCGACGCACCGCTCATTGGCGCCCTTGGCATGCGTTCGACGCACGCCGTGGCGTTCGCGCGTGCGCTCGGCGAACGATTCCACATCGACGTCCCGACGACGGTGGTTTTTGATCGATTCTGCGCTCGCGGCGTGGCTGAATTCATCCAAGCCGCGACGACGACGACGATGACAGTCGTAGATCAACCACCGATGACGATCCATGCCCGCGCACGCCCGGGACATGTCGCCGTGATACGCATATCCATGTCGTGTCCGGGTCGAGTGGACGATTTCGAGTCGTACATCCGTCGGGCTGGCGACGCCGCGCAAACCCTCGATGGTCGTTTCGACGTCGAATGCCCCACGACGACGGCGATGACGACATCCATTCCCGTTCGGTTCGCTTCGCGCATCATGCCAATGGATGTTGACGACATTGTCGCGAATGAACTCGCGCCGAGCGAAGCCGCGTACGTCGACCCGCAGCATCGCCTCACGCTCCGGCACGCGCTTTCAATGTCTCCCGGCCCGAGCTCCGGCGTCTTCATCGGTTGCATGTGGAACGACGACTACGCCACAACGCTCGCGGCGTGTCCGTGCGTTCTCGCTGCCCCCAGCGCATCGATTGGACTCGGTTCTGGTTTAGCGTTTTTGACTGGCCGCGTCGCCTACGTGGTCAACGCCGCCGGTCCCGCCGTCGGCGTCGACACCGCGTGCTCGAGCTCTCTGGTCGCCTGCGCACTCGGCATCGACGCCATTCATGGAACATCCCACACGACGCAAGCGGTGTGTGGAGGCGTGAACGCGCTCATCAGTGCGCGAACGATGGGTACCATTTACCGATTGGGCGCGTTGTCCCCGGATGGACGATGTAAGACGCTCGACGTCGGCGCGGATGGATACGGGCGCGCCGAAGCTTGCGCGCAATGCCTGCTCGACAAGTGCGACACGGAATCATCCACTCACATCACGCGCGTGTGTATGAATCAAGACGCACGATCGAGCGCGCTGACGGCACCGCGTGGGAGCGCGCAGAGCGCGTGCGTGACAGAGGCGATGACGGCGGACGTCGAGCCGCATTCAGCTCCGCGGCAATATACGCTCCACGGCACGGGGACACCGTTGGGTGATCCTTTGGAATTCAGCGCGCTTTTCGAGGCGCTTGATGCGCACGTGAATGCGATGACGGTGATGTCGGTGAAGTCGAAGCTTGGACACGGCGAAGGTGCGGCGGGGATTGTCGGAGCGCTGGCGGCGCTCGCGAGCGTCGCGGAGCGACGGGATGTTCACATTTCACATTTGGTGGCATTGAATCAGTATATTCGTGACGTTCCCGCGCGTGCGGCGATGCCTAGACAACCTGCGGGATGTGCGCTGACGTCGTCATCTGGTGATGCATCCGTCGTCGTCGCGCGCGTCGCGGGCGTGAGCGCGTTTGGCATGTCGGGGACAAACGCCGTCGGTGCCGTGAAATCATCATCATCATCGTCAGTTGTATCAGCATTGGCACTGCCGCGTCGACGCTTTCTGTTCGACGCAGCGCACTGGTGTTCCGTGCCGCCACCATCGCACGCGTTCATCCATCGATACGTTGAGACGACTTTTTCTGGCATCGTGACGTTTCGTGCGCGCGTCGACGCTCGAAGACATCGTTTGGATTACCGCCTCGCGGGCGCGCCGGCATTCGGCGCCGCAGCGTTCGCTGACATCGCCCACGGCGTCGCCGTGTCGAAGTTACTACTATCCAGCACTGATGCGTGCGTTCGACACATGTGCGTGCACGCGGTGTTGTTTCTACGCGCAACCGGTGTATCTGAATTTGACGTCGGCGTCTCGGCGCGGCTGGGCGCCGTCAGCGCGCGCACGTCTGATGGCGTCAAGCGCATGTCTTGCGACGTGCGTCAGATGCGGCACGTGATGTCGTCGAACACAGCGTCGGGTGGGTCAAGGCGCACGCCGACGCCGACGACTGCATGTGAACCGAGTCGTCGACCGCGATTGTGCGCCGCGCGGGCGCGGGATTCGTGCCCAAACGCCGACGCGGGACATGTGGCGCTCGTAGACGCGGCGATGCAACTCGGTGCGTTCATGATTTCGACGACGACGATGACGGAAGCGCGCGTACCCATATCATTTGAGACGGTCTATCAGCAGCGTCATTCGTCGTGTATGGGTGATTCCGCCGCGCTCGCGGCGAAAGCGTTGAACCGCGTCGTCGCCGCCGGCTTTGCGAGCGCGACACACGTCGCGACGACGTCGATGCTATCATCTCGTCTTCGTCAGCGTCAACACCAAGGCGGTAGTAAAAGCAAGCATATGATTTACGAGCATCAAAGAGTGGCGCTGTGTGCGTTGAGTTCGTCATCGTGGTCGAAGGTGTCGTCATCATCCGTTGCGCGTCTGCGTCTTCAGGAGCGCCGCTCGGCGTCGTCGCCGGCGCTCGTCGCCGCCGCGTTGAATGTCGTCCAATGCAGCACTTGTGACGGTGCGTTTCCAGCCTGCATAACGTTTGAAACGATGACTGAAGGCGCGCGAGAAGGCGGTCTTCGAGCTATGGCGAGGACGGTCGCGCTTGAGCACCGCCCGCTCCGGCGGAGAGTCTGTTCGTATTCTGTGAGCTCGAACACGTCGCGCGGCGATGTCGGCGGCGCCATCCTTGACGATGCGAGTCTGCATGAATTCGACGTGTGCGCGCGAGTAGTTTGCGAGCCTAGACTCGTTCGCGGCACTGTGACTGGACGTCGATGTGATCCTCGCGGCCGAGTTTTGGTCATTTTTGGTGGCGTCGGCGGCGTCGGACTCGAAACCGCCCGTCGCGCCAACGCCGACACCGTCGTCCTCCTCGCCAGTCGACGTGGACGTTCGCTCGAGCTCAATCCTAGCACGTTGTGTGTCGCCTCGGTATCGATATGCTCGTGCGATGTCGCGAGCATCGACCAAGTCAAGGACTGTCTGTCTTATGTGTCTTGCGCAGCCGCGTCGCCGAATGTCGACGTCACGCACGCGAGCGGCGCGCTTCGAGATAACATGCTCCAATTCCAGCGCGCATCCAGCGTCTCTACGGTGTTCGCGATGAAAACTGCAGGATTTTCATCTCTTATGCATCCGTGTGCGACGTCATTGCGTCCATGCGCCGTGCTCGCGTGTTCAAGCATCGCCTCGACGTTGGGCTCGGCTGGGCAGGCGAATTACGCCGCCGCGAACGGCGTCGTCGATACCCTCGCGCTCGAGAAGCGCGCGCAAGGCTTGGTGGTCTCGAGCGCACAATTCGGTGCGTGGTCGCGTGTGGGAATGACATCGCGCGCATCATCAGTGATACATCGCGCAGAACGCCTCGGGCTTGGCTCGATTGATCCCGAAGACGGCGTTCGGGTGGTGTTTGACATTTTACGCGCATGCGAACCGGGCGCGAGCGTGGTGGTTGTATGTCCGTTTGATGTTCGCGTTGTGTCCAAGTATTTCTCCGCAGACTTGACCACGATGTTTAATACCTTTGCTGGCGTTTCGCAGGCGCCGTCTTCGACGTCATCTTTGGCGTTCGCTGGACAACATGGAGTCGGCAAAGATGACATTCGAGCGCGCGTCGCCTCTGCGGTGCGCGCGGTAATCAACACATCGTCGATTTCGTCAACGTCCATTGACGTCGACGCCCCGCTCGTTGCGTCTGGTCTGGATTCACTCGCGGCGAATGAGCTCAAGATCGAACTCGACGGCGCATTTGGATTTCATACTCCGGCGACGTTGGCGTATGATTTTCCCACCATTCGTACGCTGAGCGAATACATCGCGTCGCAGCTGGCGCCAAGTAGTAGCGCACCTCAGACGCACTCGTCTATGTCGAGTTTATCGTTATCGTCGTCACATATGCCGTCGGGCGCGCTGGCTGAAATCACAAACACCAATCTCGCGTGCGCCGGTTCGTCTTCGGCAATTGCCGCGAGTTCTACCGATGTCGACGGCGCCTCTCGAGCGCCTCGATCGCGATGGAACCATGACTTTGTCATCGATACCGATGCCGTGCGCGCATTCATCCCGTACTTTGCCGGTTTCGTCGATCATTCTGTGACGTTATTTGACGCCGAAGTGTTTGGCATTCCACCCGTGGAGGCGTTGATCATGTGCCCGCAAATGCGCGGCGTTCTCGAAGGCGCTCTCATCGTCGGGAACGGTAATGCCGCTCGTGACGTTGGCGTGTACGTCGGCGTCACGCAATCGAATTATAAATCAGATATTGTGCACGCGTTCTGGGGACAATTCCACCAAACCATGGGCACCGGCTCGTTACCATCCGTCGCCGCCGGGCGCGTGAATTTCATGTTTGACTACGCTGGTCCATCTTTGGCGATAGACACCGCACGCTCATCAAGTTTAGTCGCTGTGTCATTCGCATTTGACGCGTTACGTGCCAATGTAGTGTCTTACGCGTTGATGTGCGGCACGCATTTGATGGTGAGCGCAAATGGCGCTGTGGATAGGCGCGTGGCAAATTTACTAAGTATGGATGGTCGATGTAAGACGTTTGACGCCGATGCGGATGGATTTGCGCAAAGTGAGGCGTGTGGCGTCGTCGGTGCGCGCGTTGCGATGAGACATGGACGTAATCGCCGTCGTAACGACGTTGGCGCGGTGGATCGTCGTCTACAGAGCCGCGGCGAGAGTAGTCACGATATGCTCATTGCCATCGTGGGGAACAGTGTCAATCAGGATGGTCGATCGAGTGCGCTGACCGCACCAAATGGTCCCGCGCAACAAGCGGCGCTGCGCATCGCGTTGCTCGTCGCTAGTCGCGATGGATTTGAGGATGGCGTGAGCACGCATGGCACGGGAACCGCGCTCGGCGACCCTATTGAAGTTGGCGCCATCGTCGCCGTCGCTTCCGACATGTCTGCACATGGGGTGGTTTTAGAGGCTACGAAATCGCAATGTGGGCACAGCGAGACCGCGGCCGGGGTCGTCGCTTTGGCGAAGACGGTTCGCGTGCTCGCGCGGAGGAGACGGGACGCCGTCGTGCATTTGCGACGCGTGAACCATCACGTGAGTTCAATCACCACTTGGCGGCGGACATCGGCAATGGTGAGCATTCCGAGACAAAGCACGCATTATTTGCGTCATCATGAAACACAGTCGCGGACTGCGTCGTGCGGGATTTCTGCGTTTGCGTTCCAAGGTACCAATGCGCACGTCGTCGTCGTCGCGGCGGCCGCGGCTGTCGTCAACGCCGCGACGTCTTCGACGACGCCTACGTCAGTATTATTGAGTAAATCGCGATTCTGGCCGCTTCCAAACGTTTATCCACACGTTCAAGCGTTTAAGGCATTTACAAAGGACGACGTGAGCACGATGAAGACGACGTTTGTCGGCACCGTGCATCCTCGCGACGACGCGCACATGTTGGACCACATCGTCAATGGGAGCGCCATCTACCCTGGCGCTGGGTATCAAGAACTTGCAGCGGCGATCCCGAAAATACTCGTTAACGGCAATGACAACGGCGGCGCGGTGATCTCCAACTCTATGATTCCAGCACCGATGGTGATGTCCACGGAATCTCGCACGCTCGTCGATGTCGTCGTCTTTGGCGCTAGAGCTGTCGTCGTGAAATCCACCACGAATTCTGCGACGCACATGCGTTGCGGCATTCAGCGCACGTACGTTGTGAGGCAGCATACAACGTTGGTATGTCCAAGACTCGCGATGGCGGATCGACGTGCGTCGGCGTGTGCGAGAATCCCGCGGCGGGACGAGCATTTAAGCTACGACGTCCACCCAGCTGCGCTGGATTGTGCGTTACAACTGGCCGCCGCGATCGATAATGCTCGAAATGACGGCGTGGTAAAAGTTCCTGTCGGCGTGCGTGCGTATAAATCCTCTTCGCTGTCGTCGTCGTCGTCGGCGGCGTTGTCATTGATGGTGGCAGCTCTTCGAGGCGTTAATCATACGCTCGAGGACGTCAACGTCGCCGACGTGGAAGTGAAAATCATGGCGTCTCGTAGCACCGGTGCAAATAAGCGTCGTAAGTCGTCAAACCGTCATTTCATGTACGAAGTGGGCGAGTTTGCTGTGCGTTCGACGCATCGCGTCGGACGATGTCAAGGAGTGTACACCATGGCTTCGGCTTTGGCGGATGATTTTGACGCCGCTCGAACGCGCCGTGACTCAGCATGTGCGCTCATATCCGTCTGGCAAAGCGCAAACGCGCGTGTTTCATCGGTATCGCTTCAAACCACGTCGCGCAGTGCGAGCGAAGACGCTGTGCGTGCCATCATTCGATCCATCTCTCAGGAGGCACCATTGGTGGCGTTTGCGAGCACTCGGCTCGGCGTCGAAGATTTCGCATTCGTCGATGATTCAGTGCGTTCCGCATTCGTCAAGGGCGCGGCCTATGAGTGCGACGCAATCACATTGATGATGCGCGAACACCGCCTCCGGTTGGCATCGCCTTCGAAGGCGCCGTGCCTTCGTAGAAATTACGCGCCGTCAATTGTCAAAGCAAAGCTTCGCTCTGGGTTCGGCTTTGGCTTTCACTCTGACGCCGACTCGGCCATTCTCATCACTGGCGGACTCGGCGCCGTCGGTCTCGAAGTCACCCGCGCGTGCGAACGACGCGGCATGCGCGTGGAAATCACATCTCGAACGGGTCGTGCGATGAATTTCGCTCACAGAACTGGCGACGTGCGCGCCTTCAAATGTGACGACCGGCTCTCTCTACGCGCATCCGATGCTGTCTTCCCGCGCGGTGCGCCCATTCGTATTGTCCACGCCGCGGGTACCATTCGCGACGCATTGGTACACAACCAAAGCGTCTATACAGTGTGCGACGTCATCGCCTCGAAATCGTTGGCGTCCATCCATGACGGCGCAGCGCCCGCGAGCCATCCACTCGCGAGCACAATGTTATGTTCGTCCATCGCTGCGTTGACTGGAAATCCGGGGCAGACGAACTATGCGTATGCCAACGCTTTGTTGGATGCCAACGCTCGTCGCCATCGTCGCGAGGGCGAACCATTCGCGAGTGCGCAATTCGGTGGTTGGTCGGATATTGGCATGGCGGCTCGGGACGTGTCCATCGCGCGTCGGCTCGAGCGCATCGGTGCAGGCGCGCTCACGCCCGAAGAAGGCATCAGCGTGATTTTGAAAGTAGTGTTTCATGGCGCGTATCAAGTCCGCGACTTCGTGGTGTCACCGTTTCAATGGTCTCGCGTCGCCGCGTCGGCGCTTCCGGCGTTTTATGTATTCGGCGACGTCATCGCGGCAAGCGAAGAAGACACGCGACGACGGATTGAGTCTTCGACGAGTCGCGCCACCGATGCCGGGGCGACAAACATATCATCCACTACCGCCGAAGACGTCACGCGCAAGGTTGAATCAATCGTGCAATCTCTCGTGGGTAATCGCGTTCCAAACGACGCCCCGCTCATGGACGCCGGTCTGGATTCGCAAGCGGCGAATGAATTAAAAACCGAGCTCGACGCCGCGTTTGGACTGGATGTCCCTGCCACTGCGGCATATGATTTCCCGACAATTTCTGCGCTGAGCGCTTACGTGGCTAGCCGCATCGCGCCTGCACCGATGACATCGACAATCACATTTGGTACTACGGGTTTGGCGGCGTCCGGGGACGCGGATTACATGAACATCGTCGCCGACATCGTCGGCGCTGATTTACTTGTCCCCGTACACTCTGGAGACGGTGTTTCACGCGTACCGTCGCACCGCTGGGATAATCAATGGTACGTCGAAAGCGTCGCGTTGCTCATACCAAGCTTTTCGGCATTCGTAAGCGCCTACGACGTCTTTGACGATGATGTCTTCAGCCTGGCTCGCGCGGAAGCGCTCCTCATGGACGTGCAGCAACGCTCGATTCTCGAAGGCGTCTTGGCGTGTCGACTAGGTGCTAGTCGCGGACCATTGGTTGAAGACGGACTCGATGCGGCGCTCGACGGCGTTGTCGCATCCACAGGCGTCTACGTCGCCATTTCAGCCATGCAGTACCAAAATGAAGTCCTCGATCGATACTGGCCCAACCAAACGTCGCCGTACATCGCCACTGGGAATACCCTCAGCGTAGCCGCGGGGCGAGTGAGCTATATATTCGGTTTGCGCGGTCCGTGCGCGTCGATGGATACGGCGTGTTCGTCATCCATCGTCGCCACGCATTTTACCATGGAGGGCTTGCGCCATCGCGACTGCACCTCGGCGGTCATCGCTGGGGTGATTTCAATCCTTGGCCCGGGCGTGAGCGCGATTTTCTTCTCAAGTGGAATGCTCAGTCAAAGTGGGCGATGTAAGACGCTCGATGCAGAGGCGGATGGGTACGTGCGAGGCGAAGCCAGAGGCGTGTTTGTCGTCGACGCTGCGGATTCCGCGGACGAGAGTCACGCGCTGCGGGCCGGCGTAGCCATCATTGGGAGCTCGATGAATCAAGATGGACGGAGTTCGAGTTTGACTGCACCGCACGGGCCATCGCAGAGCGTGTCGTTGCGATTAGCTTTGCGCGCAGCGCGCGTTTGTGGCACCGACGTAGACAAACTTCAAATGCACGGCACCGGGACGCCGTTGGGGGATCCAATCGAAGTCGGCGCCACGATGACCGTGCTCGCCGCGTGCGTTAGGAGCCGCGACGACGCCGGCGGCGTTTTCCCACTCACGCTCGAAGCGCACAAGTCGCACATTGGACATACGGAAACCGCGAGCGGCATGGTCGCGCTCGCGCAGCCGCTTGCGACGCTCGCGAGCGGCGTCGTGGAAACAATCCTACATCTTCGCGCAATGAACCCGCACATTGCCACAATCGCACGCACATCGGCGTTGCGCCGAGAAGCATCGACTCCTCGCCAACGTGCTGCTCGCGTGGCATCCCACGCAGGCGTGAGTTCGTTCGCGTTTCAAGGCACTAATGCCAACGCGATTCAGCGCGTCATACGTCATTCGAAACGCGTCCCGCGCGCACGTCCGATGCTCAGACGTCAGCGATTCTGGCCCCTGCCGAGTTTGCATCCGCACGTGCATTGTTTTCGAAATCTTGACAATTTCGCCGCGCAACGCGGCCGACGCGACGAGCTACGGATGCTCGTGCGTGTCGACGGCCGGTTGCACGCGCACGTATTGGACCATCGAGTGCTGGACGCGGCGTTGTACCCAGGGGCAGGATTTCAAGAGATTGCCTCCGCAGTAGCGCGCATTTTCGGCGCCTCACGCGAGGATTTTGCAGTGGTGCATTCTACCGTGGCCGTGCCGCTTCATATGCGAGCAAAAATGAACATCGAGTTCGAGGCGAGTGCGTTCCCGGAGAATGGCGAGACGCGGATTCGGTCCGCCGGAGCGACGACGACGTACATGCGATGCTCCACTCGGCGAATCCTTAACGATGTCGACTTTAGCGCGTCGGCACATCGCCATTGCTATCATGCAACAATGCTGCCTAGTCGTAGTCGCGAGCCGCCGATGATGGCGTGCGCGAAGATTGCATCGCCAGAATCGCACGCCTATCTTGATTACTGGATACATCCAGCGTGTTTAGACAATGCTCTGCAATGCGGCGCCGTGATGAGCGCGGGATCGCCGTCATCTTCACCATCATCTGATGATGTTAAAGTTCCCGTTGGCGTCGACGCCTACGCCGCTCGTGCGATCCCGACGCACGCGCGGATGCTCTACGCGTCGGCGTCGCCGTCGCATTACCTGTTGCATAACAGCGCGGCGGTGGTCGGACTACGCGTGAAATCCATGCGACGAGGCGCTCAAAAGATGGCCTCTAATAGTGGCGAGCGTTCGATGGCGTACACCGTGAAATGGTTCGCGGTGAACACCAACTTGGTTGAGACGTATGATCAGGACGCGACGACGCCGGCTTTGGCGTTGTCGTCGCGGCGTCGTCGCGGCGGCTCGTCAGCCTCGTGTTCGCGCGCCTTTAGTGCGGCGTTAGCGACGTCACACGTCGCGCCAAAGCCATTACTTCACGCGTTTAACGCTCAATCACTCGCTCAATCACTCACGCCCGACGTGCTCGGCGACGGCTTACACGGATTGAATCGTACCGCCGCGCAAGAGTTCCGGCACGCCGAAGCGACTGGGACGCGAACAAGCGCTAATTTAGCAAAGCGTCGTCGCGCCGATGTTCTGGCTGGATCGTCACCCGTGCCGCCGGGAGTAAGTTCGACGCACGTCGCAGGAGACGCGCATGAGACGCTCGAGATCGGCGGGACGACGTACGAACGACGTTTACGACCGCTCGCGACGTCGGTGCGAGACGACATGAACATGTGCGCCCGGCGGTCTTCGTCCTCGATGTTCGCCCGCGTCAAGTCGCACGTGATGCATGGCAACGACATCGATGCACCCACTCGCGTGACGCTTATTTCCGGTGGTCTCGGTGCGATTGGCATGGAGTACGCTCGGTACGTCGACGGTCGGCGCTCCCGCGTCCACGCGCTCAGCCGCGCCGGCCGAAGCCGCGAATTCGATGGTTTCGGTTTCAATCACGTCATCGCGCACAAATGCGACGCGAGTCACGCAAATGATATCCTCTCCGTGTCCTGGCGAGACATCGACGACGTCGTTCACGCCGCAGGCGTGCTCCGCGACGCGCTCATGCGTAAACAAAACGCGCATTCAATGTTCGCCGTCGTCGGCTCAAAGGTGGACTCGTGGACTAAAATGCGTTCGCGACTCGCGCAATGCGCACCGCATAAGATCGTTCTCTGCTCATCGATCAGTGCGCTGAGTGGAAGCGTTGGACAAGCAAATTATACCGCGGCAAATGCTACTCTCGATGGCGACGCGCTCGCGGCGAGGCGGCTCGGGAACTCGCAAAGTTCCATGGCGTGGGGCGCGTGGTTAAACGCCGGCATGGCGGATGCGAGCGTCCTCTCTCGCGTGGATGCCATGGGATTCGGCATCGTGACCCCTGAACGCGGCATGCGTGCGCTCGAACGCGTGATGTCGCGCGTGGACGTTGCAAATGTTGTGGCGACACCATTTGATTTCGTCAAACTCGCGCGAGCGATGGCAACGTCGGCGCCTCGAATATACACTGGGATGCTGCCAAAGATTACGGCGACATCGAAGACTCGGCGCGTGGCGGTTGGTCGTACCAAGGGAACAGGCGCGAGACGGCAACATTCGATTGGTGATATTCGTACCAAAGTTGCGGCGATTGTGAGTGGGATCGTCGGCCGGGACGTCTCCGAAGATGAACCGCTCATGGACGCTGGCCTGGATTCCATCGGCGGCGCCGAGTTGCAGAAAAATATTGAGGATGAGTTTTCAATCGAACTTCCCGCGACGGCGGCGTTCGATTACCCAACAGTATCTGCTTTGAGTGACTTTGTTGCGAGTCAAATTGGGGACGGCGACGGCGGCGATGAAGACGAGTACGTCGGCGGCGGTGCGGGCGCGGCTCGCAGTAGGTTGTCCATCGATGACGTTCGCCAGCGCGTGCTCGCCATCGCAAGCGGAGTCATTGGGCGCGAGATAGGCACTTCCGAACCCCTCGTTGACGCCGGCATCGATAGTCTTTCAGGTCAAGAAATGAAGTCTCAAGTCGAAGACGAATTCGGTATTGAATTACCCGCGACGGCGGCGTTTGACTATCCCACCGTCGACGCCTTGAGCGATTACGTGGCGAGTGAAATCGGCGCTCGAACATCTAGTGTAGCTGCCATGACGACCATTTCACACGCCATCGCTGCAGCTGCCGCGCAAAAGAGTGTCGTTGCGCGTGCGTATTCATTACGAGCACCGCAACCGCCAGACGCGGATGGCATTCGACGCGTTCCTCTTCATCGGTGGGATATGGACCGATACCAGCAAGGCATACAAGAGTATATGCTATCGCGCGTGACTGGATACAATTTACACATCCCATGCTTTGGTGGGTTTCTCGCGCGATACGAGTACTTTGACGCCAAGGTATTCAGCATTTCTTCGCTCGAGGCATTGTACATGGATGTGCAGCAGCGTTCGCTCCTCGAAGGCGTCGCCCGCGCGATGTTCAAAAGCGAGGGCATCGGCAACGATGCGCTTGAAAGCACCCCCACGAGTTTGCCATCGGGCGTGTACGTAGGCATTGCGTCATGTGATTACGCGGATGAGTTGCTTCGAGCATACGTTCCAGTGTTGCATCCGTTTCTCGTCTCCGGGACGAGTCTCAACGTCGCCGCCGGCCGAATATCGTATACGTTTAACTTTCGCGGACCATCCATGAGCGTCGACACTGCGTGTTCGAGTTCTCTGGTCACTACGCACTTATCATTTATTGCGTTGCGCTGTGGCGAGACATCGAGCGCGGTGTCTTGTGGGGTGCAGGCGTTGCTTTCGGCGCACATTACCGGCGTGTTTCATAGCTCTGGGATGCTCGCCGACGACGGGCGATGCAAAACGCTCGATGCGGATGCAGATGGATACGTTCGAGGTGAAGCCAGAGGCGTGTTGGCCCTCGAAGCCGTTGGTGCGGCAGCCATGGGGAAAATATGTGATGTCGTCATCGCGGGAACGGCGGTGAACCAAGACGGACGATCGAGCGCGCTCACCGCCCCGAATGGCCCGTCGCAAAAGGTTGTCATGCGCGAGGCGCTAACTTTAGCCGCGGTCACGGGCGCTGCCATCGACAAGCTTCACATGCATGGCACTGGCACGCCGTTAGGTGATCCCATTGAGTTTGGGGCGGCGTTGCCTGTTCTGGAACGCGTCGATCCAACGCAACCGGCGCCAGCGTTTGAGGCGTCGAAGAGCGCAGTCGGCCATACTGAAACCGCCGCAGGCATCATCGCCATTCTCGCATCCATCGCATCGCTTCCACAGTCCACGGTGAACAGAATCATGCACTTGAAATTCCTCAATCCGCATTGCCAGAGCCTGGCGGCGGCAGCCAAGACAAACGGCACATCCGCGCCGCGACAAAGCTTTGGCCGAGCCGCGTCTCTGGCGCAAGCGTCGGGATTTGCATTCCAAGGCACCAACGCCAACGCCGTAGCGCGAGTCTCGCTCACAAATGCGCGCACGAGCCATACAGGACGAGAACTTTTGTTTCACCGCGAACGGTTCTACCCGCTCCCGCACTTGTTCCCACATCTGCACACATTTAACGGATTGGATGATTTCGGCGCGTTGACGCGCTTTGGCGCCCTCGTGGACACTCGCGTGCACGGGCACATGCTCGACAACTACAGAGTCTTCCCAGTCGGTGCCTTGCTCGAGCTTGCGAACGCAACAATGCGCATCATGGAAATCACCGAGCACGCGTTACGGGACGTCCATGTCTTTACGCCGTTGGTGCTCTTCACAAAGTCAAACACCGAATTTGAGGTCTGCGTGAGCAACGCCGGCGGCAACGTCGTCGTTCAATCCAATGGCGGTCAGGACGTGCACATGACGTGTGCGTTCGATAGATTCTTAAATAACTGCGCGCGCGACGCAACGGTGCGCGGTGGATTGTGGGGACTCGCAGAGCCATCTCGGGACGACGTCGTTCGAGCGCGTGTACGGCCGAGCGAGCGTCACGAGCATTTCGAGTACAACGTCAATCCGATGTGCGTCGAGAGCGCGCTCACACTGCGCGCCGCGCTCGAGCGTTCATCAGAGGCACACTTTGTATGCGCATCGTGTGTGCGATATTCGACGCCCGAGCACGCGTCGACGGCGTCGCATGGATTGGCTGAAGCGACGGCGCGCAAGTCGGCGTACGCGATGCGCTCGACGACGATACACGCGCCGATGTTTAGACCTCTGCGAAGTGCGACGTCGAGAGCCGTGGTCGAAAGCGCTCGAGCGGCGGGGATTCCAAAGACGCGACGTCGCATACCGCCAGCCAAGACAATGGATGAGATTCAGGGCGGTGTGCGGCGCATGTGCGCTACGATTGTCGGGACGCTGGTGGAGCCCGACGCGCCGCTCACCGATTGCGGCATCGATAGTCTCGGCGCCGCCGAGCTCCGTTCGGCGATTCAACACGAATTCGCCGTGGTGTTGCCTGTTACTGTGGCGTTCGAGTGCCCGACGACGAACGCACTCGGTGCGTTCGTGCATAAAGAGTTATCCGCCGCGCGCGCCGAGGCGATCAAGCAATCAAGCGATCGGGAGCGGCACACGCGCGCGCGGAAACGCATCGTGGCGACGTCGTGGAGATCAATCGCAGAGACCATATATGACACACTCACGTTACGAGACGTCGTTGTCGCCGTGTTGGCGTACTTGGTGTACGTCACGCTCGCCCGAATCGAATCGTTGTAGACGCCCCTTAGCGTTGAAATGGTATATCATGACGTTTGCATATTTCAATCAGGATTATCTTTCGGCGACGTCATGGACGATTGCAAGTAAACCACGTAAAACGTCTTACTTTATCACCAATTTGTTAAGTCAGCGGGACTTGCATCGGCGTGGCCTTTCGGCAAAGCCCATCGTACCTTGTACATCTCACACATTTTGCACATAGGGCTATCAACCACCATCAATGGCATTAATGGTATTTGGCACATATACCGGTAGTTGTCTACGCGCTGAAAGACACTGAGTTTTACTAATTCCGTAAAAAATAGTTGTACCATTGATAGTAATCGCTCCTCTGGCAAGCCGGCGCGCAGTTTTGGTGTCATGTCAGACCAAAAGTAGCGCATCATCATTTCTGACATCGGCGCGGTGATCATCCTTTGCGATTCGACATGATACTTTTTATGCAGCTCTACCGGTTCGCCACGCTTGCGCTGTACACTGTCGATGATGATGGCGTCGCCCCAATGTTCACACAACATATAATTCACAAAACTTTCTTCATCATCTGGACAAAATATCACGCTGCGCTTTGCGGCTGTAGCCTGAATGCGTTTAAATGCTTCTGCGCCGTCGCGAATTACCGAGGGAAAGTACCGTTCTGAAATCACGCGTCCCATAACGATGTGAACATCTCGAGTGGTCTTGTGATGCTCGCGAATCTTGGCGATTAAAACTTCATAACATCGTTCGTCCTCCGTGTCAACGCCCACGGTTGTGCAGTAATAGTGTGTCAGATCCGTCCATGCATGATGGTTTTCGAGCGCGTCCTTGAACGTTTTGCACGTCAATGTCAAATTACGCAATTCGCAATTGTCTTGAATCAAAATCGCATCCGGTATCGCGCGATGTAAAATCTCACGAACTAAGTCGTCTGGGAGCATATCCAACAACGCGCACCCGTCGTCCGCGACTTTGCCAGCATCGCCGTTCGACATTGCGCCTTTGTGATCTCCGAGAGCGATTGATTCCCTCGCCGAATTCGTCCGCACCGAAAACGTCGCACGCGACCGACGCACGCGACGCTATGCGATGTATATGCGTCAATAAAAACTCACCCGCGCACCTCGCGTCGTCTCTGACGTCGTCCACGCACGCGCACGCGACGCGCGCGTGGACAAATGGCGCAATCTGCGAGAATGATGGTGCCAAATGATGGTGCCAAGTTGGCACATTTTTGATGACAACTTCACGTAGGAAGGGTCGTAGACTCGCGTAACATGGCGTAAAGAATCGTATCACAATGTAGAAATGCTATCAGTCAAAATCAGTCAAATGTATCGGTGTCTTTGTGCTCATCCACGGCGCGCTTCGACGATGTCGGGGTGGCCTTTTGGCAATCGTCGCATCGCGTACATCTCGCGCATCCATCCGTTGCCCCA
>Ga0181553_10001208_pt1 | contig 23114 bp, 24 predicted proteins | sample 011ome_17_FD_133753 | JGI IMG/M metagenome (GOLD analysis project Ga0181553, IMG submission 133753) | Coastal salt marsh microbial communities from the Groves Creek Marsh, Skidaway Island, Georgia - 011502XT metaG (megahit assembly) | ecosystem: Environmental > Aquatic > Marine > Intertidal...
ACTGTTCAAAAGCTGACTTTTGAAGAGATCGTCGACCACTCTGTTCTCATCGTGGAAGGACAGGTGGCGTCAGTCACTGTCATAGAAGATGAAGGTGTTGTTCGCAGCCGCGTTCTTATAAAGGTGCTTGGTGTATTAAAGGGTGAGTATCCCGGCGAATTCGTGGAGCTGGATTTTCTTGGCGGTAAGGGTGAACACCGTACTATCATAGTAGCGGGGCAGGATATTCCGGAAGCAGGCGAGAAGGGCTTTTACTTTGTCGAGAATATGGACAGTCCTTCTGTGAATCCCTTAACCGGCTGGTCGCAGGGACATTTTCGCATTAAGGCCGATCTGAAGGGCAATGAATACCTGGAAACCGATATACAGCATGAAGTTGTCGAAATAACCCATAATAAGAATGCCGTCTTGGCGGAAAAGCTGCGCAATATGCGTTTCAGTCACGCGTTGGTTGAAAAAGCCTATTTCAATCCAGTTACGCCTGAAGAATTGCGTGATGCGGTCAGTCTCTTCATGGCAGAGTAAGATCAGTAGCGATCAGAATAGTTGTTTGCAGGGTTTATGAGAACAAGGGGCAGAGCAATTCGGCGCTGGTTGTTGACCGGTAGTATGTGTCTGCCAGGCGCAATACTGGCCTATAACCTCGATGGCAATCGCTGGCCCCAGGGTGAAGCCACATTCAACGTCAATATTCCCGGGAGTGCTCCCTCCGGCGTTTCCTGGAACACCGCATTTGAGGATGCACTCGCGCAATGGTCTGAGGAGACGGATTTTTCTTTTCTGATCAACTCAACCTATGCCGATCCGTGCGCCGGATTCCTGGCTAGTAGGGTTGGTAGCGATTTCCCTGACGGTAATGGCGATGGTCTGAACGGCGTCGCTTTTTCGGATGATGTCTGCGGCAATAAGTTTGGTGACAGGGTACTAGCGATTACGTTAACTCTGGCCGCTCCCGGAAACCTCGGTTTTGCCCTGATAGAACAGAGCGATATTGTTTTCAACAACGCCTTCACCTGGGATATTTATTCCGGACCGCGTCGACCCCAGTTGGACTTCCGCCGTGTTGCTTTGCATGAATTGGGGCATTCACTGGGCCTGGATCATGAAGATAGCTTACCTGCCATGATGTCTTCTTTTATAGGCGATATTGACATGCTGCAGGCAGATGATATTGAAGGAGCCAATGCGCTTTACGGAGGACCGGGGGATTGTGATATTGGCACCGTCCTGACAAATTCTGTCATCGAGGAAAGCTTACAGGAGGGCGATTGTGCTGTGCTGGAGCTCTACGGAGGCGGTTCTGATACCAGTTTCGTGGATACCTATCGGCTGACACTGGAGCAGGAGACGACCCTCAGTATCCTGATGGAGTCGGCTGCCTTTGATGCTGTGCTGCTGGTGACAGATACCAATCTGAGTGGCATTGAATTCGATGACAATTCAGCAGGACAGTGTGATGCACTGATTACCGGAACCTTTCCCGCAGGGGAGTACTTCGTACTGGCTAATACGTATGTAGATCCACCGAACTGCCCCGGCACCTCCGGTCAGTACAAGATCAGTATCACCGACAACATACTGCCGGTACTCAACAAAGCCAGAACCGCATCAGGGGCCAGCAGTAAAAGTATCTTTCATGGTGGTGCCACTTCCGATGGCGGTCTGACCTACAAAAGCAGTTTCCTGAGTAGTGAAACGCTGCGTGTGTCGGCCAGCATTCAGCCCGACCCGGCCCATGTTGGTAAAGCGGCCACGTTTTACCAGGTGGCATACCTGAGCACTGGGCAGCAATTTGCCCGGGACAGTAGCGGAAAGTTCAGACCGTTTTCCAAGTTGTCCGGGATTCCGGCGTTCAGCCATACAGGGGGGCTGCAAGTCGTGGAGAATTTCGATCTGCTGAAAAACCTGCAGGGTGATGCTCTGGGGGTCAGCAACGTGTCTGCCAGCTTCTTTATCGGGTATTCCCTGGAAGACAATCCCGGTGAAATTCACTTCAATGGTAAGCCGGTTTCTTTCACCATCAAGTAGCCGCGCCAGGGACGTAAGCCTGGCCAGTCTTGGTATCGAAAAGCCCGGAATACGAGTATAATTCTCGCCTTCAAAAGTTGAGGCAGGTTGGCCAATTCGGGCGCTGGCACGAGATTGTCGCTGCCAATCGGCACAATTCTGCATCCGTGAACTGACAGCATTTGGGGCCAATGCGGCCCCTAAAAGCATCCAGCAAGCAGGCATTTGCGTACGAGAGTACGACAGAGCGATCAAGAGGCCTTAGGTTAGAAGCCAAAGGTTAGAAGCCAAAGGTTAGAAACAGAAGGTTAGTAACGACAGTTTAGCGACTATAGAGTACACCCCGTGTACTTGGCAGGTAAACAAGAGGAACGACAGTGGTACGACAATTTTCAACGCATTCCGGCAAGTGGCTGCTCGCCGTATTTGTACTGATTTTTTCCGGTGCGCTTTTCGCCGCCGATGACGACATTGAAGACATCATTGAACGCATATCTCCGGCAGGCTCCGTTTGCCTAATCGGCGATGCCTGCGCCGGCGGCGCCACAGTGGCTTCCGCCGGAGGTGCTGGCAGCGGCCCTAGCGATCCGGTACAGATCTACAATACCTACTGCGTGGCTTGTCACGGCAGCGGGGCAAACAATGCACCGGTGCTGGGTGATGCTGCCATGTGGCAACCTCGCCTGGAAAAGGGCATGGATACGCTGTACGAAAACGCCATCAACGGTCTCAACAACAATGCCATGCCAGCCAAGGGCTTGTGCATGGCCTGTTCCGACGAGGCCATCATGGCCACCGTCGATTACCTGGTCGATTCCGTCCAGTAAGCCAAAAAGTGTTTTTAAAACCGGCCTTTGCTAGTGCACTGGCCGGTTTTTTCGTTTCTGGGCTGGCGAAAACCGGCATCTTGGACTATTCAGTAAGCAGACCCATCAGATGTTGCTGAAAGCAGGAGCAGGGAAATGTCACTGGCCGTTGTCCTCACCAGGGCCAATATTGGCATCGAAGCGCCCCTGGTCAGGGTCGAGGCACACCTGTCTAATGGACTGCCCGGCTTCAGCATCGTGGGCTTGCCGGAAACCGCCGTCAAGGAAAGCAAGGAGCGGGTGCGCAGTGCCATCCTAAATGCCCAACTCGATTTCCCGGACAAGCGGATAACCATCAACCTGGCGCCAGCGGATTTGCCGAAAAGCGGCGGGCGTTATGATCTTGCGATTGCTATCGGCATCCTGGTCGCTTCCGGTCTGGCCCCTGCATACAGTCTTGCTGACAGGGAGTTTTTGGGTGAATTGGCGTTGTCGGGAGACATCCGTAGCGTCAATGCTGTTCTGCCTGCCCTGTTGGCCGCCAGAGGCGTCAAGTATAGCCTGGTGATTCCCGGTGAGAACCGGCATGAAGCGGGCCTGGTGGAAAACCCACACTGTTTCTGGGCCGGACATCTGCTGGAAGTATTGGGAGACTTGTGCGGAAAATCATCACTGCCCACGGTGAGAAAACAGCCCGATCATGGGATTGCCTATCCTGTCGATATGCGGGATATCGTTGGTCAACACGTAGCGAAACGAGCATTGACGATTGCCGCCGCCGGCGGTCATAACCTGTTGATGCAGGGGCCGCCTGGCACGGGCAAGACCCTGCTCGCGAGTCGCATTCCGACCATATTGCCCCTGCTGGATGAAAAAAGCGCGCTGGAAGTCGCGGCAGTGCGGTCAATATCGGCTCAGGGCGTGTCGGCAGAAAATTGGCGCGTGCCTCCATTTCGCTCCCCGCATCACACCGCGTCTGCCGTTGCCCTGGTGGGGGGCGGCAGTGCACTCAAAGTCGGCGAAGTTTCCATGGCGCACCATGGCGTGCTGTTTCTGGATGAGTTGCCGGAGTTCTGCCCGAAGGTGCTGGAGGCCATGCGGGAGCCGCTGGAGGCTGGTGAAATCGCCATTTCCCGGGCCAGCTACCAGGTACGCCTGCCGGCAGCCTTTCAGCTCATCGCGGCCATGAACCCCTGTCCCTGCGGTTATCTCGGTGATCCTGACCGCCCCTGTCGGTGCTCTCCGGACCGGGTTCGGCAGTATCAGTCCCGGGTGTCCGGGCCTTTGCTGGACAGAATAGACCTGCACCTGGAAGTGCCGCGCCTGAATGAACGGGACCGGGCGCAGTTGCTCACAGGACAAGCCGGCGAAGGGGAATACAGTACCACTTTACGGGAACAGGTTACCGGCGCGAGGCAGCGGCAGCTGGTACGATGCGGCAAGATCAATGCCCGCCTCAGCCAGGCAGAAATCAGAACATTCTGCGGTCTCAAGCCCAACGATGAGAATTACCTCGCCGGCATCATGACGCGCCTGAAGCTGTCAACGCGGGCCTATTTTCGGTTATTGAAAATGGCAAGAACGATAGCTGACTTGGACAAGGCCCTGGCCATCAGCAGACCGCATTTGCTGGAAGCGGTCAGTTATCGTTTTCACCGCCACCAGGACTAGCGGATCCGGCCTGTTCCAGGTCATTGAGTTTGGCCTCCAGGCGGGCGATGGTTTCCTCGGCCCGGGCAAGCACTTTCATCTGTGCGTCAAACTCCTCGCGGGTGACCAGGTTGAGCCTGGCAAAAGCGCCCTGCAAGGTGGCCTGAACGTTTTTTTCCACCTCTTCGCGCAGGTCGGTTGCTACCGGCATCAGTCGTGTGATGCGGCTGCTCAGGTCCTTTAAAAACTCATTGTTTAACATAGGTTTATCCAGCTGATGCCGACCCGTATAGCAGGCAGGAGGGGCATCGTTTTTTTGATTTAACTAGCTTATACTCGGCGTATGCAAAGGCCATTATGCCTGTTTTCAAGCTTTGCGTGAGGACAACAACTATGAAAATGATCACAGCAGTAATCAAGCCCTTCAAACTTGACGATGTGCGCGAAGCACTCTCAGGTGTCGGTGTACAGGGCATCACGGTTACCGAGGTCAAGGGATTTGGTCGTCAGAAAGGCCATACCGAACTGTATCGGGGCGCCGAGTACGTGGTGGATTTCCTGCCCAAGGTCCGCCTGGAAATCGCCGTCGATGACGCCATGACCGAGCAGGTGATCGAAGTGCTTAGCAAGGCAGCCAACACCGGCAAGATTGGGGACGGCAAGATTTTTGTGCATGACCTCGAGCAGGTGATTCGTATCCGTACCGGCGAATCCGGCGCAGACGCCCTCTAAATCACCGCTGGTGCGTTTCAGTTACCCCAGAGGTGCTGGAACAGAGCCAGAGCAACCACCGGTGCGGTTTCCGTTCTCAACGTTCGCGCACCCAGGTTCAAGCCTTTAAAGCCCTTGCCCAGTGCAAGGGCTTTTTCGTTCTCGGATATGCCTCCTTCCGGCCCAATCAGCAAGGTCAGCTGCCCCGGATTGGCCGCCTTTTCCGGGGTCGTCGCCATAGTCTGGTCAAGCAGGTAGCGTTTCCCCTGGGCCTCGCCGACCCAGTCCTGCAAGGAAACCGGCAGCGCCACCAGCGGCGGGATAACACGTCCGCTCTGTTCACAGGCGCTGATGGCCACCTGGTGCCAGTGCTCGCGACGTTTCGCGGCACGCTTGTCATCCAGTCTGACTTCGCAGTGTTCGGTAAACAACGGCTGGATCAGGTTCACGCCGAGCTCTGTGCTTTTCTGCACCACATAATCCATACGTTCGCCGCGCGAGATCCCTATAGCCAGGGTGGTGTGCAGGGGAGATTCCGTGCCGGGTTCGCAGGCGGTGGTGAAGCGCACCACGCCGTCCTTTTTGCCCAGGCTGACCACCGTGCCTGAAAACTCCCAGCCGCTGCCGTCAAAGGCGACCAGGGGCGCGCCGGGTTTCAGGCGCAGTACCAATGACAGGTAATGCACACTGGCTGTCTCAAGCGGAACATCACAGTCGAGTGCCAGGGGTTGGGCAAGATAAATTCTGGGAATACGCACAGGGCGTGATTGTCCGGAAATTCGGTCGACGAGGAAAGAGGTTCTCCCCCAAACTCTCTCTTATTATGATCATTTCTTCCTGATTCTGGCCAATACCCACAAGCAAAAAGTCGTTATTCCCCTGGTTACCCTGGTGGGGTTCCTGTCACTGATGTGCTCTACCTGGCCGGCAGTGGCTACCAGTGATCTGGGTCAGGCCTTTGCCATCAGGCGCTGGTGCGCCTATGGCGGCATCACGGCGGTGGGCCTGGCGATTTTTACCATGCTCTGGCTGAGACCGAACGGTCTGTCGCTACTGGTCCTGCTTGTGTCTGCACTGGCGGGATTGATGGCGTTCCACCTGCCATACCGGCAGCAGCAGATTGCGGCGCAGGTGCCGCCCATTCACGACATCTCCATCAATACCATCAATCCGCCGCAGTTTGTCGCCATTGTGCCGCTGCGGGCGGGTTCACCCAACCCGCCTAAATATGACCGACCCGAAACCGCGGCCCTGCAGCACGAGCAATACCCGGACATCATGACGCATGGTTACGTGCAGTCACCGCAGCAAGTGTTTGAGGCCATCACGGGGATGATTGCCGATATGGGCTGGGAGATGGTCGATGCCAGTTTGGCCGATGGCCGCATTGAAGCCACGGCAGTTACCCGTTGGTTCGGCTTAAGGGATGATAGTGTGTTTCGCCTGCAGGCCGGTCCTGCCAATTCGACCATCATGGACATGCGCAGCAAGTCCCCTGTCGGGCGCAGTGATATCGGGGTTAATGCCAATCGCATCCGGACCTTCACCGCTGTGCTCAATGACAGGCTGATGGTCTCGAGCTGACTGTCAGCAGATCAGTGAGGAATGTGGCCCAGTTTTGCGCGCTTGGTGGCCAGGTAGGCCTCGTTGTGGGCGTTTTCCCCGGTAATGATCGGGGCGCGGGTCACCGGGATGCCCAGTTCTCCTAGGGCAGTCACTTTCAGGGGATTATTGGTCATCAGCTCGATGCTGGTCACGCCGAGCGCCTCGAGCATCGGCTGGCACATGTCATAGCGGCGTTCGTCCGCGTCAAATCCCAAAGCCTGGTTGGCTTCCACCGTATCGGCACCTTCATCCTGCAGGTGATAGGCGCGGATCTTGTTGCCCAGCCCGATGTTGCGGCCTTCCTGGCGCAAGTAAAGAATAACGCCGCAGCCGCGAGTGGCGATACGGTGCATCGCTTCACGCAGTTGTGACCCGCAATCACAGCGCAGGCTGAACAGGGCATCACCGGTGAGGCATTCCGAGTGCACCCGGCACAGTACCTTGTTCTGAGCCCCCACATCGCCGTAAACCAAGGCAATGTGCTCCTTGTGATCGGCGGTGTCTTCAAAGGCATGAATCTCGAACTGCCCGAATTCGGTTGGCAGATGAGAAGAAGAGATGAATTTGACGGTCACGATACAGGCATCTTGGGTGCTCAAAATGAGGCGTGCACTTTACCAGAATTCCGTGCCCAAGGTTAAGGCGCCGCGGATGAACTCTCGTATGCCACGGCATCATGCTCAGACCAGGCAGAAGACACATGTGCCCATGGCGGCCATATCCGCGAAAGTCTGCCTGCTTCTACACGCTGGTCGGGGGGCGCAGATGGGGGAGAATTCATCAAAGGTTCCTTAATTTATGCGCACGAATACCGCATAATCGCTACCCCAACAGGATTTTTCATGACAGACCAGAGCAGCCAGATAGACACAGATATTGCCATCGCCGGCGGCGGGCCGACGGGGCTGGCCATGGCCTGCGCCTTGTCCGGCTGCGGCCTGCGTGTCCTATTGGTGGATGCTGGCAAGGACATCATTACGTGCGATGAACTGGTCGAGCAGGCCGCGTTGCCGGCATTTGATGCGCGTGTTAGTGCGCTGACAGTGACCAGTCAGCAGTTCCTGCAGGCTCTCGGTGTCTGGGACCTGATTCGGACCGCCCGGGTCTGCCCCTATCAGGACATGCATGTCTGGGATGGTGAGGGGACCGGTAGCATCCATTTCTCGGCAGCCGATATCCATGCCCCCAACCTCGGACACATCGTGGAGAACCAACTGGTGTCCGCAGTGCTCATGCAGCAGGCACGCCTCAGTCCCGACCTCCAGGTCATCCAGGAAGACAAGGTCAATAGTCTCGATCTGGCCGCGCCAGTCAGCCGCCATGACAGCGCAGTCATGCTGGTGCTCGACAGCGGCACCCGGGTGCGTACACGCCTGCTGATTGGGGCCGATGGTGCCAACTCCTTCGTGCGCGAGGAAAGCGGCTTTCGCCTGCGGCAATGGGAGTATGGCCACAAGGCCATTGTGACGACCGTGAAGACGGAGAAGCCCCATGACTACACAGCCCGGCAACGTTTCATGCACACCGGTCCGCTGGCTTTTCTGCCCCTGCACCTGCCCGGCCGGCGGCCTGAAGAGCAATGCTACAGCTCGATAGTGTGGTCGTGTGTGACAGAGCGCGCAGACGGCATTCTGGCGCTGGATGAGGATGCTTTCATGGCACAACTGGCCAAGGCCTTCGAGTATCGGCTGGGCCGCATCGAACAGGCTGACAAGCGTTACAGTTTTCCCCTGTCGCAGCGTCATGCTACAGATTATGTCCAGGATCACCTGGCCCTGGTGGGTGATGCTGCCCATACCATCCATCCCCTCGCTGGGCAGGGCGTCAATCTGGGCTTTGCGGACGTGCAGGTACTCGCCGACGTGATCCGGTCAGCCCACGCCAGGGGAGAGAACTTTGCCTGTCACCAAGTGCTGAGTCGCTACCAGCGCAAGCGCAAGGGACCGAACCTGGGCATGATGGCGGCGATGGAAGGCTTTCGCCATGTATTCGCCAGTCATGACCTGGTCCTGACCTGGTTACGTAATACGGGTCTGAACCTGACTGACAACCTGCCGTTGCTAAAGCAGCAACTGATGCGCCAGGCCATGGGGCTCTAGCGCGCAACAAGGCTGGTCAAGTTAGCAATTTCCATGAATTCCACGCGGTCCGCTTGTGTTAACAAATGATAATAATTATCATTTGCGCCCGTTTGCAGGAGGTTTCGATGCTTCGCACCCCTATATTCTTGATCACCCTGGCCCTGCTTGCCCTGGCTGGCTGCTCCGATCCTTCGGCACAAGCTCCGGCCAGTGCCCCCGTAACCGCAACCGCTGAACCGCAGGCACAGACAACTGCGCCCGAAATCACCGCCCCGGTGATCGTGTATTCCTCCCGCCAGGAACACCTGATCAAACCGCTGTTTGACCGCTTCACTGCCGAGACTGGGATTCCAGTGCAGTCCCAGACAGGCGAGGATGGTCCACTGATCGCCCGCCTGCAGGCCGAGGGCGAGCAGACCTTCGCCGATATTCTTTATACCGTCGATGCAGGCAACCTCTGGTCTGCGGCGGAAAAAGGCCTGCTGGCCCCCATCGAGTCCGAAACGCTCGAGCAGAACATTCCGGCGCACCTGCGCGACCCCATGAACCGCTGGTACGGCCTGTCCGTGCGCGCCCGCACCATTGCCTATTCCACCGAGCGGGTAGACCTGGCCGAGCTGAGCACCTATGCCGCCCTGGCCGACCCGAAATGGCAGGGTCGCTTGTGCCTGCGCACATCGCGCAAGGTCTACAACATGTCGCTGGTGGCCACCATGATCGAGCGCCTGGGCAAGGAAGCGACCCAGGAGATCGTCGAGGGCTGGGTGGATAACCTGGCCACCCGCGTCTTCAGCAGTGATGCGCTGCTGATTGAAGCCATTGCCGCCGGCCAGTGTGATGTCGGCGTCGTGAATACCTATTACCTGGGCCAGCTGCAGGCCGAAAACCCGGATATCCCGGTTGCCCTGTTCTGGGCCAACCAGGCATCCAGTGGTGTGCATGTGAACATCTCCGGCGCCGGTGTGACCAGTTACGCGAAAAACCCGGCCGGTGCGCGGCGCCTGATCGAGTGGCTGTCCCAGGCCGAAGCCCAGCACCTGTTTTCGGAGCTGAACCTGGAGTATCCCGCCAACCCGAGCATCCCGCCGGTCGACCTGGTCGCCCGCTGGGGTGAGTTCAAGCAGGACCAGCTCAACGTCGAAACCGCAGGCCGACTGCAGGCCGAGGCGGTCATGCTGATGGATCGCGCCGACTACCGGTAGGCGATCCCCGATGTCTCCGACTCTGAACGGCTGGCTATGGCGCGGCTCCGCGTTTGTCGCCGCCGCCATCGTGATATTCCCCATTTTCATCATTCTCCTGCAGTGGGGCACCGTGGGGTCCGGCGAGCAGGCGATCTGGCAGCACCTGTTTGATACCAAGCTGGATCGCCTGGCCTTCAATACCCTGCTGCTGGTGCTGGGTGTGGGTACCGGGGTTGTGCTGCTGGGCGTCAGCCTGGCCTGGCTGACCACGGTGTGCGAGTTTCCCGGCCGTCGCTTTTTTGAATGGGCGCTCATGCTGCCGCTGGCGATCCCCGGTTATGTCATGGCCTTCGTGTTTCTCGGGCTGATGAATTATGCCGGTCCGGTGCAGACCTTCTGGCGGGGGCAGTTCGGCAATGATGCCTGGTTCCCGGACGTGCAGGGCGCCGCCGGTGTCATCACCATCCTCAGCTTGGTGCTGTATCCCTATGTTTACATGCTGGCCCGCAGCGCTTTTCTCAACCAGGGCCGCAAGATGATGGATGCCGGCCGCCTGCTGGGCCTGTCCCGGCGCCAGGCCTTCCTGCGTGTCGCCATTCCGGTAGCCCGCCCGGCGATTGTGGCCGGCCTGGCCCTCGCGCTGATGGAAACCCTGGCTGATTTCGGTGCGGTCAAGGTGTTCAACTACGACACCTTTACCACCGCCATTTATGATGCCTGGTACGGCCTGTTCAATCTCACCGTGGCCGCCCAGCTGGCCTCGCTGTTGCTGCTCTTTGTCGGCGTCACCCTGGTGCTGGAAAAGCAGACCCGCGACAAGGCGCGCTACACCCAGGAAGGCGCCCAGTCCCGCTCTGTCTATACCCTGCAAGGCGGCGCGGCCACCTGGGCAGTTGTGTTCTGCAGCCTGGTCCTGATCCTGGCGTTCCTGATTCCCCTGGGCCAACTGCTGGTCTGGGTGTTCGAAGCCGGTTTTGGTGAGCTTGATGACCGCTACCTGGGCTTTCTCGGCCACACGCTGAGCCTGGGCGCCATTGCCGGCTTGCTGGCCGTGGCCATCGCGCTGCTGCTGGCCTTCGTCAAGCGCCTGCCCGGGACGCCAATAGCCCGGCTCTGGTCCGACCTGACCGTGCGCATGGCCACTCTGGGTTATGCCCTGCCGGGTTCGGTGCTGGCGGTGGGCATCATGCTCGGCTTTACCCTGCTCGGTATGGGCCAGCTGATCAGTAGCTCAATTATTCCTCTTATCGTGGCTTACTGCTGCCGTTTCCTGGCCGTGGCCTATGCGCCGGTCGATGCCGGTGTGGAACAGGTGCGGCCGTCGGTGATTGATGCCGCGCGCAGCCTGGGTGCCGGCCCCGCCCGTGTGCTACGGGAAATCTACCTGCCGCTGCTCAGACCGGGCCTGATCACGGCCTTTACCATCGTGCTGGTGGATGTCATGAAGGAAATGCCAGCCACCCTGATGATGCGCCCGTTCGGCTGGGAGACCCTGGCGGTACGCATTTACACCATGACTGCCGAAGGCCAGTGGGAACGCGCGGCGCTGCCGGCAGTGACCCTCATTCTCGTTGGCCTGGTCCCGGTTTACCTGTTGATCCGGGCTGCCAGGACACGTCCAAGCCACTGATTTTCAGCAATAAAATGCGCCTTGCGAAGTGCCTGATTCGCACATAATATGAGGCCATGTCATATGCCGGTGTCCGGGCAACGCCCCACACCGGATCGCAAGGCCCGGCACACTCAGCGCCGGGGCAACAGAGGAATTGAACGTGAGTGATACCCCGGAAGATTTGTACTACGCCGCCTCCCATGAATGGGTTAAAGCCGGGGAGGACGGTATTGCGACTGTTGGAATCAGTGACTTCGCCCAGAGCGAACTGGGTGACGTGGTGTTTGTTGAGCTGCCAGAAGCGGGCAGCGAGGTCACAGCACGCGATGAAGTCAGTGTCGTTGAATCCGTCAAAACCGCTTCGGACATCTATGCACCGGTTTCCGGTGAAATCGTGGCAGTGAACGAGTTGCTCGAGGATAGTCCGGAGACCATCAATTCCTCACCTTATGACAATGGCTGGATTTTCAAAATCCGCATGAGTAATGAGGAGGAGCTCAAGGAGCTGCTCAGCGCTGAGGATTACAAGGAACGTCATAACGCCTGAGACCAGGCGGTACCGCGGCCAGTGCGGACCTGATACTGGCAACAAGGAAATTCAAACGGCGCAGGACACTGTGGGTGCCCCTGCCGCTACGATGGTAATAAACGGACGTGATTGATTCAGACGGTTTCAGGCCCAATGTGGGCATCATCATTTTTAATGGCAGCGGCAAGCTCCTGTGGGCCAAGCGCATCGGCCAGGATGCCTGGCAGTTTCCGCAAGGCGGGGTGCAGCACAACGAGTCACCGGAAGAAGCTGCCCTGCGCGAACTCAATGAAGAAGTGGGGTTGGAACCCCATGATGTGGAAATCGTGGCCTGCACGGAAAAGTGGCTGCGCTACCGCTTGCCGAAACACCTAATCCGCCAGAATTCCCGCCCGGTCTGTATCGGGCAGAAACAGAAGTGGTACCTGATGCGGCTGATTTCGGACACGGAGAAAATCCGTTTCGATCGCAGTGAGAAGCCGGAGTTCGATCACTGGCGCTGGGTCAGCTACTGGTATCCGGTCAACCAGGTGGTGTCCTTCAAGCGCAAGGTGTACCGCAAGGCACTTGAGGAACTGAATACGCATTTCGAGAATGCCCTGCAAGCCATTGAGGGCAGCCTGGATAGCCTGGAAAGTGCTGAGCAACAGCACAACCATAACGAGGGGGACGGCTAGCTTATCGCTATGCTTGAAGTTTTACGCAGCATCATTCAGGAAGTGAATGAGGCAAAGGACCTGACTGCCTCGCTGGAAATTATTGTCCGGCGCGTGCAGAAGGCCATGACCGTCAGGGTCTGCTCTGCCTACCTGCTTGATCACAACCTGGGCCGTTATGTACTGATGGCCACTAAGGGGCTCGACCCGTCGTCGGTGGGCAAGGCCAGTCTCGCCCCCGAGGAAGGCCTGGTCGGCCTGGTGGCCCAGCGTGCCGAGCCCGTCAATCTTGAACATGCCTCTTCGCATCCCCGCTATTTCTATATTCCGGAAACCCGCGAAGAGGAGTTTGAATCCTTCCTCGGCGTTCCCATTATTCACCACCGCGAAGTGCTGGGTGTACTGGTTGTCCAGCAGTCGCAAGTGCGCGCCTTTGATGCCGAGGAAGAGGCCTTCCTGATCACGCTGTCGGCCCAGCTCGCCGGTATTATCGCCAACGAAGAGGCGCGCGGCGCCATCACCGGCTTCAGCCCCACGGGCATGAAAACCACAGACGCCGTGTTTGAAGGCGTACCGGGTGCACCGGGCGTGGTGATCGCCGAAGCCGTCACCGTGTTTCCGCCAGCGGATCTTGGCGCCATCCCGGCCCGGCAGATCGAGGACATCACGGCGGAAATTGCCTTTTTCAACGAATGCCTCAACCAGGTTCGCATCGACATCAGCGAACTGAAGATGAAGATCAAGGGCCAGCTGCGTCCCGAAGAACGCGAACTGTTCGATGCTTACCTGCACATGCTCAGCGACAACGCCCTGGGCAGCGAGGTCATCGCCCACATCAAGGAAGGCAACTGGGCCCAGGGTGCCCTGGCCCGGGTGGCGCGCGACCATGTCCGCAACCTGGAATCCATGGACGATGATTACCTGCGTGAGCGCGCCACCGACATCAAGGATTTGTGTTCGCGCGTGCTGTTCTACCTGCAGGACCAGGACCAGAAAAACCGCAAATACCCGGACCGCTGCGTACTGGTGAGCGAAGACCTGTCCGCCGCCATGCTGGCCGAGGTGCCAAAGGAAAACCTGGCGGGCATCGTGTCGGCGAAAGGTTCCGGCCATTCCCACGTCGCGATCCTGTCGCGGGCCATGGGCATTCCCGCCGCCATGGGTATCCAGGACCTGCCGTTCTCTGAACTGGACGGCAAGGAAATCATTGTCGACGGCTACAACGGCCGGGTATACCTGAACCCGTCCGATGAGCTGCGCGACCGTTTCATGGAAATCGTGCGCGAAGAAGAGCAGCTCTCCGAAGGCCTGGAAACCATCAAGGACCTGCCGTGTGAAACCCTCGATGGCCACCGCATTGAACTGTGGGTCAACACCGGCCTCATGACCGACGTGCTGCGTTCCCGTGAGCGCGGCGCCGAAGGCATCGGGCTGTTCCGCACCGAAGTACCGTTCCTGTTGCGCGACCGCTTTCCGACCGAACGCGAGCAAACCGAAATCTACCGCCAGCAGCTGGAAGCCTTCCGGCCCAAGATGGTGACCATGCGGACGCTGGATATCGGCGGCGACAAACCGCTGCCGTATTTCCCGATCAAGGAAGAAAACCCCTTCCTGGGCTGGCGTGGCATTCGCGTGAGCATGGATCATCCAGAAATTTTCATCGCCCAGGTCCGAGCCATGATTAAAGCCAGTGCCGGGCTCGATAACCTGCAGATCATGCTGCCCATGGTCAGCAACACGAACGAGATCGATTACTCCCTGCGCCTGATCAAACGTGCTCACCAGGAGATCCTGGAAGAAGGCATCCAGGTGGTGAAACCGCGCTGTGGCGTGATGATTGAAATCCCGGCACTGATGTACCAGATCAAATCCTTGGCTACCCGTGTCGACTTCATCTCGGTCGGTACCAACGATCTTAGCCAGTACCTGCTGGCCATCGATCGCAACAACCCGCGCGTGTCAGCGCTGTATTCCACCATGCATCCGTCGGTGCTGCAGGCCCTGAAAAAACTGGCCGACGACGTCAAGGCCACCAACCTGCCCGCCAGTGTCTGCGGAGAGATGGCGGGCAACCCCGGCGCGGCCGTGCTGCTGATGGCCATGGGTTTTGACATCCTGTCCATGAACGCCACCAGCCTGCTCAGGGTGAAATCCGTAATTCGCAACGTCACCATCGAGCAGGCACGCGAGCTGCTGGACAAGGTACTGGCCGAGGAAGACACCGAGGCGGTGAAAGCGCTGGTGGACATCGAGCTCTACAACGCCGGCGTCGACCGCCTACTGCGCACCTCACGTAACAGCTGACCACGACAGTCACCAGAAGGAAACGTTATGCCGATCATCCGAGTCGAATTGCTGGAAGGCCGCGCCATTGAACGCAAGCGAGAACTGGTCGACACCCTGACCCGTGAGACGGCTCGTATTACCGGGTGCACCCCCGAGTCGGTCTACGTGGTGATCGAGGACGTGAAGACCGAAAACTGGGGTGTGGGCGGCGAGCTCTGCTCAGACAAGTATCCCGATTAGCCCGCGCCTCAAGACCGGTGTGATTTCCGCATCGCGTCATACCCATTCGCGGCTGAAGCCCCCTGCGTTGTAAAGGTATGCCCCGTAGGAGCGGCTTCAGCCGCGAAAGAACAGCCACCCAATCCGCCGGTGAAAACCTGCCCAATGCAGGAGCAGTTTCAACCGCCAATGCCTCCTCAAACGTGCCGGATTCATTCCCAATTCCGAAGGCAAAAAAGCTATACTGCGGACATCAAAACCACCCCTGCCTGACCTGCGTTTATGCTGCCATTTCCGCAAATCGATCCCGTTGCCGTCTCCCTCGGGCCACTGCAGATTCACTGGTATGCCATCACCTACATCGCTGGCTTTGGCGCCGCCTGGGCTTTGGGCTGTTACCGCGCCAAACAGCCCGGCTCCACCTGGACGCCCAACCAGGTGACTGACCTGGTGGTGAACGCGGCCCTTGGCGTGATCCTTGGCGGGCGCATCGGTTACATGCTGTTCTACCAGTTCGGCACCTTGCTGGATAATCCGTTGGAGCTGTTCAAACTGTGGCAGGGCGGTATGTCCTTCCACGGCGGATTCCTGGGGGTGTGTGCCGCGGTCTGGCTGTTTGCCCGTAGCACAAAAAAATCCCTGTTCGAGGTTGGCGATTTCACGGCCCCCCTGGCCCCCCTGGGGCTGGCCTTTGGCCGCCTGGGCAATTTCATCAACGGGGAATTATGGGGACGGGCAGGAGATGTGCCCTGGAGCTTCATCTTCCCCGGCGATCCAAACCGCATTCCCCGGCACCCGTCACAGCTTTACCAGTTTGCACTGGAAGGCATCACCCTGTTTGTCATACTCTGGTTTTACTCGGCCAAACCGCGGCCACACTTTGCCGTGACCGGCGCCTTCTGCCTGGGTTACGGCGTCTTTCGCACCGCGGCTGAATTTTTCCGCGAACCGGATGCCCACCTGGGCTTTGTCGCCCTGGACTGGGTCACCCGCGGCCAGCAGCTGTCGATTCCGATGGTGGTCGCCGGCCTGGTGATTCTGTACGGGGCATATACGCAGGACTGGTTCAAACCTGACACCGGCCGTAGGTCGGCATAGGTCGCAGGCCGTTTCCCGACATGAATGAAGGTGGGCAAATAATAGTGGGCCAATAAAGAAGGGCCAATGAAGAACGGGCAATAAACGGTCGGCCAGGAGTGGGCAAGGCGATAAAACGTCGGCAAACGCGGCGCTATGCCGACCTACAAAACAATTGGATTGCGCCGTAGGCCGGAAGAGGCCGGAAGAGGCCCGCGAGGGCCGTCATCCGGCATCACCATAAAACTTTTTGCAGGCACCGACCGTCATAGTGAGACAACGATGAAACAATACCTCGACCTGATGCAGCACATCCTCGATCACGGCGCGGAGAAAACCGACCGCACCGGGACAGGCACCCTGTCGGTGTTTGGTCACCAGATGCGCTTCAACCTGGCGGACGGCTTTCCGCTGCTCACTACCAAGAAGCTGCACATCCGCTCCATCATCATCGAGCTGTTGTGGTTTCTCAACGGCGACACCAACATCAAGTACCTGAAAGACAACAAGGTCAGCATCTGGGACGAGTGGGCCGATGAAAACGGCGACCTGGGGCCTGTCTACGGTTTCCAGTGGCGCTCCTGGCCCGGCAAGAACGGGCAGTCTGTCGACCAGATCGAGAACGTGCTCAACAACATCAAGAACAACCCGGATTCGCGCCGTCTCATGGTGGTGGCCTATAACCCGGCCTATGTCGACGAGATGGCGCTGCCGCCGTGTCACTCCCTGTTCCAGTTCTATGTCGCTGATGGCAAGTTGTCGTGCCAGTTGTACCAGCGCTCCTGCGATACCTTCCTGGGCGTGCCGTTCAATATTGCCTCCTATGCGCTGCTCACCCACATGATGGCGCAGCAGTGCGACCTGGAAGTAGGAGACTTTGTCTGGACCGGTGGCGATGTGCATCTGTACAAGGATCACCTCGACCAGGCCCGGGAACAGCTCACGCGGACGTCGGGCAAACTGCCGACCCTCAACATCAAGCGCCGGCCGCCGAGTCTGTATGAGTACCAGTACGAGGACTTTGAAATTGTTGGCTACGAGGCCCAGCCGCATATCGCAGCGCCGGTGTCGGTGTAACCGGTCCGGCTATCCGGAACGCCATTCGTGGCTGAAGCCGCTCCTACCAGGGCAGGCAACTTCCGTAGGAGCGGCTTCAGCCGCGAAAGAAATAATCACTGGGCCTGAAGGCTCGATCCTGAAGGATATGGATAAACAGTCATGAAACTCTCCCTCGTCTGGGCCATGGCGCAAAACCGCGTTATTGGCCGCAACAACAGTTTGCCGTGGTATCTCCCGGAAGACCTGAAATACTTCAAACGCATCACGCTGGGCAAACCGGTCATCATGGGCCGCAAGACCTACGAGTCCATCGGCAAGCCCTTGCCGGGTCGTACCAACGTGGTCGTCACCCGCAATCCCGACTGGCAGGCCGAGGGCGTGGAAGTAGTGGACTCTCTGGAAGCCGCCCGCGCGCTGTGTGAAAGCATTGCCGAGATCGACGGTTGTGAAGAAGCCATGGTGATCGGGGGTGCGGAGATCTATAAACAGGCAATGCCGCTGGCCGACAAACTCTACCTGACTGAAGTACATGCTGAAGTGGACGGTGATACCACCTTTCCCGAATTTGACCGGGATAGCTGGCAGGAAGTGGCGCGCGAGGATTTCGCGGCCGCCGGCCCCAACCCTTACGATTACAGCTTTCTTATCCTCGAACCGGCAGCCGACTGACACGCCATGAAAAAAGTCCTGTTCACAGTCGTCACAGCCATGCTGGTGCTTACGGTGGTGGCAGTGGTCGGGTTGGGCCGGTACCTGTCCAGTGGCAAAACCCTGCAACCCTGGCACACGCCGTCCACGATCGCAGAATCCTTCGATTACGAAAACGGCACGTTTGCCGACTATATCGCCTGGCATGAACGCCGCGTGCGCGCCGGTCGCACGGACAACGCTCCGGACAGCGTCATCAACAATATCCTGCCGTTCGAGCTGATGCCGGAAGCCGATTGCCCGGTCAATCCGGATGGCCGCTATCCCAATGGCATAGTGCTGACCCATGGCCTGATTGCCACGCCCTGGAGCATGAGGCACGTCGGCGAGTATTTTCAGTCCCATTGTTTCTACGTGCTGGGCGTGTTGTTGTCAGGCCATGGCACGCGGCCGGGTGACATGCTCGTGTCCACCTGGCAGGACTGGCAGCAGGATGTGCACTTCGCCACCAACCTGGTCGCCGCCAGGGCCGACCGTGTGTTCCTGTCCGGGCATTCTGCCGGCGGCACCCTGTCGGTGCTCGAAGCGAGCCGGAACCCGGTGGTCGATGCGCTGATCCTGTTCGCGCCGGCCATGGCCATCGATCCCGCGTCTGCCTATGCCGGCATGGTGAGCCAGATGGGTAAACTGTTTCCGGCCGCCGCCTGGTTTGAGGTGGAACCCGACGATGGGGTCTATCGCTACGAGTCCTTTCCGTTTAATGCGGCGGCGCAGACCTGGGAGCTGATCGAAGCCACTCAGGCCAGCCTAGCGGAAAAGGCCCTGATCATTCCCGTGCTGACCATAGCCTCGGCGCAGGACACCACCGTGCTGGCCCAGGCCACGTTTGATTTCATGCAGGCTCAGGATAACCCGCTTAGCTTCACAGTGCTGTATTCGCAGAACCGCCTGCCGCCTTACCATCGAACGCGTATGGTGAACAGCAATGACCCGGCCAACGGCATTCTTGGCATGGGCCACCTCGGGCTCATGACTCCGCCGGATCATCCCGATTACGGCCGCGACGGGGCGTACCGCTATTGCGGGCAGTATTACGGTGACGGTACCGATGGCTTTGACCGCTGCAAAGCCGGCCAGCGCGATTTTTACGGCGAAGCCACACCGGAGAATCGTGCGCTAGGCCTTATCGAGCGCATAGCCTTCAACCCGTTTTATGACGACATGCTGGCCGAAATCTCGCTGTTTCTTGAACAGATCAGCATGGATACGCGCGGGTTGCCTCTGGAGCCCGAGTTGCCGGGTGACGGCCTGCCGGACTAATAACAGAGGCAAGAGACAAGAGGCAAGGGCGACCCGTTTGGCCTCAGGTCTCATCCGTAGGACGGAAAAGGCGCTTGCGCCGTCATCCGGCATGGCGACCAACGGTCGCCTTATATTCTTATCAGTCACTCAGGCCTGACTTTGACGCCGGCTGACTGCTCTGCGAGCCTCTTCCGGCCTGCATTATTTACCGAATCCAGGATGTTTCGGCAAAATGTTGACGGACATTTTCCAGAGCTCATCCCGCCTCTTGTTCCGTTCCAAACAAAAACCCCGGACCTGCCGGCCCGGCGTTTTGGACTTCCCCCTTGATTCGACTTACTCGGCAAACTCCGGTGTCAGTTCCAGGCAGCCGTGATTTTCATAGGGCACTTCCGACAGATACACGGTATCCGACGCGCTCCACGGCTCGGCCAGGTACACCGGATCGGTCACGGTGTACTCGCGGGTGAGTACCCAGTTGCTCGTATCGATGGTGAAACGCTCTGTGACATGCATCTGGTCGCTGTTGCGGGTCGGGGGTGACAGCACGCCGGCCTCAAATCCGGTGGTATCGACAACGAGCGTCGCTTTACCCGTTGCAGGATCTTCTTCCCAGTGGCCGATGGAATGCCCGTGTTGCTGGGCGTCAGGTTGGCGTATGGCTGTCCATGCCCAGGGAAATGATGCGGCGCTTGGAGTACAGGCCGTAATCCAGGATCACCATGTCGCCTTCCTGGGTGATGCGGTTTACCGGCCAGTCGAAGGTCCAGTCGTAGATGATGCTGGTGGGCAGGCATTTCAGGCGCGGGTTGTGTTCGGGATTCCACATTTCAAACGCCTGCGCCTCTGCCTGGCCACGGGCGGTGTACTGCGGGCGTGACGGCTGCGGATTGGCGGCGCGGATATCGTCCAGGGTGATGGAGCCATCAGCATAGCCCTCACGGAAACGCTTGGGCACCATCGAGCCGCGACCGCCGGATGGCGGCACAGTCAGCACCAGCTGTTCCACCGCCCAGTCGCCGCTGATGTTCGGGTCGCCGTTGGCGGCAGTTAGGGCACGGTTGGTGGTGTCGATCGGATTGTCGATCGTGAACTGGTCGTTGCGGTTCATGGTCGGGCGGTCACCGATGGTGATGTTCTCGGTGTAGCACGCGCTCGGATCATCGCGATGCGGATTGGCATCCACCGACACGGGCAAGCCCACTTCAAACATGTCCTTGGACCAGCCGGAACGGCGCAGCAGCGTGGCCGCGCGCATCTCGCAGCGCATGTTGATCACGTTGCCGTTGGCATTGGTGCGATCAAAGTACAGGTAGGAATGCGGATTGACGAAGTCGATGCCGGTGATCGTGCCCTCGTAGTGCACTTCGGTGCTGACCTGGAACAGGCCAAAGCCATGATGGGCCTGCAGCGGTGCGGCAACCAGGGTCGCCAGGGCAGCAACGGGCAGGATACGGGTGGTAAGCGGATGTGACAAGAAAACCTCGTGATGCATGCCGCGATGGATACGGGCTTAGCGCATTGAAAGATAACAGGTTTTGCATGCTAGAAAGCAAAGGTGCAGGAAAAATGGCATCTTCCTGCACCTTGCTTTCAGGAGATCGAGCGGTGGTGCGTGTTACTCCGCAGCCATGCAGGCGGCCATGATCTTGTTGCCGTCCAGGTCGCGCATGTAGGCGGCATAGGCGTTGGGCGCAAAGTCACGCGGACCCGGTGCACCTTCGTCCTGGGCACCCTGGGCCATGCCGGCAGCGTGGAAGGCATCCACCTGGGCGCGGGTTTGGGCGATCAGGCCAATGGTGCCGCCGTTGGCGAACGAGGCGGGCTCGCCATTGGCCGGTTTGACCACGAAAAACTCGGGGCCTTCGTCGCGGCCGAACATGGCGGTACGATCCGGAATTTCACCGATGAGCTGGGATCCCAGCGCTTCCATGACCGATTTGTAAAAAGCGGTGCTTTTAGCCAAGTCGTTGGTGCCAACAGTGATGTGATTCAGCAGTCTCATGCAATTTCCTCTTGATGTTGTTATGGATTGGAAAGGTAGTGAAGGGGGTGAATTAAAGCATGTTCTTACGGGAATTCAATACGGGAATATCGGTGGATGGAGCCTTGATGTGTTTGCGGCTGAAGCCGCTCCTACAGGGAGGCTTTGGCCCACGGAGGAGCGGCTTCAGCCGCGAAAGAAAAAAGGGAAAACCCGATAGCTCGGCCACTACTGCCTGACCCCGTTCCACGGAAACTGGGATTGCGCATCGGTGTCGGTCCAGTACCCGGTGAAGGACGAATAATCGCTGCTGAACTCAAACCAGGCAAAGCCTTCGCCGAAGCGATCGGTCCATTCCAGGGAAAACGTGCGCTCGCCTTCCTGCACCAGCCCGGACAGCCGGCCTTCAAACTCCTGGATTTCGTCTTCCACGTAGTACGAGCCGTTGAAACGGCCCTGGCTGTCAAAGGACAGGATGGTGACCACCGGGTCCAAGTTGGTGCCGTTGTAGGCGCGACCGGCATAGCGGCCGGCAATGGCGGCGACACTGTCAGGTACCGCGGCCTGGGCGGCGAAAGACAAGGCAAGACTGATCACGACTACTAGGATACGCATATAAAAAGCTTCAACTGATTTGTTTGACGGGACACGAGGTGCCGGCCACTTCCATCACCGCGGTGCCGGTGGGGGTGTGCCAGATCAACGCGTCAGGCATGTATTTGACCGCATATCGAGTCATGTATTTCGCCTGTTGCCAGGTCTGGCCGTTGGTAAGCCGGTACACCGTCTTGCCGGTCCAGCCGGCAAACCGGCCCTGGATGCGGCTTTCAATCACGTGATGGATCGGGTGCACCAGCACCATATCATCTATGCCATCGATTTTCAGGAACTGGCCATCATCGAGGCTGGCGATATGCGCCAGGGGTTCAACCTCGTGATGATGGGCCATGAATTCATCGATTTGCAGCCAGAAGGTTTTGTCGCTGAGCTTGAACAGCGCGCCGGGACGAAAACCGCGAAAGATGCCGGTCAGGGTAATGGAATCAGGCATGGCGAGTCAGTCGTCTGCCAGGTGAGCGGCTGTCTGCGCCGCGATGTCGAACTTTTCCTGGGTCAACGCCACGCGCATAACCCGCTCGATCTGCGCCGGTATGCTGTCATACCACATATCCTGCATGGCATCCGGCACCACCTACCAGGACACGCCCCAGGCATCCTTCAACCAACCGCACTGGCCTGACGCCGGATCGGCTATCAGGCTGTCCCAGTACTGGTCGACCTCCGCCTGATCATCGCAATACACAATCAGGGACGCTCCTTCATTGAAGGTAAAGTCGTGGGAGCCCGGCCCGTCCAACATGGCCAGCCACATCTTGCCCAGCGTCAGGTCGTTGAACATGACCGTGCCGGCCTGGTGTGGCGGCTGACTTTCACCATAGTGTATCAGGCCGCCGGGCGTATTGAGCAACCGTGTTGTGTGGTTCACGGCAGAATCGGAAAACACATCCGCATAAAACTCTGCAGCGGCAACAGCCTGGGTATCAAACCAGAGGTGGGGAACCATTTTCATCGTTATCAAAGATCAATCAGCTTCAAACCTTTGCCAAGACTTGGATACAAGTAGTAACTCTCTCAGTTGCTTATCTGTCAGGTGATATTTGCCGTTTTTCACTCTACAAAATCCTCAAATATGATAGA
>Ga0181553_10001221_pt1 | contig 22981 bp, 20 predicted proteins | sample 011ome_17_FD_133753 | JGI IMG/M metagenome (GOLD analysis project Ga0181553, IMG submission 133753) | Coastal salt marsh microbial communities from the Groves Creek Marsh, Skidaway Island, Georgia - 011502XT metaG (megahit assembly) | ecosystem: Environmental > Aquatic > Marine > Intertidal...
ACCAGCACCAGCACCAGAACCAGCACCAGCACCCGCACCAGAACCAGCACCCGCACCGGCACCAGCACCAGCACCAGAACCAGCACCAGCACCCGCACCAGAACCAGCACCCGCAATCGTGTCAGAAGGATTAAAAGAAGCAAATCAAAAAGCAGAAGCATTAGAAAAAGAAGCTCGTAAAAAAGCAGAAAAAGCCGCAAAAGGATTAAAAGAAGCTCATAAAAAAGCAAAAGAAGGAATTGGAAATGTTCTTAATAACGTAAAGGAAGCATTAGTGAATAGACAGAAAGGGTAAAAACGATAATCCTAATGAGATAAATTCCACCACTTATTTAATAAATTTGAATAATATTTAAAGAATAAATAAAATTCAATACTTGAAATCAATGGAAAAAGATTTAAGAATATCTACCATAACTTCTGTTTTGAAATTATCACAAAACATAGATTTGGAAAAGATATACGCGAATATACCTATTAGTGAAAAGTTTATACCCTATATTGAGTATGGTAGTGGTAACCCCCCAAGAGGATTTTCTGAAAAGTCATTGATTAAAAAGAGAAAAAAGAAAAAGAAAAAAATTTTTTACAATCAGTCAACAATACATGTTATACATGATGGAAAAATAATGAATGTTAAACTGTTTAATAATGGGCGTATTCAAATTACCGGATTAAAAAACGAAGGTCAAGCTGGAAAATTGGTTAAAAAGTTACTACAATATTTTAAAGATTTCGATGTTATTGGAGATTATACTGAACTGATTGATAATAAGATAGTATTGATTAATAGTGATTTTGATTTAGGATACCAGATAGATCGTGAAAAACTACACCATGAGATAGTTGAAAATGATATATATTCATCATATGAACCATGTATTTATCCAGGTGTTAACATAAAATATTTTATAAACACAAACAATACATGTGGTATATGCGAGTGTGAAAAATTATGTAATGGTAAAGGTTCAGGATGTGGAGATGGTCAATGTAAAAAAGTTACAATAGCTGTTTTCAAGAGTGGTAAAGTTATTATTACAGGTGGGAGGAACAAAGAACAAATAACTGAATCATATCGTTTTATAACCAATTTCATAGAAAGTAAAAAGGACGTATTCTGTCAAAAAATTGTAAATAGAGAGGTATAAAGTAGTTATTAAGTGTTTAATTTAAATTTTTTTTATCAATAGATTATAAATGAACACCGATTTATATTCTAATACAAAATATTCTTTTGATAGAGATGAAAGTAAAACAATAGTTATTAATGTACCTATGACGGTTTTAAACAATACTTTTAGTGTTGTTCTCTCAGAAAACATTACTGTTGATAAACATTCAGAAGTTTATCTTGATTCTCTAACAACTTTTAATTGTAAAACATCCCATAATTCCGAGGTAGATATGGGGTTTATTCTTTCTATAGACCAGTTTGAAATTAAATCATCTTCAAACCAAGAAATTGGGGCAACTGATATAACAAGATCAATATTCATACCAAATGATCAACATGCTTCGGTTGACCTAAATGTTTCTAAAACTCATAAAGGTAAAAAACTAAATTATATATGCTCTATTAATCCTACAAATATTCATAGGATAAGTGGAAAAATTACAAATATTGTAAATAATACTATATTCGGTGGAAATGGTCGCTTTATTGCTGAATTTGTGATAGTTGCTAAGAAAAATTAAATTATTTATTATATATATAATGCTTTTGTTACTCTCAATACTAACATTTATATTTATAATATTTTACTGTTTGAATTATATGAATGAGGAAAACTTTTCAACGGTAGGTGTTGTAGGAGATTTAAAGAAAGAAAAAACAGAGGCGATGAAAAAAAATGTTCTTTTGTCACTTTTTAATGATATATCTTCAGCAGATAAAGTTATTCTAGAAAACATTACTGAAGAATGGATAATGACAAAAGATATTATTGATGAAAAATTAAATTCCGAAATAAAAGAAATAATTGATGAAATATTACATAGTATCACGACTGTATCAAATCATCAATTTTTTATAAATAACATTGAGAATATGTATGTTATGAAAGACGATCATGGTAATTATAGATGTATATTAAATTGCTTTATCTTTGAAGTTAATAAATACTATACAATTAAGTTATCGATGGATATTGTTTCATATGATGATCAAATCTATTTCAACTTTGTAGATATTGATGAAAGTAGTATTGGAAGTATTTTAAATAATTATGATATCAAATATGAAGGTAGTGGACTACTTATAAACTATGATATGTTTGATAAAAACACAAAAGATGTTTTAGATAATTATTATTACAATAATTTTGATATTGTATTCTTGAAAAACAAACATAGTGATGTAGATAAAACAACACTTTTTACAATTGATCAATTAAAAAACAGATACATACCATCAAATACTCCTAAAAATCCAAACCACCCTTACTTTTGTAATAAGACAAAAAAACAATGGAATTCTCAAGGTATAAAATATTCTTCAGGCGAAAAATGTATTGCGAATGATAATACCTACGGTGGAATACCAAACACACCCACAAATGGTCCTGGTAGAATAACACAAAATCCGGATAATAATATCCATCAATGGTTATTTTCTAAAAATTTAGGACCACTAAAATCATCGGGACAATATTAATAAAACTATTTAAAAAAATGATTATATTAAATATCATAATAAAATGGCAGAAAGTGAAAATGTTCAGAGTAATGTATCCGAAGTTAATGATGAACGTCTTCAACAGAAAGTTGAAGTAACTGTAGGAGACCTACAGGTTGTTGTAAATATTATCGAGGTAGCAACACAGAGGGGATCTTTCAGAGCACCAGAGTTAAAGGGTGTTGGTGAGTTCTTTGAAAAGATTTCGGCTCTAATTCCAAAGGATAATAAATCTGCTTAAAAAAAATATATAATATAGTATAAATGTTGATTGAAAAGTTTGTTGATTCTGTTTCAAACGCTGAAGAAGATGTAGGTCATCATTGGTACAATCACTTAGGTCCTATAATTGTTGTAGTTTTATTAAAACTATTTTTGATATATATTGTAATGGTTATGTGGCCTAGAGTTATGCCAAAGATTATGCCGTCTATTAATAAAAATCCTGGTTACCTTAACTTGATTGGTTTATCTGTTATCTTGTCTCTTCTCTAAAAAATGATATAATTTTCTTTACACTTTATTAACCATTCTTTTTCTGGAAGTTCTAATCCATAATAATCGTAAAAGCGTTTATATTCTTTTACGATTGTATCTCCATCATCCAATATTATTGAAAAAAATTCATAATATTTTGAAAATATATCAGATATTGTTGAGTTTTCATCACAATATTTTATGATTATTTTTTTCCCCATATCTATTAAGAAAATTTTTGTCATTATTCCACTTCTTTGAAGAAGTATAAGGTTTATATATTCAGTTATTAAAGGATAAAATTTATCATGAATAAAAGATTTATTATGAATATGACACATACCATAATTTAAAAGTTTTGCCTTATTTTTACATTTTCTACCATCAAGGGTGTTACACAAACATCTTTGAAGACCATTTTTAGTATTATTTGATACAACTTCACATAAATTCATCTTACAATCATTGTGTGGAAATTTTGTATCTTTATTATCTGTCCTACACAAAGGACACTTTATAAAAAAGTTTTTCCTCATCACTAATTGTAAAATACATTCATAATGGAAATTATGTCCACATGATAATGTTTTAATTGTTTTATTTTTCATTGTGACTAAACATATAGAACATGTTAAATCATCAATTATTTCCATTAATTTTTATATCATTATTAATCTCATTTAATTCTTTATGTTTCTTTTCATGAATTAAACAATAATCTTTTCCAACATGACAATATTTAGAACATTGTTTTCCTTTGTTTTTACCTCTTTCAAGAACATGTAAACATTTCTTATTTTCATATGTTTCCCACTCATTCATATCATGAATACCATTATGTAATTTTTTTAATCCATTTACAAGTGGTAATAAATTATTAGGAGACCTACAATAAGGACAAGAAGTATTTTTCATAGCTTTAAATGATAAAAGTAAACATTCATAGTGAAAAACATGATTACATTTCAATTTATGAGTATAAGCTTCATCTAATCCTTCTCCACAAATACAACAATTAATACAATCCATACTTATTTAAATATATTATATATAATGATATTATATTTCTTAAATGATTTTACATCATAAAGGTTTAAAGTTAAGTGAAAACCTTTTAAGATTTAAAAAAGGATTTAAATATTCAGAAGATTTATCCTTTATACCTTTATCATATGATAAAAAAGAACTCTTAATACAGTCTCCAACTATGTATATACCATTTGAAGTAAAAAAATATTCTGAAAAATGTAGAAAGAGATATTTAGATCTTACATTTCAAAATTTAACAGATAATGAAACATTAGACTTTTTAGAAAATTTATCAGTTATTTTTAAGAAAGTTAATAAAGTTTATGGAACATATGATATAAATGAATTTATAAAAGAAACAGATATTTATAAATGGATGCGTTTTAAATTAGAAGACGATTCTTTATTTTTCAACCAAAATAAAGAAAGGATAAACTATATTCCAAATAAAACAATGGGTGTTTTTATATTTTCATTAAATGGTTTATGGTTAATGAAAGATAAGATTTGGTTTAATTGGGCGATATTACAATCTAAGATATACATTCCAATAAAATTAAAAGAATATATTTTTATAGACGACGAAGAAAAAGATAAAATAAACTCTATAAAAAGAATACCCCCTCCTCCACCGCCACCTCCTCCTCCCCCACCACCTCCGATGAAAAACAATCGAAATAGTATTAAAGATCAAATATCAAAAAATAAAACACAAGGTAAAAAGATTGTTAAAAAAAAGAATACTTTTACTCCTTCAATAGATGAAATAATGTTAGCAATAAAAACATTAAATAAAGTGTAATTCACATTTTTTATGTTGTATATATTATAAGAATATGGCCAGAACTAGACGATCAACCCCTAGAACTAATCGCAAGTCAGTACGCTCAGCGCGCTCTGAACGTAGAGCCACACGTAGAGCCACACGTAGAGCCACACGTAGAGCCACACGCAAATCAACACGTAGAGCCACACGCAAATCAACACGTAGAGCCACACGCACATCAAAACGTCGTTCTAGACCAGTAGTCGGTAGAAAAGTTAGAAGAACTGAAAGAGTTGATGCTGTATCTAAAATTCTATCGGCCGCAGCGGGTGTTAAGCGTGACATCCCTGCTAGAAGAGTAAAACCAACTAAAGCGGATGATATTGATTCATTCTTAGCTGGTATTGAAACATCTGGTTCATATGGATTAAAAGAAGTTTTCAAGGGTGATGAAAAAGATATGCGAGTATATAAACGTGGACCTATGAAAAAAAGAAAGATGACACCTCCAAAAATTCCAAAAAACAAACGTGGTAAAAAGATTAAAGATGAAGAAACAACTGGACCACTAGATCCAGCAAATATTAAAGGAAACAAAGTAAAAGAGGTAAAGGGAAAATATATGAAAGCAAAAACTAAGAGAAGAGGAGCTAAGAAACCAACCGCATGGATGGAACATGTTAAAGCTTTTTATGAAGAAAAGAAAAAGGAAGATCCAAACTATAAATACTCACAAGCATTAAAAGACGCAAAAGCAACATACAATAAATAAATTATTTTATTTTATATTATATATTAAATGGAAAGTTTTTTTGAATATGATCAAAATGTATACGATGTTATTACTAAAAATAAGGAATTAGTGAGGAAGAAGGAAATGATAGATAAAATATTAAAATCACCTCAAATAAAAAAGTTATTACAAAAAGCTAGTAATGGTAAGTTTGATTTGGATGAAGATAATAAAAATTTTTCTAAAATGGTAGTAGATAGCAATTATGATATAAATACCATTTTAGATAAATATATGAAAGATATGTATAATCTCGCCCCAGAGCAGAGAAATATTGGTGCAACAGAACCACGGTCTACTGCTCCTGATCCTACTTATCTTTCTGATCTTCCTCTTCCTCTTGGTCGGACTCCTCCTCCTCTGCCTACTTATTTTCCTCCTCCGCCTACTAATCTTCCTTCTCCGTCTACTGATCTTCCTCCTCCGTCTACTGATCTTCCTGATCCTCCTCCATTTACCTTCCCGAATCAGGAGAAAAAAATTGAGCTCCCGGGAGTGGGTCCTCAGCCGCTCCCGGGAGTGGGACCATATAAACCTATTGGACCGAATGAAGATAAGGTTGACAGAATTCCTCAACTTGACGAAATGGTGGGTTAAATTGTTTAATATATTTTTTTTACCAGTAATATTTTTTTATTTTTATATAAGTAATAATATATATATATGACACGTTCAAAGAAAAACCGATACATGAAAAGGACGTTAAGAAAGAAAAATAAGAAAGAAGTAAAAAGTAAAAAACGTCGTTCAAATAAAGTCAGACGAAATAAAAGAACAGTCAAAAAGAAAAAGATTAATCTTCAAATAGGCGGAAGTATCAAGCCTTTAATGGGTATGTTACATCATATGATTGAACGAGATGTTATAGAATATCTCCCAACAACTAAACTATTAGATGTAGAAGCTTCTAAAAACCATTACCTTGAAATGACAGACTATTTAGGTTTACAAGAAATTATTGAAAGTGATGAAAATCTAAAGAAATCTCCAAAAATAAGAAAATTATTTGACTATGATTCATATCAGATAAATGATAAAGATATGTATTTTGTTTATAAAGATTTTAAGTGCGAGAATATATTTAAAGAAGTTGATAAATATTATGTTTACATTCTTTATTTCTACCTCATGGAATGTAATATATCCAGAAATGAAAAAATCCAACTAAAGGGTGGTGCTGTGGAAAATAATAGTGATCCGGTTGAAAAACCAGATGAACCAGCACCGACTCCATTTTCTGCTCCAGCACCGACTCCATTTTCTGCTCCAGCACCTTTACCCTCACCAGCTATAGTAACACCAGATAACCCTTTACCAGATACACCGAATATAGATAAACCTAGTCCTTTAGCAACACCTAGTCCTTTAGCAACACCTAGTCCTGTAGCAACACCTAGTCCTGTAGCAACACCTAGTCCTGTAGCAACACCTAGTCCTGTAGAAACACCTAGTCCTGTAGAAACACCTAGTCCTGTAGAAACACCTAGTCCTGTAGAAACACCAGGTCCAGGCGCTGTCCCAAATGCCGAAGAAGTTCTAGATGCTGAAGAAGTTCCAGATGCCGAACAACTTCCAGATGCTGAACAACTTATAGATGATGAACCAATCGCAGAAACTGAAGAAAAACCAGATGATGAAGAAGGTGAAATGGGATTGGAAAAAGAAATGGAAGATTCTGAAAATGTAGATATCGTTGAACCCCAGGAAGAAGAAGAAGATATGGAAGAGAAATTAGAGTTAGCTACAGATTTAGATCTACCTGGATTTGAAGAATATGAAGAAACACGTAAAATGTTAGATATGAAGAGTGATGTAGTTGATGGTAAGATAAAGATAAGCAATAGCAACCTTATAAAATATAAGGTGAATTGGTTTAATATTTGTATGGGTATTGACGTGTTTGACATGGGTTTTGAAAATAAAGTTTCTCACAAACTCAATGAATTAGGTATCAAACCATTTAAAAGGAACATTTACTTAAAAAAGATAAATTTAATTTTAGAAGATGAAGATATGACAAATGAATTTAGAACTACAATTTATAATAGACTCCTTGAAAACTGTAAAGAACCACAAGATTATATGGATTTAATCGAAGATTGTAGAGATGTCCCTACCGAAGGTTTAGGTGTATCATTTGGTATGTATAAAAAATGTCAGGAAGAAGGAATGGATAGCAACAGTTTGCTGTACTTACATGATGGATATAAAAATATATTAAACAACAATAAGACTATTATTAATAATGTAGATATGATTTTAATTTTATTGAATTGTGATATAAGACAAAAAATCCTTTCAATCCATATTTCTTTAGAATTATTAAGAAAACAAAATGAAAAGAAAATGGTTAAATCTATTTTAGATAACATATATGAGATTGATAAACCTGTAATAAAACAAGTAGAAGAGGAATTAAGGAATAAGTTAGCTCAAGAGAAAATAGAAAGGGCAAAATTGTTTAATGAAGTTAATAGACAACAAATTGAAGAAAGAAAAGAACAAATGATTAAGAAACGAGAACCAGCTATAATCAGTGCTATTATGGAAAAGATGAAAAAAGAAAAATATGAAAAAGAACCTATAATAGAAACAGATAATGTTAAAGAATTTATAGAAAAAGAAGACAAAAATACAGATAGTTTCATAGAAGAACAAGAAAATTTATTGAGAGGAAATAATATAGCCGCGGCCGCCGCTGGCGGTGGTGAAGAAAATGAAGATGAAACCGAAAATCTCAACGAAAGCGAACTCTTACAAGAAGATACAAAAGATGAACCTGACGATGGTTATAGATTTTTTAATAAAGAAACAAAAGCTAGATTTTGTAAAAATATTACTAGTAGTGGTATTATAAGTAAGGGTGATTTACACCCACTATTGAATAGATGCAACAATTTTTAGATTGAAAATTGAAACTCATCATTATCACAGTAATCTTGTTCTTCTTCTCCAAAAACTTCTTCTTTTAGTAATTCGTCTATATTTTTATTATTTACTGTTACAAAGTCTTCTTCTGTAACAGTGGCATCTGAAAGTTCTGAAATAAGTTTTTCTTCATCTAGATAGATATCACACATTCCAGTTCCAGCTTTAATAATCTGTCCCATCATAATGTTACTTGATACACCATTAAGTTTGTCTTTTTCTCCAAAGATTCCTGCTTTAATAAGTTGATCTGTAGTGTCTTCAAATGAACACTTGGCAAGAGGACCAATATCTCCACGATTGATACCTTGACGATTAATAGCGGTTAGAATACCCTTATTTGTCATTGTGTCGCAAAGGAGTTCTATATGACGATCATTAATATAGGAACCTTCAAATTCAATCACTTCTGTAATCTGCTCAATAAGAAGTTCTCTTGCTGCTTCAATACCTAGACATTCGTATACTTCAATAATATCATTTGAATATGTATGGATGAAATCAACATACATTGAATTGAATACGTCGAGAAGATTGACACCATCTGTTTCTAGAATCCATGTCTTTTCTCTAATTATTTCTCCTCCCATAAAATTATAATACCCTTGTTCACTCATAACTATGTTTGTTATGTTTTTGATACCCTTGATTACAACATTACTTAAAATATCTTCTTGAATGTTTTTGAAAATTGAGATGATATCACTTTGATCGGATAAACCATTCAATTGTTCGTCTTCTTTTCCATTTATTTCAGCCTTTATCGATAAACGACCAATCAACTCACTTGAATTATCATCCGAATATATAAATTCTAGTTTATCAATATCATATTCCATTAGGGCTATGTAAATATCTTCCATAACAATACCCTTATCCATCATAAGTTCCTTATTGAATGTAAATCTTATGATCCATGGACATTTATCTTCGTATGTGGCATCTTCTCCATTTTCAAAATCCAAGAAAGCTTTATACATTTGTAACATACCCTTATCATCTTCAATTTCAGTATCAAAGTTATTGTTCTTAGGATCATAGTAAATCTGATTCTTAATTACAATATCTCTAAGAATAGTGTATTCAAGTTTATTTTTAGCATATTGAGATTTATTCTGAAACTTACCAAATTCATCTTTAAGACGAATTATAGTTGATGGAGACTTTAGATTCTTTGTAACTCCAAGTAACTCTCTTAGACGAGGAATGCCACGAGTGACATTAGATTTAGCACTTACACCAGCATAGTGGAAAGTATTAAGTGTCATTTGTGTTGCTGGCTCACCAATACTCTGAGCAGCTATAGCGCCAACCATCTCACCAGGAGATACCTTTGATCTTTCATAAGTTTCCTTAATAATATTAATTATTTTTTCATATTCTGCCTTTTGTATCTTATATTTTTTAATAAGTGCTTTTGGATGTAGATGGACATCAATGAGAACTGAAAGAATTTTATTTTCTCTTTTTTCAAGATTTTCTTTGAGGGCATAATTCTTATCTAATATCTCTGTCGGAGATATGTCAGACTTACTATTTTCCTTTTTACATACATTTGTAACAATACGTGCAATATGTACTGGGAACCTAATACTATTAGATATCTTATTGTTTTTGAAAACATTCTTATACACGTATATCTTATTTTGAAGGATGGAAAAGAATGCTTTTTCTAGTTCAACTTCAAAATCATCATCCATACTTTCAATTGCTTCTTCCGTTAGAATATCTTCCCATTTTGTATCTTTATCAAACATGAACCCTTTACATATTTCTTCAGTAGTCATATCGATGATGATTAAACTTTGATCTTCAACAGAACAAGCATCCATACCATCTTCACCATAATTGAATTGAACGATACAATCAGAGTTATTTCTAACACTTCCATCATATCCTACTCTTAAATCTTCCATAGACTTAACAAGTTTTCTTTGAAGATAACCTGTTTCAGATGTCTTTACAGCTGTATCAATAAGACCTTCTCTTCCTCCCATAGCGTGAAAGAAGTATTCTTGTGGAGTTTGTCCCGATATGAATGAGTTTTCTACAAATCCTCTTGCTTCAGAAGAGTCATCATATTTACTGTAATGTGGAAGTGTTCTATCTTGATAACCATAAGGAATACGCTTACTTTCTACATTTTGTTGTCCTAGGCACGCAACAATCTGCGCTATATTAGTAGCTTTACCTTTAGAACCAGAGTTGACCATATTTGTTATTCTGTTCTTTTGATCTAAGTTAGATAGACCAATATTACCCGTCTGTGAAAGTGTATTATTCAAAATGCTATTTACTTTACTTTCAAAGAATTCGCTGTTTGACTTTCCTGAAAAGTTTTCAAAGATGTCTAGATGAAACTCTTGCATAATCTCATTAATCTTAAGTTTGTTGTTTTCAATAACTTCTTTTATCTTTACATTCGTAATATCATCAGCAATCATATCACCAATTCCAACACTAAAACCTTCAATGATTAAGAAGTATGATGTTATCTTTTGCATATCATCTATAAAATCCTTTGTAGCTTTAGGTCCAAGATCATTGTAAATTGTATGGATTAGACCCTTCGAAGTTTTAGTAAAGATACCTTTATCTAAACCCCCTGAAAGGAGTTTTCCATTCTTAATAATAACTTTGTTCAGATAATCATCAGATTGTGTATCATAAGATGAATTTTTCATAGTTAGATTGATACTTTCAGGAATAATGTAAGACATTATGTCTTTTCCAGACCATAATTTAACCTTTTCACCAAAGACATCAACATCTAGAGAATGTTCAGGAATCATTCCACCCTTTTTCTTAAATGAGCTTAATGTAGATACTATATTCATCATTTGGTTCTTAGTAAAGTATGATGTTTCAACATTTTCTTTTACAACTGGTTCTGATTTTTTCTTTATTGGATAAATATTTGTATTGTTTGAGAAGTAATAACTGTCTACACCAATACCTTTATGCGTGATTGTTTCTCCCTTTGTTAGCTTATTGATACCTAAGAGAGTATCTTGAACAATAGCTATAATAGGTTTATTTTCCCTAGGAGAGATGATTTGATAGTTTACAGAAGCAATGTTCATTAGTTCTGATACACAAGCAATTGATTGTGGAACATGCATATTCATTTCATCACCATCAAAATCAGCATTGTATGGTGGGGTTACACTTACATTAAGACGGAAAGTATTACCTGCCATTACTTTAACTCTATGTCCCATCATACTCATTTTGTGAAGTGAAGGTTGACGATTGAATAACACATAATCACCATCCATTAGATGTCTGTGAACAATGTAACCATTCTTAAGTTCAATATCATCTATATTAGATTTTGTAATTGTAATATTTGTTTTATCATGCTTTACAATCATCTTAACTCCCGGATAATTGTTGACACCATTTTGAAGTAATGTGTTTAACTTTTCTTTATTGTAATCATTGACTATTTCAGGATAAGTTAGATTTTTAGCTATTGAAATAGGGACACCAAGTTGATCAAGTTCAATATTAGGATCGGGGGTAATAACACTTCTTGCTGAAAAGTCAACCCTCTTTCCCATAAGATTATTCCTTATACGTCCATCTTTACCTTTTAGACGCTGCCTTATAGCTTTAAGAGCTCTGCCTGAACGATGTACAGCTTGAGCTATTCCAGGAAGCTCATTATCTACAAGAGTTGCTATATGATATTGAAGAACCTTTGACCAGTCATCAACAACTTCAATACGACTATTTGATTCTATCTTTTGTTTGAGTGTATTATTACACTTAATAATATCGCATAGTTTGTGTGTTAAATCATCATCCATCCTTTGAGAATCATCCTGCTTTACAGAAGGTCTTACAGATGGAGGTGGAACAGGAAAGACAGAACAGATGAGCCAATCTGGACGACACCAAGTATCTGTAAATCCCATTATATTTACATCTTCATCTGAAATCCTTTCTAGAATTTCTTTTACTCTTTCAATTGAAAGCTTTTGTGTTTTTAAAGAAGCATCATCTAACTTTTTCCATATAGCAGTAATACCATCCATACCTTCAAGCTTAATTTTTTCAGGTTGTTTTGCTCCACAACCATCATCATTTTCTTGACCACATCTGTTTATTTTTTGACATAGATTGTAGACCTCATTCCAACGAACTTTATTTGGCTTTTTCATTAAAGCTTTTACCACAGCTGAATCTTTATCAATCAAAAGCTTTGAACATTGTAGACATGTACATTTTAGTACCTTCAAAACATATTGAACAAATTGCCAATGATAAACAGGCCGAGCAAGCTCCACATGTCCAAAATGACCAGGACAATCAATATTGTTTTGACCACACGTAGAGCAAACCTTACCCATCTCGGTTGTCCCCATACGTGGATCGAATAGACCCTTAATTACTGGCGTATCCTTTTCATATGTTTCATGTTTTGTGATTTCAACCACTGAACGTGATTTTATTTCTTCGGGACCTAAAATACTAAATTGAACTCCAATAACATTGTTTGTTTCGGGTTCTGTATATTGTTTGTTCATACCTATTATAATATCTATTATCTTTTTTTTTAAATAAAAATCAAATTTTAGAAATTTGAAAAACATATAAAAAAAAATTATAAAGTAATATTAACTACAAACTATTAAATGGAAAACGAAACAAATTCTCATAATATGATTACACGGTCTAAGAAAAAGAATATTGATGAAGAACCTGAAAAAGAAAACAAAATTGTCCTTGAAAAAGTAGACAGTAGTGGAAACTTGATGGATTTAATTGATGATAGCGGATCAAGTGATTTTGATGAAGAGATGCTTAAAAAAGAAATTGAGAGACTAAGGGGAGGAATATCAAAGAAAGGTAGTTCACCAAGGAAAGGTAGTTCACCAAGGAAAGGTAGTTCACCAAAGAAAGGTAGTTCACCAAAGAAAGGTAAGTCTCCTACTAAGAAAATCCGCAAAAAGAATAAGAAAAACAACATTATGGACTTAATGTTACCTTACATACTAATTAGCGCACTTGGTTCTCAACAAGATATTAAAAAAAAGAAATCTCGTAGAAATCGTAAAATTAATATAAATGAACTATTAGAAGATCAAAATATAGAAGATCAAAATATAGAAATCAAAATAGAAGATATGCCCGTAAAAGAACTATCCGGAGAAGATTTATCAGAAGAAACTTCTGAAGAAGAAACTTCCGAAGATTCACTTCATTCAGAAGATGATATTGATTTTGAAGAAGATTTTTCAGATGAAGATTATGAAGAAGAAAGTGAATCAGAAGAAGAAATTGAAGAATCATCTGACACAGAAGAAGATGAAGAAGAAGATGAAGAATATGAATATGATGAATATGATGATAAATTTATAGAAATAATTGAAGATGATATCCATGAAGATCAAGAACTTGAATATTTTCAAGATCTAACGCCAGAAGAAAAACAAAAACATATTACAGAACTTGAAGAAATAAAAAAGATAAACAAATCAAATATACCTCTACGTTTCAAAATCTTAAATTCGGAGATGGATATTAAAACAAAATCAATTGCTATTGAAAATATAGAGAAACTAGGGGAAATGGATGTATCAACAGGAGAATATTGTAAAATGGATAAGTGGATTAATGGTCTTATCAAGATACCCTTTGGAAAATTTAGAGATATAGAAATTACAGATAAAAATACAAATGAAGAAAAAAGAAAGTTTCTATACAAGACATATAGCACACTCGATAAAGCAATTTATGGACATAAAGAAGCAAAAATGCACATCTTACAAGTTATTGGAAAATGGATCAAAAACCCCACATCTCAAGGAAATGTTCTTGCCCTTCAAGGACCAATGGGTAATGGTAAAACAACACTTGTAAAAGAGGGAATCGCAAAAGCTATCAATAGACCATTCGCATTTATCGCCCTTGGCGGGGCATCTGATTCTGCTTTCTTTGATGGACACTCTTATACATATGAAGGTTCTCATTGGGGTAGAATTATTGATATTCTAATTGATTCTAAATGTATGAATCCTATCATTTACTTTGATGAATTAGACAAAGTGAGTGAGACATTTAAAGGGGAAGAAATTATACATCTACTTACACACTTAACAGACCCTTCACAAAACACACTCTTTCAAGATAATTATTTTCCAGGTATCCATATTGATCTTTCAAAGTCTCTCTTTATATTCTCTTTTAATGATGAATCAAAAGTTGACAGAATTCTTAAAGACAGAATGTATGTTATCAATACAAATGGATTTAAACCAAATGATAAAATAGAAATATGTAATAATTACATACTTCCTGAACTAATGGACACATTTATGTTTAACAAAGAAGATATTTCATTTGAAAAAGAAGCTTTAGAATATATAATCAACAAATTTACAGAAAATGAAGAAGGTGTAAGAAACCTTAAAAGATGTCTTGAAACAATTATTTCAAAGATAAATATTTATAATCTTTCACAAACTGAAAGTGAAACTGAAGAAAACAAAATACCACTTACATTCAAACTTGATAATTTTAAGATCCCTCTAAATGTAAATAAAGATATTGTAGAGACGTTGCTATCTAAAAAAGAAGATAATTATAAGCCTCCAGAACATATGTATATGTAAATATTCATAAATATAATAAAATATTTAAATTTTTATCAATTATTTTTTTATCAAAATTATCATTTTTTTAGAATTATGTCTATTTTAAGTAAAATGGTCCGTAAAAATTATAAATGGAATATTTCGATTGAAGAAGGGAAAAAGATTGTAGATGATAAGATAACTAGTATTTTAACCGATAGAGGTAAAATTGAACTATCTGAATTAAATTTCCTCATCCTTTCTAGAAGTCGCGATATTACCATTGAAAATAATAAAAAGAAAAAGAACTTACAAAATTATATACGTAATGTTCTTGGGGGATTACGTAATTACCTTGAAACTAGTAAAAATTACGATGTTACTCAAAAAGGCATCGAAGTTTTTGTTGATATAAAGAAAAATATAGATGGTGAGGACATTTACTTTTTAAATGACTGGATTATCGTATAATAACTATTATATTATATATGGGTAATTTTTTCATCAGAAAATAAAAAAGAAGAAGAACCAGAACCAGAACCAGAAGAAAGATTAAGTGAAAATGGTAATAAGTTTTGCAAGGGATATCTCGTAACTAGTTGTAATTTAAGTAAGTATCCGCCAAATGCCCAGAATTCAATGGATAATCCTAATATAGCTAAATGCGATCAACGTTTTATATCCGTTGCTAATACAGAATCTAGCACGGGATATTTACAATGTAAGCTTAGTAAAGATGGAAATGCTTGTAATATGTGGAATGAGGTTGATAAATCTGATAAAATTAAATGCGATTTAGAAGTAGATGGTTTACCATATTGTGAATCGGATATATTACATGGTCCGGGATCTTCGTCCCTTAAAGGAAAAAGTATTATTGTTGTAGAACAAAACAGATTGAAAAAATTAGTAAATTCTCAAAAAGAAAAATGTCGTTGTGAAGATGGAAAAAGCGTTAAAGGTGAAATTAATACTGTAAAGTTTGTAAATACAATACAGGTGCCTACATATCAATGGTTTTGTGGATGAATATTTTACTAAATATTATATTTGTAATATATAAATGTTTGATATTGATTCTAAGATGCAAAAAGTTTTATTATTTTATGTAGCAATAAATGCTTTAGTTTACTATTACAAACCCACATTTTGTTTTGATGAAAAAGGAAACTTTAAAGACTTTGGTGTTGGAGAAAAAAAAACAATTATTCCTTTCTGGCTTGTAACACTTGCGATAAGTATGTTGTTTTACCTTTATATTTCTGTTCAAACTGATGATTTTGTTTGATATCTTTTCTTATTATATATTTTTTTATAACCTACTATGAAACCAGAACTAGTTGACTTAGAAGAAATTTTTAAAGAAAATTCATCTATATTTTTAAAAGAAAAGAAACCGGTATTATCTAAACACAAAAATATAGATTATAAATTTAGTTACAATTCACTATTTAATTTTTTAGGATTATGTATTCTAATAATCGGATTGTACTTTCTTAATAAACGCAAAAAAGAAAAAGAAGAAAGAAAAAAAGAATTTGAAGAAAAAATTTATAAACTGAAAGATATTATAAAAAATAATAATGAGTTCATACTTTAATATATTTATAATTATAAAAGAATAATGTCAAAGCAAAGTGATGTTGATTATTATCTAGAAAGTATAAGTATTTTTTACGATGAAAAACTTAAATTTTTATCAACAAAAGACAATTTTCTAAGATGTAAAGGATGTCCTACAAATAAAGAATTCAAAGAAGAATACGATAAAGTTAGTTTGAGTTGTGGAGGAAAAGATGGTGATAAAGATTGTGGGATGAAAATAGTTATTAATTTCCCCAAATATGTTCATTATGAAAAAGATATGGACCTATTGAAAAATGAACTTGAAGCAGGGTTAAATTTAGAGAAGATAAATGAATTTATGGATGTTTCTGATAGTATTGAAAAAGATACTAGAAAAAGAAAAAAGATAGAAGAAGAAATGAAAAAAATAACAGACAATTTTTACAAAATGAATGTTCAAAATAAAAAAAAAGATATTGAAAATTTTTACAGAAGTAGAGTAGAAAAGACTAAAAGATGTAGAGAGATATTAAAAGTTATTAATAACTTTGAAGAAAGTGAAAAAGTATTATTAAGAAAAGAATATGTTTCACTTGTCAAAAGATTAAATGAAGAATACATAGAAATTAAAAATTTGATAGAAACATTTCAACCATATCATATGGTTAAAAAGCCAGAAGTAACACTAATGAATAAAGTAGAAAGCGAAAAAAAGAAAATAATAAAAAAGAAAAAGAAGCCTATAGAAGATAATGATATAAAGTTTTCACAAGGTGATATTGTTCACTGGTATAATAAAGATGTTATTAAATCTGGATTTATAAAGAGTTCAACAGAAGTAAAAGGGATGTATAAAATTGTTGATGAAAATCAAAAAACATTTTATGTCCCTAAAGATCAAATAAGAAAGGGTGAATATGAACCTGAACCACAAATGGAGGAAGACGTTCTAAAAGAAGTTTTAGAAACTAAAGAATCTCCTAAACCAGAAAAACAAGGGAAACTATATTACTACAGTAATTCTAAAGAAAACAAATGGCTTTCTACATTTAATATAGCAAATCCTTTCAAGTATAATGGTATGGAATATCCAACAGTTGAACATGCTTTCCACGCACAAAAAGTAGCAGATGATGATCCGATGGTTGAAGAATACCGGTTGGCATTCTCAACAAATGTCGCAGATGTAATAACTCCAAATGATGCTAAAAAATTCGGTGGTCCGACATCATTTAAGGAAAACAACTTTACTTTAAGAAGTGATTGGAATAATGTAAGATTAAAGATAATGGAAGAAATTTCAAGAGAATACTATCAATCAAATGTAGAATTTATCGAAAAATTGATAAATACCGAAGAAAAACTACTAATCCATAAAGGATTTAGAATAGATGACTACTGGGGTGTAACAAAAGAAGATAAAGGCGAAAATAATCACGGAAAAATATTAATGAAGTTAAGAGAAGAGTTTAAAAATGCTTAGTTTTCCTTTAGAAGATTTGAAAGCTTCATAGCACGAATCATACGAGTTACACCAATACCACCACCCGATCTTTGGAAGAATGGTTTCTTAAGGAATTCTTCAAGTTCTGCTTCAACCCGAGCCTTTCCAAACTGTGCGAATAAAGTGTTTGCGTATTCACCACCAGAAATAGTGTAAAAGGTTTCACGCATTGCCTGAGGATCACAACTACGCTCGGCACTTCCAATAGTTTCAATTCCATGCATAATAACATCAATCTTGTTAGAATGGAGCTTGCTATCATGAAGCTTCATGTTCCAAAATGGGGATGTTCTCTCAGGGAAGTTCTCAAGAAAGAAGACAGGACCATGTTCTTTTCCTAGGCGTTCTTCATGTTCATTTTCTAGTTCACCCTTTTCAACATCAACGCCAAATGCCTTACACACATTATCATAATCATCTGATGGAAATGTCCCATCTTCCTTTCTCTGAAAACCAAGGTAATCAAGTAGTTCGCATTCCATTTTTCGTAGTTCATCAATACCCCCCTTTAGTTCAAACTCAAACATAGGGAATATCCTGTCATGACGTCCTGGGATAGGATCAGGTTCATTGCGGTATGATGTAGATACGCAAAAGAATCCATTTTCATCAGGATGTTCTAGTAGATAGTGTTCGAGCCACATCTGTCCTGTTTGGGGAAGAGGCCAAATTTGACCTTCATAATTATAAGTAGCGATAGTTTTTGGATCTTCACAAGCTGCCAAAATTGATTTTTTGTTTTGAGGATGGACTTCTCTAAATCCCTTAACCTCCTTAAAAAACTTTCTCATCTTACTGACAACAATATCAAAGTTTCTGTAATTATCCCCTTCCATTTTTTTATATATATAATCATTTTTTATTTTTTAAGTATCTTTTAGAATTTTTTAACATATTTATATGTTTCAAAATATTGTCATAATTAGCATTTTCAAAGGTAGGGGCTAATGTTTTCATTTTTAAATTAAAGTATGACATTACTACTGATATTAATAATAAAAAAGATATTAATATATAAAATCTTATGTTACCAGAACTATCTTTTTCTCTTTCCATATAACTAATAGAAATATTTTTTATAGTTTATTTAAAATTATAATTTTACAATAATATAATATAGAGTTTCACAATGGCATCTTCATTAAGTATTAGTAGGGCTTCTAGTGTTATGGCCAGTATACTAGATAGAAGTATAGACATTCCAAGAGATATATCTTTTAGAGGTGACTTTACACTAGTAAATAAAAGTGGTGGAAGCGAAACTGTATTGAAACAGAGTGATCTATCAAAACTCACACAAGTATCATCTGGAGTAGTCTCATCAAATAAAACACTTATTGTTAATTCTGACAAAAATATCAATGGTATTAATGAACAGACAAATACAGGTAAGCTGACATTTGATGTTGTAAAAAATGATGATGAAGGTGCTGTTGATTTAGTTTTTTCTAGAGCAAGAGGAAATAGACAAAGCAAAACAGAAACATATCATAGAAATCATATAGGTGTAATATCATATGAAGCTTATGTTAATGGAGATTACATAGATACCGCTGGTATTGATGTAAATACCTATAAAAAGAGTTATTCCAATAATTATATTGGAAGTGAAATCCTTTTTTCAAATACTGGTGGTAGCGATATAAATAGTGGAAAACATGATAGTTTAAAAATAGATGCTACAGGAAACACAAATATACTCAAAAGTAGAGAGTTGAGACTGAATACTTCTAGATATACAAATTATTCTAGTTTTAGACCAGCTATAAATACTCAGTCACCTGGTTATACGATGGAACTACCCGCTACTAAAGGGACCGTAGGAGATGTATTACGTATTAATAGCGTTGGTTATGGAGGTGTGATAAGAATGTCATCAAATGATCAGGGTGTAATTACAGAAGCAATTATTTATAATAGAGGTCAGGGTTATGATCCAAATTATATTCCTGAAGTAAGGACTGAAGTAAATATGACAGGTGGAAAATTAAGAGAAAATGGTAATGCTGGAGATAATACAGATATAAATGACTCCACCATTATACTTTCATCAAATGCTAAAGGCATTGAAAATTATTATAGAGGATGGATTATTGAAACAATCAATCCTAGTTTTAAAAGAATTATTCATGAATATGATTCATCAGATAAAACAGCAATTGTTTCAAGTGTTTTTAAACAACCCATAACAACTTTAACTCAATATAAATTGAGCGAAGGACACTTCAGTGGTTCAATGAATATAAATAACGATGAAGAAATAACAATAAGAGTTACCATAGTATTTAATGAAGAAAAAGATAATTATATTGTTGATAATTATTTTCAAAATTGGACTATTTATGTAGATATTAATAGCAACCTTTATCAAGGAACAATAACATCATCAACAGCGAATATAATAACTGGATACCCCACCACAGAAGGAGTAGATAATGTTATTGTTGTAAATTGGTCAGATGAAATTCCATCTGGTCCTCACATTAATCGTATATTTTCATTATCGAACAATACAATCATACCAGCAAGTATTCAAATTACCAATTTAGATTCTAATGGAGAAATAGATTCTATAGAATTACATGATGGTGGTAGGGGTTATATCCCATTAGTTACTATAGATGTCCCTATTTCTTCACAAAATAAATTAGAATGGAGTAAAATGACACTTGAAGGATGGGGATTAGATAAAGTTGAAGGAACTTGTACAGGTGAAGGATTTACAGGATCAACAACAGAATTTAGTTACATACAAATCAATCAAACCGCTTCTCTCATAGACGATGGTCCATCTCCATTAGTATCACAAATATCAAACGGTTCGTGGACAGTTGAATTAACAAATAAAGACTCAAGTATTACTTCATGGTCTAAATTTTATGGTGTTGTTAGACATTATGATAATATTAATGGAAGATTATATATTAATACTGGAAATAGCCCCACAGAAAATTCTATACCACTTACAAATACAACTACAATTTATAAATTAGTAAAATATCCAGAAAGTGGTTTTACAGGGACATATAGTAATTATTCTCTCCTACTTGGACAGATTTCAGCTGATACAGAAAATCCAAGATATCCCGAATCTAGCAATATTAATAATCATTATCAAGGTTGGTTATTTATTTCTTATGGTTATGGTATCTATGATATTGATGATAGTTTTACAGGTGTAATAACAAATTATGATAGTTCTACCAAAAACGCACATGTTGTCCTTTCAAATAATAATAATGGTTCTTTTTCCGGACCTTCTACATATATTCTATCTAACACAAGACCGTATGGAACAAGTTTAAAAGTTGGTCCTGGATTAACAGGTGGTGGTAATTTAGCAAATAATGTATCAGTTGAATTAGATTTGTCAACACATGATATTAACGCAGATACTTCTAATTATTCTTTAGAACCTCAGGATGATAAAATATTAATTTATTCAAATAGTGATGAAAATACAAAGATGCCTACTATGACTAATTTTTTATCTTCTATACTTGGAATTGGTTTAACATTGGATACCAATGGTTTAATTGTGAATAATGCAGAACAGAGTATTATACTAAATACATCAGAAAATTTTAAAGTCTATTCAAAAAGTGGTCAGCATTCATCTCATTATATAAATATAGGGAAAGATGACAACGAAAATTTAAACATAACAAATGAATATGACCTTTCTAATAATTTAAAAAAAACAATTATTAAAACACAAAGTAATCAGACAGGACGAGATACATCAATCCAATTTAATATTCAGGATGGGGTTGATGCATTAACAATTAATGATGATGGAATATCTGTGAAAAAAGGTATCATAGAAAGTATAACTATCATTAATTCAGGAGGTGGTTACACAAGCCCACCAGAAATAACATTTTCACCTTCTCCTTTTGGAGAAAATTTCACCGCCACAGCCACTTGTACAATTAATAGCAACGGTCAAGTAGATAGTATTACAATTACTAATAACGGGTTAGGTTATTCTTCAAGCACTTTACCAGATATAACCCTTACAGAAAACCCATTGGGAACTTCTGCCATTTTATCACCAGTTGTTAATGATTCTCGCTATATAACAGGACAAATAAACAATGATAATATAGAGTTTGATGGTTATTTTAGAAATTTAACTACCGGTGGTAATGTATATTTCAAAGGAGACACTGAATACAGTATTATGTCATGGGATAGAAATGAGAATTCTCTTATATTCAGAATTCCAAATAGTAATAATAATGGTTATGATAGTAATAAATATTTATTTATAAAACAAACTTCATTACAAAGTATTGTTCAATCAAAAGGGACACCATTGTATCTTTATTCTCAGACTGGCGAACTAACTCTAGATACACAGACTAGCTTCCTGGATTTTAAGTCCGGACTTGGTATATATAATTTTAAAAAGGGGGAAGATGAATGCCTGAGTATTGATACTAGTACAATTGATAGTGTAAAATTTAAAAGTCAACAGGTTAATGCTGATATGGAATTTGTGGGTCTGGACAGTAATGGGACAAAATCTATGATTAAAATGAAAGATACAACGAGTATAGATTTTATCGGAGGATCTTCTTCTGGTGGAGTTACTATTAACAACAGTGGAGATATAATTACTTCAGGGACACTTGATGCTCAAGGCGGTGTTATTAAC
>Ga0181553_10001222_pt1 | contig 22977 bp, 14 predicted proteins | sample 011ome_17_FD_133753 | JGI IMG/M metagenome (GOLD analysis project Ga0181553, IMG submission 133753) | Coastal salt marsh microbial communities from the Groves Creek Marsh, Skidaway Island, Georgia - 011502XT metaG (megahit assembly) | ecosystem: Environmental > Aquatic > Marine > Intertidal...
CTTGCCAAAATTCTTCGCTTTTACCCTAATAAATCTTGCCTCTATTCCCCTAGACTTCTTTTTGTGAGCCATTATTATGGGATAAATCCCAATATCATTTCTGGGTGCATCGCGCTTAAATTCAAAATTATTAAAGGGCTTGTAGTTAATTCCGTCTTTTGAATATTCCCATTTCACATTTGTCGGAAGAAAAATCCAAGCCCGTTCATCCGATAAGAAACGCGCACCTAAATAATCAATATGGGTAATTTTCTTAAGATCAATAACCGTTTCAAAGTCCTGAGTTTGATATCCCTGCCAAAATCCAGATCGCCACTCTTCACTCCCTAATACCCCATCAATCAAGGCATCATCTCCCCCCCCACTATATTGAGAATTGTATTTACCCTTTATTTCAACGACTTCAAAATCATTTTTTTGCTCATAAACGTATCGCGCAACAAAAGGTGCAACATTCCAATTCGACTTATCCATGAAGGCTGCCCATACCAAAACACTTCCCCTCAAGTAAATCTGGGTATCTGAATAACACCTAATTATTTCGTGATGCGCCCCCAAACCTGGTATTTGTGAAGTACCCGTATTGTTTACATGAAAGGTTCGATAAAACTCTTCCTTTGAGTTTGCAAAAGAAAATGCACTATCTAAAAATCGCAACATAACATAAACCGGTTTGTTGATTTCCCCTCCTAGAATTTCCATAGTATAGGTACTATTGCCTTTGACTTTCAATGGGCTTCGCAACTCCGGAAGGTATTTATTAGCAGGCGTTTTTTCCAATCGAGAAACTGAATTAATTGAATCCGTCCAAACAAAATGTAGACCGCGGTGTATTTTTAAAAAATCATTGGAAACTCGATTTCGTTGAGGTAAAATGTCCTGATAATAAGGTGGAAACGTTATAAATCTTTCTTCATATGTTTGTTCCGCATGCGAACGAGAAAAGTCCCAAAATCCTTTTTGGGTCTTCTGGCTCCTTTTTCCCTTAATAAAATCAATAGCCTCACCATCGGATTGAAATACTTCTATACTATCAAAAAGTGGAATGCCCATATCCCAATAACCGCTGCCAGGAAACACGGGATAAATACCGATTGCCGAAAGCACGTGCCATGCACTCATCTGTCCGCAATCCTCATTACCAATTAAGCCATCGACCCCGGTAGTATAAAATTCTTTTTGAATTCTAGCAATTATCTGTTGGGTTTTCTCAGGTTTGCCCACATAATTATAGAGATACGCCATATGATGACTGGGCTCATTACCATGCGCATATTGGCCAATCAAACCTGAAATATCGGCTTGCTCACGACCTCTCGTCAAGGTGGAGCCATTGAACAACAAATCCAATGCACGTTCAAAGGAATCCGGCCCCCCAAAATTGGCTATTAATGCATCGACATCGTGTTGAACGGCAAAACGATATTGCCAAGCGTTGGCTTCGGTATAGTGATTATTAACTTCATTTAGATAATAGGGCTCCAAAAAGGAACCGTTCAATTTTGGGCGAAAACTCTTGGAACTTTTATCCCATAATCCACGCCAACGTTCTGCCCTACGTTCAAAAATCCTTGCTTCCTCATCATAACCCAGGATTTTACCTAATTGTGCAACACAAGCATCATCAAAAGCATATTCTAATGTTTTTGAAACCGATTCACTTTGATTCAATACATCAATATAACCCAATTGCAAACCGTACAATGTTAACAGTTCGCTTTCGATTGGAATATGGTATTCATAGGATAATTCCTTTGCATTTGAACTTTGTTTTATCGCCTTCCATAAACGGGATTTCTCATCATCCGAAAAATCCACACCCTGAACCATCGCATCCAAAATTACCGGAACGCTGTGAAAACCAATCATACAGTTTGTTTCACAACTACCCAATTCCCAAACGGGCAATTTCCCACCTTGTTCAAACTGATCCAACATGGTAAGAATGAAGTCTTTTGTCCTAGATTTATCTATTAATGATAGCAATGGATGCAATGCACGATAGGTATCCCAAAGTGAAAAAACATGATACGTTTTATGGGCTGCCTGATGCAGAACCTGATCCCTTCCTCGGTAACGTCCATCGGCATCCGATGCTAATGAAGGGTGAATCATACAGTGGTATAGGGCCGTATAAAATGTACTCATTTGTTGAGGATCTGGGTTAGTATCATGAATTTTTATTCTTGATAACTCGGACTCCCATATTTGCTCATATGCTGCCCTCACCGATTGAAAGTCGAACATGACGAAATCAGAGAAACCCTCCCATCCTGACCGACTTGAAATTCTATGAGATTTGGTATCACCAGATTTAACTCCGCCTGAAATACCCTTCGCATTACTTAATCCTATATCAATCCTTTTATGGTTAAAATTAAATTTTGAAAGTTCGGACCTTTCGTTAACAAAAGCACCTTCTAAACCAGTAAACGATAGGGTAGTTTGTATATCTATTGTGTCACTATTAAGATAAAAACCAAGAGCCAATTGTGTTGAATCATTGTTAAACTGCCACTCCGCAATTTTTTGGCTAAAACGTGTTACAAAAAATACCCATTGATTATCCGCCCATTGTTGACTTTGTCTGTGTCCAATAATGGTATTGGCATTTTGAATCTGTAGACTTGAACTTAGTAATTTATCTCGGTGTTTTAGATCAATCAAAACCCATTTTAAGCTATCGTGATTCGCATAAACATACCGTTGAATACCTGAATATTCTGTAGCCGTCAACTCAACTTGAACATGCATTTCAGGATATTGAACTTTATAATATCCAACGGAGGCTTCCTCCTGTTCATGGCTAAAACGTTGTTTGTATTTTTCTGGATCGAAATTCGGTTTTTCAATTGGCTGAAATAATACATCTCCTAGGTCTGACACACCGGTACCACTCAAATGTGTATGCGAAAATCCATATATAAAGGAATCGTGGTAATAATATCCGCCGCAGGCGTCCCAAGAAGCATCATTACGTGTATCCGGACTTAATTGAACCATACCAAAAGGGGCTACAGCGCCGGGGAATGTATGTCCGTGACCTCCGGTTCCAATTAATGGTTTAACATATTGTACATATTTAGTCGGAATGTTGCGTTTTTTATTAAGATCTGGAATATCAAAATCTGCACTTTTCGCAAAGGCAGTCCCTTTTAAAAGGAGGCAAATACCGATTAAAGCCCAATACTTTTTAGGATTCAGTATTCGAATTTTACCATGAATAAAAGAAAATAAAAACTTCTCAATCATAAGAGAGCAAGTTAGGACTAAAAATTCATTTGCATAAAAAAAGGCCGCCATTTAGCGACCTTCTTTTAGTTATGAAAAACAAATTTCTTATTTCACAGATACGCTAATGATAGCGCGACGATCTAGAAGGTAGGTTTTAGAGAATGACTCCTGATTGGTAACAACATTAATACCAGCCTTCACACCCAAAGCGTCCACTAAGAACTTTTTAACCGCTTCAGCACGGCGTGCACGCAAACGATTATTTACATACTGTGGGCCACTTTTATCTGCTGAAGCGTTGATGTTTATTGTATAAGTGTATCCAGTAGGAGCTTTGTCGATACCCGACTTCCAACGGTACAACTCCTGCATCGAAGCGGCAGATAAAACTGCACTACCCGTGTTGAAAAATACAACAGAGGTATTGGAACGTTCGAACTCTGATTTTGATTCTTTTTCTAAATTTTCAATTGTTTTAAGCTTGTCTTCTAATTTGTTTACAACCTCTTGAGCTTTTTTATTGTTAGCATCTAGAGCTTCAACTCGCATATCTACAGCGCTTATTTTAGCTTCGACAGGGGACAAATCCGCTTTTGGAGGATTTTTAGCAAGAATGTCTTTGGTTTGTTCTGCAACAAAACCTGACAATTTAGATTTTTCGTAAGCGTCTTTGGAGTTGATACAACTGCTCATGCTGATGGCTCCAAGGGTCGCTAAAGTGATGATGTTCAATGAAAAGATTTTCATAATGTTCTCACAAATTTAAGTCAAGCCTTTTGAGAATCCCAAAACTTCATCGAACAATTGTCCATAATTATAGAAGGTGAATAGAAAATCTTACACCGATTTCCATGAACTTCAAAATTGTATCTTTGTGGCATGGGCAATCTTTACATTCAAGACGTAACCTTGCGTGATGGTCAGCACGCCGTAAAACATCAATATTCATTAGAACAGGCAAAAACCATTGCAAAGGCATTGGATCAAGCCGGTGTTCATGCTATTGAAGTTGCCCATGGTGACGGACTTTCAGGAGGAAGCTTCAATTATGGATTTGGGGCACATACCGATTGGGATTGGATAGAATCCGTTGCGAAGGAGATCAAAAATGCTAAGTTAACAACCTTATTATTACCTGGAATTGGCACAATCCATGATTTGAAACGAGCAAAAGAGGCTGGAGTGCAATCGGTACGAATTGCCACACACTGTACAGAAGCGGACATAGCCATTCAGCATATCGGAGCAGCTCGCAAATTGGGATTAGACGTTGCTGGATTCCTTATGATGGCGCATATGAACCCACCAGAAGCACTTGCCCAACAAGCAAAAATCATGGAGGATGCGGGTGCTCATTGCGTTTATGTTACAGATTCAGCTGGAGCTTTGTTAATGAACGATGTCCGCGATCGAATTTTGGCTTTCAAATCTGTTTTACGACCAGAAACCGAACTTGGTATTCATTGTCATCATAATCTTTCACTAGGCGTTGCCAATACTATTGTCGCTTATGAAAATGGAGCAACCCGATTGGATGCTTCTCTCGCAGGAATGGGGGCAGGTGCTGGAAACGCGCCATTAGAGGTGTTAATAGCTACGTTACACAAAATGAATATACATACGGGCTCTGATTTGCATCGGTTGATGGATGCAGCTGATGATATCATCAGACCCTTACAAAACAGACCGGTTCGGGTAGATAGAGAAACCTTATCTTTAGGATTTGCCGGTGTTTATTCAAGTTTCCTTTTGCATGCAGAACGCGCGTCTCAAAAATACGGTATCGACACCAGAACGATATTGGAAGAATTAGGAAAACGAAAAATGGTAGGCGGCCAGGAAGATATGATCGTAGATGTTGCTCTCGACATGTTGAACAAGTCGAAAAATTAAATCACCTATAATCAAAGTGCTTCAGCAACTGCTTTTGCTGCACTCGTCATGATATCTAAATTACCCGCGTATTCGGGCAAATAATGTCCGGCTCCTTCTACTTGTAGAAACACCGTTGTTTTCAAACCGTGCACATTTCCCAATCCTTCAATAAACACAGGATTTTCAGGTGAAATATCTTCAAATTGCACTTCTTGATGCAGTCGATATCCTGGCACATATGCTTGTACGGTTTCTATCATTCGATGAATACTCTCTTTTACTTCTTCCCTATTGGCTTGTTCACTCAAGGTAAAAACAGTATCACGCATAATCAAAGGTGGTTCTGCAGGATTCAAAACAATTATGGCCTTGCCTTTTTTTGCACCACCCACTTTCTCAATACCTAAAGAAGTAGTTTCAGTAAATTCATCAATATTCGCGCGAGTTCCAGGCCCTGCAGATTTAGACGCAATTGATGCAACAATTTCACCGTAATGCACTGGAGAGACTCTACTCACAGCCGCAACTATAGGAATGGTAGCTTGACCACCACAGGTTACCATATTCACATTGGGAACATCTTGTAAACGATCAATATTCACAGCAGGAACCATAAAAGGTCCAATTGCCGCCGGGGTTAAATCAATAACTTTTTTCCCTGGAAATGCATTGATCTTTTCAAAGTTATATAAATGGGCTTTCGCACTTGTTGCATCAAAAACAACGGATATATCATTCCACTCAGGCATAGAAATCAAACCATCTACCCCTTCATGCGTGGTTGCCACTCCCATTCTCTGGGCTCGCGCCAATCCGTCAGAATTGGAATCAATTCCAACCATTACCGACATTTCTAAGGATTCAGAATAACGCAACACTTTGATCATTAAATCTGTTCCTATATTTCCCGAGCCAATTATGGCAACTTTTTTCTTTTTCATAAACTCACAGAAAAACCAACTTCACCTAAACCTTCAATTTCGGCTTTAAACATATCACCTGCCTGAATGGGCACCATGGGACCCAAAGCTCCAGAAAGAATAATTTCGCCTTTTTTCACTTCGACTCCTCTTTGAATAAACGTATTGCATAGCCAAAGCACAGCGTTGAGGGGATTTCCCATACAGGCTTTAGCCATTCCTTCCGATGCTACATTTCCGTTTTGAGTCAAGGTCATTTTTGCATTTTCAAAATCTAAAGCTTCTGCATTTAGCTTGGTATCTCCCAACACAAAATGGGAAGCTGACGCATTATCTGCAACCGTATCTGTAATTCTTATATTCCAATTTTCAACTCGAGACCCAACAATTTCAATTGCTGGAGAAACATAATCTACTTTTGAAATCAATTCAGCAATGTCGGCAATAGGACTGCTGATCGTCTCTTTCAAAACAAATGCCATTTCTGCTTCAGCTTTTGGTTGCATTAAAAAGGCAAATGGAATTTCTCCATTATTGGGAAGATGGGTATGTGCAAACAACACCCCAAAATCTGGTTGATTCACGCCTAACTGTTTCTGAACAGATTCAGCCGTCAATCCAATTTTAATTCCAACTTTTCGAGCCCCTTGGGATTCAAAATATTCAATTAATTTTTCTTGAACGGCATAGGCAGTATCGATATCCGTATCTCCTATTAATTCTCTCACTGGCGAAATGGCCTTGCCCGTATCAAATGCATTTTTTAAACTTTCAAAGGCAATTTGAACGGCAGATTGCTTAGACTGCATGGTGCAAAGGTACACATTTGTATGTTTTACGTAGCAAGTGAAATCAAGATGAAAATGGATTCTTTCCTATTTGTATTCGATAAAAAAAATTGGCGTTGCTGAAAAATATGCACGAATTTTGCCATGATGTCTAAAATTGCCCAAATAGCCAAACAACTTCATCTTGCACAGCGCAATCAAACACCTATCGCACAATTTAGCTCTGTGGATCCGTTTTCATTAAGTGAAGCCTACGAGATCCAACACGAACTCATGAAACAGCGCATCGCCGAAGGTGAAAAAATTATTGGGGTAAAAATGGGCTTTACCTCAGAAGCTAAAATGGCTCAAATGGGGGTATCCGAAATGATTATTGGCCAACTCACGGACGCCATGCATTGTTCAAATGGTGGAAGTATCAATCGCTCTGACTTTATTCATCCGCGGGTTGAACCTGAAATCGCTTTTCGCTTAAGCCAAGATATCAATGAACCTATTCAATTGCATGATGTATTGCAGTATGTTGATGAAATTGCAGCGGCTCTGGAAATCATAGATTCACGTTATGAAAATTTCAAATTTTCATTGGAAGATGTTGTAGCCGATAATTGTTCATCTGCAGCTTTTGTGATAGGAGCATTCCAAAAACCCTTAGACGTATTAACCGATTTAAATATCGAATTGATTATAAATGGGAAAGTAGCTGAAAAAGGAAGTTCAAATGACATCCTAGGTAACCCTTGGAAATCTTTGGTTGCGGCATCTGAGTTAGCGCACAAATACGGTTTAAGATTAAAAGCTGGAGATATTGTTTTGGCTGGCGCTGCAACCTCTGCCCATTTTATTAATGAAAACGATAAAGTTTCCGCAGAAGTTGAAAAACTGAAGGATTTGAGTTTTCAAATAGAACCAAAAAGCCATCAAAAATTAGAAAAACCATAATATAATGCCACATTAATAATATGGTAATATTGGAATGTGTGATTTGCAGTCGATAAACGACAACAAACACACAAACCAATGAAAAAATTAAATTCCTTAGCAGTTGCTCTAACCTTATTAGGTTCAAGCATCATTTTCAATGCATGTGGAACCGACGAGCCCACCGACAACGGTGGCGGCAACAACAACACTTCGAATGAAGTGGTTATCTCTGAAAACATCAAATCAAACACCACTTGGACAAAAGACAAAACTTGGATTTTGGGTGGACGTATTGCTGTAGAGGCAGGTGCTACACTAACCATTGAAGCTGGAACCGTTATCAAGGGTCAAGCAGGTACAGGTGCTAACGCTACTGCATTGATAATTGCACGTGGTGCAAAAATCGACGCTCAAGGAACAGCTTCTGCTCCTATCATCTTCACTTCAGTTGCTGATGAAATCAAGAGTGGTATGATTGAATCTCCAAACTTATCCAACGACTTCAATGGTTTGTGGGGTGGCTTAATTGTATTGGGTAAAGCTCCATGTTCTTTGAAAGCTGATGTTCCTGAAACTAATATCGAAGGTGTACCTCCAACAGATCCTAATGGATTGTATGGTGGTAATGACCCAGCTGATAATTCTGGAGTTATTAAATACGTTTCTATTCGTCACGGTGGAGCCAACATTGGTGAAGGTAACGAAATCAACGGTTTAACCTTAGGCGGAGTTGGAAACGGTACTGTAATTGAAAACATTGAAGTTGTTGCAAACCAAGACGACGGAATCGAATGGTTCGGTGGAACAGTAAACGTAACAAACGCTGTAGTTTGGAACGCTGGTGACGACGCTATGGATACCGACCAAGCTTGGAGCGGTACATTAGATAACTTCATTGTTATTTGTGGTTCTGAAACCGATCACGCTCTTGAAATTGACGGTCCAGAAGGTTCTGCTAATGCAGGTCATACTTTAACTAACGGTTGGATTAAGGGTAATTCGGTTGCTGAATTAGGTAACTGGCGTTCAAACGCACAAGGTAAATTTGAGAAAATATATTTCTTCAATTTCGATGCAGGTATGGCAGACGGTCGTGGAGACTTCGACTTAGATGATGCTTCTGCTCCAAATTTCCCAACTACGTTGATGTTCGACAAATTAGAAATCACTACCGATTCTTCAGACCTTACAAAGATTTTCAAAGATGGAACTGCTGTTCATGCAACTAAAGTTGCAAGTGCAACCGCAGCTGGTGCTCAAACTGCTCCTTTCGCAGGATGGTCTTGGGCTGCTAAAGTTGAAGCTTACAAATAATTAAAATTTATATACAAACAGTATAGGTTCAGGTTTCTCCCCTGAACCTATACTTATAAAATGCGATCTTATTACTAAAGAAAATGAGTTTAAAAAAATTTATTAAACATGCTACCCTGATGCTAACAGGGTTCTTGGTTGCCATCAACGTTTGGTCACAATCACCAATTGCGGATTCAACACTTGCGATAATCCGAGGCAGGGTCATCGACAATACCAATGCCAAGCCTATTTATGGGGCAGATATCTTTCTAAATGATTTCAAGACGAGCAGCGATATTGACGGCAAGTTTGAAATCAAGGCTCCAAATGGCAATTATACCCTTCTCATAGAAATTGACAATTACACCGATTTAACCCTAGAAGAAGTTGAGATTAACCAAGAATTGAATACACTCGGGGACTTGAGCCTTACCCCTGTTACTGAAAGTATGGGGCAGGTAAATGTCACCGTTAAAAGGATGCAAAACACCGAAGATGCGTTATTAACAGCCAAAAGAATCTCTCCAAATTTAATTGATGGAATTTCTTCGGCTAGTTTCAAACGTATTGGTGATGGGGATGCCGCCAGCGCCATGAAACGTGTTACTGGAATATCCATAGAAGGTGGAAAATACGTCTATGTACGTGGTTTGGGCGATCGTTATACCAAAACAACCCTAAATGGAATGGACATTCCTGGATTAGATCCAGATCGAAATACAATCCAAATGGATTTATTCCCCACGTCGGTTATTGACAATATTGTGGTTTCAAAAACGTTCACTGCTGATTTACCTGCCGATTTCACGGGTGGAATCGTAGATCTGGCCACAAAAGATTTTCCATCGAGAAGAACATTCAATGTTTCTGCTGGAATTGGATACAATCCGTCAATGAATTTACAAAGCGATTACGTAACGTATTCTACAGGTTCCACTGATTTCTTAGGCTTTGATGATGGATCAAGATCCAATCCAACCAAAGGGATTAAAAAAATTCCAAGTACGGTTGATGTATTACGCGGTGGAGCTGGTGCTGACCAATATTATTCAATATTGAATGACTTAAACCCCAATTTAGGCACCGAAACCAAAACAAGTCCACTTAATTTTGATTTTAGTATTTCATATGCAAATACACACAAAATCAATAAGAAATATACCTTAGGATACCAATCTGCTTTGACCTATAAAAATCAGACGGAATTTTATAGAGATGCAGAATTTAATTTATGGGCAAAACCTAATGAAACATCCAATAATGAATTAATTCCATTTGAAATACAAAAAGGAAATTACGGAACTAATAATGTAATTCTAGCTTATCTTGGAAGTATTGCGTTGAAATCTAAGAGTGACAAATTCAATTTAAATTTACTTCATATTCAAAACGGAGAATCTCGTGCAGGTAAATTCTTCTTCCAAAATTCTGTACAAGGTGCCAACTGGGATGCCAATCAATATAACCTAGAATACAACCAACGAAGTTTAACTAATTTGTATTTAACAGGTAAACACGTGCGCGATAGGGGCAATTGGACCATCGAGTGGAAAATAGCACCAACCCGTTCCGCAATGTCCGATCCTGACATCCGTTTTACTCGTATTCGTGTACCTGATTTGACCATTAGCTCAGAGGCCGGTTTCCCTACAAGAATTTGGCGTGAGTTGGAGGAATACAATGTAGCCAACCGTATCGATTTCACACGAAAATTGAAACTATTGGGTTTAAAAAGCAATTTGAAGTTTGGAGGAGCCTACACATTTAAACACCGTGATTTCAACATTGAAAGTTTCCAAATACAAGGAGGTATCGATGGCTTTGATGATCCACAGGTAATCATGAAGCCCGAAAATCTATTTTCACCTGATAACCAAGGCGGTTTCTATTATGTAGCCGACTTTGTTGATGGCAATGGTTATCGCAAAAACCCAAATGCCTTTCAAGGGAGGGTAAATTATTCTGCAGCTTATGTTTCAACTGAGACAGAAATAAACAGCAAATTAAAAGTTGTGGCAGGTTTGCGCACAGAAATGTACACCCAATTTTATTCCGGCCTTAACCAAATTGGTCAAAATCTAAAAGATAAAAAGGTAATGGAAGATTTTGGCTTATTCCCAACGATTAATGGCGTCTACCAGTTAGGAAAATCAACCAACTTGCGCGCTTCTTATGCCAGAACTACTGCGCGTCCATCATTTAAAGAGCTATCATTTGCCCAAATTCTAGACCCTATTACAGGTCGAAGTTTCCAAGGTGGTTTATTTGGCGAAGAAACTACAATATTCGAAAACGGCACTCCACGTGTTCTGCAACTTTGGGACGGTAACCTTAGATCATCGACTATCAATAACTTTGATATTAGATGGGAAAGTTTCAAAAAGAAGGGCGACATGATTTCAGTAGGTTTATTCTACAAGGGAATGAAAAATCCAATCGAAATTGTACAATATGTAGCCGATGATAATGCCTATCAACCAAGAAATGTGGGTAACGCGTCATTGTACGGAGCGGAATTTGAGTTGCGTCAAAATCTTGAAATAATTGCTTCTGAATTGAAACAATTTTATTTCAATACCAATTTAACCTACACCATCTCTGAAATCAATATTAATGATGCCGAGTTTTTATCTAAAACGTATGGAGCCAGAGACGGTCAAACTATTTCTCGTAAACGCGAAATGGCAGGGCAAGCACCTTATATCATCAATGGTGGTCTTAGCTGGATGAGTAAGGCAAAGCGACTTGAAGCGGGTATGTATTATAACGTACAAGGCGCCACTTTACAATTTGTGGGATATGCAAACAGAGCCGATATCATTTCAGTTCCTTTTCACAGCTTAAATTTCAGCGCGAGTGGAAAATTCGGATATAAAAACAGAATGAACATAGGCGTTCAGGTTAGCAATTTATTAAACGACAAGCGGGAGTCAATCTTCCGATCTTACCAAGCACAACAACAGTATTTCCAGCGATTAGCACCTGGAACCTCTGTGTCAGTGAAATTCTCTTACTCTTTGTAAGGGGATCGCAAAATAGGAGAAAGAAAAGAGCCGCAAATGCGGCTCTTTTCGATTAAACTTAATATTGACATATCCATGGCTATTGTATTTTTGCAGTAAATATGCCTATAAAGCCCATTATTAGAGATATCAGTTGGCTCGCTTTTAATCAACGTGTGATGCAGGAAGCGAAGGACCCAAAGGTACACTTATACGATAGGTTGCGCTTTTTAGGTATTTTCTCGAATAATCTGGATGAATTTTACCGCGTTCGGGTCGGCACACTCAACAAAATGGTTGAGATCGACAAAGGCAAAACTAAAATGCATTTGGAACAGCATCCAGAAAAAATATTGAAGGAAATACAACGCACAACGGTAAAACTTCAAAGATCCTTTGACCAGAGCTTCGCCGAAATTATGCGGGATATGGGGAAGCAGCATCGTATTTTCCTTAAAAATGAAAGGCAATTAAACAAGGAACAAAAAGATTGGGTAAGGTCTTATTTCGAGGATAAAGTACGCACACAAATCGTACCTCTGATGATTGAAAGTATGCCACAAGCACCAATGCTTAAGGATCGTTCAATCTATTTGGCTTGTTTAATGGGAAATGCTCAAAATCCCATGTTGCAACGGTATGCTCTTATTCAAGTACCCGAAGAACAAACACCAAGATTTGTAACCCTTCCTAATTCGGGCAATGAAACACATATTATCATGCTCGAAGACATTATTCGTTTCAACTTGAAATACCTTTTTGCTCCGTTTGGATTCGATAGATTTAAATCACACATTATTAAAGTAACCCGCGATGCAGAAATGGATATGGATAACGATATACATTCAAATTTGATCGCAGAACTTGAAAAAAACCTTCAAAAACGAACTAGAGGTAAAGCCACCCGATTTGTTTACGACAAGCGCATCGACCCTCAATTGCTCGAATATTTAATTAACCGTTTAGGATTAACCGATAAAAGTAATTTAATCCCAGGGGGCAGGATACACAACTTCAAAGCATTCATGAATTTTCCTAAGAATGTTTTTAAAGATATAAAACCTCGTCCTAAACCCTTTGTGCATCCCTTATTGAAACAACCTTGTCGCATTATGGATGTGATCGAAAAGCGAGATGTAATGCTTCATTTTCCTTACCATTCTTTCGATTCGATTATTGATTTATTGCGGGAAGCCGCAATTGACCCGAGCGTTCAAAGTATTCGTTTGACTGTGTATCGATTGGCCAAAAACTCAAAAGTGATTAACGCACTGTTAAACGCGGTTCGGAATGGGAAAAAAGTCAGTGTCATTGTAGAGTTGAAAGCGCGTTTTGATGAAGAAGCGAATCTGTACTGGAAAAAAGTTTTAGAAGAGGAAGGCATCAATGTTTATGTAGGTATTCCTAACATGAAAATTCATGCAAAACTTTGTGTAATTAAGAAACGTGAATTCAATAGAACCATTCAATATGGATTTATTTCTACAGGAAATTTTCATGAGGGAACCGCACAGGTATATGGCGATCATTTATTATTAACTACCAAACCTCAAATAATATCGGATATCAATAAGATTTTTGATTGTTTGGAATCTCCCAATCCGGATTTAAGTCAGATTGATAATTGTAAGGTTTTAATTACTTCTCCCCATCAAATGCGCGATTATTTCCTGAGGAAAATTGAACAAGAAATAGTTTCAAACGAAAAGAATCGAAAAATTACTGTAAAACTAAATAGCTTGGTTGATAAAGAACTAATAAATTCATTATACAGAGCAGCTGAATCTGGAGTAAAAATCGACCTAATTATTCGCGGTATTTGCACCGCACTCACCCAACAACCTACCTTTAAAAAGAAAATGAATGCCATCAGTATCGTGGATCAATATTTGGAACATGCACGGGTATTTATTTTCTCTCAAGGAAAAGATCCTCGTGTTTACATTTCATCAGCCGATTGGATGGTTAGGAATCTTGACCATAGAGTTGAAGTAGCATGCCCAGTATTTTCGCATACCTTCAGTGAAGAGTTACAAGACATTCTAAAAATTCAACTAAAGGAAAATGTAAAGGCTAGAATTCTTGACAATCGCCACCGAAACCAATATGTAAAACGAGGCGAAAAAGAGAAATCATTTCGATCTCAATTAGAAATTTACAACTACTTAAAATCAAAAAAATACGATTAAGCCTTTTTCGATAACCTACGGATGCGTTCTATCGTAATTTTAGCAATAATACCAAGTGCCAAGCCCCAAAGTAAATCAATTGCCAAACATCCAATTAGCGTAATTGAAAAGCCCCAAATCTGTTCGGGACCAATTTGTTTTAGCTCAACTAAAACCCGCGGACTAGCCAATCTAATTCCAACCATCACGAGCATAGCCGCAAGTGCTGTTAATGGAATTAATTCATTAAAATAAGAACTGAAAACCATAAATAGTAAAACAAACAATCCATGAAACACATTTGACCAATGGGTTTTGGCTCCATTATCAATATTTGCAGAACTCCGGGCTACTTCACTAATCATTGGTAAACCGCCGAATAAAGATGCAACCATATTACCAATCCCTATTGAAATCAAATCTTTGTCTTTGTTGGGAACTACCTCCGGCTTTAATCCATGAATCGCATTCACCGTAAGTAAACTTTCTAAACTTCCAATAATAGCAAATAATCCCACATACTTTATAAAAACCCACCATGAAACGGGAGGTACAAATGCTATTTTTAGATTCCATATTTGAGAGAATTCAAACCCAAATCGTAAGCGATAAATAGAATCTATTTCCAGATAATAAGCAATCGGTATTACACTAACAAGGACAATTAAAGGACTTGGAATCGCTTTCAAAACAGGAGATTTTACTTTGGTCCAAATCCAAACCCAGGAGAAACTCCAAACCCCAATTGCTGCTACCTTCCAATTGATAAATTTCAAATTGGAAACCAAATTTGCCAACAATGGCAACGGCTTTGAAATTGAATTACCGGCTAAATCCGTTGCGGGTATTCCTAAAAGGATATAAATCTGTTTGCTAAATATAACAACGCCAATTGCCGCTAACATTCCTTTGATTGCACTAGGTGGAATCAAATCGACCCATTTACCCAACTTCAGGAGACCTAGAATTATTTGAATAACAGATGCAACAAATATGGCTAATAAGACATGCATCCAACCGTTTATTGGATCATTTCCCCCTAAATCTTGGACAGCCCCAAATACAATTACAATCAAACCTGCAGCAGGTCCTTTAATGCTCAATTTTGATCCGGTGAACCATGAAGTTAAAACACCACCAATTGTTGCTGTAAGCAAACCCATTACGGCGGGGAAACCACTTGCTTCCGCAATTCCCAAACTCAATGGCAATGCCAATAAAAACACATAAAATCCAGATGATAAATCCGACCAAGTTGATGAGCCAAAAGAAAATAATGATTTGCCGGACCGAGATTTAAACACCGACTGCAAAGTTAAAGAAAATGCTTGCTACACGATAAAAAATTTGTGTTCGCAAATTAAAAGTTTGGCACTCCGAAAAATTTAAAAAACAAGATATTACTATCAAAATTGGTTACTTTCGTGAAGTCTTGTTTTTAGGGGCTATCGATATTGGATCCAACGCGGCACGCTTATTAATTGCTGAAGTTCAGGAACAAAATGGCCTAACACACTACACCAAACTTAATCTCCTTCGTATCCCATTGCGTTTAGGTTTCGACGTTTTCGAACATGGGCGCATTCGCAGAGATAAAACCCGCTTGTTAATTAAAACCATGAAAACATTCAAATTACTTCTAGACCTCTACGAAGTAGAACATTTTCGGATTTATGCTACCAGCGCGATGCGCGATGCATCCAATTCAAAAGAAATTATACGTCGGGTAAAATTATCCAGTGGTTTAAAAATCGAGGTGATTAGTGGTACCGAGGAAGCTAATATTTTGTATGAAAATCACCTTTCAGCCAATTTAATTCCTGGTAATGTGCAGTTGTTTGTGGATGTGGGAGGAGGTAGTACCGAAATCACACTTTATATTGACAATGAGGTTATCCAAAAAGAATCCTTCAATATCGGAACCATAAGACTACTCCAAAATCATTCCCCAGATGAAGAATGGCAGCGAATGAAACTATTTTTGAAAACACACGCGAAAAATATTGAGGGATTGCAAGTTATTGGCAGCGGAGGTAATATCAATAAGGTTTTTTCTATTTCAAAGATGAAAGACGGAAAGCCATTATCGGTTAATTTCATCAAAAAATTCCATGCCGAAATCCAACCGTTGTCGTTAGAAGAACGCATGTTGCGATACAACCTTCGCGAAGACAGAGCAGCCGTAATTGCACCCGCCTTGCATATTTATATACATATTTTAAAATGGTCGGGACGATCTGAAATTTTCGTACCCAAAATCGGGCTTGCAGACGGAATCATAAAAAAACTGTACCAAGATATTCAAAAAACCTCTCTGTAGAATCAAAACCAGAGCTAAAATTGGTAAAAATCGAGAAAGCTCACTATTTTGGGCTTATGAAATTCCCTTACCAAATAAATTCAATAGAGCAATACCATCAAGATTATCAGCGCAGCATTGAGGACCCAGAAGGTTTTTGGTCGGAAATAGCTTCACATTTTACTTGGAAATCAAATTGGAATTCGGTTATTGGTGGGAATTTCAGTGAGGGAAAAAGCACATGGTTTGAGGGTGCAAAACTCAATATTACCGAAAATTGCATCGATCGACATTTAACTGAAAAAGGAGATCAAAATGCAATCGTTTTTGAACCTAACAATCCCAATGAGGAAACGCAATACCTTACATACTCCGATTTGCACAAACGTGTAAATGAATTTGCACATGTATTGGACCAACACGGTATAAAAAAGGGCGATCGTGTATGTCTTTATATGGGAATGATTCCCGAACTGGCTATTGCCGTGCTTGCTTGTGCCAGAATAGGCGCTATTCACTCGGTTATTTTTGGAGGTTTTAGTGCTCAAAGTATATCCGACAGAGTAAACGACGCTCAAGCCAATTGCATAATCACCTGTGATGCTGCCTATAGAGGACCCAAAACAATACCCTTGAAATCGGTTATTGATGACGCTTTAGAAAGCTGTACATCTGTAAAAAAAGTCTTTGTTTACAATCGCGTGAACCAATCGGTCAATATGGAAGCGGATAGAGACTTTTGGTGGGATCAGGAAATAGAAAAAGTACATAATCTTGGGCTACATGACTTCCCCGCAATTGCCATGGATGCCGAAGATCCGTTATTCATTCTATATACGTCTGGTTCTACTGGAAAACCAAAAGGTGTTGTCCATTCTTGCGCCGGATATATGGTATGGTCGCATTATACCTTTGTTAACGTATTCCAATACAAGGAAAATCAAATACACTTTTGCACTGCGGATATCGGTTGGATCACAGGACACTCCTACATCGTTTATGGCCCATTATCTTCTGGTGCAACAACCTTGATGATTGAAGGAATTCCAACTTGGACAGATGCAGGTAGATTTTGGGAAATTGCAGATAAGCATAAAGTGGACATATTGTATACCGCACCAACCGCCATTAGAAGTTTAATGGGATGCGGATTAAGCCCTCTTGAAGGCAAATCTCTAACATCGTTGAAAGTATTAGGCACGGTTGGAGAACCCATAAATGAAGAAGCTTGGAATTGGTACTATCAGCATATAGGACATAACAAACTTCCAATAGTAGACACATGGTGGCAGACTGAAACCGGAGGCATCATGATTTCTAATTTAGCTGGAGTTACGCCTGCTAAATCTACTTACGCCACTTATCCGTTACCCGGAATATTGCCGCAATTGATGGATGAAAATGGGAATGTGTTATCCGAAACATCCGCAAGTGGCAACTTGGTAATTGCACAACCTTGGCCTGGCATGATTCGCACTACATGGGGAGATCACGAGAGATGCCAGCAAACCTATTTTTCCGCTTATAAAGGAAAATATTTCACTGGTGATGGATGCTTGCGAGATGAAAACGGAATGTATAGAATTACTGGACGCGTAGATGATGTTCTCAATGTTAGCGGTCACCGAATTGGAACAGCAGAAGTGGAGAATGCCATCAACTTACACCCAGGAGTTGTTGAAAGTGCCATTGTTGGATTTCCTCACGATATCAAGGGACAGGGAATATATGCCTATGTGATTTTTCAAGATAATATTGACAATATGGATCTCTTGAGATCCGCTATTCTGCAAACCGTAAGCAAACTAATTGGACCGATAGCAAAACCTGATAAAATTCAATTTGTTTCCGGGTTACCCAAAACGCGAAGCGGAAAAATTATGCGTCGGATTTTACGCAAAATAGCGGAAGGACAAACCGAATCCATTGGCGACACCTCTACCCTTTTGAATCCCGAAATCGTAGAAGAAATTAGCCAAAACGCTTTGTAAACGCTACAACTGCGATTTTCTCGGCAAAAATCCTTTACCATTTGTATGCCTTAAGGAATTGGTAACAATATGTTATATTATTGTTATTTTCGTCCATTAATATTATTACATGAACGATTTCCTTCAAAATCCACAGTTAATCAGCAATATCAACTACGCCAATTGGGGAATTGGACTCACACTTTTGGTTTTATTCACCTTAGTTTTTCAGTATTTGTTTAAGCATTTTGCCTTGGTCGCTTCTAACCGTCGTTTATTTGCTTCTCATTTCTTATTTTATTCACTATCGATTTTTCTAATTATCACTACCATAAAGTCTTCACTTGCTCTTTCACTTGGACTGGTTGGAGCCTTATCCATTATCCGTTTTAGGACGGCCATAAAAGAACCCGAACAAATTATTTTCCTACTCGGATTAACCGCTATCGCCATTGCTCTAGCAGCTGAACAGTTTTTACTGAGCACATTTGCTGTTACATTATTTGCGATTGTAGCGGTCATCAGATACCGCAGATATGCCCAAAATGATTTATTAACGCAAGATTTTCTTGTTCTAAATTTCAACTTTAAAGAAGACAGCCAGAAACTGATCCAAGATATACTCGCCTTACAAGGTGTTGCTCACATGACAAACTACGAAAATCAGTCGGGGCAATATCGATTGTTGTTTCAACTCGAAAATGCAGAAATAGGTGTAATTGCTTCTGTTGAATCGCTCTTAAAAGCACACCAAGCAGAAAATACTTTGGTAAAGGTAGCCCAAAGTCATGCCTAAAATATGAGGGCAAGTCGCGAAAGAAAATCCTTAACCCCTTTATTCGCCTTCATCGGTTTGGCACTGCTTGTGATTGAATTGAGCAGTTATCTTGCCTATGAAAAACATGTAACAACTTTAATCACAGAACTTTTCCGATACGATTACGACCAAAAAAACTGGGCGTTTAAATCGTCACAGCGGTCAAATTACCGCTTAGACGACACCTTAAAGATTGATATGTCCGAAGCGGAATTTCAATCCTTATCAAAAGAATGGAATATCCACTACAAGAATAAATATCGCATTAACGGTAACCCATGGATTGATAAGAAAGGAAAATATAAAGCACGAATCAAACACCTCAATGGATCCAAAAACAAATGGATCAAAGGAGAAATAGCCATGATGGGCATGCTCCCCGACCACCACGGCAATTTCGAAAGGATGTCACTAAAGTTAAAACTAAAAGGGAATAACCGACTATTCAATAAGAAAGCCTTCGCATTGGTTTTACCAGAAACACGATCCTATTTCGTAGATCAATTAATGAACCAAGCTTATAACGAGTTGCACCAGGGTCTCCGCATCAACACCACTCCTATTTGGGTGCAATTTCGAAAGAACAAACCTGTTGTCATGTTGCTTGAAGATAAGTTTGACAAATATCTCATTGAAGGCAACCAAAGAAGAGAGAGCATTTTATTTGAAAAAGGACTTTTCGGTCATTTAAGAGATATCCCCGGTATTGAAGATCAAGACATAGATTTAGCCTGTAATGCAGAATTGAGTGACAGCGCCAGACAAAGTCAATTGTCCTTATTTGTGTCCCGTGTTTTCAACGATACTTTAAAGGGTCCCTTTGAATTTATGGATCACGAAAAGGTATTAAGCATTTGGGCATTGGGAATGGTGGCTAGCAGTTGGCATCATTGGGTGGATATCAACATGCATTGGTATTACAACCCCGTAAATCACAAATTTGAACCCACTGTACGTGAAGTCAATATAGACCCGAATTGGCGGTTGATTGGAGACCTCAAAAGTTTCGAAAATCGCAAAAATGCATACCAAAAATATTTGCAAAAAATCCAAAATGAAATCGTAATGGGAAGACCCAATTTCCTTGTTTCTTATGGAAAATGGGGCGAGAAACACATACCGAATTTCTGGATGAAGCTGGATAAAGAGGTCGGCAAAGCAGCAAGAAAGATCTTAAAAATCACACCTTCGTATACTGAGGCAAAAATGCCCTTGGAAGAAACTGCTGCAAAATCATACCAAAACAATATTGCATTTTTAACCGAACAAGCAAAAAGACTTGCTTTTATTGGCTCAAAAGAAAGCCTTAAAATCAATAAAAAGCTTATTGAAGTAAACGGCAGCCCGAGCTACAAAGATTTTGTAGAGTTCAACTCCAATACCCGTTTACACATAAAACCCGGCACCCATATTACATTCAAAGGCAAAAACGGCGGGCTTATCATTTACGGAGCCGCCCATTTTGAGGGTACGGCAAAAGATCCGATAATAATTGAAGCTCCAAATGGGCATGACGCATCTATTTTTATAGAAAGCAAGGATTCCGTTGTGCTAGAACATGTAATTTTCAAAGGTTTATCAAACCTTCAAAAAGGGGTTTGGAAAACACCTTCATCCATAACCATCCACCAAACAAAAAATGTGATAATTGCGAATTGCACATTTGAAGAAAATCGTCGCGGAGACGATTACTTAAACCTTTTTGGATGCGATGACTTTACCATCAAAAATTGTTTATTCAAAAATGTCAAAAGCGATGCTTTTGATTCAGATTTTTCAAACGGACGGGTAGACAACACCCATTTCCAAAAAATCGGTAACGATGGAATTGATGGATCTGGAAGTGACATCCAGATTTCAAATTGCACCTTCGACCAAATAAAAGACAAAGCGGTTTCTTCAGGTGAAAAAAGCAATTTCACACTTCAAAATTCAACGATCACCAACAGTGAAATCGGATTGGTATCGAAAGATTTATCCCGTTTAATTGTTTCCAATACGGCCATTAAAAAAGTTCGATTAGGTGCAGCAATATTTCAAAAAAAGCCAGAATACGGTCCAGCAGAACTTCGATTGGATCAAGACCTTAACACCTACCATTATTTAGTTGAAAAAGGAAGTCAAATTGAGCATAAAGGCAATAAAACAACTTGGTCTAAAAACGTCAAGAAACTTCTATACGGCAATGAATACGGCAGTGCCACCCAAAAGTGAGTCTATGTGGAATCGAATTAAAAAAATAGTACTACCTAAGGACCGATTTGAATCCGATCTGCGGTTCGAAAAGAAGTTTCAAATACCGGTTCACGAATTACCCCAGTTAGAATTGCGATTGGCACGTTATGGTTGCAGTCCGATTCACGAACCGCGATGGATCAATAATCTATATTGCGATACTCACGATTATCAACATTTATATGAAAATATTGAAGGGCTTTCTAATCGCAAAAAGTTGCGATTTCGATGGTACGGCGAAAAAAATGGGGAACTCAAAATCACGGCCGAGTATAAAATAAAAATAGACGATACCAATACCAAAAAAAGCCAAAAAATAGGCGTGATTCCATTCAAATCGAATACTACGCTTCAAAATCTATTTGAAACTTGCATACAGTCTTGGGAAAGTTGTGCCGACCCTAATATCCATATTCCCCAAAATTACACTCCCACATTACTCAATAGATATTACAGGAAATATTATTTAAACGCAGATGATAATATCCGTTTAACCATTGATACGCCCATATATTATGAGAATGCGGCAACGGGCATAAACGCCATTCAAGAAGATTGGGCAATTGTAGAACTAAAATGTCCGAAAAACCATATCATCCATAGCGACTTAATGCCCTATCAACTCAATAAGTCTTCGAAATATGTAGACGGATTGCAGCTAACAGATCCGTTATTCGAAAAATCCTCAATCTAATAACTCTCCGGTAAGTCTCTTAACCGAATAACGCAAACGCAACAAATTCATTTGTGCCGATACCAAAGATGATTCCGCTTGCAATAAGTTAACCTGTGCAACGCGCAAATCGTTGAATTTTATCTGGCCTAATTTATACGCTTCGTTCGAACGAGAAAGCGCTCTTTTGGCAACTTCTACAGACTGCGTTAAGGTTATTATTTGTTCCTGTAAAACTCGCTGATCTGCCAATGCTTCAAAGATTAGCTGGGTAGCTTGTAGCTTGGCTTGTTCGTATTCCAAACTTCTACGCTTCACATCTAAATCCGCATTTTTGATGGCTGTACTTAATTGTTTCCCATTAAATAACGGAACTGTTAAGCTCGCGGAAGAATTGAATCCTAAATTTGACTGGGCTAAGATAATGCCTGCGCCATTTTGTGAACTGACATATCCATAGTTTGCATTTAAATTCAATGTTGGCAATTGTCTACTTTGAGCCAAATTCGCTTGCGTTTGAGATAATTCTTTACTTATCTGAGCTAATAAAACAGAACTTGAATTTTCACTTACCTTTTTCACCAATTCCGACTCATTTTCAAGCACAGGAATTGGCATTTCGCTGCTTAGTATTAAGGGTGCATTGGCACTTAAACCCATTAAAACATTCAAGGCATAAGCTTCTTTCTCTGCGGAAACCATTGACTGCAACCACAACAAACTGTCGTTCTTAAAATCCAATGATGCCGATAATAAATCTAATTGCGTTTTTGCAC
>Ga0181553_10001234_pt1 | contig 22823 bp, 20 predicted proteins | sample 011ome_17_FD_133753 | JGI IMG/M metagenome (GOLD analysis project Ga0181553, IMG submission 133753) | Coastal salt marsh microbial communities from the Groves Creek Marsh, Skidaway Island, Georgia - 011502XT metaG (megahit assembly) | ecosystem: Environmental > Aquatic > Marine > Intertidal...
AACCCCGGGACAAGAAAGAGCTGGCCGGCGCCCTGACATACCTGGCCGAGCGTAATGTTGCCATCAAGCACCAGGTCAGGGGGCACCGTTTGCAGTGGCTGGACCTGGCCGGCGTCAATGCCGGACACGGCCTGATGAGCAAACTCAACAGCAAGCGCAGCATGCAGCAACGCATCAAGGCCTTGCAGGAGGCCCTGAAACTGGAAACCCCGCCACAGCGACTGGAGTGTTTTGATATCAGCCACAGCTCCGGCGAGGCCACCGTGGCCTCCTGCGTGGTATTTGACCAGCACGGCCCCCTGAAATCCGATTACCGCCGTTTCAATATCGAGAACATCACCCCGGGTGATGATTATGCCGCCATGGAACAGGCCCTGAAGCGTCGCTATACCCGGCTCAAGAAAGGTGAGGCAAAAATGCCGGATATCCTGGTCATCGACGGCGGCCTGGGCCAGCTGAGCCAGGCCGAACAGGTGCTTGACGCACTGGAAGTGAAGGGCATTCGCCTGCTGGGAATTGCCAAGGGTATCAGCCGGCGGGCAGGGCAGGAGACCCTGATCCTGGGCGGCTCCCACAAGGAAGTCGTGTTGCCACCGGAATCCCCGGGACTGCACCTGCTGCAGCATATTCGTGATGAATCTCACCGCTTTGCCATCACCGCCCACCGCCAGCGCCGCGGCAAGAAGCGCACTACGTCCTTCCTGGACGAGATTCCGGGTATCGGGCCGGCCAAACGCCGGGATTTGATTCACTATTTCGGCGGCCAACAGGAAATCCGCCGTGCCAGCATACAGGAATTGCAAAAGGTCAACGGCATCAGCAAGGCCCTGGCGCGGGATATTTACGAGTACATTCACGCCTCCTGAATAAGGTGGTCTAAGCGACTTATCTATAAAGAATTTCTGCCTGTTCCCGCGTATCTCCGGTACAATGCACTCTCATGAATCTAGCCAATTTCATGACCTTCCTGCGCATTCTGGCCATTCCGGTCTTTATTGGCGTCTATTATTCCGATTTCACCGGGCATTACCTGGTGTCCTCCCTGATTTTCATCCTGGCCTGCATCACCGACTGGCTCGACGGCTACCTGGCCCGCAAGCTGGACCAGTGCACCCCCTTTGGCGCCTTTCTTGACCCGGTGGCCGACAAGATCCTGGTCACCGTGGCCCTGGTCATGCTGGCCGCCAATTTCGCCAGCCCCTGGTTCGTGATTCCGGCGGCCATCATGGTGGCCCGGGAAGTACTGATTTCCGCGCTCCGGGAATGGATGGCCGAACAGAACAAGCGCACCCTGGTGGCCGTGGGCTGGATAGGGAAGGTCAAGACCACCTTCCAGATGATTGCCATTATCGTGCTGCTGGCCAGCGATCCGGAAGGCTCCGTGTGGTTCTGGGGCCTGGGCTTTTTCCTCATCTATATCGCCGCGATCCTGACCCTCTGGTCCATGATCCAGTACCTTCGAAGCGCCTGGTCAGTCCTGGGTGCAGAACTCAAATAATATTCAATGATCCCGGGCACCTTTGCGCCTGAACACACACCCCTGTAGGTCGGAAATGGCCCAAAGGGCCATCTCCGGCACGATCACTCACCATAATCCAGGATTGCCGGAGATTGCTCCGCAATTTCCGGCCTACACCGCTTCCCACACCTAATCCAGCGACTGTAGGAAGGGGCTTTAGCCCCGAACAACCCACCCTCGAAAACACCCACAACAATCCCATCTAAATGCCTGATTCCTCTTGACTTGAAGCCCAGTCTGGCTAGAATAGCCACCTCTTTGAAAGCCCCGGTTCACCCCGTGATTCGGACTTCAAAGACAAGGACCCTGGACCCCCGGTTCAGGACTTTGTGAAAGGCCAAAGCGCCCTATACGTTGGTATAACAAGGAACTTCTGGCTGGAACGGCAAGAGCCAATAAATTGGCTCAGGATGTTCTGAGCAAAGAGACGATCTGGTACGCTGGAACGCATAACGCGGGAATAGCTCAGTTGGTAGAGCACGACCTTGCCAAGGTCGGGGTCGCGAGTTCGAATCTCGTTTCCCGCTCCAGATTGTTACAAATCCTGATGGCCGGATGGCAGAGTGGTTATGCAGCGGACTGCAACTCCGTGTACGCCGGTTCGATTCCGACTCCGGCCTCCATTTTTTCCCCGGTTATTCAAAACAAGCTCATAGAAAAATAATGTTGTTCCGGATTTCTCTTCATTCCCAATTAAGTCTTATACTTCCTCTCTTTACTTGATGTCACTGCCCGGGTGGCGAAATTGGTAGACGCAAGGGACTTAAAATCCCTCGGTAGAAATACCGTGCCGGTTCGATTCCGGCCCCGGGCACCAAACATTCTTTAAAAGATTAACAAGAGCTGGAAATTCAGACGAATTCTCTTATTTCAAGTCACAGGCCGGTGAATCGAACCGGTCCCCGGTTCGGGGGTTCATCTAGGAAGCTTACACTACATACTCTATCGCATTGGGGTAGAAGGCTGGCCCCGGGCACCACATATTTATTAAAGTATCCCTGTACCTCAAGTTTCCATCTAATTCTTCTGTTTACTCACGGCTGGCCGGAATCGAAGATTCCTTAATCACAGAGTGAGCTATTGAAGGGAATATTCTTTTCAATCTAATTAATACAGAATCGATGATTCTTTAATCATTGAGTCAGCTATTGAAGAGAATTTCCCCTTTTGTGAACTTCATACAATTACAAGGCAGGGCTAAAAGCTATAGTTTGTAACCCAAGCCCTGTTAACATGCGGGCAAGATAGGTTTATCCTAGGACCATGCAAAACAAAGAATATCTTGAGCTTCGCAAGGAACTGGTCAGCGGGCAGGAACGAAAGCGTTCCCGTGCCTATCCTGTGCTGATGGGTGCCTTTGCGCTCATGATTCTGGTCAACGCCGGCATGCTGGTGCTGAACAACCTCTAAACACCTCAATTTCTCTTTTCCCTAACCTTTATTACCATCCTTTTTAGTCCTCAATACCAAGTATTCTCCATATCCTGGAGCCGGGTAAGAAACTCGCAATACCGTTATAATCAGGGTTTGATGTACAGCCACAAGAAGTTATGACTGATTTAAGCGTTAACCTGAACAAAATTGCCCTGCTGAGAAATTCCAGGGGCAGAGACTATCCCTCAGTGACCGATTTCGCACGCCGATTCATTAGTCTTGGCGTGCAGGGCATTACTATTCATCCACGTCCGGACGAACGGCATATCAAACGGCAGGATGCCTACGATCTTGCCGAATTGCTCAGGGATTATAGTGATGTTGAGTTAAATATTGAGGGTTATCCGAACGAGGAGTTTTTGCGGCTGGTAGAAGATACCAGGCCCGATCAATGTACGCTGGTGCCTGATGCAGAAAATCAGTTAACTTCCGATCACGGCTGGAATTTTCATGAGCAGGGTGACCTGGTCCAAAAGGTCGTCAAGCAGATCAATGACTGGGATATCAGGTCTGCCGTGTTTCTTGACCCGGATCCTGAACAGGTCAGGCTTGCTGCAACTTCCGGTAGTCATCGCATCGAATTGTATACAGAGTCTTTTGCAGAAGCCTGGGGCACCGATTCCATTACGCAAACACTGGAGGGCTATCGTGAATCGGCACTACTGGCCCAGGAACTCGGATTAGGTGTCAATGCCGGTCACGATCTCGATATGCACAACCTTCCTGATTTTCTGACCATCCCGAATATTCTCGAAGTGTCTATTGGGCATGCCTTGACTATCGAGTGTATTGAACAGGGCATGGAACAAGTCGTTTCCCGTTACCTGGAAATTTGTCATGTCTGAACCAGAATTAAATCAAGAGTTAAAACAAGAGCTAAGACAAGAGTTACGCCTGAAGCTCATTCAGGCATTAAACCAGGTACTGGATAAAGCCAGTATTCTGACGGAAGAAGCTCAGCTTAGACCATTCGAATGCGATGGTCTTTCAACTTATAGGCAGTTGCCTATGGTGGCTGTGCTCCCTGAAAACACACAACAGGTTCAAGCCGTCATTAAAATCTGCAACCAGTTATCGGTTCCCATTGTGACACGAGGGGCAGGAACCGGTTTGTCCGCAGGTGCTTTACCGCATCCCGACGGTTTGTTACTGGTTCTGTCACGCATGTCCCGTATTTTAGAAGTCAATACGGATGCCATGACAGCGCGAGTAGAACCTGGTGTCAGAAATCTTGCTATATCGGAAGCGGTGGCAGCCCATGGGCTGTTTTATGCCCCGGATCCGTCATCACAGGTCGCCTGTTCCATTGGGGGTAACGTGGCTGAAAATGCAGGCGGTGTGCACTGCCTGAAATACGGATTGACGGTTCATAATATTCTGCAAATTAAAGGATTCAGTGCCCAGGGTGATCCAGTCACACTCGGCTCAGGTGGCCTTGATGAGTCCGGACTGAATATCCTGCCACTTGTGATTGGTTCTGAAGGCATGCTGATGGTGGTCACCGAAATTACGGTAAAACTGCTGCCAAAGCCCACTCAAGTGGAGGTGATGCTGGCAGCATTCTCAGCAATTGATACAGCCGGTCAGGCAGTAAGCAATATTATTGCGGGGGGGCATATCCCTGCAGGACTTGAGCTGATGGACAACAACGCCATTCGTGCTGCTGAAGATTACGCAGGCGCAGGTTATCCCCGTGATGCTGCTGCGATATTGCTTGTGGAAATAGATGGCAGTCATGCCAGTTGTGAAACACAGTTACGAAAGATCAGTGACATACTGAAAAACTCTGGCTGTGTCTCATTGAAAATTGCACGCAATGACAATGAACGGGCCCTGTTCTGGAAAGGTCGTAAAAGTGCCTTCCCTGCAGTAGGTCGACTTGCACCGGATTACTATTGCATGGATGGCACAATCCCCAGGAAGGCTATTGCTGAAGTGTTAAATACCATATCGGCACTGTCAGAAGAATACGGCTTCCCGGTTGCCAATGTCTTTCATGCCGGAGACGGCAACCTGCATCCCCTTATACTTTTTGATGCAAATATCCCCGGACAATTTGATCGCGTTGAAGAAATGGGTGCCAGGATACTGGAGAAATGTATTGCGGTGGGTGGCACCATTACAGGAGAACACGGTGTCGGTGTAGAAAAGATCCGACAGATGCCGCTGTTGTTTAATGATGAGGAACTTGCTCAGTTCCATGCAGTGAAAGCGGCTTTGGATCCCGGCAATGTTCTGAATCCGGGCAAGAATATTCCGCTGCTGAAACATTGCCAGGAATACAGGGCGCTTTCACAAAATCGAATGCCGGCACAACTCCTCACCGGCACTTTGCATTCTGATGGATAACCCCGATGCAGGATAGTGCACATATTCTTCAGGAGCAGGTTAGGGATGCCGCAAGGGATGGTACACCTCTGGTCATCAAGGGTGGAAACAGCAAATCATTTTATGGCATTCCAATAGTGGGCGAACCACTCAATACCGTCATTCATTCAGGTATCGTGGAATATGAACCCACTGAACTGACAATCACCGTCAGGGCAGGGACAGCGCTGAAAGAAGTCAATGAACATCTGGCAGCACAAAAGCAGATGCTGGCCTTTGAGCCTCCTGAATATTCTGACGTATCAACATTCGGAGGAATTATCGCTGCCGGCTTGTCGGGACCTTCTCGACCATACCGTGCAAGCCTTTCTGACAGTATCCTGGGATGTCGAATTCTTAATGGCCGGGGTGAGATTCTTGAATATGGCGGTAAGGTCATGAAAAATGTTGCCGGTTATGATCTCTCTCGATTGATGTCAGGCTCATTGGGTTGTCTTGGTGTTATTCTGGATGCCACGTTGAAAGTCATACCCAGACCAGAATCAGAAACAACAGCCTGGTTTAGTGTACAGCGTAATGAAAGTGTCGCCTTTTTAAATGAGCTCAGAAAAAAAGGCTATCCAGTCAGTGCCAGCGCATATATAGATGAAGAACTGGTGGTACGTTTTTCAGCAAGCAGCATGGAAATCGCCCATATACCGGAATTGTTGAAAACGAATTTTGCTTTTATCCCGCATAGAACAGAACCGGATTCGCCACAATGGATGCAACTGGCCAATCATGCGATGGCATTTTTTGATATTAAGAATGATGAACCCAAGCATCTTTGGCGTCTTTCGGTGTCACCAGGACAGGAGATTGATGCACTTCTGGATCAGCAAAGTGACTTGCTCACAGAGTGGGGTGGCGCTATGCACTGGGTCAAATCGGATAAAGAGCCTGGTGTATTTCATGCTCTGGCTGCAGACATCAACGCGCAGGCGACACTGTTCAAGGCAAATGACAGAAAGGCAGATCAACGTTTTACCCCATTATCACCCGTACTGAATCATTGGTATGCGGGGCTGAAATCAGCTTTTGATCCAGAGGGTATTTTGAACCCCGGCAAAATGTATTCAGATTTCTGACTACGCGTTTATATCTTCTATGCAAACAAAAATATCAGACAGTTTTCTGGCAACAAAGGATGGACAGTTGGCTGACCGTATTCTGCGCTCCTGTGTGCACTGCGGATTTTGTACTGCAACATGTCCTACCTACTTGCTGACAGGTAATGAGCTTGACAGTCCAAGGGGGCGTATTTATCTGGTCAAGGAACTGCTCGAAGACAACCCCGCAGCGATAAATCCGATTACTAAAACCCATCTTGATCGATGCCTGAGTTGCCAGTCCTGCGAAACAACATGCCCATCCAATGTTGATTACCACCAATTACTGGATATAGGAAAAAAACGTTTAAAGACAGTAAGTCGTGCATCTTATTTCTCCCGCCTATCGAAAAACAGCTTGTTGTGGTTCATTTCCAGCCGGTTACTTTTTTCTGTTGCTATAAAATTTGGCAGCGTCTTTAGTGCGATGCTGCCAGGACGATTGGCCAGGCAACTGCCTGGTAAAGAAAAATTTATCAACAGCTCGTATTCTTCTGCTTCTTATGAAAGGCAGGTCATTCTTCTCGGTGGATGTGTTCAACAATCCCTTTCGCCGAACACAAACCGGGCTGCGCAAAAAATCCTTTCAACGCTCGGGATCGGAGTCATCGAGTTACAACAGGAAAGCTGTTGCGGAGCAATGTATTACCACAGTGATAACCAGGAGAAAGGCTTGGCTAATGCCAAAAGGCTTGTAGAGCAAATAGAGAGCATTCTTGCAGAAGGTGTCGAAGCGGTCATAAGTACTGCAAGTGGCTGCGGTAATTTCATCAAAACCTATAGTGAGGTATTCCGTAATGATCCTGGCATGCTGGCAAGGCTGAATAACCTTGAAGGGAAAATAATGGATATTGGCGAATTCCTGGCAAAGGAAGACTTGCAGAATTTATCACTGAGCGGCACCACCAGAATGACTTTTCATTCACCCTGCACCTTGCAACATGGACAGGGGCTTTCAGGTGTCATAGAAGAAATGCTTATTGGCCTCGGCCTTCAACTGCAACCTGTGAAGGACAGCCATCTGTGTTGTGGCTCAGCAGGTACCTATTCATTGTTCCAGGGGGAAATAGCGGGGGCGCTTAGGGAAAGAAAACTCAACGCTTTGAAAGCAGACAGGGCAGAAAATATTGCAACCGCCAACATTGGCTGCCAATGTCACCTTGCTGCAGGAACAAAAACGCCGGTAAAACACTGGGTGGAATATGTCGCTGAACTTTTGCCGAACCAATCCCCAGGTTGAGATTGTAAACGGAAGTTATCGAACGACGATGACCTCGATATTACGTTCTTCCAGGATTCTCCAGTTGCCATCTTCCTTGCCAAGTCTTAACTCTTTCAATGTTTCATCCATGTAGCTATTACGGGAATAGTAGAGCCAGAATTGTATGGTGATTACCCCTTCCGTAGTCTCCAGAGTCTCCAATCGATCATAATCAGTACTGATGCCAGTAGCACCTTCTATGCGTTCACGACGCTGATTTTCCCAAAGAGCATAACTTTCCACGGAGGAGGGAATGTAATTCTCATGGTAAAACGCGAGGTAAGCTTCAATATTTCCGTCTTCCCAGGCCTCCAGCCAACGTGTAATAGTGGTCGCCACTTCAGCTTCTATTGATTGCTCTGTAGCAGGTTCATCAAGAACCATCTCTTCTTCAGGTAATTCCTCAGTGATCACTTCCTCAGAAACTGAGACAGCCGTTATTTCTTCAGACTCAGGTTCTTCACTTGCTGAAGATTCAGTGTCGGTTGATATATCCTGGATTATGGGCAACTCGTTTCCAGAGGGATCAATGGTTGCCGGGATATCAAGCTCTGTTTCGACAAAAGATGCAGAGGAGTCTGTTATTTCTTCAAACTCAGGAACTTCACTTGCTGCAAATTGAGTATCGACAGTGTTGTCCTGTGTGATGGAGAATTCGTTTTCAGAGGTATCAATAGTTGCCGGATTAACTATCTCTGTTTCGACGAACTCAGTCTCTGCAATGATTTCTTCGGGTTGGACGGGAGGATTAAAAACAACTGGATCAGGATCATTACTTTCTGCTATGAGGTTATCATCAATATTGGATTCAGGGCTTGATGCCTGGCTATTGTCCTGAACCACCTGGTCCATATACAGAGGCGTATCTTCTGTAAATATTCTTGCTAACTGGCTGTTGACGGTTTCATTTTCCCCTGAAATAACCACGGCGAGAATCATTGTGACAATAATCACGATTACAGACAGCGTTAACTTGAAATAGGGAGGGGTCGTTCCCTGTCCTAATTCGGGCTCCTTTGCCAGGATGGTATTAATTTCCTCCATGTTTTCCGCACTGCCCGCGTTGCTGAACGCAGGATCAGGAAGGGCATCAATCTGCGCTAACTCCGAGTCGTCCTGTAACACTTCTTGCTGCGAAGAGGCGGTAACACTCTCTGTTACATTCTCGGATTCGATGGCAAATTCTGGTTCTGGTTCCGGCTCTTGTGCAGAGTGTGATTGTTCAACAATTTCCGGCGTATCTAATTCATGAGGCTCTAACGCAATAGCCGTCTCCTCGGTATAGGTGACTTCCTCAGCTGTCGTTTCAGGAGACTGCTCATCAAGCATTTCATCCTGACTGGTAGAAAGCGCCAAATCTTCGCTATCAGAATTTTTTTGTTCAAGGACAGAAATATCATCGTCCTGTTCTGGCGTTACTATTGCCGTCTCTTTGGTGGCCTCAGTTTTGGTGTCCACGAATTCAGGTGCAAGAGCTTTTTCCAGCAACTCAAGCGTTTTGCCAGGAAGCCCATTGCTCAGCATGAAGATGTCGGTGAGCTCCTTGCTGGACAGCTGCCTTCCTTTATTTTCAGTTTCTTTTTTATACCCTGAACAAAAGTCTTCCAGTTCGTTCCTGTTCATGGGGGAAAGCGTAAAACTCTGGTTCAGGTACTGGGTCAGTGAGCGCAGGTCAGGATCATCAAAGAGCTCATCAAGTCTATCTGTGCCGCAAATTACCTGTGAAACCAGGGTTTCAGAATCATTATGAATATTGTTAAGCAGCCGAATGAGTATGAAGAGTTCCTTGTCGATCTTTTCGGCATCATCGTATATGACATACAGCTTGTTATCCGGCGCAGACTTTGCAAGGAGATATTCAGTGAGAGATTTATTAAAGTTCCTGTTTTTATCGAGCCCAAGAAGATTCTGGATTTGACCGAACAGGTAATCGGATGATTCTGGTGGTGATTCGAAATAGATGACATCCTGGCCCTGCTGGATCAGGTGTTCTTCAAGCTGACGGCAGAACGCAGTTTTGCCAGAGCCTTCCGGGCCGACGACCTTGATGATGCCTTCATTGATGGAGAGGGCAGTGCTGACCCCGGTGAATAATTCCAGGTATGGACTGTAGTGCAGATAGATGTCCCGGGGGTGTGCCATTTATTGCCAAGTTAGTACAAAACTGTGGCCAGAACCCTGGTCACACGGAGCCCGGATGAATTCCGGAATACGAGGGGAATTGTATTAAATATCGAGGAAATATACAGCCAGAAAGGTAATAACACTTGCCACGGCCGCAGCGGCACCAACAGCTGCCCAACCGGGACCTTTATTGCGGGCCTGGTTTGTAAAATTCTTTTCAATCCTGACATCTTCAGTATCCATGATGGCCCTTTGAACATGGATATTGGTGACCTTGGTATCACCCCGGCCGTAGGCGACCAGCAACGATTTGTGGCAAAGAATGTTAATCAGGCGGGGAATGCCTGCACTGGCCGTGGACAGCTCCTGAATCGCCTTTGTGTTGAACAGGTTGACTCCGGGGAAGCCTGACCGGGTAAGCCGGTGATTGATATAACTGGCAACTTCTTCCAGTGTCAGGGTAGGCAGGGTGTATGAAAAAGTGATGCGCTGTCTTAACTGTCGAAGTGATTCCTTTGACAGCATGTCGTTCAATTCGGGCTGCCCAAACAGGACCACGTGGAGTAGTTTTTCCGTTTCTGTTTCAAGATTGGTCAGCAAGCGCAGCACCTCGATACTTTCTTCAGGCATCGCCTGTGCTTCGTCAAGCAGGAAAACCACCTGTTTGCCGGAGTCTTTGATTTCGATTAGCTTCTTGTTGATCTCACCAAGCACGTGATGACGGCCTTTTTCATGGTCAACATTCAGTCCAAGCTCTTCGGCCAGTGCCAGAAGAAGGCCATCAGGGGTCAGGAAGGGATTGGGGACATACGCGGTCACAAAATCATCGCTGATGGTGTTGAGCAGCCGACGGCAAAGCAGAGTCTTGCCTGTGCCAACCTCACCGGTAATCATGATGAAGCCTTCACCGCTTTCCAGGGCCAGTTGGACAACTTCCAGGGCCTGATGATGACCATCCAGATCCAGGAAAAAATCCGTATTTGGGGTCAGGGTGAATGGCAGCTCACGCATGCCAAAAAATTCTAGATACATCTTTTTATGACTTTGTTATAACTTATTGATAACTGCCTGACTTTCCGGCAGATTTTACTGGAACTGTTCGAAATCGCGGGATGAAGAATAAATCACCACTCCGGTCTTTTCAATAAAACAACTGCCTATTAATATGTCGCAACTATGCGATTTAGCCGACTATGTCACAATAGGAAAAATTCCCGTGATTCAATATCTTAGAAAACGGAGTTAATAAGACATTTTCATGATAATTCCCGACAAATCCACCGTTGTGAGCAAAGAACAGGCCCTGAAAGGCAGGGAGGAGCCATTAATGCTCTCTGGCAGGCATTTTGTGAATGGCAATCCCATTAAAGAGCCTTTTGCAGAAAGCCTCTCACAGGCGGTTTTTGGCCTTGGATGCTTTTGGGGGGCTGAACGCCGTTTCTGGTCTTTACCCGGGGTTTTTTCCACGGCAGTAGGTTATGCGGGAGGATTTACCCGGAATCCACACTATGATGAGGTGTGCAGTGGTATGACCGGACACAGCGAAGTTGTACTGGTGGTATATGATCCTGACAAGGTCAGTTATGCTGACTTACTGCAGTGTTTCTGGGAATCTCACAATCCCACCCAGGGGATGCGACAGGGCAATGATCGAGGGACCCAATACCGTTCCTGTATATATACAACCTCTGATAAACAGGCTGAACAGGCAATGCAAAGCAAGCAGCAGTACCAGAAGGCCCTGGATGAAGCCGGCTTCAGTGTTATCACAACGGAAATTCACCCATTGGACACCTTTTATTACGCCGAGGAATATCACCAGCAATACCTGGCCAAAAACCCCGGTGGCTATTGCGGGCTGGGTGGCACAGGAGTCAGTTGTGCCGGATAATTTTCCAGAAAAACTGGTGGTAGCCATCTCCTCCCGGGCACTGTTCAACCTTGATCACAGTCACAAGGTCTATGTCGAGCAGGGTGTTGACGCCTATCGTCATTACCAGATTGATCATGAAGACGAGATTCTTGAGCCTGGCGACGCTTTTAACCTGGTAAAAAAGCTGCTGAATCTCAATACCCAGATTGGAAAGAAGTGCGTTGAGGTTATTCTGCTGTCACGAAATTCAGCGGATACAGGACTGAGAATTTTCAATTCCATAGAACAGCATCAACTGGATATCCAGAAGGCAGCGTTCTGTGGTGGTTCGAGCCCTTACCGCTATATCTCGGCATTCAATTCACACCTCTTTCTGTCTACTGACGGCAGTGATGTAAGAAAGGTCCTGGAAAATGGTTTTGCCGCAGCAACCATTCTGAATTCCCGCAAAGCCAATGTGGATGATACAAAACTGCGCTTTGCATTTGATGGTGATGCTGTACTTTTTTCAGATGAGGCCGAAAAAATCTACAAAACACAGGGGCTGGAGGCATTCACGCAGAGTGAAGTTGAGGCAGCAAAACGGCCGCTGACTGGCGGTCCTTTCAAAGCCTTCCTGGCAGCACTGCAAATGCTTCAACATGAATTCGGCGACGACGATTCACCCATTCGTACCTGCCTGGTAACGGCCCGCGCTGCACCTGCCCATGAACGGGTAGTCAGAACATTACGAGAATGGGATATTCATATAGATGAATCCCTGTTTCTTGGTGGCGAGGACAAGGGAGAGTTCCTGCGTGCCTACGATGCAGATGTATTCTTTGATGACCAGCAAGGACATTGCGAATCGGCCAGGGAACACGTGGCAACTGGCCATGTACCCCATGGTATTGCCAACCTGGTGACAGAAGAATCCTAGTAGAACACCGAGAAATAGATACCCAGGCCTAACAAGGCCGAAACCAGGATGGTGCGCAGCACTTTATCAGGGAAAAGAGAGCCCACATGTGTGCCCAGGTAAATACCCGGAATCGATCCCACCAGTAAACTACCGAGCAAAGACAGATCCACCAGGCCATTGGCCAGATAACCTAATCCTGCTACCAGTGTTAAAGGCACCGCATGTGCGATACCTGTACCAACCACGGTTGCAGCTTTCCATTGTGGATAAAGTAAAAACAGGATCGCCGCTCCAATTGCACCGGCACCCACCGACGCCATCGTCACACAAAAGCCCAGAACCAGTCCGAGTATCAGTGTCATGATCCCGGTATGTTTTTGCGGATAGCCATAAAAAGGCGGTTCAATGCCGTGATGGGGAGGTGGTCTGGTCCCTGGTGACAGGCGTTTTTGAATGTGACTTTGAAAGGCAATAACCAGGGCTGTAATGACCAGCATGATGCCCAGGAAGATGGTAAGAAGGGATTCATAGCCCGGATTTTCAGCAAGACCATGCTGCATCACGAACAGGCTTAGTCCAACGGAAACAGGAATGCTGCCAGCTGCGAGCAATGCCATGGCTTTCCAGTCGACATTTTGCTTTCGATGATGGAAAAACACTCCGCTGCTCTTGGTAACGGCGGCATAAAGCAGATCAGTGCCAATGGCTATCGGGGCCGGGTAGCCCATCAATAGCAATATTGGCGTCATCAGTGACCCACCACCGACACCTGTCAGGCCAATAGCAAAGCCGACAAGGGCACCAGAAAATACCAGGAGAAGCAGATCAAACATCGATTATTGGCCCTGTTGGCTCCATGCCTGCGCAAAAGGGGGACACTCTAGAGTAAAAGCATTATTCTGAATACTAATATTTTGTAATATTTCTATAACTTTTAGTTATAATATATGCTTTGGATTAACCCTGTTTTCAGAGAATTTACGATGAAACTGCAGCAGTTACGTTATATCTGGGAAGTGACCAATAATCAGTTCAATATAAGCCGGACATCCCGGCATCTTTACACCTCACAGCCAGGCATGAGTAAGCAGATCAGGAACCTTGAAAAAGAGCTGGGCCTGGATATTTTTGTACGCAATGGGAAACATTTGAGCAGTCTGACCCCCGCTGGAGAAAAAATCGTGGCAACAGCGGGGGAGGTGCTGCATCGCGTTGAATCCATTCAGTCTATAGCCGAAGAATTTACTGACGAGAACCTGGGTAGCCTCGGGATTGCCACAACCCATACCCAGTCCCGATATATTCTGCCGGAGGTCATCAAGGCATTTATTGATCGCTATCCAGATGTCAGCCTTCACATGCACCAGGGCACACCGATGCAGATATCCCGCCTGGCTGCTGACGGAACCGCTGACTTCGCCATTGCCACTGAGGCTCTCGAGCTATTCAACGATCTGGTTATGATGCCCTGTTTTCGTTGGAACAGGACCATTCTGGTACCCAGGAATCATCCCTTGTGCCAGGTCAGCAGGCTGACTCTTGAAGATGTTGCCAAATGGCCAATTGTGACCTATGTATACGGTTTTACCGGGCGCTCCAAGCTGGACGAAGCATTCCAGAAGGCTGCCCTGGATCCAAAGGTAGTATTTACAGCCGTTGATGCGGATGTCATCAAAACCTATGTGAGGCTGGGGCTGGGTATCGGGATTCTAGCCAGTATGGCCGTTGAAGAGAATGACGAGGACCTTCTGGCTATTGATGCCAGCCATTTATTTGATTACAGCACCACCAGCATTGGTTTTCGGCGTGAAACCTTCATACGCAAGTACATGTATGAATTCATTGAAATGTTTGCTCCCCACCTTGACAGGGACAGGGTTGATGCCGCTGTTGAGCGACACGGGCAATCAGGCGCAGAGGATGTCTTCCGGGATATGGAAATACCCTTTAAATAGAAAGGATTATTCGCTGTCGCTTGCGATGATATTGCCGCTGTGCAGGCCGCATTCCTTGGCGGTGGCTTCTTCCCACCACCAGCGTCCTTCACGTTCATGCTGATTAGGTCCAACAGGGCGGGTGCAGGGTTCACAGCCAATGCTGATATAGCCCCGATTATGCAGTTCGTTATAAGGCACATCGAACATGCGGATATAGTCCCATACCTGGCGGGATGACCAGTTGGCCAGAGGATTGAATTTCACCAGGGCTTTGTCGCCAATGCTGAATGTAGGGTCTGTTTCAATGACAGACACCGTGTTACGTGTGCTGGGGCTCTGATCCCGGCGCTGTCCAGTTATCCAGGCATCCAGATCTGCAAGCTTTCTTTGCAGTGGTTCTGTCTTGCGAATGCCGCAGCATTCATGGTGGTCAGTGTCGTAAAAACTGAACAGGCCTTTTTCCCGAACGAAGGCTTCCAGTTTGTCATGATCAGGTGACAGGACTTCGATGGCCAGGTTGTAATGGGATCGCACCTTGTTGATAAAGCGGTAGGTTTCAGGGTGAAGCCTCCCAGTATCAAGGGTAAAAACCTGAATCTCTTTGCCCAGTTTTTTTGCCACTTTGGTGGCCAGCTCTATCAGTACAACATCTTCAGCGCCGCTGAAAGAAATAGCAATATTTTCATACTGTTGTAGCGAAAAGCTAATAATATCTTTAGGTTCTTTTTCCGCGTATTCATCGGAAAGCGCTATAACCTGTTCACCTGTGAGAGACATGATGCCTGGGTATCCAAACCTGTTAAGAAGGAAAGAAGAGAAAAAGATGGCGCATTGTACATCGCAGGAAGCCTACATGAAATCGCTATTTAACAATCACTTAGCTAGCAAACCTTGATTGGTTCTCAAATCAGGTTTCACGTGGAAAAGTCCAGAAAAATTAATAACTTAGATCATATTGAATGCTCAAAACGCTAAATATTGTGGTGAAATACCATTTTTACACTACATCTGGACAAAAGGCTTGCCAGGCCATTGCATGGTTTTCGTGAAACAGAGAGAATGCACCGGTATTTTCCCAACCCCTCGAAGTAATGTATTAAGGAGCCTGCTTTGGAAATAGCCTGCCTGGACCTGGAAGGGGTCCTGATTCCTGAAATCTGGATTAATTTTGCTGAAAAAACAGGCATTGATGCCTTGCGGGCAACCACCCGTGACATCCCTGATTATGACCAGCTGATGCAACAAAGACTGCGTATTCTTGATGAGCATAATCTCGGCTACAACGAAATCCAGGAAGTGATTGCCATGTTATCGCCATTGGATGGGGCAGTAGATTTTGTCGATTGGCTCAGGGAGCGCTTCCAGGTCGTTATTCTGTCGGATACTTTTTATGAGTTTTCTCAACCGCTTATGCGTCAGTTAGGCTTTCCCACGTTGCTATGCCACAGACTGGAAATCGGTGAAGATGGCAGGGTCCTTGATTACAAACTGCGTCAAAAAGATCCAAAAAGGCAGTCAGTCAAAGCTTTTCATAGCCTGACTTACCGAGTGATTGCAGCAGGGGACTCCTACAACGACACCACCATGCTGGCAGAAGCCGATGCAGGTATTCTCTTCATGGCGCCGGATAATGTTGTCGAGGAATTCCCGCAATTTCCGGCGGTGTTCAGTTACGAGGATTTAAAAAAGGAATTTATTCGGGCCAGTAATCGCGAGCTAACCTTGTAGTTTATTTACCCTGGATAAGTACCTTGGCCAGGGTTCTCAACATCTTCGCTGTAGCGCCCCAGATATAGTAGTCCTTGTAATCCAGGACATAGAATTCACGTATGTTGCCATCTCTTTCCAGGAAGTCCTTGCGGTATTGATCAAGATCGCAGACCAATGACAAAGGAATAGAGAATATTTCGTCCACCTCACTGGGGTTGGGGGTCAGTGCAGGCAGATTGTCTGTGATGCCAAGTACCGGCGCCACGGCAAAACCGGAAGGAAGCAAGGTAATATCCAGTACACCAAGTATCTCTACCGGGTCGCTGACAAGGGCAATTTCTTCCCGTGCCTCCCTTAATGCGGTATCGACTGGACCATCATCCTCCTGACTGATATTGCCGCCGGGAAAACTGATCTGGCCGGCATGGGTGGGCAGATGTTCGCTACGCCGGGTAAGGATGACTTCAGGTTCAACCTGGCCGGGGAAAATCAGGATCAGTACTGCCGCCAACCGGTGCCCGGATTCATACTCTGCGAGCGAATGGTCAGTGTTCAGAGAAGTGCCGATGTCACGTATTAATTGAATGGAGTAGTCGGCCATCATAAAAATTTGGTCAAACGCCAGATTTCAGCGCATCCATGAAGAGATTGATTTTGTCCAGGGACTCCTGGTATTCCTGCTCTCCGATACTGTCCGCTACAACACCGCCACCGCCCCAGCAATAAATTTTATCGTCATCTTTTACCAGGGTGCGGATACAGATATTGCTGTCCATGTTGCCGTTATAACCTATCCAGGCAAATGCGCCGCAATAAACAGAACGCATGACGCTCTCTAGCTCATTGATGATTTCCATTGCGCGAATCTTGGGCGTGCCCGTGATTGAGCCACCAGGAAAACCTGCCTGTATCAGGTCAAAAACATCATCATGTTTATCCAGTTTGCCAGTGATGGTACTGACCAGATGATGCACATTAGTGAAACTCTGGGTTTCGAACAGGTCAGGCACTTCTATGCTGCCGGTATGACAAATACGACCCAGGTCATTTCTCAGCAGGTCGACAATCATCAGGTTCTCAGCCTTGTCCTTGGTGCTGCTCTCAAGATCCTGCCTGTTCAGCAGATCCTTGTCAGGATCACTGTTGCGTGGGCGTGTGCCCTTGATAGGCTGGGTCATTACCTCTTTGTCCCTGACCCGGATAAAGCGTTCAGGTGAAAAGGAAAGTACTGCCTTGCTGCCATCTTCCATGAATGCGGCGAACGGCGCTTTGGCAATGGTCTGAAGTCTTGTAAAAGCAGTGTAGGGATCACCGCTGCAATGTGCGGCAAAACGCTGGGTCAGGTTCACCTGGTAGCAATCCCCGGCCAGGATGTAATCAATGACCATTTGATAAGCTTCCTGATAAGCCTCACGGCTGAAGTTGGAAACAAAATCACCTTCAAGTGTGAAACTTCCACCTGCTGCCACTTCAGTGACTAGTAGCGCATCCTTTACTGCCTGGCGGGTGTCGTCAGGACAGGAGTGGCGGAAAACCAGGCTGCATTGTTCCAGCTTGTGATCAATCACCAGCGCCCAGGAATATATGCCAATGAGCATATCGGGCAGGTCAATATCCCTTTCATGATCCGGAGAAAGACGAAACCAGTGATGAAGCATTTCGTATCCGAAATAACCGATAGCCCCGCCGGTAAATGGTAAATCTTCCAAAGTTTCCGGATTGCCATCCAGTACAAACTCCCTGGCCAGGATTTCCAGGGGGTTTCCCGTTAACGTAGTGGATTGTCCTGCATGGTTTTCAATATTTACCCTGTCATCTGAAGCGCGCAATATTTTATCGGGTGCAGCACTGATGAACTCAAATCGTGTGTCTTTTCTATTACGGTCATTACCGCTGGCAAGCAGAACGGGCAGGGGAAGGTGCCGAATCTTTTTGAATAACGGGTAAGGGGTACTGGTGTAGGGCAAAGCCTGAACTGAAAGGCCAGTGCCCGTGGTCTGTTGTGTTTGCGTGGTCAAGGGCAGTTTGTCGGTCTGGGCAATCCAGCTATTTTACTGGCTATCAAAGCAGGATACTCTGGAAACAGCTGCAACAGGTAAAGGCTGCTGCCTTTTTGCGCACCGTATTTTCTTTGCATCTGTTTAACAAGAACACGCATCATTGGTGAAAGGTCATGTTCTTCATGGAACTCTCTTAACAGTTTAATGACCTCCCAGTGTTCAGCGTCCAGAGTAATGCGCTCCCTTGCAGCAAGCGCATTGGCTACGGCAGGCGACCAGTCCTCAAGATTCTTGAGGTAACCTTCCTTATCAAGTGCTATTTCTTTGCCGTCCAGCTGGAGCGTATCAGACATGAATTATTTCAACGGGGTGATGCATTTGGAAAGTAATAATTACAGGGTGCTGTAACTCAACCCCAACTAACAACTTTATCGTGCTCAATGGACAGACTGACAAAGCCATGCCAGTCGACTATTTCAAAACCGGAAAGCATTTTGTCAGATATGCCACGGGCTGCCAAATCGTCAGCAAGGGCAAAACGTCTGACTGAAGAAGGAAGCATGCTCCAACAATCGTCCTCTTCTTTTGTTTCCAGAGCCGCGTACACGCCGTCTTCAAGCAGCAGCACCGTATCATTTTCCGACACGGCTGCCAGAGCGCGTAATAGGGCAGGTCCCTGCTTGTTAATCGTATGCAAAATCATCAAAAGACCATGACATGATCAGCTCCACTGACCATCTGCTTTAATGCCGAATCGTCAATTTTGTCGATATTATCGATTAAGACTTCGTCATGAATATTTGCTGCAAGTGCAGAAGGTTTATGAAGACAGACCTGGTTTACTTCATACATTTCCAATGCCGGAATCATCTTGCCAATGTTTTTCATTTCCTGGGCAGAAGTATCCTGGTTTTTCAGCAATTGCCTGACACCATCTCCGATGAAGACAATTGAGACTCGTTGCTCAAATGCAGCGGCTGTTAGCGCCATGTCCAGTGCAGCACGGGGCAGAAATCCGCTATAGGGACCGGCGCCGGATATGATCAGGTAGTGACTTGTACTCATAAGCTTTTGATCAGGTTACAAAGCTAATAACACGATCAGACTGTTGGGATGCATCGATAAACTGGCCAAGGCCACTGACTGTAAATCCAGGGCGTAAATTATGTCCCGGTTTTTCATATCTGTTGGCTTCGGATTCATCCAGTATGCCACGTTTCAGTGCGGAGGCTGCACAGACGACAGCATCGAGGTTATGTTTTGTAATTAGTGATTGCCAACGTTCAGGAATATCTTCTTCATCCTGGGGCGGCACACAATACAGGGATGCATTACACGCGCCATCCTGGTAGAAAAAAAGACGGTATATGTCATGGCCGGAAGCAAGAACAGCTTCTGCAAATTTCAGGGCAGACAATGCAGACTGGGAAGACCACGGAGCGCCATTGATGACCAAAGTGAATTTCATTACAAATAAGTCGGAAAATAAAAAGCCCCACAGAAACTGCGGGGCTTTGTGTTTCTGGCTAAATGTCAGTCACGATTGCCAGATAAAACTGCCAGCAAGTGCAACAGGTGAATAAAAATATTATATATATTCAGATAGAGGCTGACAGTAGCCCTGATGTAATTGGTTTCACCGCCATGGATGATGCGGCTGGTATCAAAAAGAATCAGCCCTGACATGACCATAATAACTGCTGATGAAAGTGCCAGTGACAGTGCAGGTATCTGCAGGAATATATTGGCAATCATTGCAATGACCACGACGATCAACCCGGTAAACAGGAACCCACGCATAAAGGAAAAATCCTTGCGCGTGGTAAGCACATATCCTGAAAGACCAAGAAAGATCAAGCCAGTACCACCAAGGGCCTGCATAATAATCTCGCCACCATTAGGCAGGGCAGTCAGGTAGAAATTCAGAATTGGGCCAAGACGAAAACCAAACCAGCCAGTGAATGCGAATACCGCAATAATACCCATGGCAGAATTTGCAGTCGCACTTACAAGGAAAAGCAGTCCAAACATGACGGCAAGATCCAGGAACCAGGGTAACTGGATTGGAACTGCCATGCCGACAAATGCTGTTGCGGCACTGAACAGCAGTGTCATGGATAACAGCATGTAGGTATTTTTCAGAACCTTGTTGGTTGCCAGTATCGATTCCTGGCTTCTTGCACCAGCGGCGACCTGACCATTTGCCCTGAAATCATAATCACTCATTTCTTTCTCCGTATTCCTTTCAATAAAAATGGAAATAAATCGTTGTTAAAAAATAGAAGGAATTTGTCTATTTCAGATTCAAATATGGGGATAATCCCCGGAAAATCAATGCCTTCATCATACTAAGACCGGATTTAAAAGCAAGATGTTTCAAGGCATTTCTGCGGTTGACTGAGGGCAGGATTAAGGTAAGATGCTCCACTTTCCAGGAGGGGTGGCAGAGCGGTTGAATGCACCGGTCTTGAAAACCGGCATAGGTTAATAGCCTATCGAGAGTTCGAATCTCTCCCCCTCCGCCAGAAATATAAAACCCGGCTTTATGCCGGGTTTTTTATTTCCGACGAAGGCGGAACCAGGATTTGGACTCTTAGTTCGACCAAATCGCCTGGAGCGATTTGGCATGACCGAAGGGCGAGGCCCAGGGAAGGGCCGAGTACTCTCTCCCCCTCCGTTTTGATACTGTCACTAGAGTTTAAAACGTAACTTGAAAAGGGCTTGGTACTTATTCCATACCCTGAAAAAGTGTCTATAAAAAAGGCGCCCTTAAGCGCCTTTTTCGATTCTCAAAGAAACTAAGGCCTTAACGCCAATGTCACTTCTTCCTGCTGCAAACCAATCATATCCAGCAGTATTTTTCCGCTTTCAACCAGGTAAGGGTCAGCATCATCTTCGCCTTCTGTGATCGTGTCAACTCTTTCTACAGGATCAACACCGGCGTTATTAAGCACTATTTCTTCTTCCTCATCCTCGGAATCCGCATCCATGTCTTCAACAGATGCAAAAGGCTCTTCACCTTTGGCGACACGGCGGGCATTGGTAATTTGTAAACGCCAGAGGTCAGCTTCTTCGCGCTCAGATATCAATGTGGCCTCGTTCAGGCTCAGCTGGTTTCTTTCCCTGTTTTCCAGTGCGCGATCAATCTGAGCTTCAATAAATTCGAAATCCGGATTTTCCTCCAGGCGATTCTGATGCAAATCTGTCAGGGTGGGAATGATGGATTTCAGATCAGAATAGGGGCGGTAATAATTGGGATCAATAGTATCCCAGGGCAGGGCAGTGGGCAGTGCACTCTCACCTATGTCTTCGGCAGCGTCATACAAATCAGGCATGACGATATCCGGGGTCACTCCCTTATGCTGGGTACTTTCACCAGAAATACGATAGAACTTGGCGCGCGTGATTTTCATCTGGCCATCGCCAAGTGGGATCAACTCCTGAACAGTGCCTTTGCCAAATGTCTGGCTGCCAAGCACTATGCCACGCTGATAATCCTGGATTGCACCGGCAAATATTTCAGAAGCTGAAGCACTAAGACGGTTCACAAGAACACCAAGCGGGCCGTCATAAACCACTTCTGGATCAGAGTCGCCCTGGACTATATTGTTACCTTCGGCATCCCGAACCTGTACTGTCGGTCCACGGCGGATAAAGAGCCCGACAAGCTGGTTGGCCTCAGTAAGGGAGCCGCCACCATTTCTGCGTAGATCCACAACAACGCCTTCAACGCCTTCAGCTTTCAATTCTTCCAGCAGTTTGCGCACATCACGCGTGCTGCTGCGGTAATTCGGGTCGCGACGCTGCAAAGCTTCAAAATCGATATAAAAAGTAGGGAGCTCTATCACGCCGATCTTATGTGTTTCCCCATCGTATTCCACCTCGACTATTTCCTTTCGGGCAGACTGTTCTTCGAGTTTCACTGTGTCGCGGGTAATACTGATTTCTTTCGTTTCAAGAGCAGAGCTGTCAGCCATCACGTTTAACCTGACGACAGAGCCTTTTTCGCCTCGAATAAGTTGCACCACATCATCCACACGCCAGCCCACAACATCCACGTAAGGCATATCACCCTGGGCAACACCTACAATTCGGTCAGAGGGCTGTAATTCACCGCCCATGTCAGCCGGGCCGCCACTGACGATACTGACCACTTTGGTGTATTCATCTTCAGTTGTAAGCACGGCTCCAATACCTTCAAGAGACAGGCGCATGCTCATATTGAAATTTTCAGCCGCTCTTGGTGCGTAATACTGCGTATGGGGGTCAAAGGCCATAGTCATCGCATCCATATAACGCTGGTACACATCAAGGCCGTTGGTTTTCAGAACCTGGCTTAACTGCGAACGATAGCGTTCGCTGAGTTCTTCACGAATCTCAAACATGTCTTTCTCTTCTTCATCCATGTGCATGGAAAGAACATTGCTCTTGATCCGTTTGCGCCAGAGGTCGACCAACTCTTCCTCATTCGCGGGCCAGGGCACTTCCGAGCGATCTACTATAATGTGCTCATCGATTGTAAAGTCCCAGCCGTTTTCATCCTCTTCCACACGCTTGAGTGAAAAAACAAGGCGATCCATCAGCCGCT
>Ga0181553_10001235_pt1 | contig 22807 bp, 19 predicted proteins | sample 011ome_17_FD_133753 | JGI IMG/M metagenome (GOLD analysis project Ga0181553, IMG submission 133753) | Coastal salt marsh microbial communities from the Groves Creek Marsh, Skidaway Island, Georgia - 011502XT metaG (megahit assembly) | ecosystem: Environmental > Aquatic > Marine > Intertidal...
CCTGCTGGCAAACACCGTCACAGCATGTTGCCGCGCAAATGGCCTGTTGGAACCTCAGGGTTTGACGGCGTAAACCCGTCTAAATGTTTGATGCCAGTTTTGAAGTACAGTTCGACAGCGCTTTAGTAGGCCTTGAGACAATCATTGCCAAATGGCAGAAACTTTCGTCAGGCAATTGTAATCAGCTAATTTATACGTTTTCACCCTGCAAGTCCCACATTCAATTAGCACTGAAATAATAACGCCACTTCGATACTATAGCTGTCTCTACGATCAACCAAGTGACAGATAGCCAATCGCCACAAACACCCCAGCAACGATCGAAAACTGGCGTTTCGTCATTCTTTCGCCCAGGAAAATGGCGGCAAGTAGCACAGTTATAAGGCCAAAAATGGACGCGGCAACGGATGCGAACTCTGGGGATTTCATTCCACCGGCAGAAATAACACTGCCCAGTGCGATAGTATCAAGAACGCCCATTAGAGCTAACAACAAAAACCCATTTTTGGCGCGCCAATTCACTTTAAAGACAATGGCGATCACTAAAACAATGATCAACGCAGCAAAACGCGTCGGGGCCAAGAGCGCAAGTTCGTCACCCCCAGCAACCGCGGCCTGCCCCACATAAAAGGTAGAGGCAAAACCTGTAGCAGCAGCAATGGACCAAAGGATCGCAGGTTTTGGATCTGCCACCTCGGCCTCTTGATCACCCGACGCCGCGACATAGCCCACCCCAGAGATTACGACACCAACAGCCATCCACTGCATAACTGAAACAGGTGTACCAGTCATCGCCGCCCAACCCACAGAAAGTATTGGATAGGAACCCACGATTGGCGCGACCAGTCGAACTGGACCAATCGAAAATGCCTTGTAATGTGCTATTGCTGCCAACCCAAATAACGCCCCCGACAGCAAAGACAGCAGCATTGCATCTGTAGCTATGGGTTCGCCCCAACTCAGAACACTTATGGGTGCAACCAAAATACACCCAAATGCCAGCACAGCGATAATTGATGCAAATATTCCAGTTGATTGGCTAACATAGCGTACACAGAGGTCATGGATGCCCCACGAAACAGCTGCGATTAAGCCCATCAACAATGACATCAGGGGTCTTTCCGAAAAAATGGGATCAGGAAAACAAAACAAGCAATCAAAAAGAATACTGACCCAAACATTGACCAGAAATCCCCCCATGACGCCACAATGAAACCGCAAGCAGATAAAATGAATAGGATCCAACCAAGGAAATTGATTTGATTATTGTTCATTTCGTTCCACTACTGACTTGACAGCTGATATTATAATATTCTTATAATGAAACATATTTTCCGCACAAGCAACAAAATAAAACTGGGAGACTGTATTGTTAAACGACATATACCCAAACGTGACATCGGCCCCCCCCAAACCCAGCCTCATTTATGAGCCACGGATATTTAGCCTTCCCAAAGATACTGAGCGGTATTTCATAGAAGGGTGCGGGGCCATTCTTATTCCAATCGAAGCTGGTGATCGCATTTCCATCATTAATGAGGAAGGCGGCCAACCATGCGAAGTGATCGCCGCCTGCCCCAAGGGCGTAATCGACCCTACAATCTTAGGCTCCGCTCCAAGTGGGCCAGCGCATGGATTACAAGCCCTACTAACGTCATCAAATCAATCTTTGCGCGGGTTGCGAATGGGCTTGGACGCGAGAGGGATTGATTTATCCCGAGGGCAAGCAATTACGTTTTTTGAAACGACAACACCTGCTGGATCAACGGTCGAATTGACCGCAGCGCGTGATGGGGTTGCCATTATTGCGGCCCCTCATCCAAATGCATCGCAAGTGATGAATTTTGAGGCGCAAGACACTGCCACACCTATAGTGGTATTGGTCAAGCGTACCAAGTTAAGAAAAGCGAAAGAATTTGACCTGCCTGATCCATTGGCAGATCCGTTGCAAGACATTCGTGTACACACACAAACCGCTGAATCTTTTTTCGTAAAAGCTGGCGACTATATTCAAATTATTGATAAAGATGGGCGCCAATGTACAGATTTTCAATGTTTCAGCGCACGTAAACTGGACAAAGGCATTGAACATGCATTGGACGTGACAACCACACGTACGTTGATGGAACACGCATACCCAATGCCCGGATTGCATGCCAAATATTATGATCAAGATATGCTGCCTTTGGTTGAGGTTGTACAAGACACCTGTGGGAGACATGATGCCTTTGCACTAGCATGCTCGGCTAAATACTATGACGATATCGGCTATCCCGGGCACATTAATTGCTCAGACAACTTCAACGCTGCACTTTCAAAATATGGTGTGTCTGAACGCCCAGGATGGATGGCGATTAATTTCTTTTTTAACACTGCCATCGACGAACACGGTGTGCTGCACAGCGATGAGCCTTGGTCGCGCCCAGGCGACTATGTTTTGCTACGTGCATTGACGGACTTGGTGTGTGTCTCTTCTGCATGCCCAGACGATACAAGCCCAGCAAACGGCTGGAACCCAACAGATATCCACGTTCGCACATATAGTGGCAAGGAAACCTTTCAACGCGCCATTGCTTTTCGCGCTACACCAGAATCGGAACCCAAAATGACGAAACAAACCGGTTTTCATGATAGCTTTGCTAAACACACTCGCAATTTTGTTGAATACAACGGTTATTGGTTGCCCAACTGCATGGCTGAGCATGGCGCCATCGCAGAATATCATGCTACACGTGAAAAATGCGTGATCATGGATTTATCACCTCTAAGAAAATTTGAAGTGACCGGGCCAGATGCAGAGGCATTGTGCCAGTATATTTTCACCCGAAATATCAAATCGCTACCTGTCGGCGGTGTCGTCTATACTGCTATGTGTTATGAACATGGGGGCATGATTGATGATGGTACAGTTTTCCGATTGGGTAAAGATAACTTCCGCTGGATCGGAGGCAATGATTACGGCGGGGAATGGATGCGCGAACAAGCCGAAAAGCTGGGCTTGCGTGTTTTGGTGCGTTCATCAACTGATCAATTGCATAACGTCGCCATTCAGGGGCCAGAAAGCCGTGATTTGCTACGCAAGTTGGTCTGGACCGCACCGCACAATCCGGAATTTGATCAACTCGGATGGTTCCGCTTTACCCCTGCGCGACTGCGCAACGCAACGGGAACGCCTTTCGTAGTATCGCGGACTGGCTATACAGGTGAGCTAGGCTATGAAGTGATGTGCCACCCAAAAGATTGTTCAGAAATATTCGATGCAATTTGGGAAATCGGACAAGATCACGGCTTGACCCCAATGGGATTAGAAGCGTTGGATATGGTCCGTATTGAGGCTGGGCTAATTTTTGCCGGATATGACTTTTCAGACCAAACTGATCCGTTTGAGGCGGGAATCGGGTTTACTTGTCCACTGAAATCCAAAACTGACGACTTTATAGGTCGAGAGGCACTTATACGCCGCAAGGAAAATCCAATACGTAAACTCGTCGGCCTTGATATAGATAGTTCGGTTGATGTTGCGCATGGCGATTGTGTCTATATTGGACGGGCGCGAATTGGTGAGGTATGTTCTTCCATGCGCTCTCCTTTGTTGGGTAAAAATATCGCAATGGCGCGAATTGATGTGACGCACGCGGAAGCTGGAACATCAGTTGAAATAGGTAAGCTAGATGGCCAACAAAAGCGCCTGCCCGCTACAGTGCGATCAGACCTTGCAGCCTATGATCCGACAAAATCCAAGCCACGCACACCTTGATACGTTTATGCGACTAATGCCCTTAAGCGAACGAATCCGCACCGAAAAAATACGCAAGTCTAGCAAACGCTTTTGGGGGCCAAAGTGAATACGATTGACAGCCGATTGCATCCCTATCGTGCCGTTTTGCGCGTTTGAATGCTTTGTTGCGTGCAATGAATGAAAATTCACTAGGTTGCCATCAGCTAACAGGAAAGAATATTGAAAACATTAAGTAAATGTCTATTTGTCCTGATTTTTTCTGCGAGTTTGGCAACGGCAGATGCAGTCAAGCTGGATGGACAAGTGATCCGCAGTCTTTTCGCGGGAAATACAGCTATTGGTCGCCTAGACGGTGAAAAATACCGTCAATGGTTTGGCGAGGATGGTAGCATGTTATTATCAAAACAAGGGTCAGAGACCATTGCCGGCGAATGGCGCGTAGACGACATTTCACAAGAACTTCAAATAATATTGAACGGATCAGACCGCTGGAATGGATGGTATATAATGGAGTTTGGACAAACCTATTACTGGGTCAGCAAAACGACGCCACCAACACCGTTCCAAATTCTTGAGGGCAAAAAATTGACGGCGGATTAAGAACTTCGAAACGTCAATTACACGGATTGATGGCCTTGGGCCTCTAGACTGCAACAGCCAGATGGACGTTGCCAACTATATGGATCGGGATTTCATTAGTATGCTCTAATCACTCTAAAATACTGGTTTGATAGGCCCATTTTCATGGCCCTATCAAACAAACAAGCTTAGATCGTGTATATACCGCATCGGCATCAGACTTGATCAATTCTGCAGATAAACTTCCAAACTGTCATCCATTGCATCTTTCCACGGTGTGTGGTGCTTGGGAGCCATTGTTCCAGTCATGACTGACTTGTAGCCGTTGTCCCGGAATGTCATAATGCCTTGCTTTTTATGCCCTTTCCATTCCTTGAATGCCATACAGGCTCCTTCAACGTCAAAAGATGGATAGTCAGTCTCAGCCACAAGCTCTTTGATATAATCACCCTGATACCAAATAGCATCATAATCGCTTTCACCGGCGTCCTCGCGCGCTTCTCGATCTGCTATATCAGCATCCATTGCTACACGATCGGGTATAGATATTTTACCCATTATAACATCGCGTGCCCACCACGCCTGCGCATCGAACATATTAAACGTGAACCACTGATCTTGCATTCCAATATAAAAGAGATCTGGGTTTGGCGCAAATGCGACCCCTTTATAAAGCATAGCAGTAGCTAGGCGGTTTGCTGTACGCAAGGTCAGATCATCAGCCATAAATGGGAATGAGTGTTGATATCCAGTACACAAAATAATCGCATCAACCTCGCGAGATGTGCCATCTTTGAAGTATGCTGTTTTACCCTCCACTTTTGTCAACAACGGCACTTCAACCCAGTTGTCTGGCCAATCAAAGCCCATAGCAGCAGTCCTATGAGATACGGTGATCGACTTTGCGCCATATTTCCAACATTGCGAACCAATGTCTTCTGCTGAATAAGAGGTTCCAATAATAAGGATATCCTTGTCCTTGAATTCGACAGCATCGCGGAAATCATGCGCATGTAAAATACGGCCTGGGAATTTATCAAAGCCATCAAAATGCGGTACATTCGGCGTACTAAAGTGTCCCGTGCAACAAATCACATGGTCGAATTTTTCAGTTGTCATTGTATCGGATGGAAGATCCCGGACAGTTACATGAAATTTTCCATTTTCATGCGACACATGTTTGACGGCAGTTTCAAATTTAATCCAATCGCGAACGCCTGCCTTTTCAACACGGCCCTTGATATAATCGAACAGCACCGCTCTTGGAGGATAAGATGCAATTTGTTTGCCAAAGTGCTCTTCAAAGGAATAGTCTGCAAACTCCAGCCCCTCTTTCGGACCATTGGACCAGAGATAGCGATACATAGATCCGTGAACAGGTTCACCATATTGGTCTAATCCGGTACGCCACGTGTAATTCCATAGCCCGCCCCAGTCAGATTGCTTTTCATAGCAAACAATTTCTGGAATATCCTCACCATTTGCTTTTGCAGATTGAAACGCACGTAGCTGGGCAAGACCAGATGGACCAGCGCCTAGGACCGCTACTCTCTTTTTCATGATGAATCCTTTCTCACTCTTATGTACCACCACAAACAGATCAAGTATATTCCCGTAAGTCAATTATTATTACCAACAGGAAATGAAAAATTGTATGATTTGTTCGAATCTGGAAAAATATCGTTTCGAAAAGGATTAAAAAATGACGCACAAGCCGACTACTATGTTTTGGATCGTGGCGATGACTGCATTACTTTGGTACCTTTCAGGGTGCTGGAGCTATATCATCCAGAATACCCCGAGCAATGTAGCCAATATGCCGGAAGTATATCAGTTGATCATTAATAATCGTCCGCCTTGGGCAACTGCCTCTATTGCCATTGCAGCCTTTGGTGGCGCTGTGGGTAGTATTTTATTACTTCTTAGACGTAAGGTTGCGCTTGAGCTGTTTATTCTATCACTATTGGGCACTGCAGCTGCATCCTACTTTACACTGCGGATCACTGGGCTAGACGTTGGAGCCATTTCTGCGCTCATCATGTCACTTGCAATGATATGGTTTGCTAAGATTTCTAGACAGCGCTGTTGGATACGATAAAGAAAACCGCGTCCAATATGGACGCGGTTTTTTATTAAAAGATCACTTTCAATCAAATGTCGATTGTGTTGTCTTTTTCCCACTGGCTGAAATGACTGCAGAAATCGTTCCATTCCTGCGTTTTCAATTTCAAGTAAGCTGCTGAAAACTCTTCACCCATTGCCGCTTTGAGACCTTTATCTTTGTCATACTCACGCAATGCATCCAACATATTTAATGGCAGCTTTGGCGCGCCGCGTACTTTGAACCCTTCCGCATACATATCAATATCGTGGCGCTTGCCTGGATCTGCTTTTGACCTAACGCCTGATAGACCTGCCGCAATAATAACGGCTTGCAGCAAATATGGGTTCACAGCCCCATCGGGCAATCGCAATTCGAACCGGCCAGGCCCAGGAACACGCACCATGTGCGTCCGATTATTACCCGTCCAAGTAACCGTATTTGGCGCCCATGTTGCACCCGATGTTGTTCGTGGTGCGTTAATCCGCTTATAACTATTTACAGTTGGGTTCGTAATCGCCGCCAATGCTGATGCATGGCTTATTATTCCCCCAAGAAAGTGACGGCCTTGCTCGGACAATCCAAGCTCTGCTGTCTGACTACTTCCATTTGGTTCCATCGCAAAAACGTTTACTTTGGCGTCCGAACCGGGTGCATCCCACACAGAAATATGGGCGTGACATCCATTACCTGTTAGTCCTTCAATTGGTTTGGGCATGAAGGTGGCGCGATAGCCATGCTTTTCGGCGACGCACTTTACCATGAACTTAAAGAAACTATGCTTGTCCGCTGTCTTTAAGGCATCGTCAAAGTCCCAGTTCATTTCCCACTGGCCATTTGCGTCTTCATGATCGTTCTGATACGGATTCCAGCCCAGTTCCAGCATATAATCACTGATTTCGCGGATTACATCTAATCGCCGCATGAACGCCTGTTGATCATAGCATGGCTTAGCCGCGGTATCATAGCTGTCAGAGATTTCGTCGCCCTCTCGGGTCAAAAGAAAAAACTCAGCCTCAATACCAGTTTTGATGTGCATCCCTTCCTGCGCAGCTTCCGAGATCAATCTGCGCAAAACATTCCGAGGCGCTTGTGCGACGTCTTCTCCTTCCATTACACAATTACTCGGCACCCAAGCAATTTCCTTGTTCCAAGGCAGGATAATTGCTGCCTCTGGATCCGGCACTGCCAACATATCTGGGTGCGCGGGTGTCAGGTCCAGCCATGTGGCGAAACCCGCAAAGCCAGCCCCGTCCTTTTGCATATCTGCAATTGCTCGTGCAGGCACTAACTTAGCTCGCTGCCCTCCAAAGAGATCAGTGAATGAAATCATGAAGTATTTTACGCCGTTTTTTTCGGCAAATTTTGTCAGATCTGTTGCCATGATCTTCCCCCTGTCTGTATTTATAATTTAAAAAGGGTGCACAATGTTGTGCACCCTATCAAGCTTTGTTTAATAACCGGTTCCTGGTTTGCCAGGATACCAGTCTGTCCCGCACAGCGGTACTTGCGCCATCGCTGCTGCTTCCAAAGTGAGAGCAACAAGATCTTCGGGCTCTAGATTATGAAGGTGATTTTTCCCGCAAGCACGCGCTATTGTTTGCGCTTCTAAAGTCATCACCTTAAGGTAATTCTTCAAGCGACGCCCACCTTCAATTGGGTCAAAACGTTTAACCAACTCTGGATCTTGGGTCGTAATGCCAGCTGGATCGCGCCCTTCGTGCCAGTCGTCGTATGCGCCAGCCGTTGTACCTAGGGCATTATATTCTTCTTCATACTTGGGATCATTGTCACCTAAGGCGATCAACGCCGCTGTTCCAATAGCCACAGCATCTGCGCCCAAAGCCATAGCTTTTGCTACGTCTGCGCCGGAACGAATGCCGCCTGATAAAATCAAGGACACTTTGCGATGCATACCTAGATCTTGTAATGCCTTCACTGCAGGTCGCACGATCGCCAAGGTTGGCTGTCCAACGTGTTCGATGAAAACATCTTGGGTAGCAGCTGTTCCGCCCTGCATGCCGTCTAAAACCACTGCATCTGCACCAGCTTTTACGGCCAATGTTGTATCGTAGTACGGACGCGCGCCTGCCACTTTTACGTAAATTGGCACTTTCCAACCTGTGATTTCACGTAGTTCTAGAATTTTGATTTCCAGGTCATCTGGTCCAGTCCAATCGGGGTGTCGACAAGCGGAACGCTGGTCAATTCCTTTGGGCAAGTTTCGCATTTGTGCGACACGGTCTGAAATTTTTTGACCTAAGAGCATACCGCCGCCACCTGGCTTGGCGCCTTGCCCAACTACGATTTCAATAGCGTCCGCTTTGCGAAGGTCATCAGGGTTCATTCCATAGCGAGACGGCAAATATTGATAAACCAATTTGCTTGAGTGACCGCGCTCTTCTGGGGTCATGCCACCATCACCCGTCGTTGTAGACGTGCCTGCCGCAGATGCGCCACGACCTAAGGCCTCTTTTGCGGCGCCTGACAAGGCACCAAAAGACATCCCCGCAATTGTTATTGGAATATCCAATTCTATCGGGTTTTCTGCGTGTAAGCCACCAATAGTAACGTTGGTATCACATTTTTCGCGATAGCCCTCTAAGGGATATCGCGAAATAGAGGCCCCCATAAACAATAGGTCATCAAAAGACGGAACCTTTCGTTTTGCACCACCGCCACGTATATCGTAAATTCCGGTTGCGGCTGCGCGGCGGATGTCAGAGTTCACATCCCGCGTAAATGTAGCCGACTGACGCGGCGTGGTTTGCGGAATACCGTCAGGATTATTTTTATTCATTGTCCACTATCCTCAATATGCGCCTGCATTATCGACGTCAAAGTTATATAGTTTGCGGGCTGAACCGTATCGGGTGAACTCACTTGGATCCGCATCCATACCAGCCTCAGCAAGAATTTCTTTCAAAAACTCCACATGCTCAGGACGCATTTCCTTCTTTTCACAATCAGCACCCAAGGATTTCACTTTGCCACGCACGAAAAAACGCGCTTCATAACAACTATCGCCCAGCGCATCACCTGCATCACCTAAAACAACTAAGTTTCCGGACTGGCCCATGAAAGCTGACATGTGACCAATGTTGCCTTGAACAACGATATTGACACCTTTCATGGAAATACCACACCGGCTAGAGGCATTGCCTTTAACTACGATTAGTCCTCCATGTCCGGTGGCCCCTAAATACTGGGAAGCATCGCCTTCGATGATAATTTTCCCAGACATAATATTTTCACCCGTACCCGGCCCTGCCGAACCGTGAATGTTTATCGTGGCCTGTTTATTCATACCGCCACAATAATACCCAGTAGAGCCCTTAACAGTCACGTCGATGGGGGCATCCAAACCACAGGCAATGGCGTGCGAACCACGCGCATTTTCTATCGTCCAAGCGGTTTGATTTGTATCCGCTGACTGTGCATGGAGTGTTTTGTTTACCTCACGCAAGCCAATTTGTGTAAGATCAAGTGTTTGCATACTAAGCGGCCTCTTCGGAATTGTTAGAGCTAGTGTGGCTCCAGAAATAAACAGTCGCTGGCTCTGGCTCCCATACACGAGCACTCTCAATGCCCGGCAGGTTTACTAACGCACGATACTCGGAACCGAATGCGACATATTGATCGGTCTCGGCCATCACTGCTGGCTTACAGGCAATTGGATCGCGGACAACGCCAAAGCCATCCTTTGTGCCGACCACAAAGGTAAAGAAACCATCTAAATCTTCTAACGCACTTTCTAGGGCTTCGCCCAAAGACGCGCCCTCGCGCATTTTCCACGTTAAATATGCAGCGCCAACCTCAGTGTCATTTTCAGTTTCAATATGTATTCCCTCGCGTCGCAATTTCCGCCGTAGCGAATTGTGGTTAGACAAAGATCCATTGTGAACCAAACACTGATCATCACCAGTATTGAATGGATGCGCGCCCATGGTTGTGACGGCTGACTCGGTAGCCATACGCGTGTGCCCTATCCCATGCGAGCCGGACATCTGGCGCACATTGAACCGTTCTGCGACGTCCTTTGGCAGGCCAACTTCTTTATAGATTTCCAAGGATGTTCCTACGCCCATTATGCGAATATTCGGGCGAATTCTTCTTAAAATCATTCTTGTTGAAGCCGCTTGGGATTGTGGAACCTCAAGTACGGCATGCGTACTATTGGTCGTCATCTGAACTGCGACTTTCAGCTCTTTTTCTAAATCCGCACATAACCCATTAAAATCCTGATCCGGAGTATCAGATTGAACTGTCAACTTGGCTTTACTCTTTTCCTCACGACCATAGATTGCAAGACCGGCACTATCTGGTCCGCGATCTGTCATGGTAATCAACATGTCGGTTAGCATCGCCCCAAGTTCGGGCTCCAATGCTTTGTCTTTTAGAAACAATCCAACTATTCCACACATGTGAGCCTCCTAATGTTTTACAGTGGTTTTGCCACGATGATTCGACGTTAGCACCAAAAAATTGATTTGTGAACTATTAGGAAACTTTTTTTCATATTAGGCAAAACACTTCCCGCGCCGCAGATAAACTGACGGGAATTTTTTTTTCATATTAGGCAAATTTTTCTGGTCAGATATAAAATAATCGTGTTTCATTCTACCATTGCCTTATCAATAAGAAATAAAAATTAGCAAAACAAAAGGCAAACACCAACAAACGGAGAGAAACATTGGAAGATCAACTAGCAGAGCTCGCGGCACAGGTTGCTGCAATCGAAGCCAAGGGAAATATGACCAATACCATGTTTGCCGAAGCTTATTATTATATCACAATCCCGCTAATGATAATTATTCATGCAGGATTTTTAGCTTATGAAATGGGCGCATCAAGAGCCAAGAACGCCTTATCGTCTGGCGTTAAAAATATCTTGGCCTTTGCATTTGTTACACCCGCGTTTTACTTTTTCGGTTGGTGGGTTTACTGGGCATTCCCCACAGGCTTTACGCTGTCTGCTGGGCCAAATGGTATTTCCGGCGCGGAATATGCTGCCTCTATTGCACTCGGATGGGGGGAAAGCAGCGCATACATGGGCCCCAACCTAGCTGACCAAATTGATGGCGTATTCTGGGGTGCATTTACTCTGTTTGCCGCAACGACAGCATCGATCATGTCCGGCGCTGTGATCGAACGCATTCAAACGGTTGGCTTTGTCATATTGGCAATCATTCTCGGCGGATTCAGCTGGACGCTGGCTGCTGCTTGGGGCTGGCATGCTGACGGTTGGATGGTGATTAATTGGGGTGTACATGACTTTGGAGCTGCAGGCCTTGTTCATGCGGTTGCCGCGTTCTTTACGCTTGGTGTCTTGATCAACCTTGGTCCACGCATCGGCAAATTTAACGCTGACGGTTCGGCCAATGATATTCCCGGACACAATCTTCCATTCACAGCAACTGGTCTTATGCTAATCATCGTAGGCTTTTGGGGTTTCCTAATGGCTTGTTTGGTCGTTGGCGGCGAGGCATGGTCGTGGGGTGCAAACTTTGCAAATATTTACGGCACTCCAACAAACCTTGGGGCACTGACGTTCAACATTTTGATGTCTATAGCTGGCGGAATAATTGGCGCATGGATCATGACGCGCGATCCGTTCTGGATGATGTCTGGCGCATTGGCAGGTATCATCTCGTGTGCGTCTGGCTTGGACATATACTTCCCTGCTATGTCATTGACCATTGCCTTCGGTGCCGGCGTTTTGCTTAAACCAGCCGCGAACGTCATTGAAAAAATGGGTATAGACGATGCGGTTGGCGCTGTCACCGTACACGGAACGATCGGCATTTATGGCATGCTCGTTCTGGGGATTGTAGCGTCAGGTTATCCCGCCGCATTGGGAGAAGGCGCTCCGGTAACATCGTTTACTGGCCAGTTGGTCGGTGCTGTTGTGTTCATCGCGATTGGTCTCATAACAGGTTACGTTTCATCATTGATTTTGAAAATGGCCGGCATGCTACGTGTGCCAGAGGCTGCAGAAATCGCTGGCTTGGATACGGTTAAAGTTCCTGCTCAAGCTTATCCAGAAGGCATCGCGGTTTCACCGCCTGCATCAAACTAAGAAAGGAAGATACTATGGGATTTCCATTTGATAAGGCAGAGTGGGTTGATGGAATGGAGGCAATCTTTCCCGGAGCGGGTAGTTCCATGCCCGGCACATGGACTGTCATTGCTATCGTAATTTGCATCGGTGCGCTCTTAATTGGCCAAAAGTCAGAAACTGCAAAATATAAAAAGCATAAGTGATTAGCTATCGCAGATCACAGTGCGAACATAGGCCGCCCCATTTGGGCGGCCTTTCCTATAAACTTGAAAAAAAATGCTGAATTTTGCCTGATAGGAAAAAAAATTTAATCTTAGTCTTGATTTTTCTCCAGTCACGGTACTGAATAAGAGGAATAGAAATAAGATTCCACAGGGAGAAAAAAATGGCAATTCTTTGGAGACAGTCCGCACTAGCCCACCGACATGCTGAAATTGGCGGAGAACTGGAAGACTGGAATGGAATGGGAACAGCATGGTTCTATGACAACACTCCGGAACGCGCTAAAGCCGATTACGAAGCGATTAGGACCAAAGCCGGCCTGATGGATGTCTCGGGTTTGAAAAAAGTACATGTGTCTGGAGCAGATGCAGCATATGTTATTGACCGAGTTACAACGCGCGATGTTGAAAAGATTGCGCCAGGCCGCTCAACATATGCCTGCATACTAAACAGCGAAGGCAAGTTTGTTGATGATTGTATAATCTATCACATAGCACTGAATAGCTGGCTGGTCGTGCACGGCACTGGTACCGGCATGGAACAGCTAACAACTGTCGCAGCGGGCAAAAATTGCTCAGTTATTTTTGATGACGATATGCACGACATGTCGTTGCAGGGTCCAAAATCAGTGGATATTCTGGCTACTCAAATCCCAGAAATCCGTAATCTAGCGTATTTCGGTTTAATGCAAACACGCCTATTTGGCCGCGATGTTATGATTTCACGCACAGGATATACCGGTGAACGCGGCTATGAAATATTCTGTCGAGCAAAAGATGCTGTACACATTTGGGACAACATATTGGAAATCGGCGGCGATGATGTCCGTCCGACGCAGTTCTCAACGCTAGATATGCTAAGAATTGAAAGTTATCTACTGTTTTACCCAGGCGATAACTCTGAAACATTCCCATTCGAAAATGAAACATGTGGCGATACGCTGTGGGAATTAGGCCTAGAGTTCACCGTATCTCCTGGAAAAATCGGGTTTATTGGTTCTGAAAACCACTATGCGTCCAAGGGTAAAGAACGTTTTAAGATTTTCGGGGTTAAATTGGCAGATGGCAGAATGGAGCAAATGGAAATGTTTGCCCGTGTTCATGCAAATGGCAAAGACGTCGGCGTGATTACCTATGGCCTATCCTCCGAATTGAATAATTACTCGGTGGCAATTGCACGTCTCGACCCATCTGTCGCAGTGGCGGGAACCAAGTTGACCGTTGTGCAACCGGACGGAACTGAGCTGCCGGCAACAGCCGAAGAAATGCCGTTCTATGACAAAGATAAATCCATTCGATCAGCCAAAGGCTGAGAAATTAGAAAAGGGCACTCGCAAAACTGTGTGCCCTTTTTACTCAAAACAAGGACACGGGAGATATTGCACAGATGTCGAAATTCCAATTTCCGGAAAGCATCCAAAGTCGCCCAGTATATGGCACTCTAGAACCACGACCTGGAAAGTATCATTTGATCATTGCAGATGCTGAAGGGGCAGAGGCAATATTGGATCTCAGTGAGCAAGATGCCACGCTAATGGCGAATGCACATATAATTTATATCCCAAAAGGCAGCAAACTTGGTGATCGCTTGAAAGCACTGAGACCTGCACAATACTATGAGGGGCCGTCGTACCAAGCAGCGGCTTCGCGCATAGAACGGGTGCTAGCGAGCGCGCATATGGGAACTCAGATATATTTAACTGGCACAGAGGGCTTAATCGGACAAGCTATGCGAGACTGCATAAACGCCGGCCTGCCCCACACTGCCATCCAAACTGAACATCGCGGTAGTGTGGCGCGACGTATGCAATGCGTTCACTGCAAAGGGATTACAGAAGATGTGATAACTGACCCTTTCGAATGTTCACACTGTGGATTAAATCTTTTCGTCCGCGATCACTATTCGCGTCGACTGGCTGCATTTCAAGGCGTTTGCATTGATGCCGAAGACCCAGGTAATGTTCCCGAAAAAGTGGAGTTGTACAAATGAGCGCTGCACCACAAAAAGTAAAAGCTGGCGCAGAGAAAATTGATGTGACTGTCAGCGCCGTTGTTCAACTAAACGAGTTAGTGACACGATTTGAATTCAAACGTAGGGACGGCAAGCGTTTCCCAACATTTTCAGCGGGCGCACATACCGTCGTATATATGAACGATGGCGGAACGCAGCGGTTGAACCCTTATTCATTGATGTCTGATCCTGCGGATACAGAAACCTATGCAATTTCAGTGCGACGTGACGATCAAGGCAGAGGTGGATCACTGTTTATGCACAACAACGTTAAGGTTGGCGACAAAATGGAAATCACCTATCCGGTGAACCTCTTTAGTCTCGACCTGCGCGCTAAGAAGCATGTATTCCTTGCTGGTGGCATTGGGATCACACCGTTCATGGCAATGATTGCACAGTTAGAACGATCCAATGGCCACTGGGAATTACATTATTCCGTACGCACAAAAGCGCTGGGAACATATGTAGACCAACTAACAACGACCCATCCAAATAAAGTAAACATTTACTATGATGATCAATCGCAAACGATTGACCTGGGCAAATTACTAGATGGTCAACCACTGGGTACCAAGGTGTATGTTTGCGGCCCAAAGGGCATGATTGAATGGGTCCATAAATCAGCCGCCGCTGCAGGGTGGCCTGACACAAGTATACATTCAGAAGAGTTCACAGCACCTCAGCCAGGCAAAGCCTTTGAAGTACGTCTTTGCAAGTCTAACAAAACAATTACCGTTGGCGAAAATGAAAGCCTACTTGAGGCCATGGAGCGCGAAGGTGTTGATGCACCTTTTCTTTGTCGTGGTGGCGCCTGCGGACAATGTGAAACCGATGTCATAAAATCAGATGGAGAGTTTATCCATCGCGACCATTGGTTAGAACCAGAAGAACAAGGCAAAAAAATTATGCCTTGCGTAAGCCGCTTTATAGGAAATTCATTGGAGATCGACAGATGACCATCCAATTCAATACAGAAACATTCCGTGACGATTATTCGTTTAAAAACTCGGATTGGGCAATCCAACGCTTTCCATTTCCCTTTCACGAAGACAGTTACATGTATTCGGTCAACATGGAGCAGCACCGTGGTGGCCCTAAGGGGTCAGTTTACGAGAAACGATTTGATGTGGACGAGCATTATCTATCGGAAATGAAGGATCGTGCATTGGTGCTAGCTGATGATCCGCTTCGGTGTCAATCGCTCCCACATATGACTTTAGCTGGCTGGGATTTGCTAGAGCTAATAATGGTATCGAAATCTGAAGATTATCCAGACCTGTTCGAATTGCATCGCGACGGTGATACGTGGCGGTGGATTAACAAACCTATGGGCATCGACGATACATTCACGTTTTTGGACGAAACTTCGCTGCCATACGGTCCAATGGAATATATCACGCGGCAAGCGCAAGGTGATTTCTGCGTGTTGGATCAACGTGATGACAATCTGTGGATGGATGCAGGCATGGTCACGACGCAAGCCGATTGGTCCCTAGATTTCGACATTGGAATGAACTTTTTCGAATGGCACGCACCAGTGCCTTTGGCGCATGAAAAAGGTATTTTCAAACGCGCCTTAAAGTTTTTGCTGAACATACCACAAGGCGCTCCTGCACGGCGCTTGAACTGGACTATGACAGTTAACCCATTATTGGATACCTCTCCAGAAAATTACCACAAATGGGGAATCCAAAAGACGACGCTAACGCCTGAAAATATCGGCGCAAAACAGCACCTGCGGGTAGAGCTGCAGTCGTTTTTTAGACTACCACGGTCGAATGCTTTGGTATTTCCAATCCGATGCTACCTGATTGCATTTCAGGACATCGTAAAATCGCCCAAATGGGGGCGGCGGTTGCACCGCGTCATTCGTGATTTACCCGAAGAGTTGGCGACATATAAGGGTTTCATCGACAACCGACCAATGATGTTGGACTACTTGTCCAAATATGACGACGGGTTGCCAACATCACCTGGGGTTTTCCCAGAAAACGAAACAGAACCACCACTACAGAAATAAGCTGATTTCAAATATAACATCAAACTCGGTAATGCAGACACATGTTTCTGCATTACCTTGACACCTGTCCATATCCAACATTTCCCAACGCAATGGCGGCAAAAACAAACATATTTTCTGTTTCCCGCACTGTTTTAAAATGAAATGGTTTTATTTGGACACAGGCTTTACCCCTGAGGGTAACTAATAATAGAGAGATATTTAGCAGGTAATTTTACGAGTTTTTCTGGCCCATGCGGAGCATCTGAATCAAAAAACAGGGTGTCCCCCGGTTTCAAGTTAAACGTATCATTCCCATGGCGATATTCCACTTCACCCTCCAACATATAGATTGTTTCAATCCCACTGTGTTGGAATGTTTCAAATGTATCAGATTTTTCGGTCAACGTAATCAAGTACGGTTCGACAATCACGCCACTAGCATTTCCACCAATATGACCAAGCAAGTTATATTGATGTCCCGCCCGCGTGCCTTCACGATCAATCTCTACGCCCTCGCCTGCTTTGGTATGAACAGCTTCCCGTCGCTCTTCATATTGCCTAAAAAACGATGTCAGCGGTACAGAAAGGACATTTGCCAACGTTTGGAGCGTCGTCAAAGAGGGCGAAGTATTACCATTTTCAATTTTTGACAACATACCGATCGACAGATCCGTCTGCATCGATAATTCTGCCACTGTAATACCTTTTTGCTTTCGGTGCGCACGTACTTCGCGGCCAATTGCTACCTCGAGTACTTTTTCACGGGCCTCGGATAACGAGTGTGGATTTTGTCTTAGGGCAGTGTTCATTTTCTAGCTGATCTTCTAAGTAGTAGTTGCACACGTTTCGGCGCGACATCGTTTATCGGTCACTTTTTCTACTATAATTTTTCTGATTATACCATTAAATTTTGTGCTAGATAAATAATGCGCCGTTGATGAGGATGGGTCGTTGCAAAAAACACTTCACATTGGGTTTTTAATTTTTCCTGGGTTCCCAATGGCATGCCTGACCTCATTTATTGAACCTTTGCGTGCTGCAAATGAAATTTCGAACGAAATAGCATTTGAATGGAGCCTGATTTCTGAAAAAAGTGGAAAAGTGACCTCTAGTGCCAATGTTGGATTTGACCCCGACACCACATTACTGCAGGCGGCCGCATTAGATTTTCTGATACTGTTGTCCGCACCAACCAACAGTTTTGAGCTACAATCAACACCCGCGTGCCTAAGGAAATTGTTCAAACACGGCGTAACCATGGGCGCTATCAGCGGTGGTGTTTTCCCGTTGATTAGGGCTGGGCTAGGTAAAGAGACGACAATTTCTGTTCACTGGTGTTATCGAAATGCATTCGACTCAGAGTTTCCGGAAATCACAGCATCAGATCAAGTTATCGAAATAAGAAATCGATTGGTCACAGCTTCGGGCGCAGCGGCAGCGTTTGAACTCGCATTGCACTTGATTGAGAATAGATTAACACCGGCTATTGCAAGAGAAGTGGCTCATTGGTTTCAACATCCTGTAATGCGCAAGACAAATGTTCCTCAGGCTGCACCGACCTATGTTGAATCGGGCAAAACCGCTGCCCTGCCTGATACAATTGTAAATGCGATAAAAATCTTGGGGCAGGATATTTCGCAGCCGGTTGCAATTGCAGACGTGGCCAAAGACCTCGATGTTTCACCGCGCCACCTTGCACGAAGCTTTAAGCAAGTGACAGGACTGAGCCCTTCTCATTATTATCGAAAAATGCGGATGGATGCCGCTCGGCAAATCGTTATGTACACGAACGATCGATTGCCTGACGTTGCCGCGAGTGTTGGGTATGCCAATTACCGGGCTTTCAGTAAACACTATCAAGTAGCGTTTGGCGTAAATCCGCGTGAAGATCGCAAACGCATCAACCTGTACCGCGCGAGCGGCATAGTCCCAGTACCATCTGTATAATTGCCATTTCGCTATCATACAGACTAAGCGTTGAACATTTTATTTCACGAACACACCTAAATTCGAATGCATTGCATCACTTTGCACATTTGATGAACTACTCAGGGCAGATCGCAATACCCTCGCGTTGTCTTAAAAACGTCTAGATTGCAAAGCCGGCCAATAAGATTTGCTCTTACCGCGCTCGCGGATACAAAAGATTTACTATCCAATATGAAAAGCTTCAGGCTCTTGATGGGGCGTAAAATAGCGCCAGCACCATATCCCCTATGCGAAAACATCGCCATCAGGCGTGATCACCCCTTCAAAAATCACCCCCCTTAAGAAAAAAACTTGATTTACAGGAAAATTATGCGAGACTTTCTATCATTAAAGGTGCGTGTCTCGCTGATGAACAAGGTACTTTTAAAAATACGGTCGACGACAAAGCATCCGCGACCGAAACAGGGAGAAAAATATGACAAAATTTACTAAATCTCTATGTGCGGCAACCATCGCACTGACGCCATTTTATGCTTATGCGGCAGATAGCAGCGATCCTATCGTGATTCCTATTCACAACTGGTCATCACAAATTGTGATGTCACATGTTGTGGGTCAGATTTTTGAACAAATGGGAAACAACGTTGAATATGTGACCACTGACAGCCAAGCGGTATACGAATCCGTCCGTTTAGGTGACGTAACGCTAGAACTAGAGGTTTGGGAAGGCGCGTTTGGTGCATCTTTCCGAGCAGCACTTGAAAAAGGTGGTATCGTAGACGTTGGAGACCACAACGCCATTACACGCGAAGACTGGTGGTACCCGATGTGGACGAAAGATGCTTGCCCAGGCTTGCCATCATGGGAAGCGCTAAATGACTGCGCATCTGTATTCGCAACGGCTGAAACAGGCGACAAAGGTCGCTATCTTGACGGCCCCGTTGACTGGTTGAAACACGGTAAAGAGCGCGTCGAAGCGTTAGATATGAACTTTGAAGTAATCAACGCAGGTTCTGCTGCTGCATTATGGGCGGAAATCGGTGCTGCCGAGGCAAACAAGACCCCAATAGTCGTGTTTAACTGGACGCCGAACTTTGCCGAAGCCGTTTGGCCAGGTGAGTTTGTAGAGTTCCCCACATGGGTGGACGGCTGTGACAAAGACCCAGCAGTGGGTCCGAATCCAAACGCTCTGTACGATTGCGGCAATCCAGCCGACGGCTACCTGAAAAAGGCAGCATGGGATGGCATGGCCGACAAATGGCCTGGCGCATACGCGGTTCTTGAAAAAATCAGTTTCACAAACCCCCAGATAGCTGAAATGGCGCGTCTAGTAGACGTCGACGAGCTTGAACCCGAAGAAGCGGCTGCAGAGTGGTTAGAAGCCAATGAAGCCATTTGGCAAACCTGGGTAAACTAATCCTTTTTCGACTTAGCTAAATAAATGACCCTGTTCAACAAAGGAACAGGGTCATTTAATTCACTTGAACCTTACCTGGGACGGATCATGACCACTGCAACTCCTGTAATTAAATGTAAAAACGTTTGGAAAGTATTCGGAAGCGAACCTGAAAAATACCTAAGTAGAATGCCGAAGGGTCACTCTTTTGAGGCAATTCGAAACGATGGATACATCGCTGGTGTCAGAGATGTATCAATAGAAGTTGCACGCGGTGAAATGCTAGTCATCATGGGGCTATCTGGCTCAGGTAAATCGACCCTGGTTCGATGTTTTTCCCGTTTGCATGACATCACTGCAGGAACAATCGAGGTCGAGGGAACGGACATTGCAACGTTATCCGAGAAAGAACTGATTGAGTTGCGTAGAAGCAAAATGGGGATGGTATTCCAATCCTTCGGACTGCTACCCCATCGTACTGTTCTGGAAAACGTTGCATTTCCTCTCGAGATGCGTGGCCAAGATAAGATCACGAGGCGAGAACGCGCCTTGGAGGTAATAAAACTGGTCGGGCTAGAAGGCCGCGAAGACTATTTTCCGCGCGAATTATCCGGCGGACAGCAACAACGGGTCGGTATCGCACGTTCGCTGGCCATTGAGCCTGACATCTGGTTCTTGGATGAACCATTTTCGGCCTTGGACCCATTGATCAGGCGCGAAATGCAAGACGAATTTATACGTTTACAGGAACTACTGGGCAAGACCATCGTATTTATAACGCATGACTTTGACGAGGCATTAAGATTAGCAGATCGCATCGCAATTATGAAAGACGGTGCCGTGGAGCAATGTGACACGCCGGATAAAATCGTGTTGAACCCTGCGACAGAATACGTTCGCAAATTCACCGAAGAGATAGACAAATCGCGCGTCGTACGTGCCAATGTGCTTGTTGACCCCTTAGCAAAGGGGGATGGCGATACAATTGACGCAAACGCCACAATACAAAGTTTAGCAAGGCTATTGGTAAACGACAGACGTGACCTAATACCCGTCAAAGATGGTGATACTATTATCGGCGCTTTGAAGCGTCAGGATGGTTTGGATATTTTGTTAGGGGGCAATTAATGGAGGCGACATCTACACATCGCACAAGTGTCCGAACACGACTGAGCGATAACCAATTGGCATGTTACATTCTTGTCGTTTCTTGCATTTTTACAGGTCTGCAATGGGCAGATATGCTACCGTCTTTCGTCCACCGGCTACCCGAGGAATGGGTGCCGCCCTTTGCCATGTGGATGGACAAAATCTTTAACTTTATTCGCTACACGCTTGGTCTGGAAATTTTAACAAGATGGTTTGCCGAAGGACCACTGCAGTTTCTGCTAGATACCACCGCAAACTTAATGTTTGGAAAACGCCGATGGCCAAATTTCGAACCAGTTCCATGGTCGAGTGTCGCAGCTATTGCAGCAGTAATCGGGTACTATCTTGGCGGCTGGCGGTTATCAGTCTTGGCAGGTGGAACATTTGTATGGACCGCACTAGTGGGACAATGGAAAATCGCGATGGAAACACTCTCGGTGATCGCAATAGCGGCACCAATTGCTTTCTTTATAGGCCTACTATTGGGGATCGCAGCTTGGAAATTCGCATGGATTGATCGTGCGATAAAACCGATCCTGTCAGTTCTGCAGACACTGCCGTTCTTTACCTATCTGCTACCAGCAGTAATTTTCTTCAAAGTCGGTCCAACCGCTGGGGCAGTCGCAACGATCATATATGCAATTCCACCGATGATCTTAATGACGACGCTTGGCCTTCAGAAGGTAAGTCCCGAAGTTATCGAAGCCGGTAAAATGGCTGGCTGCACGAAATGGCAAATGTTACGACACGTCTACATCCCCGCTGCGCGAACAGAAATCTTGTTGGGCGTTAATCAGGTTATTATGCTTAGCCTTGCAATGGTCGTTTTAACAGCGTTCATCGGAATGCCCGGATTGGGCGCAAAGCTTTTAGCTATGATGGGTAGCTTCAAACTAGGGCGAAGTTTCGAAATTGGGGTAACCATAGTCCTTGTGGCTGTCATGTTGGACAGGCTGTCGAAAGCATGGGTTGTCAAGTTACCAGTCCACTTTGAGAAAGGCACACCGTGGTGGCAGCGGAACAAGTATCTGTTGTTGGGCTTAGGGCTGTTCATATTTTTCTTGGGGTTAAGCCAATTCTATGAATGGTTTTCGGAAATTGGTCGGCGTCAAAGTTGGTCCCAAAGCAAAGCTATAGATAATGGTGTTAAGTCTGCACTAGCGTGGCCGCCCATCAAGGATACGACAGAAATAATTCGTTATGTTTTAAACGTAAAAATTCTCAATCCCTTCCGTGACTTACTTCTGTCGATACCAACAGTAGGTTTCATTGGCTTCGTTGTTGCAGGTACATTAGCATTAGGAGGACGAAAATCGGGCGTCTATGCTGCACTCTTTTTCGGACTAGTGGCACTATCAGGCTGGTGGGATCGCTCTGTCATCACGCTATACTCGGTCATATCAGCCGTGTTACTCGCTGCTTTGCTCGGCCTCCCAATGGCCATCATGGCATCGTCCTCAAAAAAGGGAAGCGACCGCCTTCTACTCATTTGTGACACGGCACAGACATTTCCAAGCTTCATATATCTTTTGCCTGCAATCATGCTGTTCGGAATCACAGCTACCTCGGTTGTCTTTGCAATCTTAATTTTCGTTATGGTGCCATTAATACGCTATACC
>Ga0181553_10001255_pt1 | contig 22598 bp, 9 predicted proteins | sample 011ome_17_FD_133753 | JGI IMG/M metagenome (GOLD analysis project Ga0181553, IMG submission 133753) | Coastal salt marsh microbial communities from the Groves Creek Marsh, Skidaway Island, Georgia - 011502XT metaG (megahit assembly) | ecosystem: Environmental > Aquatic > Marine > Intertidal zone...
AGAGTTTATATTACGGACGAGCAGGGTGATGTTGTGGTTAATAAACAACTTACTGACTCAAGCGGTTTGATTAATTCACACTTATTTAATTATGATGGAGATATTTGTTTACAGAATGGTACTTTTTCGGGAATTACTCGCACTGTTAGGGCCACCCACACGAGGTTAGTTTTTAAATATGGTTTCCTGTTAAGATCAGACACCTTAATTATAGACGAAGACACCAAGGATTTTGTGCCTCTGTCTTCAGACATAAATATAACTGAGCCAAATAAATCAGTAGTGGATGGATACACAGAAATCTCATCTCCAGAAAGATTCTATGACAGGGCGAGTTCATTTCTTGAAGACAATTTAGGAACTTACACAGGAAATATTGTTTCTCGTTCTGGAAACTCCATTAATGCTGGCTCTTATGATGTAGTGGTAGATGATCAAGCGACAGATGTCTTTGCGTTTGATGGCACTACAATCACTATCAAAACCGACTATTTTGTCGGAAATATACAAACCACTGGAAGCATTACCCTAAAGAATAATGCAGGAGTTCTTGGAACTTACGGGCCTAATACTGTCCTTCCTTGGGAGGTTACAAATGTGGAAGCAACTGCTACCCTGCAACTTTACAATATTACTAAAGTCCGAGAGGTTGAAAATGGAATAGTGACAGGAACGGCAGGAAGTAAAGTGACTGCCTCTGGTACATACACAGGACAAGAAGTGAGCGTAGGCGACAACATCCGTTTACGCATTACTTGCCAAGCAGGGACATCAGCATTCCTCCCTTATGAGACATTTGGCGTGGCAACGAGCGTAGGAATTAGTTTCATAGCTGATCAGCAACCAGATACGATCTACAATCAGAATGGCATAAACGCAGACAACCTCACTACCCTATCTGCCGATTACCCAAATGTTCAGATCGACATTTCAGATGGGGATGGGATCGCAGATGCCAGAGAGTTCTATGCATTCTATGTAAAGCAGACCACAACATCCACTGGTATTGAAAAATGGTTTGGTGCAATCGATGCGATTGATCACATGAACTATCGAGTCAATACTGCAATTTCTGACATCAAATTACAGAACAGGGGTAACACTCCACTGGTAATTTCTGGTGCTAGAATATTCCGTGACAATGGAACAAGTATTCTCCATGCGGATGTCGGAGACCAACCTATGACTCAAGACAATGGCGAACTGATCCAGTATATCAAAGGACAAGTGGATAAGTCTTTAGAAATAAATCTGCCTCCTGCCATTGCAAGTGACCCAACTATTAGTGGAATTGATAAGAACTCCAAACTAATCCCAGCTCTTTTGTAATGTCTACATCTGTATTCACAGTAATTGGGCAGAGAGTTAGGTCTCTTATAGATACAAAGCTTGATAAGTCAGGAGGCTCGATCAGTGGCACACTAACTCTTGCTGTCCCTCCAACAGATGCTACACATGCAGTAAATAAGTCTTATGTAGATAATGCAGTAAGTGACTTTGATGTGTCGGGCTATGCTCCCCTAGATGGTGCTACATTTACTGGTCCCGTTGCCTCCACCACCTTGACTTCCAATACACTTACGTTGGATGGTACTGATGTAGGCATAGAAGAGGATTTTATCGGTGGGGCAATAGCATCAGATGATGAGGTATCTGTAAAGAAGACCGAGTTTGAGGCTATGGCAAATGGCAACATAGCCTCCTTTACAGGGAACACAAGTGCCTTACCAACAACTGTTATAACAACTGTATATACAGACCCCACAGAGATAAGCTACAATCTGGAGAGACAGAGAGACGAAAGTACAAATACGATTGTAAAGGTAAAGATTACTCGAGCATCTGAAGGGGCATCAGAATTTCTAACGAACGGAGGGTCTTTTAGGGTAGGAGAGACCCCAATAACCTTCTATTAAACAGCATCCTTTTTCTTGCCGTTTATTGAGTAACCTAATAATGTAAGTAACATGAGCATCAATCCCATCACATTTGGAGTACCTTCATACGATCCCCCATTTAGCGTAAGCACAGGAGATGTAGATAATCTCAAGCTAAGATCTAAAGAAATAGCACCGCTTAGCCATGAGTCTTTAGATGAGAATTTTTGCAATTTAGCTAATAAAATCAACGAGATTTTAAATCTTGGAATTTCAGATGTAACAATCACCGGGGGAGTCATCTCTGCTGCGAACCTCCAGGTATCTGGATCAGGTGTAATATCCGTGTCGGGTACAGGAGTGATTAGTCATGCTAACAGAACTGCAGCAAGTGGTTACAATATAGCTACACTTGATGGCACCACGGATAAAGTAGTTAATGGATTGATAGCTGACTCACATGGTCATGTGACTGGAATTAAGACTAGAGTTATAGATTTATCTCCTTATGCAACTACTGACTCCCTAAGTAATTATGCAACTACTAGCTCCCTAAGTAATTATGCAACTACTAGCTCTCTAAGTGGTTATGCTACTACTGACTCCCTAAGTAATTATGCAACTACTAGCTCTCTAAGTAATTATGCAACTACTAGCTCTCTAAGTGGTTATGCTACTACTGACTCTCTAAGTAATTATGCACTAACTACCTCTCTAAGTGGTTATGCTACTACGATGGAGTTGAGTACTACAAATGGTAATGTAAACAGTAATACCGCGAACATATCCACTAATGCCACGGACATAAGTACTCTTCAGACTTCTATTTCTACATTAGATACTGAAAAGTTAGATGCAGCTGCCTTAAGCTTTGACTCTGGAACTGGAGTTTTAACCATAACCACATCCTAAGCTAATAGGCTATAAGCCTCATGGCGTTTGAGTTTACAGAATCTGAGAAATTAAAAATCTCAGCGATTACAGGAGGTCAAGGTGGCTTAGCTGTATTGACTTCTAGGCTTGGATTAGAGCCTATTCCTAGCGATGCAGTCGAGAACCAGCTGCAGCGTTGGATAAAGTATATCGAGGCTGATGCCACTTTAAAAAAGATGGCATATGAAACCAAGGATGCAGATGGTACTATCTGTTGGGCATGCAGGAAAAAGAAAGAGCAACTTGGGAGGAACGGTTCATACGGCCCTATTAAGTTAAATGACTATAGGGATTCAAACGGTAATCTTGAACGAAGCACTTTGGCTGCATTAGAGGCAGCAGTAGTAGGATATGGTCATTATCAAGAATACGGAAAGAAAGAGGGTCGTAAGCTTGCTCCAATAGTATCCGATATGGATTCAAATTTTGAGGAGATAAGAAATTCTTTAAATGAATACCAGTTAGATTCTACTCAAGCAAAATCAATGATGTTTACTAGATTTAAATCCTTAGGCGGATTTAATGAATGGAACCGAACTGTAGATAGATTTAAAAATGCATTTAGTGCCAAAAAAGGCTCTATTTCAGATAGTGCTGCTCATGCTTTTGTCTCTGTTAATCCAGAAATTGCAGCCAATATCATAAAAAATTATGCCACATATAAGGCAGGTCAAGGCAGAAGAAGGGTAGGTTTTGTATTTAATGATGAAGCTAATGCAGCCTTTGATGCAATGTTATCGGAATCTGGCGATCAGTATGTACTTAAGAGTGACTACGAAATAGATGAGCTTACTAAGCTAACTACTCCATATGATTTTGATAGAGGAAGTAGGTATATTGGTAATACAGAAAAAGGTGCATTTGATAGCAACGGACATTTAAAAGAAACCGATTCATATGTAGTGGCAGCAGATTCAGGGAAGTGGTTCTCTCACTCTAAGCTTGGTTGGATGTTACAGGCAGGAACTGAAGACAATTGGCATTATTCAACTGACTATGGGTGGCTCTACATGGACGATCCTGGAGTTGAGGATCGCTACCAATCAGATAGTTGGATATGGAGTTCAAATACAGATCAGTGGATGTATCCAATTGTTGGTGGTAAAGAAGGTCAAAGTTTGTATTTCGCAACAAATAGTAAGGGCAAGGATGATAAAACTCAGTTTCTTTATATTGATACTGATGGTTCTACAATGGGGGACGATAACAAATACTGGGTTCACGATGGCGAAACATGGACTTCCCTCAATAATGACGGTGCATCTCTAGATTTAGTACAAGATAGAATTGATTTGATCGTTGATTCCGAAGGATTCGTAGACCAGGGAAATGAAATAACTGAGGAGTTAATATCCTTTGCGCCTGATGGTAGTTACCTAGATGACAAAATAGATGCGATTGCGGCTGAAGTTGCTAAGTCTGATTTGGAGTTTAACGAATACATGGATGAGCAGTTTGATACTGTTGCTAGACCAATTGATTATACACCAGCAGGAAGTGTTTCTTCCGGTATTGATGAATCTAATGGAGAAGTTGCAGACCCTATTTCTTACGATATAGATGGGGCATATGGAGTAGATGCTGCACTTCTCACTGATTATCAATCGAGACTTAATGAAGTCGCAAGGGATATGCGTTACAAGGGCATTAATGAGGGTCTTATACCTAGCTTAATTAAAAAGACTGAGCTATATAAAGATCTTATGGATAGCCTAGGAGGCAGTGATGCTTCCGACGCTGGTCAATTAGTGGATGCGATGGTTCAAGCTGCAGCTGAGAAAACTGCACAAGATACTAATGTAGCAAAGAACATAACAATGTTTGATTCTAGGGGTGGTGCTATGCTTGACCCAATGATGAGTCTAGATGAGAAACTTTCAGTAAGGACAGCTAAGCCAAGTAGGTATGCAACTGCAGAGGATGTTGAGAAGGGATATGCCCAGGGGGTTGGTGAGCTTATTAAGAACCCAGACTTCGATCCAACTTTATCTTATTACTTTGAGTATAGAAATCCTGAGACAGGACAACTAGAGACTAGAGCATTTCGTCCTGACATGGCTGGGAAACAGCCATTTATGGAGAACCAAGAGCGTCTAATTGATGGTTCTAATGCAGTCATAGATAGTCATATGGATAAAATTTTTAACAAGGGTGAGGATGGTCTTTCTGACTATGAGAGAAAGCTTAATAAAACGATTAATTTATTAAAGCAGGAAGGCTTGATTGCAGATGAAGGTGGTGATGATCTTTACACCAAAGAGGGCATGAAGCAGCTGAATTATATCTTTGGTGACGATGAGGATTCTTACACTGGTAAGCGCGAAGATTACAACGAGATGAATAAGTTTCTTCGTGAAAAACAGAATTACTATCAAGGCTTATCAGAACAGGAAACATTGGATAGGTCAGCTAAATTGATCTCAGCAATCAATGATACTGAGCCTGTTTCAAATGCAAGGGAGAGGGCAGCCCAACGCATGAGGCTTGCTAGGTTCGGTGGTGATATAGGTTCTGGTGATACTTTGTTTGATAATAGTCTGAAGGATAAAGTTAATCCTGTTAACCTAGATAACATAACCGGGGAAGGTACACTTTATACTAACGATCAAATCCAAGAACTTGGGATCGGTGGTGGCCTTGCTAATGCACCTACAATGAGTGACGAACTTAAGCAAAACCAATACTCTAAAAATCTTATACTTCCCCAATAGTTATGAGCCTAGGTTTATTTGATCAATCAAATCCTCATACCCCGACATTATTCGAGGAACGTAAAAAACGCTACGATGATGATTCATTTTTCACCAATCAAGGCTTTGATTTGCAAGGAGAGAACAGTTACGATTGGATGCCTGAAGGCACGAAACTATTTTATAACAAAGATAGTAATCGATATGGTTTTAAGGATATGTCTGGTGCTGGCTATCAGGCTGACGCAGGCAACTTACTAAAAGATGGATCAATCGATGGTGACTTATTTAAGAAAGAATATGATTCTTTGAGAGACAGAGGCAAAGCGAAACTCACGAGTGATCGCTTTTCGGAAATGTACCCTTACTACTCAGCAGAAGGTAGGGGGCAAAGTAATCTTCATGCTGGATCGCTGCGAGATAAGCCATTTGCTGGGACTTATTCTCAGATCGGCGCAGATGATACTTATGGTGGTTATAATTTAACAAACCGCAGGCGTGGTAGTGGCTTCATTACGGATGTAAGGGATAACGATGGTAATGTATTACACTCTTATAGTTCACCTAGTTCCAATCATTTTGGTGGAGCTTTAGACTGGATCGACAATCATAGAAAGAATGAGTACTCAAACCTTAATGGGGCTTTACAAGAAACTGATGCAGGTACTTCAGTCAACTCAAACCTCGAAGGAGCCTTGGCTACTCAGCCTACTGCATCGGAGGTCATTACTGAAACAATTAGTCCTACTGACTTATCTTTAGAAACCATCGACTACAAAGGCCTCCCCGCTGCAGAACAGGCCTTACTAATTGAGCAAATTGAGGATGCTGCCACGAGGCATGATTGGCGAAGTATGGCAGCCGAGGATAAGTTCAATTTACTCAAGGAATACCTGCCTAATCTTACTAGTGCTAGATTGGCTGTGTTAACCGAGCAAATTACTGATGCACAAAGCGCGTATAATATTTTAATTCAAGGTTCCCTCACTAAAGAGAATGAGATCACCAAGGCTTCTTCTGATCTAGCTCAAGCTGAGATGGACTCAAATCTTGCTAGGTATAGAAACATTACTGATACACTTAGGGGAGACAGGCTAAGTTCAGAGCGAGCAGGAGAAGGTAGAGGAAATAATTTTGCAGATAGACTTTTACTTCAAGCAGAGATGAGTGCTGCAGATAAGTATGAGCAGTTAGAGAATGCCTCTAAACTATCAGATGCACAACGTAAGTATGGTGCTACCGTTTCAGGGGCAGGAGAAAGGGCAGAGGCTGTTAAGCTTCTCGCAGATACAACCCTAAGTAATAATGTATCACAGGTTGCACTAGAGGAGAAAACTTCGATATTCCAAGCCCTGCAGGACAAAGCCACCGCACAGCAGGCAATAGCCGATGAATTAGCTCAAGTATTAGGCACTACTCAGGAGAAGACATTACCTGCAGTTAAGATGGCAGAGTTGATCATCGAACAGGCATCTCAGGAGGGCAAGATGGAGATAGCCAATGCAGAAGAAAAGAGTGCGGCAGTAATAGATAGTGCAAGGGAGCTATTATCCAACTCAAGCCTACTCCAGTCGCTTTCTGAGCAATTGGGAGACGAAGCCCTTGTATTAGGCGCAGAGTACACCGAAGAACAGAAGGACTTCGTGCAGAGGATACAAAATCTTAAGAACATTCCTGGTCTCGTTAATGCTATTCTTGATAGAGTTCCTGCAGATATGTTCGCAGTCTACACATCTCTGTACGAGCAGATTGGTGCTATTTGGGCTGCTGGTGTTGTTGCTGGGCTAGTGGATCAAGATGGGTATTTAATACCTGACACTTCGTTTGCTGAGACCGTAGCAGGAGATTCGGCATTTGAAGAGTTGTTTGCAATACAGGAGCAATCAGGAGAAGATGGAGTAGAGGGTGCAGTAAATACTGGAGTTGATATGTTGGGAGATGTAATTAATGGACTATTTAAAAACTTTGGGAAAGGAGACGAATAATGCCAATAGCAGTTATGGATCCAGGTCAGATGATAAGGCCGAAGCAAGTAGTCGCACCAGTTGCCCCTTCTGCTGGCTCTGGCATAATGTCTCCTGGCACACCTATTAGAGTTGACCCTAAAGGCACTGCTCGCCAAGCAGCACGAGATAGAATCTTACGTCGGCAAAGAGTTTCAGATGCTGAGCTTGCTCGTCAGCAAATGATTGAAGATGCAATCCTAGCAAGAAGACAGAAAATAGAGGACGATAAGTATTTAAGGCAGATACAGATCGATGATGCCGCCTATGAAGATGAAAAATTTTTAAGAGACCAAGAGTACAAAGATGAGAGAGCAGATGACATTGCTAGAATCAAAAGAGGAGAGGATTTAGCTGACGATATAACAAATCGAGGTCGTGTTTTATCGGATAGAGATGACCTCCGAGGCTACAAAAGAGAAGTCCTTGAAGATGAAAGAGGCTATAATAATGATCAGCGTGATGAAAAGTATAGAAGAGAAGATGCCCTGCGTGATGAAAAGTATAGAAGAGAAGATGATCAGCGTGATGAAAAGTATAGAAGAGAAGATGAGGTAGATCTAAAAGACTACAATCGTGGTGCTACTGACCGAGATCAGCAAAGAGCGAAGCATAAACTCTGGGTAAAAGAGTCTAAGGCTAGACTTAGGGAGAGTCGGTTAACGCAAGAGCAGATAAAAAGTGATGCACTTTTTAAAACTAAACAACTATATGCTGAGTTTTTAAATGATGTTGCATCTAATGAAGAAACTAGCGGTTACAGAGAGAGGCTAGATGCGGTCATTGATTCCCTTAGTGTAGAAGAAAAGGCTTTGCAGACCTACGCTATGGAAAGAACCATTGGGGCATTGAATAGCGCCATAGAAGTATACATAGATGTAGGCTTAGATTCTGACGAAAGTGAAGAGTGGTTGGAGAATCTGTTTTCCCAAGCAGGACTTCAAGAAGTCACTGAGATTAGCACTGAAACTATAGAGGAACTGGCCTTTAAAGTTATGTCACAGGTTGAGGCTGATTCAAGTATAGCTTTGGGAATTGCTCCTCTTACTGAAGTAAAGACTGCAATTGAAGTTGCTGCTAGAGATCAGAAGTTACTAGTTGAGCAGAAAAAGCAATTCGAGATTGCTCGATCAAAAGTCTCAAACGAGGCAATGGATCCTAAAGCAATCGAGTACATGAAGAGAGCATTTAGGACGAAGATCGGTAACCTAGGTGAGGATGCATTTGAGGAAGTTGAATCAAAGACAAAGTTAGATGAAGATGGTAAGCCTCGAGATATTCCTAGTGATAATCCAACAGAAGACGTAGGTGGTAATAGCATCGATAAGGATCCTCCTCTAGTAACAAAGGGGGACACAAAAGCCTTCCTTGATGACTTGGGCAACGAGAACCCTACGGAAGAGGCAATTAAAGATACTGAGGATATTGACGAATCCAATAGCTCTGCAACCATTGCCCCTGCCCCTGAGGGTGCATCAACCTTTATTGAGCCAAATGCTACTGAGGGTGAGTCTAATAGCTCTGCAGTAATTAATCCTGGTGCATCATCTTTCATAGATGAAAATGCGACAGACGATGACAACATGACTGAGCCTGATGACTTCGATCCTCGATCCATGACCCTTAATGCAGTTGATCTTGCTGGTAAAGGAATAGATGTTTTGGACAGAATGGCTAATACCCAAGTAGATGTTGTTGGGCCTCTTACGGATGCAGCAGAATTTGTAGGAGAGAATGCAGAGATTATTGCCCCGGCTGTAGTTGCTGCTCGTAAACCACTCGGAAAAGGAATTAAGAAAGGTTACGAAGGTCTTGAGAATGTAATTGGGAAAGCGGGAGATGCAGTTGCGAACACTGCTCCAGTTCAAGCTTTAACTGCACCAGATCCTAGCGTTGGAAATATTGATGATTTAGTTCCAGATGTTGACCCGAATAAACCAGTTGCACAGAGATGGAAAACTCCTGATGGTGTGGATGTAACAGGGCAAAAGGGAGTTTCTAATGCAAGGCCAGTAAAGGTCAGTAATCTTATGTCTGAGGAATCAGTAGGTAGGGCTAATCAACTTCTAGAGAGCAAGGGATTCAAGCCATTTACTGAACCACTGCCCGATGCAGATCCTAATAAGAAGTTAGATTTAAAACAAAGAGCCGAATGGCAGTTAAGGTTCAGAGATCACATTAACCAACAAGTGGCAAGCGGTCGTACTACTTTAAGAACTAGGTTAATGAATGCCTTAAAGGCAATGAAGCCAGGAATGCCACAGGGTAAACTCGGTAAGTTTTTGAAAGTTCTAGCGCCTGCTGCTACTGCATATGAAGTGATTGCACTTGGTAAGGATATTTACGAGTTACTTAGTAGAGAAGATCCTGAAGCTGCTCAAGCAGTAAAGGAGCAACTTGAGGTAGAAGAGGCAGGTATTATAGCAGAGGAAAGTATGGCTCCGATCACTGAAGAGATTCAGAACTCTATGGGTACTTCAGAAGAGGTTTCCATGCCAATTGAAGAAATGAATAACTCTGCAGACTTTTCCTCTGGTGAGGCTGGAACTTACAACCTTCCACCAAACTTAGCCGAGGCGCTAAAAATGGATAATTTAGAAAACTTAGAGAAGAAGGATTCTCTTTCTTCTAACGAGATGGTTGACCTAATAATGGGAAGCCAATGAATAATGCCGAGTTCAATGAGTGGGCTAAATCTTACCTTAACCAAGTAGAGACAACCAAGCTTAAGCCTTTCAATCCTCAGGAATTACTTGATAATCAAGAGAGGATTCAGGATAAAAGAGACAATCATCTTAAGCACAATATTGCTAGTGGGTCTTTAGGTTTAGCAGGGACTGCTCTTGCGTACACCAATCCAATTGCGGGTACTGCCTTGGGGCTTTCGTCATTCCTTCCCCAAATAAAACATAGGGCAGAGAACGCAGGAGACATGAGCTTGGGGTATGGCCCAAGTATATCTAGTCCAGATCAATTTAAAAACCCCAACGAGAGAGAAGATTACTACCGAACAGATAGTAAATCTACTGCTCCACCAGCACAAATAATTGCACCAAAAATGCCATAATCTTTACAACCTAGATATCTAGGTTACAATATAAGCATGGCAAGCAGCATTATCGCTAAATATCGGGAGCATTTAGCCTCTCAAGGAAAAGACTCAACTCAAACTACCGATAAGGATCTAGCATTGGAGTTATACTCTGCACTCACTGAGCAGAAGAAGGACTTCGAGAAGTTTGCCGAGAACAGAGGTGACCCTGAGTTTGCACAACTTGTAAGAGATGCCTACGAAGAGAATAAAACCTTTAAGGGCAGTGCAGTTGATTCCATACCGGCAGAGTATTACAATCGTAAGACAGGTCTGCAGAGAGGTCTATCGGTGGGTGCAGGTGCAGTTGGGATGGACGATACTGCTAGGGACTTGATGCGAGACGCTAATCGAAACGAACGCAAAGCTAACAAGTATCAGAAGAATATATTTAATGACATACAGATGATCGATGATCCCATCGATGGTCTTAAGTATGTGACTCAAGCTATAACAAGCACTGCAGTAAGTGTCGTACCCGACATGGCTTTATCTCTGATTACAAGAGGAGCAGGAGGCAAGATTCAAAAGAGCCTAGAGAAAGGCGGGAAACTCAAGGATGTTCGCAAGAAACTTGAGAAGACCATGGGAGAAGGCTATGGCAAGAACATAGGTACAGTAGCAGGTGCATTTGGAACTTCTGCAGTCGAGAACACAGGTCATGTCTACGGAGACTTGTATGAGTATACCAAGCTAGATCCTAGCGATGAGAAGTATCTGTCTCCTAGTGAAGCTCGAGCATTATCAATGGTAGGTGGTGGTGCTTCTGCTACACTAGATTCCGTTCTGCCTGTATGGTTGGTGGGTAAGTTGTCTAAGAGCATTGGGGCAGATGCTGCTCAGAAGGAAGTCACCAAGATGTTTAATGGCATGCCCGAGGGTATGGTTCTATTGGCAAAGGGTACTGCTGGGGAGGGCGTGACCGAGGGTCTTCAAGAAGTTGTACAGATGCTCACAGTCAAGTATCATACTGACGAGGAGTGGTCTCCGCAGGATTGGAACAGATTGATAAATGCATCTGTCATGGGTGCAATTGGAGGTGGTGCAGTAACAGGTGGTACGGCTGCTATAGGAAGAATGCTTGAGGCTCCTGAGACTAGACCATGGGATCCTAAGCTTGAGGAGGTGGACACAAAGAAAGAGCGTGAGGAGATAAGGAATCGCAATGCTCTAAGGAGATATGCAGACCTTGAGGTCGGTACAATTGTTAGCCCTGCAGGATCCGACAAGCTTGCCCGAGTGGTATCAAAGAATGAGGAGGATTCAACAGTAGTAGTAGAGTTCAGAGACGGACTCACTCAGCGCATGGATCCAACAAAGCTTAATGTAAAGCAGGATAAGAAAAGGGTAATTAAAGAAGAAGACCTGGAGAGCTTTTCAGATCAGAAGCTAGAGGAATTAAAAATATACTCACCGAAACTAACCTCAGCTATTGAGAAGGAGCAGGAAAGAAGAAGCGTTGAGGTAGAGAAAGATAACACACTAAAAAGATTAGACACTGCCATAGAGGTATCTGAAAAGGGCAACCAAATCATAGCTGTAGATAGCTCGAGCAAAGAGCGTATACACTCAGCAACATTTACCGAGGAGGATGGCTTACTTGTACTAGATAACGAGTCTAAGGATAGCGAGAACGATCAAAGGGGAGACCAGGCAAGAGAACTTATACATAAGCAATTAAAAGCCAAAGCCAAGAAACTTGGTATGCCCTACAAGATTGGGGACGTTATCGAGTATCCACTAAGCGCTAGTGAGATTAATCAGATCGACTCAAAAGCTGATTTGCTTGTCGAGTATGGCAGACTTAGGGCTAGATACAATCTACTTGGCAGGAGGGAACCTGAGACTGAAGAGCGTTTAATCGCTCGAATGCAAGAACTAGGCATGATTAGCCTAGACCGAAACAACAGGCCAATCCTTGGGGAGGTAGAACTAAAGAAGGGTAGTAATAGTAGGTTACTAACTACAAATCCTGAAGTTGCGAGCGTACTGTCGGGTTCAATATTTACCGACTTGGAGGCAAATCTTGTTGGCTATGAAGATACACTTAATGCCTCACAGATAAACGATAAGTTTATTCTTAAGGAAGCAAAAGCAATGCTAGGAGATATGGCTGAGACCATTGATGGCCTTAATCATTCTGATGTTGCTAGGATTGCAGAAGGAGCGACCGAGTTATTTAAGAAGCACTACCTCGATGAAGATGGTGGGTGGAAGGCCGGTAAGACAAGAAAGGACATCGAAGACGAAGAGGCAGAGAGGCAAGAGATTGCCTTGATGCGTAAACAAGAGTCAAAAGATAGATTCGATTTAATCAAACCGCAAGTTGGTAACTTTGTACAAATTGCAAAGGGACAAGCTCCTCAAAAGATTACAAGTGTAGATGAGGAGAATTTTACTGTTAGAACCACAGAGGGTGGGGATAATGACATATCAGCTAGATCCATAATTAGGCAGGCCGAAGAAAGACCACTTGAGAGAAATGGTGAGTTTGTTACTGAGCTTAATAGCGGAAAGGTAAGAAAGAAGGTCGTAGTAACAGGCAGTGATACAAATGGGGAGTATCGAGGAAGGAAGTCACTAACTGTAACTTTTGAGAAGAATGGGGATATCATATCGGTTACCGATTCCGAGAATAATTACTACTCCGATGCCAAGGGACTGTCGGTTGATGATGATGAGTTTCAATCTACCTTAGCAAGTATTACGCTCACTAAGGTTGAGCAGAAGGATCCACCAACCCCTAAACCACAGAAGGTTGCTGATAATATTTTTAGGATCGGTAACACAATCGAGGGTTCAGTGCTTCAAGTTAATGGATCCAAAAAGATTGGTAAGCATGAGTTAGTCCCAGTACTCACGGATAATACAGGTCGGGTCTCGGGCATCAAGGTTGGTGATGAAGAACTGACATTCGATGATCCTGTTCCTGCAAGTGAGTGGGTTGAGACTGCTAGGACTAAGCTTAAGGCAGAGGGCATGTATGGAAGACAGACCTTGAAGCCCACTCGTGTATTCAGGAAGCCAAAGAATGAGCTATTGTTTAGGAGCAGAAATGACTCCATCATAACTCCTCCAATAAATATCAAAACAGTTGAGGTGGATGAAGAGGATCCTGCGAAAGGGTTCGATGAGCTTTTAGCTGATGTAGATAAAAGCAAACTTAGTGAGAGCAAAAGCACTAAGACATTGATAGCCCTAAGGTACTTCTACCCAGGGTCTGATCAGCCAGCTATTCTTTTGAGAAGAGTAGCATCCTCTAAGGGGGATGTTGTCATTAGGGATATGAAGCGTAAGGGCGGTAAGACTTTAGACCCCCTTACAGATACATCTAGTTATTCCATTAAGATGAATAGCGATCAATATTATGATGCGCTAGAGGGTGACGAGAGAATTGAGCCAGTAGCATTATTAGAAGTAACAGAAGAGGTTAATGTAAATACCGACTTTGATACGGAGCAGGAATTTAACTTAGCACTAGATCCATTCTTGGATAAGTCTAAAGTAAGGCTAGACCCAATGGGTATATTGGAGGGCATCGATACTTCTATCGAGCAGACGGATGACCCCGAGGTAGAGGAAAGACTTAGACTCCAAAGGAATAGGATAGAGACCATGGTTCAGGATGAAGATGGTCAATTCAATCCACTGCTAGAAATCTTTGGGTTTGTTCCTGATAATACAATTTCCTCATTCAAGGAAGAGATCGAAAAGAGGCTTCCGGCAATTAAGGATAAGCAATTAAAAGCAAAAGGTAGGAAGATACTTAAATCCGATCAACTTAGGATACTTGATGTTACTGAGTTCTTGGGTGGTATTGCTGAAAAGAAAGGTTCTTGGCGAGTAGGAATAAGAGCCTTGGGTGATAATGGTGAAGAGTATCAGTCTTTAGATAAGGTTATTACCACAGCTCTAAATGAATTCTCAAAGAGAGGGTACAAGCCCCGAGCGGAAAAGGGTACAGGCACGGATGCAATGTCTCGGGCAGTAACCTCACTGCTAGATGATGAGAGAGTTAGTGATCAGACTGGAGATAAAGGATTTAGTGACTCGGGTGACATCCAGGATGAAAATGATATTGAGGGCAGTCAGCTACAAGATTCTATAGAACAGTCAGAGGCAGATGAGGTCACCTTAAATGATGGCTTGGACTCATACATGGGAGATGGTGGCGATGAGCAACCCATGGTTATCAGTGATGTGGAAGAGCCTATCGATCAGATTTACGTGGAAATGGCAGAGAATGCCATCGCTAATCCGAAGGTCAGGCCTGAGGATAAGGAGCAGATAAAGTTTTCACTTTCGGTGTACAAGAACTCTAATCCTACTGAAAGAGAATCTAAGAGAGAAGAGCTTGTTATGCTCCTAGTTGAGGCAATTAATATGGCTAATTCTGAGTCTGTTGGTGAGATTGCAAGTACCCCTGATGTAATAGAGAGGGAGATAGCATCTTCAATAGAGAAGCCTACATCGCCTCCGCCACTAGCCCAAGAGTTGATCGAGGAGAACTCAGTCTCACTTCAGAAGTTTTTTGGTGGTGCAGTCATGGATGGCGAGCCGATACGGCTAGAGGCATATATCAATCGAATGCTCAATACCATAGTGGGTGAGGGTTCTGTTGATTCAGATATCTTAGACATGGCTCAGCAGTTAATGTCCCATCCTTATGCCAAAGACCTTAATGTAAAGTTTGAGTCTTGGGACAACTTCAAGAAAGGTGTCAGTTCGGACGGTAGGAATGGTAAGATCACGAGGGCATATCTGCGTGGCAACACTATTGTTATGGGGCCATTCTATAAGCTTAAGCTAGATAGTGACTTAACTGCTGATGACCATATAAGGGTCACCTTGCTCGAGGAGATTGCCCACAGTGTTTTAGACAAGGCAGTAAATGTTGCTGTTCTCACCAATAGGCTAGGAGAGTTGCCTGCTGATGTCAGGGGAGTCATATCCAAGGAGAAGGCAGACAAGCTATATAGAGAGACTGAAGAAATCATGTCTTGGCTCAGAACCCAAACGGATGGCAGGTACTACCAAGGGCTACTGAATAAAAAAGAGTTTTGGGCAAACTTTGCAACTAATCCTGACTTCAGGAAATTCTTAAATCGCCCGATGCCACCTCAGTTAAGGCGTAAGTTTCAGTCTAGATTCGAGAGAGTAATAGACTGGCTCTTAGATTTAGCTAGCAAGATTTTCGATGCCGACTTCACTAGACAAGCTTCTACCTTAGATGTTATCAGAAAAAGATACCGTACGGTATTGCGTACGGCTGATAAGTTAGCAGCAGCTGATGTTGACATATACGCTACAATGAACAGCGAGAGCAGGGGGAACATCAACTCTGACCTCGGAATAAATTACAATATACAAGATGGAAAAACCCAAGATAAAACCTTTTCGTCCCTCCCGAAAATTATTGCCACCACGGAAAACCTCAGCGGAAGAGATGGCAAAGATTCCTTCTACCGTGCCGCTGTCGATAGCGGATACGAAATCACTAGACAAAATCTTAGGAAAAAGCTCGAAGGACTCCCACAAAAAATAGGCACCGAGCATGGTGCGTACTTTGATCACGATGCAGGTCGTGCAATCAAGGTAACTAGGATTCCTGAAAGCATGATGTCCTTCGGGCATTTTTACGATGTCGGGAGATACATTAGGGATAAGCACAATATGAATCTCCTCTTTGGGGATGATATTCAATTTGTTGGTGTTAGCCCTAGGGAAGACGGAGATTATGCGATCATCACATCACAACCTTTAATACTAGGAAGGGAAGCTACATCTGATGAGATCATAGCAGATTTAGAGGGCAGGGGGTACAAGATAACAATGACCCCAAATTGGGAGGACAATGGGGCTACCCAGGAGATCAGTGCTATTTCCGAAGATGGAACAATTGAACTATCTGATATTGCTCCCAAGAATGTTTTAGTCGATAACGAAACTGGCGAGCTTGCTTACATAGATGTTCATGTTGAAGCTCCTAACGATTTAGCATCGAGGGTTGAGTCAGCAGATACGTTCGATCCTGAAGAGGCAAGTGTAGCCCAAGGTACGATCCGCGCGCATATGACCGCACTAATGGATCTCGGTAATGTAATTTCTTCTGCTCTAACTGAGGTGGGGGAAGAGTCCTCAATGTCGGTTGAGAAAATTAAGGAATATCAGGTCGTAAAAGACGGAAGCACACCCGAGGTTATTGCTAAGGTGCTTGCGGATAAGGCAGCCTCGGTTGATGAAGTTCTAGCTCAATATAGACAAGCTCTTCCTGAGCAGTCTCAGGCTACTGCAGGCTTAGATAATATCAACAATCTTGAGTCCATAGCAAATAGAGATACTGCTGCGAGAAACCTAATGAAGTTGCTAGTAGGCACTAGGGAGAGTGCCTCTGATCTACTAGGTTCCTCACTTAAGAATTATGAGAAATTGAACTCTAAGTTAGAGAGTTCATCAGATGCAATAGCTAGGCTTACATCCCCTAAGACAATGTTTGATGCAAGTAAAACTCAACGCCAGTTAGCCAAGGCAATGAGGGATTCACTTTATAAGCAGAATGACTCGGGTGAAGGTTCGAAGGTTAATTCATTTGAGGCTGCATTAATAGCTGAAGGCAAAGATATAAATCTCACGGACTTTAGGAAACTGAGGGGAATGGAGATCGATGAGGGCAAGCTATTTTCCCTGTTAGAGAAGCTGTCAGTCGGTTTTAAGGGGGTAAGGTTCATCGAGCAATTAACAGCCGAGGAAATCTTTGATGCACTTACCCCCATGAGTAATGCTCATTCTCTCGTCACTAATTCAGATCCAGATACAGAGCTAGACCAAGCAGTAAAAATTGGCATTGCCCTAATCCTTGGAAGGGATCAGAGGAACTCAGTTCCCCGCAGTGCATTTACAACAAGACTAAGGTTAGCTAAAGGAGAAGTCAGTCATGAGATAGCAGATGCAGTTAGGCTTATCAAGGATGCTGCAAATGGTAGACCTGTCAGGGATATCAAGGATAGATCCATGAGGTCTATTATTGAAAATGTTAAAAGCATCAAGGCTGACATTGATGAATATAAAGCTGACCTTGAGAAAGTTAAGGAGGAGATACGAGTAGGAGAGATACACTTAAAGGTATACGATGAAAGAATAGCTGACCTTGACGAGTATTTTGAAACCTCTGCCCCAGTAGAACTTAGAGAAGGTGGGCAATACTCTATGCTCGAGATTGATGCCGATGGAAAACTTCAAGAAACATTATTTACATTCCGACTAGGAAATGGGGAGAGTTCCGAAGAGGCAAAATATACTGCAGCCAAGGCATCTGAACTTAACAAGATAATGCAGACGGAGTCTTACAAACAAAAGTATGGGGGGACTCCAATGGATAGGTATTTCAAGCAACTTGTTACTGAGCTAAGAAAGCCTAATTTTGGTATTCAGTATCATACTGCTCACGTAGGGTTTCTCCATGCAATGGCTCAGTCCCTACAGGAAAGGCTGTCAAATCTTGGCCCTGCAGGAAAGCTAGCAGCCTCACTTCTAAATACATACAATAGAGACTATAATGCCGAGGTAGGAGCAATATCCTCACAAGGTAAGAAAGTATCTAAGGCAATCAAGAGGCTTCATGGGGAGATGGCAAGGGAGTCGGGCGAGAATTTAAATCAGTTCATAAAAGGTTTTGGCTCCAAGATGTTCGACTGGTTCAACGAAAGACCTGACCTACAAGGACAAGAGGAGCAAGCGATCAATAAGGTTTGGTCTGACTTAAAGAAGGAAGATCCAACAAGGCAGTACACTGAGGAAGGTAAGCGAGCCTTGAGGGCTTACCTAAAGCAATGGGGTATACAGAACGATAACTTCAGGAGACTCTATAAGAAGTACGACATAAAGGTTGAGGACGAGAATGTACCTCGTGGTGAACTAGCCCTAGGTGTAGATTCTCCTAACCTATTCAGAGACTTCGTTGAGCAGGGTGTTTTCACAACCCCACGTAAACTTAATCGCACAAAAATATTTCGAGTCGTATCACTTCTAGATAGTAAGTTCGCAGAGAAGGATTACGTAGATGAGGAAAGTGATGGTAATTTCTTCGGGAAAGCTCTTGCAAGCATGCAAGAGGCTAGGGCTTCAGGAGTAGACATGGAGGAAAGCTTTCAACAGATCTTCGGTAAGTCAGTCAGCCCTGAGTTGTCTAGTCTGTTCTTCAGTCCGATTTTCAATGGTAAGTCTGCACACAATATCCCATTTGTATTACAATCGCAGGACAACGAGGGCCGGAAGAGCAAGCGCATATTACTTCCCGAAGAACTCCAAAGAGCATGGAGAAATGCAGATGGAAACAATGAGGGTATACGAGTTGCAAATGCGATCCTTTCTTTATCCAAGATCATTCCTGGTTCTAATGAGGACACCCTATTTAATCTTGTTGGTCAGATGAAACATAGGGCAAGTGCCTTGATAAAAGTTGAAAGAGAATCTAGGCAGGAGGATACAGCAATCGATAATAATGCTGACCTAATGAGGATGCTTAAGGGTTCTGACTTTCATCATTCGATTCATGGTCGAGCATTGTACAATGTTTTGCCTGGTGAGTTCTTTGAGTACGAGATGTATGATGAGACATCTTCCTCTCAGCACTTATCAAAAATAATGATGACTGCTCACTTTGGTCGCAAGGGTGAGAAGCTTGCCGACAACTTCAAGGCAATCAAGGAGCAGTATGTGGCATCGAAGGATGCGTATGCAGATTATGCACAGGCAGCAGGCGTATCACTTAGGGGAGGAAGACCTCCATCTAGGAATATTTTCGGGTATGCTATTAAGGTTAGGAAAATAAAAGCCGAGATGGCAAACAGAGGTAAGGATCCGAATACATACTCAGACCTAGAGACTAAAGCTAAAGCTTTTTATGAGGCTGAAAACTCTATAGCTGCAACGAGTGCTGCATTCACATCAAGGAGTTCCAACAATGCAGATCTTTCTATGGGGCTTGATGCACTTAGGGCATTAGCATTCGGATTGGTTAACACCATGAAGGGTGCATGGACATCTATTATGTCTATGCCTGATATCGTAAAGAAGATGGGTCTTAATCCTACTGCATTTAGGACTCTTGGGGGAGCAGTTAAGAACTTACCTCAAGAGATAGCAGGGTCATTCTTGGAGTCATTTGGGATAGAGATGATTAGACCTGATAAGTACAACGAAGAACTTCGTGATATGTATGGACGCGAGCAAGGCATGCTAGGGTTCGATGAGTTTACTACCGAGATAGGTAAGGAAGGTTCACTTGGGGCAGGGCAAGGGACTTTTAGGAAAATCGTTAATGTAGTACAGGGTCTCTCTCAAGCAGGTGGAAGTATGAGATCCAAGACTAGCGTTAACTTTATTCCAGGATCTGTACTAACGCCATTCACTGCCCCATTTAGTTATCTTGCTCAGGCAGTTAATAAATCCATTTCCTTATCCATGGCAGAGACAATAGAAAGGTTTGTCCTTAGGGCTGTTGAGGCAATGGAAACCAAGGGCATAACGATAGACAATAATACCTTTGAGGTATCTGCCAAAGACCTTGGATACGAAGATTCCAAGCTAGACTCCTGGGTCTTCGGTAGTGTGGACATGGTGGAGAAGCTGAACCAAAGACTGACTGCTGAGGGTATGTCATTTGCTCAGCTTGCACAAGACTACAGGAGAAGAAAGGAACTAGATCCTAATGCTAAGGTTCTGAGTGTAGATGCAGTTAGGGCTTCCCAGAATATTGCTATGTCTGAGGTGACCTATGATACTATGGCCGGTAAGCCATCGGCAGCACTATCGGGAGTTGGTCAATTTTTCTCTCCTCTCCTTAGCTGGTCGGCATCTTCCTATAGTAAGGGTCTTGATCAGATGAGAAACAAGGAGGGTCGTCTTGCTATGAGGGAGAGTGTTAGGTATATGCTCACTGCCTCGGCATGGCTCATGCCTGTTGGTATTGCCTTCACTATGTTTATGGATTGGTGGGATGAGGAAGTACTTGGTAAGCCGTCATCTCTTAGAAAGGTTCCACCAATAGCTATGGTTCCTGGAATAGGTACATTTATGGCAATGACTGACCCAAGGTATGATGTTGCTGCTATGCTGGAAAGGGCAGCTCGAGCAAATAATATACTTGGTCTCGGGCAAGAGTTTATAACTCCTATGTTAGTCGGGCAACTTGACCCATCTTCCTTGGGTGCAAAGTTCGATCCTACCCGAAGAGTGCTTGGTATCTCAACTGTTATGAATGCCTACGCTGTGGCAACTAACTACTTCAACGCTATAAGGACAGGAGGAAAAGAAGAAATAGTACCAGACTATGCTACAGTTGTCAGACCATTAATGTATCTAATGGGACTCAATGCAGTAATACAAAATACCCAAGCAGCAACAAACTTAACAAGCATAGAGGATATAGAGCCAACAGGCTTCATGACCAACGAAAGGCAAGTAGCTGACATCACAGGAATGAGGAACTCATTTAGGGTATTCGCAAAAGCCATAGGCATGGAGATGAGAAGAGGAGGAATAATGCAATTCTCGGCTACTGCCATGGGAAATGCTCTCAAGAGAATGGAAAGGGCAGCCTATGCAAACGATAGGCAAGCATTTAAAGATGCCTATAGGAGGGCTATCGAGCTATCTCAATCTGATGATAAACGAAAGGATGTATCCGATAAATTCAAGAAAAGACATATTCGCAATGGTGTCACTAGGTACTCAATGAGTGATGCAGACATACAAGCTATACTATCCGTGATGGATCCTGACCAAAGGTCAAAAATCCTCACTGCAATGAGGAATCACGATTTTTATCTTAAAGCTATTGGAGGCACACCATCCAAGCCAAGAAAGGATGTAGGTCAGTATAAAGAGGCGCTTAGAAAGCTTGCGTTATGAGTGACAATAAAAAGTCAGGTACTTACTATGAACAATTATTTATATGCGAGTGCCTAAATAAGGGAATGGATGTTTCAGTACCCATAGGTGACTACAACCAATACGATGTAATAATAGATACAAGTAAAACCCTCTTTAGGGTTCAGGTTAAAGGTACAGCAAGTAAAAGGAGGGACAGAAGAAGTGGCTATAGTATAACCACAGGAATGGGTCGGCATACATCCAAAAAGACTAGGTACCAGGATGATGCATATGATATACTAGCTGCTCTTGTTATCAGTGATGGTTATCAGTATTGGTATATAATACCCAAGGATAAAGTTGGCACAAATTTAACACTAAAATTATTCCCATCTCCGGACAGTAAAGCAAAGTGGGAGAAATATAGACATGGGTGGGATTTAATTTGTAAGATGTAACCTAATAATCTAGGTTATTTTATATATGAAGTGTCCAGTTACCAAAAAAAATTGTAGCAACCCCAAGTGCAAAAGTGGATGCATGATGAAAAAGAAAAAGGCCAATGCATCTAAAAGGGGCAAGCCTGCTCGTAAGATCAAAAAGAAGGGTTACTGATGGCCTGTGGATTATGTGGAGGGAAACGTAAGGTTTCCAAGGGAAGACCAGTCAAGAAGCTCAAGGTAAAAAAGAGGCGTGGCAAGGGCTAGAAGAGTATACAAGTCTGGTAGAGCTAAGTCAGAGTATGATGCTTACCATGGCAAGGCCGAGCAGATAAAAAGAAGGTCTGCTAGAAATAAGGCTCGAAGGAAGGCTAAGTGTAAAAAAGGACAAGAGGTTCACCATAAGGACATGAATCCTAAAAACAATAAGAGGAGTAATTTAAAATGCGTTTCCAAGAAAACGAACAGAAGAAAACAGCCGAAGAGAAAATGATGTCTTCCTATCACGAACAGGTTGATGCGTTTTCTATGGATCTTGATAACCTAATAGCTAGGTATCAACAGGAGTTCGATTTGACTGTGGAGACAATGGTCGGGTGCTTGGAGTGTACGAAGACTGCATTAGCTCAGCCAATGATAATAGATATGGGTAGTGAGATGCTAGATGATGATGAGACCGAGACTCTAAACTA
>Ga0181553_10001259_pt1 | contig 22569 bp, 20 predicted proteins | sample 011ome_17_FD_133753 | JGI IMG/M metagenome (GOLD analysis project Ga0181553, IMG submission 133753) | Coastal salt marsh microbial communities from the Groves Creek Marsh, Skidaway Island, Georgia - 011502XT metaG (megahit assembly) | ecosystem: Environmental > Aquatic > Marine > Intertidal...
AAATACACCAAAAAGCAATGTAAAAATAACTTCTACATATTTAAAAGGAGCAACCATATGCGCCTCTCCATTTTGAAAAGCTTTGGTCATAAACAATTGACCAAAAAACCCAAAAACTCCTAAACTCAATAATAAAAGTAAATCTTGTAAGCTAGGAGATTTCCAAAAGAACAAACAGCCAACCCCCCCAACTAAAGTTGCGATAAGCATAAAGTAGTGAACAATTACAACTGGATGATCTCCCTTTCCAATTTTACCGATTAAAATATATACTACAGCGGAGAAAAATGCAGCGAGTAAAACCAAGAATACTCCAAAACTAGAATTTGAGGCATCAAAATTTTTAATCAAATAAACTCCTGAAAAAGCCATTAAAAAAAACAGCCATTGCAAGGGTTTGATGGTTTCTTTTAAATACAAGACTGCCAAAATACCCGCAAAAATAGGTGAAACATAACGCAGAGTGACGGCACTACCAACAGAAATGTAATGTACCCCCCAGAAAAAGAGGATCATGGAAGTGACTCCTACTAGACCTCTTACAATCAGTAATTTCTTTTGATTTCCCCATTGAGGAATTCCAACTGTCTTAAGATAAATCGTAGTTATGACTAATGATCCTAGGGCTCTGAAAAATACAATTTGCATGGTAGGATACGTAGTTAAGTACTTAACAGTCGCATTCATAAATGCAAAAGAAAGCGTACTTAACAACATGTATTGAACAGCTTTAAAAAAAGAGGATTTCAAAAAGTATGAATTGTTTTTACAAAAATAGAACTTTGAATGCACAATGGATAGGGTGCTGGAAATAAATACTATATTCGTGCTTTTAAAACATCTACTTTTTGTTTGAAATCGGACTCTTAAATTTTTCAATAGCAGCAAGTTGTGCTTTTCTACTTGGAGTCTCAAAATCTGGAATCAAAGGAATTGCTTCATTAATAGTTACTGGCTTAGCTTTAGTATATGGCGCAAAAGAGTCTACTGGAATTTTAATGCCTTTACTTTTGGTTGGTGATGTTTTTGCCATTACTTATTACAAGCGCCACGTTCAAAAAGAATACATTATCAAACTTCTCCCCTGGATGGTGGTTGGAGTTTTAGTAGGAGTAGTTGGGGGTAACTATATCACGGAAGCCCTTTTTAAGTATGGTATGGCGCTTATCATATTATTCAGTGTTGGGCTGATGTATTATTGGGAGAACAAAAAAGATAAAACCATTCCTTCGCATTGGACTTTTGGAGGTTCTATGGGATTATTGGCAGGATTTACTACCATGATAGGTAATCTTGCAGGTGCTTTTTCCAATATTTATTTTTTAGCCATGAGACTCCCTAAAAATAATTTCATCGGGACAGCGGCTTGGCTGTTTTTTCTAATTAATTCATTTAAAGTTCCCTTCCACATTTGGAGTTGGGAAACCATCAATTCCAAATCAATTCTCGTAAGTCTTCAATTGGTCCCTTTCGTCCTTATAGGATTGGTTGCTGGTGTATTCCTAGTTAAAAAAATAGAAAATGAAAGTTATAGAAAGCTAATTCTATTGTTCACTGCTATTGGAGGTGTTGCAATACTTTTTAATTAGTGTTTAACTCACTCACAACTTCCTCTATCGTTTTCAAATCACTTTCACCGAGTTGCTGGTTTAAAAAAGAAAGTTCAGCATTGACCCCTGTTGGAATTTCTAATTGAGACTCAGCTTTCCATCCTGAAAGGTGAATAGCATTGAATCCTGAAGATTGAAATAATTTACAATTACTTTGATTGATCCCACTACCGGGCATAATCAGAATGTCTTTACCGAATTGCTTATTCCATAGATTCAGTTTATCCAAACCATCCACAGCTTTTTCCTGCTGTCCTGAGGATAATATACAATCAAAACCCAAATCAATTAATTGTTGAATAGACTCAATAGGGTTAATAACCACATCAAAGGCTCTGTGAAATGTAAGGTACATATCACCAGAAATTTGCTTCCAATACTTTAAAGCCGGAATGTCCAGTTTAAAATTTGAAGTTAAACCTCCGACAACCACTCCCCTACAACCAGCTTCTAATGCAAATCGAATATCCTTTTCAATAATTTTTTTTTCATCTTCCGAATAGGTAAAGTGTCCTGCTCTAGGACGAATCAAACAATGTATATCAATTAATTTTAAGCTAACTGCTTCCTCTATTAATCCTACAGAGGGTGTAATTCCGCCAAGCTCTAATCCAGAACATAACTCAACACGATCAGCTCCTGCCAAAGCAGCATTTTTTATACTTTTTAAAGAAGTACTACAGATTTCTACAACCACTTATTTTAATTTGACAGTTAAACAAAACTAAAAAAAGAATCACATTTGAATGATTATTTTTCATTTAATAAAAATAGTTCATACTTTAGGCAATATGAAGAGAAAGGCTTTCATAGACAAGAGTACCTTAGGAATATCAAGCCTTTTAATTTCTCCATCCGTTTTCGCAAAAAAAAGTAATCTTTATATATCCGACTCCATGAGTTCAGAAGCTTTTGCTATTGCAACCTGGGATGTCAAAAGAGCAGTAACAACTGCTGGTAAGTCACTCGATAGTGGAGCTAATGCGCTTGAGGCGGCCGTCAGTGGTACAGCTATAGAAGAAGCTGATATTTTAAACACTACTGTAGGTAAGGGTGGAGCACCTGATCGCGAAGGCACTGTAAGCCTTGATGCGTGTGTGATGGACTCCAATGGAAATTGTGGCGCTGTTTTAGCAGTTGAAAACATTACCCATGTTGCCGCATTGGCAAAAGATGTAATGGAAAAAACACCTCATGTAATACTGGCTGGTGATGGAGCGCGCAAATTCGCTGTCGAACAAGGCTATAAAACTGAAGACTTGCTCTCAGAATCAAGTAAAAAAGCTTGGAAGAAATGGCTTGAAAAAAGTGATTATCAACCAGAAATCAATATTGAAAACCACGATACTATCGGTATGCTCTGTTATGATCAATCAGGCAACCTTTCAGGAAGCTGTTCCACTAGTGGATTGGCATATAAAATGAAAGGGCGCGTTGGTGATTCACCAATCATAGGCTCAGGATTATTTGTCGATAATACTGTTGGTGCTGCAGTTGCTACAGGTCTGGGAGAAGAAGTCATTAAAACCGTAGGGAGCTTTCTAATTGTTGAACTAATGAGGCAAGGAAAAAGTCCTCAAAAGGCTTGTGAAGAAGCCATCCAAAGGATTATTCAGAAACAGCAAGGAAAACCTGATTTTCAAGTTGCCTATGTAGCAACCAATACCGCTGGAGCGATAGGTGCCTTCAGTATTCACAAAGGTTTCTCATACACCATATACAAAAACAATAACTGTCAAAATATCAACGCTAAATCCATTTATTAAAACACTTAAAATGCAAATAATTGAAAATGAAAAGCAATATGATGTAGTCATCGTCGGTTCTGGAGCTGGGGGTGGAATGGCAACAAAAATTCTTGCTGATGCCGGGCTTCAAGTTGCAGTAGTCGAAGCCGGACCCTTTTTTGATCCTGCCAATCCAGATCAACAAACCCAACTCAAATGGCCTTACGAATCTCCTAGAAGAGGTGCTGGGACCACTCGTGCCTTTGGAGAATTTGATATGGCCTACGGTGGATGGGAAATTGACGGAGAACCCTACAATCAGATCGGGGATAGTAAATTCGATTGGTTCCGCTCCAGAATGCTTGGAGGACGAACAAACCACTGGGGAAGAATCTCACTTCGCTTTGGACCTAGAGATTTTAAAGGAAAAGACCGAGATGGTTTAGGAGAAAACTGGCCCATTGGCTACGAGGACATTAAACCTTATTACGACAAGGTTGATAAACTGATCGGTGTCTTTGGCAGTAAAGAAAATATGTATAACGAACCCGATGGTTATTTTTTACCTGCGCCAAAACCTAGGCTCCACGAATTGTATTATAAAAAAGGTGCTGAAAAATCGGGGGTAAAAGTAATGCCTTCTAGACTTTCGATTTTGACCAAACGAATCAACAATGAAAGGGGAATTTGCTTCTATTGCAACCAGTGCAGTCGATCGTGTTCAGTATATGGAGATTTTTCTGCAGGATCTTGTTTGATTTTTCCTGCTCAAAAATCAGGAGGACAAGTTGATTTGTACGTAAACAGTATGGTGCGTGAAGTAGAAGTCAATGAAGAAGGTAAAGCTAAAGGCGTACTCTACATCAATAAAGAAGATCGCAAAGAATATCGTGTTAGAGGAAAAGTAGTAGTGTTAGCTGCTTCTGCTTAGTACTGCACGTATCCTATTGAACTCTAAAAGTGCACAGCATCCTAATGGCTTAGGAAACAGCAGCAATATGGTAGGTAAATACTTACATGACTCAACTGGGTCTGACCGTATGGCTTTTGTTCCCGAATTAATGAATCGCAAACGCTATAACGAAGACGGAGTTGGTGGAATGCACCTCTATTCACCTTGGTGGTTAGACAACAAAAAACTCGATTTCCCTAGAGGTTACCATATTGAAGTATGGGGAGGATTAGGAATGCCGAGTTATGGAACAGGATTTAATCCAAATGATCTCAATAAATACCTTGGACTTAAGGTAGGGGGTTATGGCAATCAACTGCGAGAAGATGTCAAGAAGTTTTACGGTTCTGTAATGGGGATGTCCGGAAGAGGAGAATCCATTGCTAGAGAAGAAAACTATTGTGAAATTGATCCTACTACAGTAGATGAGTTTGGAATCCCCGTATTGCGATTCAACTACTCTTGGTCTGATCACGAACGCAAACAGGCAAGACACATGCACAATACCTTTGAAGAAATTATTGAAAATATGGGAGGTATTGTACTGGGAGATAAACCCGGTGCTGATCGTGATTACGGCTTATTAAATCCAGGAAGAATTATTCACGAGGTAGGAACTACTAGAATGGGTAGTGATCCTAAAAAATCAGTAGTCAATGAATTTGAACAGTTACACGATGCTGACAACGTCTTTATCGTTGATGCTGGTCCTTTTGTGTCACAAGCGGATAAAAATCCTACATGGACCATCATGGCGCTCTCGTGGAGAACCTCAGAATTCATTATCCAAGAATTAAAAAAACAAAATATTTAGTCATGAACAGAAGAGACAGTATTCGATCACTTTTTTTAGGAAGTATGGCAGGAGGTCTTGCCCTTGAAAGTTGTGTTACAGAACCTAAAGCTGCTGTAGAGCAAAAAATTTGGGAATACCAATACGGAAGAACTCCTGATGAACAAGCCTATGATGAAAAGCTTTTAGGCCAGCAATTTTTTGAAAACAGTGAACTTGCAAAAATCAAACAATTGGCAAACCTGATTCTTCCCCCCAACGAAGAGGGTAATATTGAAGATGCCAAGGTCCCTGAGTTTATAGAATTTATGGCTAAAGATTTCTCCAGTATCCAAACACAAATGCGTGGAGGCTTAATGTGGCTGGACAACCACACCAACAAGACCTATGGTAAAGACTTTATCAATTGTAGTGATGACGAGCAACACCAAGTTTTGGATCTCATTGCCTATCCAGATTCCAACAGTTCTGAACAAAAGCAAGAAGTTCGCTTTTTCTCCTTAATGAGAAACCTTGTAATGACAGGCTATTTTACTTCAGAAGCAGGAATAAAAGAATTGGGCTATAAAGGAAACCAACCCAATGTTTGGGATGGTGTTCCAGAGGATGTGCTTAAAGATCACGGAATGTCTTATGACGAGTCCTGGATGCCAAAATTTATAGACCAATCCAAACGCAATGACTTGGCTCAATGGGATGAGAATGGAAATTTAATATCCTAATTTTTTAAACTCATTTTATTGAATACAGAAGTGATTTAATTCTTAGATTTATACTCTATACAATTAAATTATGGAAAAATATATTCTGACAATTGATGCTGGCACAACAAGTTCTAGAGCCATCATTTTTGAGCACGCTGGAGAAACCAAAGGAATTGCTCAACACGAGTTCACGCAAATATTTCCCAAAGAGAGTTGGGTAGAACACGATGGAATTGAAATCTGGGAAACCCAACTCAAGGCTATCAATGAAGTTCTGGAGAGCTCACAAATTAAGGCAGAACAAATCCACGCCATGGGAATTACCAATCAGCGTGAAACTACCTTAATTTGGAATCGAAAAACAGGAAAACCCGTTCGTAATGCAATCGTTTGGCAAGACCGAAGAACTGCAGCTATTTGTAACAAACTTAAAAAAGAGGGAAAAGAAAAACAATTCTACGAAAAAACTGGGCTAATACTCGATGCCTATTTTTCTGGAACTAAGATCAAATGGATTTTAGATCAAGATCCTGAGTTAAGAACTGCTGCCGAAAATGGTGAATTGGCTTTTGGAACTGTAGACAGTTGGCTTATTTGGAATTTAACTGATGGAAAAGTACATGTCACAGACGTAACCAATGCGAGTAGAACCTTACTATTTAACATACACACACTCGATTGGGATGAAGAGCTTTTAACAACATTAGAGGTGCCAAAGGCCTTACTCCCAAAGGTTGTCTCCTCTTCTGAAGAGGTAGGTGAATGCAGCTCTGAACTTTTAGGACATTCCATACCCATCGCGGGGATTGCTGGCGATCAGCAAGCAGCACTTTTTGGTCAAATATGTATCGAACCTGGTGATGTAAAAAACACTTATGGAACCGGTTGCTTTTGTATTATGAATACTGGAGACACTCCTGTAATATCTAAAAATAAGATGTTAACCACCATTGGTTACCAAATCAATGGAAAGGTCGCCTATGCTCTTGAAGGGAGCGTTTTTATTGCAGGTGCTGTTGTTCAATGGTTGCGTGATCAATTGCAAATGATAAGTGAAGCTAGCGAAATAGAAGCTCTTGCCAAAACTGTGGAAAATAATGGTGGGGTCACTTTTATCCCTGCCTTAGTAGGACTAGGAGCTCCCTATTGGGACTCCGAAGCCACTGGATCCATTTTGGGAATAACACGAGGAACAAACAAAGGACATATTGCTAGAGCAGCTTTAGAAGCTATTGCACTTCGAGTGATGGAGATTGTGACTGAAATGCAAAAGGATGCGAATACGACCTTTAAATCCTTAAAAGTTGATGGTGGGGCAAGCAATAATGATTTGCTTATGCAAATCCAATCTGACCTTTTGGAAACAGAAGTTATTCGTCCTCAAACTACAGAAACTACCGCTTTAGGTGCCGCTTTCTTTGCTGGACTTGCAACCGGCTATTGGGATTCAATTGAAAGTTTAGAAAATATTTGGGCTGTAGATCAAAAATTTACACCCAATTCAAATTCAGACACTCAAAAAACCATTGACCTATGGAAAAAACGCATTGCTAAATTAAGCACCTATAGTCCATAATGAATAGAACAAAAAATCTCGAAAGACTACAACAAGAAGAAGAATGGGACGTTGCCATAATTGGTGGAGGCGCATCCGGTTTAGGTATCGCTGTTGATGCTGCAAACCGCGGACACAAAACAGTTTTATTAGAAAAGAATGACTTTGCTAAAGGAACTTCATCTCGCAGCACCAAATTGGTTCACGGTGGAGTACGTTATTTGCAAAATGGAGACATTTCACTCGTTATTGAAGCACTCAGAGAGCGGGGTATTATGCGAAAAAACGCTCCGCATTTGGTTCGTGATTTAAGCTTTGTAATTCCGTCCTATGATTGGTGGAGTAGCCCGTTTTATGGGATTGGACTCAAAGTATACGACATGATGGCTGGTAAGCTTGGTCTTGGTCCATCCACTATCCTTAGCAGAGATGAGACCTTAAACTATCTGCCAAATGTCAATAAAGAGGGCTTAAGGGGTGGAGTCATTTACCACGACGGTCAGTTTGACGATGCACGTATGGCAATTAGTCTTGCCCTTACTGCAGATAAAGAAGGGGCTAACCTTCTAAATTACATGGAAGTGACAGGGGTGGAAAAAGACAACAATATGCTGAAAGGAGTTCGGGTTAAGAATCAATTGGACGGCTCAGAAACTGTTGTTAAGGCTAAAGTTATCATTAATGCAACAGGAGTATTTTCAGATGATATTATTCGTATGGATCAACCCGATGCAAAACCCATGATCCGACCTTCTCAAGGGGTGCATTTAGTGATCGATAAGTCATTTTTGCAAGAAAATTACGCTATCATGGTTCCACATACGACTGACGGCCGAGTCTTATTTGCTGTTCCTTGGAACGGACAAGTAGTAGTTGGAACAACAGATACACCAGTAGACGAAGCTCTAGAAGAACCAAGGCCATTGGAAGAGGAAATAGACTTTATACTCGAAAATGCGAGTGCCTACATGACAAAAAAGCCGCATCGTAAGGACGTCAAAAGTGTCTTCGCAGGTTTGCGTCCCTTGGCTGCTACTGAAGGAAATAAAGAGAGTACAAAGGAAGTTTCAAGACATCACAAAATCATCGTAAGCACGAGTGGTTTAGTCAGTGTTCTTGGAGGAAAATGGACAACCTATAGAAAAATAGCCGAAGACACAGTCAATACCGTACAAATGGTTGGTGGCTTTCCAGATCGCAAATGCAATACAGAAAATCTCCCCATTTTTGGAAATGATTTTCATTCAGATTTTTCAGATCCGTATCATATTTACGGAACTGAGACCCCAAAAATTAAAGCATTGAATCCCAAATCGGCTGATCAATCGCTTTCCGATCAAATTTTTATTTCTGAAAATCAAGTGATATGGGCAGTAGAAGAAGAAATGGCCATTACACTTGAGGATGTGCTTGCAAGAAGAACACGTTGTTTGTTTTTAGATGCTTATGAAACTGAAAAAATTGCGCCCCAAGTACTAGAAATTATGTGCAAAAGATTAAAAAAAGATATAAATTGGGCTAAAGAAGAAATGAAAAAATTTAATGTAATTTTAAAAAAATACCAATTATGATTTTACATCCCTTTTTAGCTGAATTTATCGGTACAGCAATTTTAATTCTCCTCGGAGCAGGTGTTGTAGCGAATGTCAATTTAAAAAATACTATAGCCTCAGGACAAACCCCTTGGGTATTGATTACCAGCGCTTGGGGATTTGCTGTTTTTGTAGCTGTTTTTGTCAGTTCTCAATCCAGTGGTGCCCATCTGAATCCTGCAGTAACTCTTGGACTAGCCTTCGCAGGTAAGTTTTCTTGGTCTTTAGTCCCCTCCTATTTTCTTGCGCAATTATTGGGTGCCATGATTGGAAGTTGGCTTGCTTATCTTGTTTATATCGATCATTATAGAGCAACAACGGACGAAGATGCTGTTCGAAGTACTTTTTGTACAGGGCCAGCCATTCGTAATTATAAAAACAATTTTTTTAGTGAGGCCATCGGCACCTTTATGCTTGTTTTTGGAGCTTTATTTATCGTAAGTCCCAATATCAGTATCCAAGGTACTGAAGTAGAAAATTTTGGTCTGGGTGCATTGGATGCCCTTCCTATAGGTATCGTTGTTTGGGTCATTGGGATTGCTCTTGGAGGAACAACAGGCTATGCAATAAATCCTGCGCGAGACTTTGGCCCGCGTTTGGTTTATCAGTTACTGCCGAGAAAAAACAAAGACGCTGATTGGGCTTACAGTTGGATTCCTATCCTAGGACCATTTACTGGTGGAGCTCTGGCTGGATTTATTTACAGTATACTGTAAAACTATTTAGCTACGTTTACAGCTCGTGTTTCTCTAATGACTGTAACTTTAACTTGCCCGGGATAGGTCATGTCAGTTTGAATTTTTTGAGAGATCTCAAAAGAGAGTCTCGAAGCGTGATCGTCAGTGACCTTTTCACTCTCAACAAATACTCTTAGTTCACGTCCTGCTTGTATGGCATACGCTTTATTGACCCCATTAAAATCATAAGCGATTTTCTCGAGGTCTTTTAGACGCTGTACATAACTGTCTAATACTTGTCTTCTAGCTCCTGGTCTTGCTCCAGAGATGGCATCACATACCTGAACTAAGGGGGAGAGTAAAGAGGTCATTTCGATTTCATCGTGATGTGCGCCAATGGCATTGCATACCTCGTTTTTCTCACCGTATTTTTCAGCCCATTCCATACCTAATAGAGCGTGGGGCTTTTCAGATTCTTCTTCGGGTACTTTGCCGATATCATGAAGCAGGCCGGCACGTTTTGCCATTTTTGTGTTCAATCCTAATTCCACTGCCATCACACCGCACAGTTTGGCTACTTCTCTTGAGTGTTGCAATAAATTTTGACCATAAGACGAGCGGTATTTCATTCTCCCTACTACTTTGACCAACTCAGGGTGAAGTCCGTGAATACCTAAATCAATTACAGTTCTTTTTCCTACCTCGATAATTTCATTTTCAATCTGCCGTCTTGTTTTGTTGACCACTTCCTCAATTCGAGCTGGATGAATTCGTCCGTCAGTTACTAATTTATGCAGGGATAAGCGAGCAATTTCACGACGCACAGGATCAAAACATGAAAGTATAATGGCCTCAGGAGTATCGTCCACGATAATTTCCACTCCGGTCTCAGCTTCAAGAACTCGAATATTCCTTCCTTCTCTCCCAATAATTCTTCCTTTCACATCATCAGACTCAAGGTTAAAAATGGAAACGCAATTGTCTATAGCTTCTTCCGTTCCAATACGTTGAATGGTATTAATAACAATTTTCTGAGCTTCTTGTTGAGCAGTGAGTTTGGCTTCTTCAATCTGCTTCTGGATATACCCCATGGCATCAGACCTTGCTTTTTCTTTAAGACTGTCCATCAATTCTGCTTTTGCTTCTTCAGCAGAAAGTTTAGAAAGCTCCTCGAGTTTTCCTATCTGTATTTCAAGTTTATCTTCTAATGCTTTTTCTTTTAAAGTTAATTTTTCTTGCTTGGTATTCACAAACTCAAGTTCTTTTTGAAGCTTTCGCTTTAACTCTACATTAATGTTGATTTCTTTTTGAAGTTGCGATTCGCGTTGCTTTGCTCTTTTTTCAATTTCAGAAATCTTTTGCTCTCGCTTGTGTACTTCACGTTCATGGCTGGATTTTAACTCAATAAAATGTTCCTTAGCCTGGAGTTTTTTATCGTTTTTAATTGCTTCAGCGTCAATTTTTGCTTTTTGTAAAAGGGCTTTAGCTTGGCGCTGAGCTTCTTCTAAAAGGGATTTATTTTTCCCTTTTCTCGTATTATTACCAACCAGTAAGCCCAGTACTAGAGCCACTATTCCGGTAATTATTGTTAATAGATAAGGTTCCATTGTGTTTCATTTTAAAAAAAACCTGTATCAGCGGGTTTTTTGTATAAACTCCTAAAAATCAAGTTTGAGGCTACACTAATGCTCAAGGATCTGCTCAAGGCAGCTTGCTTTTACAAAAGAAACTCACCTCTCTGAATTAAAAGCTCGTTGAGTTTATCAAAAAATACTAATACAGGCAGTGTGTATAGCTGTCAATATGAACTTAATATGCAGCCATATGGAGGTCAATTAAATCAATGAGTTCTTGCATTTTATCCTCAGACTTTGAAGGAGCAGAAGCTTCTTGACTTTTGTGCTTTTCCAATTGAGCTGCGTACTGAAGGGAGCACATGGCAAGAACATCTTGTTTGTCACGAACTGCATAGTTTTTCTCTAATTGATGTATGGTTGCTTCAATTTTTTTTGCCGATGCCCTCAAGGAAGCTTCCTGCTCTGGACTTATTGTGAGCGGGTAAACCCTGTTCGCTATCGTCAGTTTTATTTTTAGCATGTCACTCATATCAATTCAATTCTGTGATCCGAGAAATACAATAATCTACTTCTTTGATCAGACTATTTATTTTTGCTTTCGTTTGCGTCTTTCCTTCATTACTGCCTAATAAATTATTTGCAATTTTTAGGGACTTATTTTCTTCTTTCAAACCTTTAAGCTCCTCTTCTAATTCCTTATTTTGCACACTCAGCGATGTATTTTCCTCCTTGAGTGTTCGCAAATCTAGATGGTTCTCCTTCAACTTATTGAGCAGTAAAATGATTTTTGATTCTAAATCTACTATGCTCGAGGTTTTGTTATCCATATTAAAAATTGGCGTAATAACTTATCATTACAAATCTATTGAATCTTTTCTTATTGTGTTTGCTCCTCAGGGTCTGTTTTAAAAACTTTAACAATACTCAACTTTTAGGTTTTGAAAATTAGATTAAAATAGAATTGATTTTTATATTTAAACCTATGTTGATGAATACCCAAAATCTGAAGTTAAAGTTTCTCTTTTTCTTTTGTGCATTACCACTAATTCACTTTGGTCAGATGAAGGCTCAATGGGTTCCCCCTTTAGACATTCCCATTCAACTCTCTGGCACCTTTGGTGAATTCAGAAGCAATCACTTTCATGCTGGGCTGGACATTCGTACTCAAGGGAGGCAGGGCCTTAAAGTAAAAAGTGTTCAGAATGGTTGGGTAAATCGTATAAGAGTCAGCACGAGTGGTTATGGCAAGGCAATTTATATACAGCATTACGACGGGACCACATCAGTATATGCCCACCTCAAAAAGTTTGCTCCTAAAATTGAAGCTTATGTTACAGAGCGGCAATACCAAAAAGAGTCTTACACGATTCATTTATTTCCAAAATCTGAGGTGCTTAAAGTAGATTCAGGAGAGCTCGTTGGATTCTCTGGGAATACAGGTGGATCTTACGGCCCCCATTTACATTTTGAGGTGCGAAATTCCTCTAACCAAAATCCAATAAATCCTATGGAGTATCCATTGGAGATTAAAGACAGCCAACGACCTCAAATTCAAAACCTCTATATCTACGATAGGATTCATCCAGACAGTAAAAAAAAGGAATTCCCTCTAGTTAAGAAAAACGATAGTGTTTATACCACAGCTGGTATTCACACTGCAGGAAAAATTAATGTGGGCTTGCGTTTATTTGATCGACAAGATCTATCCTACAATAAAAATGGAATCTACAAAGCCACGGTCAGACTGAATGGAATTCCTCAGTTTGAAATGGAAATGGATCAAATATCTTTTAACGATTCTAAATACATTAACCTACTTATTGATTATAAAGAATACGCTCAAAAAAAGAGACGCATTCAAAGATTTATTACTCATCCTGAACAAAGAACTAGTTTTTTAAAAGGTGCAACGGCAAACGGAGAAATGGAAATCAGTCCTGATAAATCTTATCAAATCATGATTGAGGTTAGTGATTATAAAGGTAATACAAGCTATGTTGAAGCTTATCTTACAGGTACAGCTACCAATCTTAATTCTTTTGACAAATCGAATCTAATAGATCCGTCCAAGGATTACCTCTTTGATTTTGATGACAGGTCCGTTTATTTTCCTCAAAACAGTTTTTACGATGCTATCCCGCTAAAGGTTGAAAACACCGAAACTGAATTAATAGTTGGAGAAAATCACTACCCCCTGCAAAAACCCTTTGAAGTTCAATTTCAAATTCCTGTTCAAGACAGTCTAAAAAACAATCAATCGTTTATCGCTATGCTAAATACTAAAGGGAAACCATTCTTTTTTAGCAATCAAAAAAAAGAGAACAGTTGGATTGGTAAGTCCAAAACACTTGGAAGATTTACCATCAGTCGAGACAGTGTCGCGCCTAAGCTTAAACCTCTGAATTTTAAAAATAAACAATGGCTGAGTTCCTTTAACTACCTCAGGGTAAAACTCACTGATGATTATTCTGGAATAAAATCTTACAGAGGTGAAATCAACGGAAAATGGATTCGCTTTGAATACGAACCTAAAAACAATACTTTAATTTATGATTTCAATGATTTGAGTTTCAAGGAATCGCTACATCAACTCACGATAGAAGCAGAAGATAAGGCTGGAAATGTTTCCAAACTACAAATGGAGTTTTACCGTAAATCAAAAAAAGGAGACTAAAAGTCTTTTAAGACTTGTATCAAACGATCAACTTCATTCTTGGAGTTCAATATTGAAAACGAAAATCGCAACGAAGGCCAGTCTTCAGATTTTTGAGAACGAATGGTGTTGAGAACGTGAGATCCATACTGACTTCCCGATTGACAGGCGCTTCCCTTGGAACAGGCAATTCCATTCAAATCTAGATGGAAATCGAGCATTAAAGCCTTCTCCTTAGGAATAGGTAAGGCGACATTTACCAGAGTATAAGTGCTTTTATTAGGGTCATCACACAAGCCGTTAAACTGTACTTCAGGAAATACAGTGGTGATTTGATCGATAAAATGATTTTTAACGTCTAACACTTTTTGCCACTCAACCTCTAGGTTTTCATAAGCCAATTTTAAAGCTTTATTCATACCTACTATATTGTGAACAGACTCAGTACCTGCACGCAGACCTCGCTCTTGAGCTCCTCCGTGGATGAAGGATTGAAGTCCAGAGTTTTTTCGCACGAAAGAAAAACCAATTCCTTTGGGACCGTGAAATTTATGGGCCGCTGCTGATAAAAAATCAACTGGAAGTGTTTCCATATCAAAAGTGAAATGTCCTATCCCCTGCACAGCATCGGTATGAAAATATGACCCGTATTGATGGCAAAGCTCGCCCACTACTTCTAAATCTAATACATTACCAATTTCATTATTAACGTGCATTAATGAAACCAATGTTTTTTCTTTACTGCTTTTTAAGAGAGCTTCCAGGTCTCCGAGATCTACAACCCCTTTATCGTCTGTTTTTACATATGCTGTACTGATACCAAACAGTTGTTCTAATGCTTCCATGGCATGTAAAACAGCATGATGTTCAATAGGAGAAGAAATGATACGCTTTACACCTAAGTCTTTTACCGCACAATGCAGTATCATATTGTCAGACTCCGTGCCTCCTGAGGTAAAAATAATCTCTTGAGGGGCTGCATTAATTTGTTTTGCTATTTCCTTTCGTGCGGTCTCTATATGTGTTTTTGCAGTTCTTCCAAAAGCATGAGTAGAAGACGGATTCCCAAAACATTCTTGCATCACTTCAGAAATGGAAGAGATTACTTCTGTTCGTAAAGGGGTGGTCGCTGCATTATCAAAATAAATATTCATCTGCTATGAAAAATTAGTTATTGGGTTCAAAGCACGCTAAGGTGGACCTAATGATTTGAATACATTCACCTAGCTGCTCCTCCGTCATCACTAACGGTGGTGCAAACCGAATGATATTTCCATGGGTTGGTTTGGCGAGTAGTCCATTCTCCATAAGTTTCAAGCAAATATTCCATGCTGTTTTACTCTCCTCGGTATCATTGATAACTATGGCATTTAACAGTCCCCTACCCCGTACTTTAAGGACTATGGAGCTCTTGTCAATATAGGACTGCATTTCAGCTCTAAAAAGTTGTCCTAAACGACGTGCATTTTGTGTTAATTTTTCATCTCGGATAACTTCCAAAGCCTCCATAGCAACAGTACAAGCCATGGGATTTCCTCCAAAAGTACTTCCGTGTTGGCCGGGCTGTATCACATCCATAATTTCACTATCACACAATACCGCTGACACGGGATAAGTCCCTCCACTAATTGCTTTTCCTAGTATAAGTACATCTGGGCGAGTATAAGTATCAGCTTGTTGTTTGCAATGTCCTTCGCAGCTGCACGAACCGCATACGGCTAATAAAGACCCTGTTCGACCAATTCCTGTTTGAATTTCGTCAGCCATCAGCAATACGTTAAATTCATTACACAGTGCTTTGGCTTTTTTGATAAAGTCAGTATCAGGTGTATAAACCCCCGCTTCACCTTGTATGGGTTCTACTAAAAATCCTGCTACATGCGGGTGGGTTTCTAAAACTGCTTCTAATGCATCTATATCGTTATAGGGTATAGTAATAAATCCTTTAGCATGTGGACCAAAATTAGTTTTTGATCCCAGATCACTAGAGAAAGAAATAATAGTAGAAGTTCGACCGTGAAAATTTTGAGAGCAAACGATAATTTCTGCCTTGTTAGCGGGTATCCCTTTAATTGTATAACCCCATTTACGCGCAATTTTTATCGCAGCTTCTACAGCTTCAGCCCCTGTATTTGAGGGTAACAATCGCTCGAAATTAAAATAATCTGTAACGTAATCCATATAGGCTCCCAACTTATTATTGTGAAAGGCTCTAGAGGTAAGTGTCAGTGTTTCAGCTTGCTTTTGTAAGGCATTTACAATTCTAGGGTGACAGTGTCCCTGATTAACGGCAGAGTAGGCAGATAGAAAATCAAAATACTTTTTACCCTCAACATCCCACAAATAGACTCCCTCACCACGCTCTAATACCACCGGTATCGGATGATAATCATGTGCTCCATTAACTAGCTCTAAATCTATAAAATGCGATGCTTTGGTCGTTGTTTCCATAGTTGAAATATTTTGAACTCCAGTAGGGAGTTTTACTTGCCCCTCAAAAGTAAGAAATATGGTATTCAAAAACCCAATGGAAATGGTGATTTATTTTCCTAAGCCACCTACATTTGCAGCATGTCAAGAAAAAGAGTAAATAAAATAGAACAGGGATTAAAGGTAATTGATATTAACGCCAAAGGCGTGGGTGTTGCTAAGTCCGAAGACGGTGCTGTCTATTTTATCAAAAATGTTGTTCCTGGTGATGTAGTAAACGTTCGTGCGTACAAGAAGCGAAGAGGTTATTTCGAAGCAGAGCCTCTTGAGTGGGTTCAAACCTCTAAAGACCGAATCGAACCGCCCTGTGAGCATTTTGGTGTATGCGGTGGTTGCAAATGGCAACACCTATCTTATGAAGCTCAACTTAGCTTTAAAGAAAAAGGAGTGCTACACAACCTGCAGCATATCGGAAAAGTTCTACCGAATGAAGTAATTCCCATTCTTGGAGTGGATAATCCTTATTTCTACCGAAATAAAATGGAGTTTTCTTTTTCTAACAAACGTTGGTTAACTTCGGAAGAAATCGCTCAAGAAAATCAAATTGAACGCAATGGCTTGGGCTTTCACAAGCCGCAAATGTGGGATAAAATTGTAGATGTCAACAAATGTTACCTTCAAGCTGATCCTTCTAACGAAATTCGAAATGCAATAAAAAAATTCGCCTTAAAAAATAAAATGGAGTTTTACGACAGTAGAGCACAACAAGGCTTTTTACGAACACTAATGATCAGAAATACTTTAGCCGGGGAGGTCATGGTGCTCATTCAATTTTTTGAAGAACGGAAAAATGAAATCGAGTTACTTTTGAATTATGTTCGGGAACAATTCCCTCAAGTGAGTGCCCTACTCTACTGTATTAATTCAAAGGGCAATGACAGTATTTACGATCAAGAAATTCATTGTTTTAGCGGAAAGACTTACATCACCGAATATTTGGGTGATTTACAGTTTCGAATTACCGCTAAGTCATTTTATCAAACCAACCCCAAACAGGCAGGACTTTTATATGCAATAGCAGAAGATTTTGCACAACTCAAACCAGAAGATACAGTTTATGATTTGTACACGGGAACGGGTACTATTGCACTGAGCTTAGCAAAAGATTGTAAAAAAATTATTGGAGTAGAGTCCGTTGCTGAAGCCATTGGTGCAGCTAATGAAAATGCGTCACTTAACGGTATAAAAAATGCCTCCTTTGAAGTGGGTGATATGAAAGCGTGTTTTAACGATGCATTTATCAAACGACACGGTAAGCCGGATGTGGTGATTACCGATCCTCCTCGTGACGGTATGCATAAAGATGTTGTAGCTCAATTACTCAAAATTGCGCCAAAGCGAATTGTATACATCAGTTGCAACAGTGCCACCCAGGCAAGAGATTTAGAACTCATGAAAGAAAGCTACAACTTGATAAAAAGTCAAGCAGTCGATATGTTTCCACAAACTCATCATGTAGAAAATGTTGTACTTTTGCAATCTAAGACTACTGATGAACACGCTTAAAAATAAACTTCTTTTTGCTTTTGTCTGTTTTGGGATTTTTGCTGGATGTGAAAAAGATGACATCTGCCTTTCCACAGTGGTTGGAACACCTGATTTAGTCATTCTTCTTTTGGATAAGGATACAGGCACACGACAAAGCCCTTCTGGTTTTAGTATTCGCCCTATAGGGACAGAAAAAGAATTAGTTAGAAGTACGGGTGATTCCTTAGCCTTACCACTTCAAATCACAGAGGCGATTACTCAATTTGAATTTATTTTAAATGGGGGTAGTGAAAACGAAAATATCGATACGCTTCAAATCAATTACCAACGTCAAGACCAATTCATCAACGGAGCTTGTGGATTTCGAGCCAATTTTGTGCTAGATCAAACACCTGTTTTTATATTAAACTCGGGAGATAATTGGATTAAAGGGGCTGTAATATTAAAAGACACCATTTCAGATGAAACTGCTGCGCACTTGGGTATTTTACATTAGTCTACTTACTGGAGCACATTCAGTTAGCGGACAAGAGGTGGCGGTTGCTGATTCTCTTCAAACTGTAGTGTTGGATAGTTTAGACATCAAGCAAAAAACTCCCATAAGCTTACGCTTTGGTGCAGACTTGTACCGTATTATTCGATCAAGAGCTAGTGATGATTACCAAGGTTTCGAGGCTGTTGCCGACTTGAGAATTCGTGAGAATTTATTTTTAGCCGCAGAAGTTGGAAATGAAGAAATCACCAAGCAGTTCGAACAAGTCAACTTTACGACTAAAGGAACCTATTACAAAGTGGGATTTGACTTGAATATGTATGATAATTGGGAAGGAATGGACAATCATGTCATACTCGGTCTTCGCTTAGCCTCGAGTAGTCATAGCCAATTCCTGAACTCGTACACCCTACTAGATCGAGCTCCGTTTTGGCAAGATCCTGAAACAGAAATTACTTCTGGCTTTGCTAGTGGAGAACGTTTAAATTTAAACGCCTATTGGCTGGAAATCATCACTGGATTTAAAGTCCAACTCCTCAACAATATCTATCTTGGTTTAAGTTTAAGACTCAATCGGTTGATTAGTGATACTGTACCAGATAATTTTGACAACATCCATATCCCAGGATTTAATAAAAAAACAGAGGAAAATAAATTTGGTGCGAGTTTTAACTATACCCTCACTTATAGAATCCCTTTTCAGTTTAAAAAATAACTAGTCCTTTTGAAGCTTGTGAACTCGCTTTGTTCCCTCGTAAATGGGGTAAAACATTAATCTCGATTCTAATTTACCGTTAAAGAGTTTGATTTTCCTGCTTGGCCGAAGACCAACGCATTTTAGTGCTTCCATATTGGAGCTGATTAACCAGGCTTGGGTATTGGGAAAACTTTGCTTAAAGGCATCACCTATTCCTTGATAAAGAGCATTCATATCACCTTCCAAACGCTCACCGTAGGGTGGATTAGTTAACAGATGTAAAGGGCCTGAAGTTTCTTTATCAATTTGAAAGAAATCCTTTTTTTCAAGGGTAATAAACTCACTCAAATTGGTATTTTCAACATTGATAGTGGCTTTTTCTATTGCAGAAGGAGCTTTGTCAGATCCTTTAATTTGGATTCCAGGATTCTTAATTCTTTTTAGTTGACTTTCTTGAATTTTTTCAAACAAATCGGCATCCCAATCTGTCCACTTTTCAAAGGCAAATTGTTTTCTGTTGATATTGGCAGGGATATTGGAAGCAAACATAGCGGCTTCAATTACTATCGTTCCACTGCCACACATGGGGTCTAAAAAATCCGTATTTCCTTTCCAACCCGAAAGCTGAATCAAACCAGCAGCCAGAACTTCATTCAGCGGTGCTATATTAGTTGCTATACGATACCCCCTATGGTGGAGTGAGGCGCCTGAACTGTCTAGGGAAACAGTGCAAAAATCTTCTTGTATATGCAAGTTGATACGAAGGTCGGGGCGATTCAAATCAACGCTTGGACGTTCGTTATATCGATCTCTAAATTGATCTACCAAACCGTCTTTGGCTTTTTGAGAAGCAAATTGAGAGTGGGTGAATAGCGTTCCGTGAACTACACTGTCAATGACAAATTTAGAGTCCACATCCAAGAAATCCTCCCATGGAAAATCATAAAACAATTGGTATAAGGCATCTTCATCTTGAACCCTAGCGGTATGGATGGGTTTGAGAATTTTTAAAGCGGTACGCAAACAAAGGTTGGCTTTGTACAAAAAACCCAAATCGCCCACAAAAGAAACCATCCGATTTCCAGGCTTGATTTGTTGAGCACCTAACTGCAACAATTCTTTAGCTAAAATTTCTTCAAAACCAAAAAAGGTTTTGGCTACCATCTTAAAATTTTCTTCCATCCTCTATTTAAAGCCTCAAAAATACTTTAATTTTAACGACTAATATGTCTCTAGACCACTCGTATATGTACTCAGCCTATCTATTTAACTATTTTCTTCCCTTTTCAGGGGCTCTTTTAGGTATGGGAATCGCTTATATTGTAAAACCAAAAGCACCTAAGGGGCTAAAACTAATTCTCTCTTTTAGTGGAGCATTTTTATTGGGGATAACGATTTTCCATCTTTTACCCTCTGTCTTTGGAATAACAGGCTTTAATGCAGGAATATGGATTGTTGCAGGCTTGATTCTTCAAATTATACTAGAATTTCTCTCTCAGGGGGCAGAACACGGGCATACACACAAGCATTCTAATACGAGACTTCCATGGGTACTCTTTATAAGTTTATGTTTACATGCTTTTATTGAAGGTATTCCTATGGCTGATCAAAAAGCACTGGTCTGGGGAATTTTTATTCATAAAATACCCATAGGGATGGTTTTGTTTTTAATGATTTGGCAGCTTAGGATTTCCTTATTCTTAAAAGTGTCCTGTCTGGTTTTCTTTGCGCTGATGAGTCCTGCTGGTAGTTTTATTCTTTCAAACTCCCATGGATTAGAACTTTGGAAAACTGCTTTTACCTCACTAGTAATAGGAATGCTGCTCCATATTGCAACCACCATTCTATTTGAAAGTAATCAAGGACATGCTTTTAATATCCGTAAATTAGGTATCATCTTACTTGGTTTTGGGCTTTCTTATTTACTATAAATACCGTTTATTACTTTTTTATAACCTTTTATTACTTTTTCATAGCCGTTAACTGCAATTCAGTTTAGGATAAGACATTTTTTTGTCAGTTTTGGTAATAGAAAAAGTTAAAATAATGCTTACGAATCTAGTAGAAAACCACAAAATAATAAAACGTCCCTTCGCGAGGCGAGGAAGGTTAACTCTTTTCGTTGATAACTCCACTCTTGCACTAGACTACAAACCGTGCTTCAACACTAAAAACCTTCTGAATGCCTCTTAACTTTTGAGTATAGTAAACCGAACTTAACCTTGGTTTTATTTTGATTTATGTTTATTTTTTTGCTGAAAAGGCCTTTACCCCAAGGGCCTTTTTTTTATTCAATCAATTTTTTGATATTCATTGAGCTTAGTTTGGCGAGGCTCTCAACCCGTGCCGAAGTGAACTTTACTAACATATAAAGCAGCATACTTTATACATAATTTTATAATTTTAGGCTCGAAACATACCCGAGTCTATTCATCTTTCTATTATTTATAACTTTTTGGCAAAGTTCGTTTTGAATGGTTTTGGATTTAAAATCTATACATGGACGATGGTATTATTATTTGGAATATAGAACCTGAAATTTTTTGGATCTCGAACACCTTCCCTTTAAAGTATTACGGTTTACTATTCGCTTTAGGTATCCTTTTAGCTTTTCAAATTGAAAAAAGAATTTTTTCAAAAGAAAATATCCCAGTTGAAAACTTAGAGAAGCTATTTATTTATATTCTCATTGGAATATTAGTGGGTGCAAGGCTAGGGCATTGTTTTTTTTATGAGCCTTCATATTATTTTCATAATCCAATTGAAATTTTCTTACCTATTAAAAAAATTTGAGAGACTTATAGGTTTATTGGATTTCAGGGCTTGGCTAGTCATGGAGGAACCCTTGGGGTTTTGATTGCACTTGGAATCTACTGTAAAAAATTCAAAATAAATTTTTTATGGCTATTAGACAAGATTGCTATAGTAGCTCCACTAGTTGCTGCTTTTATAAGGTTTGGAAACTTTATGAATTCAGAAATCTACGGAAAACCAACCAACGGAAATTGGGGGGTCGTATTTCAAAGGGCTGATTTAATTCCTAGACATCCTACCCAGCTTTACGAAGCATTCTTATACCTTTTAATATTTGGAGTTAATAACCATCTATACACGAATTGGTCAAAAAAAGCACAACGGATTGCTCTTAGGAGTCTGTTTGATCTTAATTTTTACTGCCAGATTTTTAGTAGAATTTTTTAAAGAAAATCAAGTCAGATTTGAAGAGCTAATGATCCTGAATATGGGTCAAATCTTAAGCATTCCTTTTATAGTGATTGGTTTGATATTAATATTCTTGAGAAAAGAATACGCATGAAATCACTTGTAAAATTGCGATTTTAACTATCAACTGAAGCCGCATAGTCACTCTTACTGAGCATCTTTCTGCGAGTCTCCGAAACCGTTTCGATATTCACCCAGCCAGTAGAAGACAGCTTGCTTTAGTATAAAAAAAAGACCCCAACAAAACTGTTGAGGTCTTCGAAGAAGGCGGCGACATACTCTCCCACCAAGTGGCAGTACCATCTGCGCTAGTGGGCTTAACTTCTCTGTTCGGAATGG
>Ga0181553_10001264_pt1 | contig 22533 bp, 19 predicted proteins | sample 011ome_17_FD_133753 | JGI IMG/M metagenome (GOLD analysis project Ga0181553, IMG submission 133753) | Coastal salt marsh microbial communities from the Groves Creek Marsh, Skidaway Island, Georgia - 011502XT metaG (megahit assembly) | ecosystem: Environmental > Aquatic > Marine > Intertidal...
GTATGGATTTGAAATGCCCATGCCAATTTCGGTCATGCCATAGCGCTCAAGTAATACCTGGCCTGTCAGTGACTGCCACTCGTTGAACAGTTTGACCGGACATGCCGCTGATCCGGAGATATTGAGTCGCATGGCATTGAAGCCCTTGCAGATAGCTTTGACTTCGGCTTCATCAATGGTGTTGAAATACTGGATAAGCTTCACATAGATGGTAGGTACTGCCATGAATACGTTGTACACACCATTGCTGACTTTCCGGGTGATGGCTGGAATATCAAATTTTGGAAACAAGTGGACAGTGGCGCCAGCACAGAGACCACAACACAGTACATTGATGATGCCGTGGATATGATGCAGGGGCAGGAACAGGGGAATCACGTCTTCATCTGTCCAGGCCCAGGCATCCAGCAGGGTAGTGATCTGTGCCCTGATGGTGTGATGGGTACTGACAACGCCCTTGGGTTTGTTGGTGGTGCCACTGGTAAACAGCATCATGGCCCGCCGTGAAAGATCAATCTCAGGTAATGGGGCAGGTGTTTCAGTTGAAAGATTATTCAGTACATCATTAACGCTGAGCAGTGTGATATTCAGTTTGTCACACAATTCCTGCAATGATTCCTGGTACTCATCATTGGCGATCAATCGAGACACTCGTGCACAGCTCAGGTAGTGCTCGAGTTCGTTGACAGCAGAAGCGACATTCAGAGGTACGGCAATACCGCCCGCGCGCCAGATACCATGCAAGGCAGTGACATAGTCGATGCTGGCCGGAATAAAAAAGGCGATTCGGGCTTCTTCCAGATCGTTATCACCATCAAGCATCCCTGCTGCAAATTGATTAATACGCGAGTTAACTTCTGCATAGGTGTAAGCAATGTCACCTTCAACCAGGGCGGTTGCCTGGTCGTTGTTGGCAAGAAAGGGAAAAGGCACTTCGCTCATGGTTAAAATATTCCGCTGACAATGAAAAACAGGATGGATGGTCCGAGCAAGCAACCTATACCGGTATAAAAAGTGGCCGTCATGGCACCATAGGGAACAAGTTTTGGATCTGTTGCAGCCAACCCGGCGGCAACGCCGCTGGTGGTTCCCATCAGTCCGCCAAATACCATGGCAGATTGTGGATTATTCAGTCCGATTGTTTTTGCTACCAGGGGAGTGCCGATCATCACCAGGATGGATTTCACCAGGCCGGCGGCCACACTCAATGTAATCACGGTATCGGTTGCACTGATAGCCTCACCGGTAACCGGGCCAACAATATAGGTGACAGCTCCAGCGCCGATGGTGGTAATGGCAACAGGGTCTGTGTAGCCGAAAATCACAGCAACAGCTGCGCCGACAATAAATGAAATAACCACACCGGCAAAAATGGAAATGATGCCGGCCAAACCGGCTTTTTTCAGCTCGCTCATGTGAACGCCAAAAGCCGTGGCCACGATGGCGAAATCCCGCATCATGCCGCCACCCATCAGACCAATACCGCCCAGCAGACTGATATCTGCAACACCTCTGGTGCCCCCGGTGTTAACTCCACCCCAGTAGGCAGCAATCAGGCCCAGCGTGATCGCAATGGCGGACCCATGTATTCGACCAGAAGTCAGTTTGTCTGCCAGGAAATAGGATAGCCAGATGGTGGCGCCGATTAGGGCAAAGGCGACGATGAGGTTATTGCGAACAAAAACAGTTTCGATGATATCCATCATTCACTCTCTTGTTCAGCTGCAGGTGGACTCCCTATGCGGCTAAGCACTGGGACCAGGGCAAAACTGACCACGACAGCTGCAATACCAGCCACAAGTGCCAACATTCCACCCTCGGTAGCACCGGCCACATTTTGCCTTGCGGCCATGGCAACAACGATGGGGATATACATCGCGCTCCAGAACTTGATACCTGATGCTGAAGCGCCTTCAGTGAGGGATTTAAACTTGCTGGAATTGCTGGCGAGAACCAGCAGGAGCATGGCGATACCAACACCACCTACATTGGCGTCCACATTTAGCGCAACGCCCAGACCTTCGCCAATCAACATGCCAACAACAAGGCACACTGACAGCAAGGCAACACCGTAAATAATCATTACATTCCCTCTCTCAAGTCGCAATCAATTCGGGAGGGTAACGTGATTCAATTTCAGAATAAACCAGCGAACACAAATGCCTGGTAAAGCACCAGCAAACTGGCGGTAATTGCGCCAAGTACAGGAATGGATGTGGGGAGATTAATGCCCTCGTAATCCTTGTAGGAGCGTTGTTTTATGACGAAGAGTGCGGAATTCACGAGAATGAAGATCACCAGCATGCTGAAACTGGTTATCTGTGCCAGCTGCGTCAGGGGCAGGGCGAGTGCAAAGACCAGCACAAGAGCGGCCACCAGTACCGTCGCTACAATAGGAGTTTTTGTAGCAGGATTAATGCTGCCTAGTACATCGGGAGCCATGTCTTTACCGGCCATGCCGTACAGCACACGTGACGCCATGATGATCTGTACCAGAGCGCCGTTGACCACAGCAACCAGGCCAATGAGAGTGATCAATGTTTCACTGCCGCCGCTGATTTTCATCATGTCCGCAAGCGGCGCATCACTGGCGGCAAGATCAGCAGCAGACATCACATGCATTGCAGCAAATGCGACCAGCATGTACAGCAAAATTGAAAGTGCTACTGAGAGAATAATGCCAAGAGGCATGTTGCGTTGCGGATTTTTAACTTCCTCAACAATGTTAACCATGTCCTCGAAACCGATAAATGCATAAAAGGCAATAAAACTCCCGAGCACTATGCCCGAAATAATGCCGTTCCCATGTGTGGTGGTTACAGTGATGACTTCAGCCGGTTCAGCAGCCGAGGCAAACAGGACTACGATAATCAGACCGCACACTTCTACCGTTGTGACACCGAAAATAATCACCGCCGATTCCTTGATTCCCCAGCAGGCCAAAACACCCATGCCAAGGACCAGTAATGCTATTGCCAGGGCGGCATCCATTGAAACGAAAACATTGAGATAACCGACAAAACCATTGGCGATAGTGGCAGCCGAGACTATGCCGGTAAGTACCAGCAGCCAGCCCACGACAGTAGAAAGAGATTTGTTCCACCATGCTTCGTGCACATACAGGGCGGCACCTGCACACATGGGGAGTCGGGAAGAAAGTTCGGCATAGCTCAGCGCCGTGAAGGCGGCAATGGTACCTGCCAGAAGAAAGGAAAAGGGCATCCAGCTTCCTGCCATTCCAGCTACACTGCCCAGCAGGACATAGATACCGGCACCAATGATGGTGCCCAGGCCATAAAAGGTGACCATGAGTGGTCCAAGGGTGCGTTTGAGGGAGGTGGCAGATTCTGTCTGTTCAGTCATGCCAACATTATAGGCCCTTCAGAAATCAACTGGCCTGATAAAAATCAAATACGGATGGGACAGTATTACTCGAGCATTTCTGAAGCGTTTTTGACCAGGTCGCCGGCAAAATTCATGACATGGAAGATGACATTTTGCTCAATGCTGCCGCTTAAAAGATGCGCGCCGGGGCCAATGGCATAAATAGCTACATCTTCACCGGCATGGGTTTCACCGCCTGTAGCAACAAGAGTTTCCTGATGGTAACCGGGGTCATTGGTATCCACTTCGGTAAGATCATGCCTACCCGGGGCAGGCGGGCCAGAACGGACATCGGCATCAGTACTGCCACTGACATTGAAGCCCGCCCCATTGGCATAGCTCAATGTAGTGTAAGGTAAGCCATTAACATCGTTGCCCGCAATTCCCAGGATCGGATTGCCTCTTTTTGGGTAACCAGCGAGAGTCATGACATGACTGTGGTCAGCAGTGACGATGATCAAGGTTTCGTTGGTATCGACCATATCAACTGCTGCTTGCACGGCCTCGGCCAGTTCAACAGCCTCATTAAGTGCGTTATAGGCACTGTTGGCATGGTGGGCGTGATCAACGCGTCCGCTTTCTACCTGCAGGAAAAAACCATCAGGATCATTTTGCAGAATGTCGATTGCCTTCACAGTCATTTCGGTCAGGGAGGGTTCACCAGCGACATCTTCGTTGCGGTTGGCTTCGTAACGCATGTGGGCAGACTGGAAAAGACCGAGCACATTGGCGTCATCATTTGTATCAAGACTGTCAAAACCTGACTGATCCATCACATAGATCCCGCCCATGGATTTCCATTCCTGGACCAGGTTGCGACCATCAGCGCGACGCCCTTCACCGGGTGCCTCAGCAAAACCTTCAATGGAATCAGGGTCAGGGCCAAAGAAATTTCGTCTGCCACCACCAAAGGCAACCTCTATACCATCAATGTTTGAAAAATTCCGGGGCGCATTCACCTTGTTCTTGAGACGATCTTCAAATTCAATCAACTGCTTAGCGATGTCGCTGCAGCCACTTTCAATTGCTTCTGCCGGCATGTCAGAATCGGCTTCCCAGTTGCGGTCGGGAGAGTTTGCATAAGCGGCTGCGGGTGTGGCGTGGGTCAGTCGGGCCGTGGAAACAATCCCTGTAGCCTTGCCTGCGACTTCTGCCAACTCCAGCGCCGTGAGCAGGGTTGCGTCAGGTGTTGCCATGTAACCGGCACAATCCCCGCGTAAAGGCCTGCCATCGATATTGATCACCCCTGAACGGGTTTTTACGCCACTCATAAAGGCCGTTGCTGTTCCTGCGGAATCACTGACCTGCGTATCGGTAGTGTAGGTTTTTGACAGACCGGTCCAGGGAAATTTCTCATAACTTAATTCGTACTCTTCGCCGTTCATTCCCTGTTGCTGGCCGGCAAAAATTCGGGCAGCCGTTACTGTTGAAACACCCATGCCATCACCGACAAACAGGATGATATTTTTTGCTGCCCCGGGTGTGTTGTTATAAGCCCTTCTGCTGGCTGCCTCCACGGCAGAGGCACCATTGGTATACCAGTCAGATTCGGTAGACAGTGCCGTGACATTGTTTTGGGCAAAAAGAGGAGTGCCGACGATAGTGGCAAGTAAAAAGCCGGTATTCAGGCGGCAAATTCTATTTAAAGTCATATTCATGCCCTGGTTTATACATAAATTGATCAATGTCCTGATTATAGGAGGACTTACGAATTTTTATATTAAGAATTTTGTAGTGAAACATTTATACTAGGGATAGCAATTCATTGACATCCGATAAGCAGTAATCCGGATAACTATGCATATATGAAGTTAGCCTCGCCTTATTTCGCCGCAGTCGACCTGGGCTCCAATAGTTTTCACATGATCATTGCCCGCATTGATAACGGGCAGGTCGAGATCGTGGACAGGGAAAAAGAAATGGTGCAGTTGGCACGGGGAATCAAGCGTGACGGTCACCTTTCAATGGATGCCCAGGCAAGGGCGCTGGACTGCCTGAAGCGCTTTGCCGAAAGACTTCGCGACATCCCAACTGATCATATCAGGGCAGTGGGTACAAAGTCGCTTCGCTCAGCAAAACGCTCGGGAGTTTTTATACGCAAGGCAGAAAAAATCCTGGGTGCGACTATCCAGATTATTTCCGGCTACGAGGAAGCCAGGCTTGTTTATATCGGCCTGTCACACTCCATTCTGAATGACCAGAACCATCGGCTTGTGATTGATATCGGTGGTGGCAGTACCGAGTGCATTATCGGTCAGGATTATGAACCCATCATCATGGAAAGCCTTAGCATGGGGTGTGTGACATATACCCAGCGGCATATGAAAAAAGGCAGTCGGCTGGGCAAAAGAGATTTGCATAAAGTATACCTGGCTGCCTGTGCAGAGCTGGAATCCCTTACCCAGATGTATCTTCGGATGGGATGGCGAATTGTTTACGGTACTTCAGGGACGGCTCGGGCAATTGCTGATCTTGTACAGGACAGGGACGGCGGTGCAGTGATTAGCAAAACGTCCCTCAACTGGCTCATGGAAGAGGTGGTTACCAACAAGTCTCTGCTATCCAGTGTTGGTGAACCCAGGGCTTCTGTTTTACCTGCAGGGATCGCTATTCTCAAGGCAGTATTTGATCAGCTCAATATTGAAGAAATGCATGTCAGCGACTATGCCCTGAAAGAAGGCTTGCTGTATGACACGATTGGCAGGCTCAGCGATCAGGATTCACGAACACGTACTGTCAAGAAATTACAGGAACAACACAAGGTGGACATGGAGCAGTCTGGACGTATTTCCAGTACAGCGGAGGCCTTGTGGAAACAGATTGACGGCCCGGTTCTGCCCGGTGTATCCAGAACCAAGATCCTGCGCTGGGCAGCCCAGCTACACGAAATTGGACTGAGTATTTCCCACTCGGGTTACCACCACCATGGCTACTACCTGCTGCGTTACGGTGATATTGCCGGTTTTGGTCGCTATGAACAGTACATTCTCGCCAACCTGGTCCGATCACATCGTAAAGGGTTGTACATGGAAAAATTTGGCGACATGGATGAAAAGGCAATAGCGGCATTTATTCCACTGCTGGTATGCCTGCGACTGGCATTTGTATTGCACAGGCGACGTGAAGATCTGGATGAAAAGGAGTTGCCAAAACTGTCTGTGGCAGACAATACCTATACCTTGAAATTCCGTCGTGGCTGGCTCAACAAGCATCCCCTGACAGAAGCAAGTCTGAATGTTGAGAGGGATGAGTATGACAGGATTGGGGTGGGGCTTGAATTTAGCTGACGCTAAATACGGCCCATGCTTGACTGCTCAGCATATAAAAAAAACATACTCTTCTAGCTTCTAGCTTCTAGCTTCTAGCTTCTAGCTTCTAGCTTCTAGCTTCTAGCTTCCAGCTCAAAAAAACCTCTCAAGCGTCTTCGCTATAGTAAAACCTGATGAAATAGATATGATGCCCCGTCCCATGCTGGGCCGTTTTCAGCAGATCAGCAAGACATGAAAAACCGGATTCTTTTGCAATGGATTCCGAGATGTCATCGAAATTAATTTCCCTGATGGAAGTAACAACCACTTCACCCGAATCAAGCCGGTAGTGGCCTCCTGCCATGACGTGCGGATACTTCCAGAAACGAATTGATGAAGTGATTTCGCCGTTTTTTACCCTGTCCTTCAGGGCTTTTGAAAACTGCATTATTCGATAACCTGTTGATTTACCTGGCCTTGACCAGTATCGCGCTCGAGTATACCTGAGGCATGGGAAAAATCTTTTTCTTTGCAAATTCTGGTCGCTATAAACAGTGGTTTTAGCGAATAAAGCCCATATAATTCCTCAAATTCACAGTAGCAATATCCTTATACTGCTGTTTGGAGGAGCACAATGAAAAACAGAATTATTCTAATCACAAGCCTGTTCCTGGCATTCGTATCAATATCCTGGCAAGCCACAGGCCATCACAGTTTCAGTGCAGAATTCACGAACGACAGTGGAGAGATTCATGGCATTGTCACGCGGGCCAGTTATCGTAATCCTCATCCACGTTACCAGTTGGAAGTCACCCTTGATGATGGTTCCACAGAATCCTGGGAATTGCAGGCTTCGGCTGTTACCGGCCTGAGAAATGCCGGCTGGGATCGAGACTTTGTCCAGGTCGGCGATGAAGTGACCGTACAGGGTTCCCTGGGTCGCAATGGCGCGAAGAAGATATTTATTCGCGGCCTGACCAAGGCCAATGGAGACAGTTATCCAAGACGTACAACAGTGACCAGAGATCGTAATGAAGTCCATGCCACTGAAGGCAAGAACTACGGTTATGCCAAACTCAATGCGGATGCTCCTTTTGATATAAGTGGTCCCTGGAGAAATTCCTATCGTTTCAGAGTGACCGTTGATGATCTTGAACCCAAGCCAACACCTTTTACTGCACAGGCCAGGGAGATTTATGAGAACACGGTGCATTACGATGATTATTCCTTGCGTTGCGTTGCACCTGGCCTGCCAAGAATATTCGGGGCACCCTATGACATGGATGTGGTTGATGCCGGGTCTCATTACCAGTTCGTTTACATCGAACACAATACCCCGCGCCGTATCTATATGGATGGAAGATCAGTCCCTGAAAATTATCCAGATCGCCCGATGGGTTATTCAGTGGGGCGCTGGGAAGGCGAAACACTGGTCATTGAAACCACGAAAATAGCTGAAGGATTCTGGCTGGATGGTTCCGGACTGCCCATGAGTGGGGGTGACGGAACGCGGATCGTTGAACGCTATACCTTTGCCGAAGACCTGCTATCCATGGAAAGGGAAATGACTATTTATGATGATTTCTATACAGAACCACTGGTGCGCAGACGCTGGTCAGCCAGGGACGATTTCATCATGATAACCGAGCATGACAGCTGCGATCCCAGCAGTTATTACTCTGATATTCTTGAAGATGGCTCATTGGAAAGACGCCTGAATGAAATTCTATAGTTTTTATTCCGGGCCGGCGTTCTCCGGTCCGGTTCTTTACTCTTTATAACAACTAACAACTCCATTTGAATGTGTAAACACTGAGGAAATCAGCGGTTTGCAGCGTTTATTATCCAAGGTTGCAGGGCTCAGGCTGGTGATGGGGAATATAATTCTCGCTAAAAGAAAACCAAGAGATTCTTTATGCCATTGCTGTCTTTGAAAGCCGTGTTGCACAGGCTTTTAATTATCCTCATTCCGGGTTTTATGGCATTGCTGCCCAGTGCTGTTCTGGCCCAGATCACTCTTGGTAGCGATGGCGGAAAGACTATCGTTATTCCAAAGCTCAGTGAAAGGGCGCGCATTGATGGCGTACTGGATGATGATGTCTGGAGCAGGGCATTACTGGTGGATGACTTCCATCAGTACGAGCCCGTTGAATACGCTGAACCTTCACAGAAAACCGAGGTGTGGATTTACTACACCGAGGAAGCGCTTTATATCGCCCATCATTTCTGGGAAGACGATCCCAGCCTGATCAGTGCCAATATTTTGAGGCAAGGGCAGGGACTTCAGGCCGATGACCTGCTTGCTGTCATTCTCGATCCCTATCTGGATCGTCGAAATGGATATCGTTTTGAGGTGAATCCCAATGGTGTTCGCTGGGAAGGCCTGTTTCAAAATATCACCCGCATAGAAAGCAGCTGGGATGGTATCTGGCAGGCAAATGCCAGTCGGGATGAGACAGGCTGGTACGGGGAAATGCGCATTCCCTTCCAGACCATTTCTTTCAATCCTGACTCCGATTCCTGGGGCATTAATTTTCGCCGGGCAATTCGCCGCGATAACGAAAGTATTGCCTGGGTGTCACGGAATCGGCAGGTGAATCCCAGTATTGCGGGAACTATCACGGGGCTGGAAGGTTTGCAGCAGGGAGTTGGCCTGGATATTGTTCCTTCCATGGTATTGCGTCAGGATCGAGTCATTAACCCTGCCGGGATGACCGAGGAAAGTTTTGAGCCGCAACTGGATGTCTTTTACAAAATCACACCACAGTTAAATGCCTCCCTGACTTTAAATACCGATTTTTCTGCCGCGGAAGTGGATTCAAGACAGGTTAACCTGACCCGTTTCAGTTTGTTTTTTCCTGAACGCAGGGATTTTTTCATCCGGGATTCCGATATCTTTGAATTTGGCCAGATTGGTTCTGGTGGATTTGATCAGAGCGCTGGTGCCGGTAATCCTGCAGTACCGAATGCTTCTTCACAAAATGCCCGTCCTTTCTTTTCCCGCAGAATTGGCTTGAGTCCAACAGGGTCACCAATTGATATCAATGGCGGTGCAAAACTCAGCGGTCGGGTTGGTAACTGGAACGTGGGAACACTCCTGATCAGCCAGGATGAGGATGAAAGTATTGGTCTTGAAGCACAGGAAATTTTTGTCGGACGAGCTGCACTGAATGTACTTGCTGAGTCTCAGTTGGGTGTGATTGCCACCAGTGGCGATCCCCAGTCCAATACGGACAACAGTCTTGTGGGTGTTGATTTTCGTTACAGGAATTCTCGTTTACCTGGCGGCAGGGCAGTCCAGGGTAACGTCTTTTATCAGCAGACGGATACAGACGGTAAAAGTGGTGATGATGCATCCTGGGGCTTTGGTATCAGTTCGCCCAATAACCAGGGCTGGCGAGGTGCCTATAACTACAAGCGTGTGGAAGAGAATTTTGATCCGGCAGTGGGTTTCGTGGCACTTACCGATATGGAAGATCATGCCCTGGATTTTGGTTATCGACATTTCTTCAGGCCAGGGGGTTACGCCCGCTCCATTTACCTGGGTTACGATGGATACCAGTCATATGACTTGTCAGATGGGGATGTGATTTCTTCCAACATGGGTCTCAGAATAACAACAAACAATAATTCTGGTGATGGCATGTTTGCGCGAATCATGAAAAGCCGGGAAGTACTTCGCCGTGATTTTATTATCAACCGTTCTTCTGATGGCCGTCGTCAAGTTGTTATTCCAGAGGGGGATTATTCCTATAATGAAAACCTGCTTGGATTGCAGTTGGGAAACCAGCGCAAGATTTCGGGCCGAATCACCACGCGCTTTGGCGATTACTACAATGGTAAGCGTTGGCAACGTGGGGCAGGGTTAAACTGGAGGCCTACTCGACAGTATGATATTGGCGTGAATTACACGGAAACCGAAATTGACCTGCCAGCCGGGAATTTTACGGTCAGGCTGTTTACGCTTGATACTAAAATAGCGTTTTCATCTACATTGTCCTGGAGCAACCTGATTCAGTATGACAATGTCTCTGAGGTGATGGGATTTAATTCACGATTGCACTGGATTCCCGAAGCGGGTCGCCAGGCTTTCCTGGTCTTCAATTATGGCCTGCAGGATTATGACAAGGACAACACCTTTAACTCTACAGGCTCCGATATTTCCCTGAAATTTAATTACACTTTCCGCTTCTGATTAATATTGGGGTTAGAGTAACCTGATTTTCATTATTGGGATATTTCCAAGCTTCTTTTAGCTGGAATCAAGTTACTCTGACCCCGTAGATGGTTTATAGTTGGATGATGAATAAAGACTCGCTTTTGATGGTCTTAACAGTGATGACAATCAAAAAAGACATCATTTCTCGCCTTTGCGGCTGCTTTTCCCGGCTATTCATTATGGTATTGATTGCCCTGGGAGCGACCACTGTATCTGCACAACGGGCAGGTTCCATGGTAGTGACACCGCGCTTTTCCAGTAATGTTCCAGCAGATATAGACGGTTCTGAGTTTCATTTTGCCCGCCTGCAATACAACGGTAATGGCATGGGAGGTCGTGGCGGCTGGGGGCGTGGCTCCTGGACAACAGACTGGCCGGAAGCCGAGCATTTTCTCACCGAAGGCATAGACAGACTGACCAACGTGGATGTGACCAAGGTGGCTCTCTACAATGGGGAAGGTGGTGAGCGCATCGAGCTTACCGATGACACAGTGTTTGATTTTCCCTGGTTATATGGTGTGGAGGTCGGACGCTGGGCCCTGAGCATGGAAGAGGCGGCCAAGTTGCGTGAGTATCTCTTGCGGGGCGGGTTTTTGATGGTGGATGATTTTCACGGCTCTTACGAGTGGTCGCAATTCGAACTTGGTATGAAGCGAGTCTTTCCGGACAGACCAATTCTTGATATCGCCGACAATGATGAAGTTTTCCACGTGCTTTTTGACCTGGACCAGAAAATCCAGATTCCAGGCCTGGGCGCCTATTATCGGGGTGTGACTTACGAGCAGGATGGATACGAACCACACTGGCGTGGTATTTACGATGATCATGGTCGTTTGGTTGTAGCGATTAACCACAACATGGATCTGGGTGATGCCTGGGAACATGCTGATACACCAGGCTATCCCGAACCCATGACCGCTTTGGCATATCGATTTGCAGTAAACTACGTCATTTATAGTATGACTCATTGATCCAGGCGCTTGGTTCTTTGTCCCCAAACGTCGTTAAAAATATGCTCAGTCAGTCATATACCCAAAAACGTACACTCCTTCCCTGTGCGTATTTTTGCCTAGTTTGGAAACAAATACCCTAAGCGCGAGAAAGTCGGAAAGTTAAACCATTATGAAAATTTTAAAAGTTTGCCTCCTTTTATCCTTTATCTTTTATCCCTTATCTCTCCTTGCTGCAAACGAAGATGATTTAAACGCGCGAGCGCGCGACATCCACGACCGCGTCATGGCCCTGGATACCCACGTTGATATTCCTTTTAACTTCGCCACCAGTGGACATGACCCTGCCAATGCCGAAGCCCAGGTTACCCTGGACAGCATGGAACGGGGTGGACTGGATGCGGCCTTTTTTATTGTTTACGTGGCACAACAGGAGCGCAATGAAGACAACTATCGGAAAGCTACCGCCGATGCCTTAGCAAAATTCGATGCCATTCATCGGATGACAACTTACATGTACCCGGATCGTATTGGTCTTGCTACCACGGCTGCTGAAGCACGTGACCTGCATGAAGAAGGAAAGCTGGTTGCATTAATCGGCATTGAAAACGGCTTTGTGATTGGTCAGGACCTCTCCTTGCTGGAAGATTTTCGCGACCGTGGAGCCCGCTACATGACCTTGGTTCACAACGGTCATAACGATATTGGCGATTCTGCCCAGCCAAGGCCGCAATTTGGCGACACCGGACCAGAAGAGCATGGTGGTCTGAGTGCTTTTGGTGTCGAAGTGGTTGAGGAACTGAATCGTCTCGGCATTCTTGTGGATATCAGTCATGTGTCCAGACGTACCATGCTGGAGGCGACACAGCATTCACGTGCGCCTGTCATTGCATCGCATTCCAGTGTGACCGCCGTGGCAGATCATCCCCGTAACATGAATGACACCCAGTTAATGGCACTGAAAGAAAATGGTGGCGTGATCCAGATCGTGGCGTTTGACACTTATGTTAAGGAGGGTGGTAACGGGAATGTATCAATGCTGGTTGATCATATTGATTATGCGGTGAATCTCATTGGTATTGATCATGTGGGTATTTCCTCTGATTTCGGTGGAGGCGGCGGCATTGATGGCTGGGGCAATGCCCTGGAAACTTTCAATGTCACGCTGGAACTTGTCAGGCGCGGTTACAGCGAGGAGAATATCGCCAAGCTGTGGAGCGGAAATGTGTTGCGCATTCTTGAAGAAGCAGAACGCGTGGCAGCTAATACCAATTAATCCAAAAGGGTCAGGGCAGGAGCTCAATGGTTCCCACTGTTTCTATCGGCAAGGCTCTCAATGAAGGCTTTGCCAATCTCAAGGCCAATTTCTGGCCCTTCATTCTGATTGTCGTCATTCTTGGTATCCTGGATTCCTTTGGGAAAGGCTCTGTAGTGAGCCAATCAATTGACGCTGAACACTGGGTTTCGTTTTCCGATGGAAACGGTGGTTTACTCGCCGCTCTTGTCGGGATTTTCATCAAGCCTGTTTTTGATTTTGGTGCAGATTTATTGTTTGTTAAAGGCAATCGCAAGGAATTGTTCGAGTTCAGGGAAATATCCAAAGGCTTTGACTCAAAAGATTTGTATATCGATATCATTATTGCCAACTTGATGTTGTTTGTAATTATTGTCCTTGGCTTCATCGCCCTTATTCTTCCAGGAATCTACATTGCCTGTCGCAGCATACTCACGCCATATCTTGTTATTGATAAAGGGCTTCAACCCAGGCAGGCTTTAAATGCAAGCTGGGAGCTGATGAGGGATTTCTGGTTACATGTAGTATTGCTCTTCATCATTGCTCTTTTTCTGTGTATTTTTGGCCTTGCTCTGCTTGTTATCGGCATCTTTCCGGCATTTGCCCTCATACATGCCATGTTTGCTTCGTTTTACCAGCAAATCATTGATTATCATGACGAAGAATTCCTCCTGTCACTGGGTATCGAACCCTGAGAGTTAAGCCGGTAAATTTCCGGTTCTACCTTGACAGCAGGGGCTTTTCTCCCATAAAGTGCGCCCCTCAGGTCATTCCTGCTTGTTGAATGCCCTGTTTTGGTGGACGGGCTGACTGGTGATCCCATGTTCAGCCGCCAGGACCAATCGATCCTAAATGGATGTTGGTTGACCCCCAGAGACTGTCTTTGACCGCATACTGAACTTGGAACGGGTTCAGAAAATGTCTGGACTGACCTGCTCTTATTCGTGAGCAGGACCTCTACCGGTTCAACCAGAACCTAACAATTTAGAAAAGAAACAAAAGTTTGAAGGTTCAAGGCTAATTGCTTCGAATTGTTGAATTGCGTCCTTTTTAGGATGCTTTTGTTGTTAGAAAATTTAAGAGGACAGAACAGTGGAAATGCTTTCCGGTGGAGAAATGCTTATTCGTGCATTGCACGATGAGGGTGTAGAAATAATGTTCGGCTACCCAGGTGGTGCCGCACTTCATATTTATGACGCGATATTTAACCAGGACAAAGTGGATCATGTGCTGGTGCGTCACGAACAGGCTGCTACCCATGCTGCTGATGGTTATGCCAGGTCTACAGGCAAGCCGGGTGTGGTGCTTGTCACTTCCGGTCCTGGTGCAACCAATGCCATTACCGGTATCGCCACAGCGTTCATGGATTCCATTCCCATGGTTGTCATTTCCGGACAGGTAACACGTGATGCTATTGGTTCTGATGCATTCCAGGAAACGGACATGATTGGTGTTTCACGTCCCGTGGTGAAACACAGCTTCATGGTGCAAAAAGCCGAAGACATTCCAATGATCGTGAAGCAGGCATTCCATATTGCCAATACCGGCAGACCTGGGCCTGTCGTCATTGATATCCCGAAAGATGTCACTGATCCGGGTGAGAAATTTCCCTATGAATATCCTGAGACTGTGAAAATCCGGTCTTACACTCCGCCTACCAAAGGTCACTCCGGTCAGATCAAGAAAGCCGTTGAGATCCTGATGAACGCGCGTAAACCTGTGATCTATAGTGGTGGTGGCGTTGTTCAAGGCGATGGCGCGGAATTATTGACTGAATTGGCAAGGACACTGGGGTTCCCTGTCACCAATACCCTGATGGGTCTGGGTGCTTACCCGGCCACTGACAAGCAGTTTGTTGGCATGCTGGGAATGCATGGTACATATGAAGCCAATATGTCGATGCATGAAGCCGATGTCATTCTGGCCGTTGGTGCGCGATTTGATGACCGTGTCACCAATTCCGATGTCTCCAAGTTTTGTCCGGATGCCACAATTTTGCATATCGATATAGACCCTGCGTCCATTTCGAAAACGGTGACCGCCCATGTTCCTATCGTGGGGCCAGTTGCACCAGTGCTCAAAGAAATGCTGGAACAGGTGAAATCGTCCAAGTCTAAAGTTGATAAAGAAGCTCTGGATGCCTGGTGGAAGAAAATTGATCACTGGCGTGAGCGTCAGTGCCTGGCCGTTGCGCCTGGTGAAGGTGAAATCATCAAGCCTCAGCAGGTTGTGCAGGCGCTTTATGAAGCTACAAAAGGGCAGGCGTATATTACTTCTGATGTAGGCCAGCACCAGATGTTTGCAGCACAGTACTACCATTTTGATTTGCCAAGACGGTGGATCAATTCCGGCGGCCTGGGAACAATGGGATTTGGTTTGCCTTCTGCTATGGGTGTTCAGTTGGCATTTCCGGATGCCATCGTTGCCTGTGTGACTGGTGAAGGCAGTATCCAGATGAATATCCAGGAACTGGCTACCTGCACACAATGTGCATTGCCCATCAAGATAGTAAACCTCAATAACGAGGCACTTGGCATGGTTAAGCAATGGCAGGACATGCAGTATGGAGGCAGGCATTCTGCCAGTACCTATGCAGACTCATTGCCTGACTTTGTTGCACTGGCCGAATCTTACGGACACGCCGGTGTTCGTATTGAAAAACTCAGTGAGCTCCAGGACAAGATGAACGAAGCAATCGCCATGAAAGACAAGCTCGTCTTTATTGATGTTGCCGTGGATCCTGAGGAGCATGTCTACCCGATGGCAATTCGTGGCGGACACATGAGTGAAATGTTTTTAAGCAAGACGGAGAGGACATAACATGAGACGCATCGTATCTGTATTGATGGAAAACCAGCCTGGTGCGTTGTCACGAGTTGTTGGCCTCTTCTCCCAACGGAACTACAACATTAACTCGCTGACTGTTGCACCCACAGATGATCCAACGCTGTCACGTCTGACAATGACGACCATTGGTGATGACCGCAAGATTGAGCAGATTATCAAACACCTGAACAAGGTGGTTGATGTAGCAAAACTGGTGGACTTAACGGAAGGCAGTCATATCGAACGTGAACTGATGCTTATCAAGGTGAAGGCAACAGGTGCGCAGCGTGCAGAAGTCAAACGTGTCTGCGATATTTTTCGTGGAGACGTAGTAGATGTTTCTCCTACCATGTATACCATTCAGTTGACTGGCACCAGCGATAAACTGGACGGCTTTATACAGGCGCTGGCAGGGACAACGATACTGGAGGTCGCCAGGACAGGCGTGTCTGGTGTTGCCAGGGGAGAGAAGATACTTAGTCTCTAGCCGCTAGCCTCTAGTTGCTAGCTTCAAGCAGTAAGTAAAAAAGCTGAAAATTCATAAATGAGTACTAGACTGAATTTAGTCTGGTACTGTTTATGGATGGAAAAATGTTACCGTTTGAAAAGCTGGAAGTTTGGAGAAGATCTTCACGCTTATGTTCAGAATTGTACAAGTCACTTTCTGAATTGAAAGATTATGGTTTTCGTAACCAGATAACCAGGGCTGCACTTTCGGTTCCCTCAAATATTGCAGAGGGGTTTGAAAGAAAAAGCGAAAAGGAAAAAGCCAACTTTCTTCATTACGCAAAGGGTTCTTTAGGTGAAGTTAGAACTCAATTGCTAATTGGTATTGATATCGGCTATATCGATGCCGGACAGGGAAAAATCTGGGTTCAGGAAACCATCGAGCTTTCAAAAATGCTTGCAGCGCTAGCCCATAAAATCTGTAATCACAGTGGCTAGTGGCTAGTGGCTAGTGGCTAGTGGCTAGTGGCTAGTGGCTAGTGGCTTCAGGGTTCCCTCACGAACCCGTACTCCGCCCCCGCATATTTCTCATCACGGACCGCTTCCCGGAACGCCTTCATTGTTTCAAAAGGCGTATCCACCAGCAACATATTGGTCACCCAGCCTGGCAATGCAGAGCCGGGGTCAACATGGGCTTCATTGATGACTCTGACAACGCCTTGACCCTCAGGCTGAAAATGCCAGGAGACCTTGGCATCTGTGAGGCGCAGGGCGTCTTTTCTTTCTTCAATGACACCCGCCGCAGGCTGGCTGTGCATGGAAACTGTCCCTGTCTGTGGATCCTGAGACCATGTCACCCTGGACATCACGTCACGGTCTTTTACCGGAAAAGGTAAATCATTGAGTGTGTAAATCAGTTGTTCGGTATCACTGATGTGTTCATGCACATAGGATTCCGAACAACGGTCCGCCCATTGAGAGCAGGCTTCGGCATCAAGTATCAGGGCCACCATGGAGGAAAGCCTGACTTTTTCAACGAGCATTTCTGCCCTGACAGCATCGTAAGGCGAACCATCCACTTTGCGTGTGAACACCTGAATGCCGTCCCGATCCCGTTTAAGAGTCCAGGTTATTTCGGGATCCTGTTGGGCAATTGCCGTTGTTGTCAGGAGCAGGAATGCTAGTAGGAGTGTTTTTTTCATACCTTAAGAAGAACCTGAATTATCAATTTCCTTTCTCTTTAATTCGATAACCCGTTACAAATACCCTGGTATAAAAAAGCCGGGCATTGCCCGGCTTTCCTGCTACATTTGAAACTTGTTGCTAAACCACCTTCTTCATCGCCGTCATATGGCCACGCAGAACCGCACCTACGGCTTCAATCGGATGGTTCCTGACTGATGCATTGACCTCAATAAGTTCCCGGTCATCAACTCCATTGTCCTTCACCTGGATGCCCTTGCCGATCACATCCGTATCAACAGTCTGCATGAAGTCTTTCAGCATTGGCACAGCAGCATGTGAGAAGAGGTAGCAGCCATACTCTGCAGTATCTGAAATGACTGCATTCATCTCATAAAGTTTTTTGCGGCCAATGAGGTTTGCAATCAAGGGTACTTCGTGAAGGGATTCGTAGTAAGCAGATTCCGCGATAACGCCAGCTGCAGTCAGAGTTTCAAAACAAAGCTCAACACCAGCCTTGATCATAGCAACCATCAGGATGCCATTGTCATAGTATTCCTGCTCGCTGATTTCAGGTGCGCCATCGGTGGAAGATTTCTCGAAAGCGGTTTCACCAGTTTCTTCGCGCCATCTCAGCAGATCTGCATCATCATTCGCCCAGTCTTCCATCATGCCGGAAGAAAAACGGCCTTCCATTATGTCGTCCATATGTTTTTCAAACAGCGGACGGAGGATGTCTTTGAGTTTTTCGCTCACCTGGTGCGCCTTGATTTTCGCCGGATTGGAAAGCCGGTCCATCATGTTGGTGATACCACCCTGTTTCAGACCTTCTGATACAGTTTCCCAGCCATACTGGAGCAGCTTGGAGGCATAGGCAGAGTCAACTCCCTGTTCCAGCATTCTTTCATAAGCCAGGATGGAGCCGGTCTGCAACATGCCGCAGAGGATGGTCTGTTCCCCCATCAGATCAGACTTCACTTCTGCGATAAACGAAGATTCCAGGACGCCGGCACGATGACCACCGGTAGCGGCGGCATAGGCCTTGGCAATGTCCAGTCCGTCACCGTTAGGATCGTTTTCGCGGTGAACAGCGATTAGGGTTGGGACACCAAAGCCGCGTTTGTATTCTTCGCGTACCTCGGTACCCGGGCATTTCGGGGCAACCATCACAACAGTAATGTCATCACGAATCTGCATACCTTCCTCAACGATATTGAAACCATGTGAGTAGGCCAGGCATGATCCTTTCTTCATGAGAGGCATGACCTTTTCAATCACAGGTGTGTGCTGTTTGTCCGGAGTCAGGTTCAGTACAAGGTCAGCTTCAGGGATGAGTTCCTCAAACGTGCCAACGGTAAAACTATTTTCAGTCGCATTGACCCAGGACTGTCTTTTTTCCTGGATGGCGGCTTCACGCAGTGCATAGCTGATATCTAGGCCGCTATCACGCATATTCAGGCCCTGGTTCAGTCCCTGTGCACCACATCCAAGAACAACCACTTTCTTGCCCTTCAGTTTGTCCACACCATTGGCGAATTCTGAAGAATCCATGAAACGACACTTCCCGAGTTCTTCCAACTGCAGACGCAAGGGAAGGGTGTTGAAATAGTTCATTAATAACTCCGACGAAAAAAAGAAAGATTGCAAAAATTCAGGGCGGCAATATTAAGCAAAAAAGCGCTTTGCGACAAATAAAACCCCCTGATTTCCCTTAAAAAACCGGTGTTTTGGCAGTATTGAGGTGTTTTAGCCGGTATAATCGCCGATCCCACGTTTATGAACAGGTTTGAAGGCCGACATGAGCGACGAAAACGACAACATAATTGAGGAAGAAGAGGCTACCAGCGAGTCAATTCTTTTAATCGATGATCACGAGGAAGTGGTCTCTGAAGGTGGCCGCAAGGTTCGCCGTCGTGGCATATACCTTCTTCCCAACCTGCTGACTACTGGCGCCATGTTTGCCGGGTTCTATGCGGTTATTGCCGGGATGGATGGTGATTTCCGGAATGCCTGTATTGCCATAATTGTCGCCATGGTGCTTGATGGCCTGGATGGCCGTGTAGCCAGGATGACCAATACCCAGAGTGCATTTGGTGCTCAATATGACTCCCTCTCCGATCTGATCGCCTTTGGTGTTGCTCCTGCACTGATCTGTTTCAGCTGGGCGTTGTCCAGCCTGGGAAAAGCCGGCTGGACCATCTGCTTTATCTATGTCGCCTGTGCGGCACTGCGGCTTGCCCGTTTCAATGTTCAGTTAGGGACATCTGACAAACGATTTTTTGTTGGTCTGGCGAGCCCCGCTGCGGCGGGCCTTGTGGTATTCATGGTCTGGGCGCTGTTTGAAAATCAGGTAGAGGTCACTGGTCTTGTTGCCATGCTGGCTGCTCTGATTACTTTCGCTGGTGCAGCCCTGATGGTGGTGAATATCCGGTATTACAGTTTCAAGGACCTGGATTTCAAAAATCGTGTGCCCTTCATTGTCATGATCCTGGTGGTTCTGATTTTTGTCATCGTTTCCTGGGACCCGCCGATTGTGCTTTTTGCCATGGCAATCATGTATGCAAGCTCAGGGCCCTTGATGGCAATGTATGCACGACGTGAAAAATTGCTGAAAAGATTTCCCGTTGGCGAAGAGGCTGCCAACATGGAAGTACCGGAATCAGCGGAGCAGGAGACTACCAAGGAAAATAGTCAGTAATCCGGGAAAGAATTCAGAATTTCCCGGTCACTATTCTTTGACGGAAATATTATTTAACATTGTTCAATTACTCAATAACGGATGACAATCCATGCTGATCAAGACCAGGAAAGAAATTCCATCTTCGGAAATTACCCCCGAATCTGTTTACAAGGACCGCAGGAAATTTCTCCGCAATTCCGCCAACGTCGCAGTAGGTGCGGCAGCAGGGGGATTATTATCACCAGCAGCAATGGCCCAGAGTGGCGATGCGCTTTTTGCACGGGCGCCTGCTGATCTCAACCTGGCGACCAAGCCTGAATGGCTGGTGGAAAAAGCGGCAAACAGGACAGATGCTCCTGCCAGTGGCCCTTACAATACAGATGAAGAGCTCACTCCCTTCGAAGATGTCACCACGTACAATAATTTTTACGAGTTCGGTACTGGAAAAGGTGATCCTTCCAGCAATGCCAGCGAATTCAAGATAGAACCCTGGACTGTCGAAGTGGCAGGGGAATGCGCAAAACCTGGCACCTATAACCTGGAAGATATTCTTGGTCCCCATGCTTTTGAGGAGCGCGTATACAGGATGCGTTGCGTCGAGGCCTGGTCCATGGTGATTCCCTGGGTTGGATTCTCACTTGGCGATTTGCTGAAACGATTTGAGCCCAATGGCAATGCTAATTTCGTCGCTTTCGAAACCCTGGTGGATCGTGACCAGATGCCGGCACAGCGTTCCCGATTTGCCACCATAGACTGGCCTTATCAGGAAGGCCTGCGTATGGATGAAGCCATGCATCCGCTGACAATAATGGCGACAGGCCTGTATGACGATATCCTGCCAGCACAAAACGGTGCCCCTTTGAGACTGGTTGTACCTTGGAAATACGGCTTCAAGAACATCAAGTCCATCGTCAAAATCGAATTCACACGTGGCATGCCAAACAACACCTGGAATGATTTACAGGCCAGTGAATATGGGTTTTATGCCAATGTGAATCCCCAGGTCAGCCATCCACGCTGGAGTCAGGCCACAGAAAGACGTTTGCCAAGCAGCCTGTTCATGCCAAGGCGTATTGAAACCCAGATGTTCAATGGCTATGCAGATGAAGTGGCCAGTCTTTATGCAGGAATGGATTTACGGCGTAATTACTAGCGGATAAATGATAAAGGATAAAAGATAAAAGCGGTGATGCTAAAATCTTAAGCTTACAGCATTTATCTTTTATCTCGTATCCTTCATCCCCATGAGATATATACTCAAACCTGCAGTTTTCTTCCTTTGCGCTTTGCCGGCTGTATACCTTGGCTATGCTGTTTACCTTGCATTTACGGGGGGCGAGAATCTGCTTGGCCCGGATCCTGCACAATTTCTGTCACTGGAAACCGGGGAATGGGCAATCCGCCTGCTGATTGCATCTCTTGCAATAACACCTCTGCGTTACCTGCTTAACATGCCAACTCTTTTTCGTTTCCGGCGCATGATCGGCCTTTATGCCTATTTTTATGTTTGTCTGCATTTGATTGTCTTTCTCTGGTTTCTGCTAGGCTGGCAGTGGGGCAGTATTGGCAGGGAAATCGCCGAACGCCCGTATATCACCATTGGCTTTGCAGCCTTCGTCTTACTGACACCCCTGGCTGCTACTTCATTTAATGCTGCCCAGAGAAAGCTTGGCAGAAACTGGAAAACCCTCCATCGACTGGCTTATGCCTGTGCCATCCTGGCTGTCCTGCATGTCACCTGGATTGTGCGATCCAGTTACTTTGACGCCGTGTTGTACGGAGGGTTGGTGTTTGTTTTCATGGGCTACAGGGTGCTGAGGAAGTACAGCGGTGCTGTCCGGGGATTTACGCTGATTCCCCGATAACTCTTGTCTGATAGAAGTAGATCAGTATAATGCGCGTTTCCTTTTTTCAAGGAAATTCCTTTCGGTAATTTGGGTCTGTAGCTCAGGTGGTTAGAGCGCATCCCAATGTCGTTATAAGGAGTAGGATGAGGTCGGCTCAGAATGTCCTGTATGCTGACCGGGCAAAAATTGGGTCTGTAGCTCAGGTGGTTAGAGCGCATCCCTGATAAGGATGAGGTCGGTGGTTCGAGTCCACCCAGACCCACCAATTTTTGCCTTATCTTCGTTCTCGTTCCTATAAGTATTCTCTGCATTCCCAGCCAAAATCACAGATTTTGCCGTTCATCACACGCAATGCTAGTGCATTGCATAAAACGTGTTCTTCACCCTCCCCAGACCCACCAAATTCCCGGGTCTGTAGCTCAGGTGGTAAGGTTAGAGCGCATCCCTGTCTCTTTA
>Ga0181553_10001277_pt1 | contig 22418 bp, 11 predicted proteins | sample 011ome_17_FD_133753 | JGI IMG/M metagenome (GOLD analysis project Ga0181553, IMG submission 133753) | Coastal salt marsh microbial communities from the Groves Creek Marsh, Skidaway Island, Georgia - 011502XT metaG (megahit assembly) | ecosystem: Environmental > Aquatic > Marine > Intertidal...
CCACTGGCTTCCAGCTAAACCGTCTCCGTACGTATCAAATATCGTGAACCTTAAAACACCTGTAGGTAGGCAAACTGGAATATATTGTGGTTGATAATCAGGAACGTTTGGGTATGGGCCTCCTGCTGCTATCACGTTTCCCATTGTATCTTTTATTTCCCAGCTAGTTTCGCTAGTAAATTGATCTAAGTTTATATTTACCATAGCTGGTACACATTGACCAGGTGGTGGTGGTTGTGGCATACACTGTGGTACAACTCTATTGTGTATTAATCCCGTAGTAAAAGTACTAACAGGATAATCAACTACAGTATCACCACATATAGTAACATAATACTCACCGTTTATAATTCCGTCACCATAACTATCAAATATAACAAAAGATATATTAGTAACACTATCAGACATGTACAAAGTATCTCTGTGCATAAAGTTAGGTTGTGCATAATGACCATACTCTACATAATCTATAGTATCACCTTGATAAACAGAGTCGTATAATATCCATCTAGTTTCACTAGGATAACCATCTGTTTTAATATGTATAACAACTTCTTTTTGTGCAAAAGTTAATATAGGTAAAAATAACAATAATAATATTTTCTTCATTGTTTTTTAATTTTTTCAAAAGAACTAATACCAAAACATCCTAATGTCACAAAAACAAAAGAATTATATATTGTGTTATTTATAACAAGCTCTTGACCACAAAAACCTGTTATTAAGTCTGTTATAGCGAACATAACCATAAGAACAAAAGAAGCAAAGCCTATTATGTTTTTTTCGTTGATCTCGTTTTTGTCTTTAAATAAATCCCACATATTAAAAATCACTCATTATTATTTCATCAACTTCCTCTTGTACTTCTTTTCTTGTCACAGCCATTGTAAAACTAAGGTCTGCTTGATAACGTTTTACTTCTTCGCCGTTAAAAACTATAATTGTAGGCACTACAACTATATTAAATTCTTTTTGCCAGTCTCCTTCGTCTATGTTTATTCTTTTTATACCACAATCATTTAATTTATCTAACCAGTCTACACTGTTATCTTTATTCCAACCAGCATTAAACTCAACTACACACACATCTGTTTTGCAAATGTTTTGGCTGTTGGCATCTACAAATAAAAACATTAATATTATTAATATAATTTTTTTCATTATTCGTAAAGTTTTTCTTCTATTTTTTCAATAGACTTTTTGATTTCTTGAACATCTTCTTGAGTGTTCATTATAGTGTTACGTATCATTTGGTCTTTCATGTCAAATTCCATACGTGTAACCTCAGGGTCTGGTGGCGCTGGTAATTCTTTTGCTTCAGCAATATCTGCTTGTAGTGTGAACCACATACCTACTAAAGTTGCTATTAAAGCGGCTATACCACCTAATGTTTTAATACTTATCTGGAAACTAGTGTCTTCGTTTAATTCTTTTGCCATTTTTAGTTAAGTCTATATATATTTATACAATCACTTGTTTTTAACGTTTTTTACTTTTGTTTTTTATCTTGCAGCTCTATAATTTTATTTACTCTGTCTTCTTCGTATTTTAACTCTTTTATTTGTTTTGAAGACAAACCTAAATCAATTAACGTATTAACTTGATCTTTTTTATTCATTTTAAATAAATCTATAGATCTTTGCTCTTCTTCTGTAGGTATATAATTTTCAACAGCAGTAATTGTAGAATCTATTTTTCTTTCGTTTTTCTCACGTAATTTCATAATAGCCTCTACTCTATCTGCTTCTTTTTTATATTTTTTAGGATCTAAGTTGTTAGCTTCAAGTATTTTTACTTGTTCTGCTTTATTTAAACCAAATACAGACTTTTCTATTATTTTTAATTTTTCTTCTGGTGTAGCCTTTTTTAGTTTTGTTTCTTTGTTTATACGCTTATTGTTTTCTCTTATAGCGTTTTTAGCCTCTTTTATTTCGTTGTTTGTAATACCAACGTCCCATCTACTCCAACCGGCTGCTAAAGCTACTCTTTGCCACCATTTATTTTCACTGTCAAGAGCAGCATTTAAGTTTTGTACTTTTCTAAGTAATCTAGCTGTAGGTACATTTGTAAAACCTTCTATATATGTAGCACTTGTTTCGTATATAGGATTATCAAGATTATCTAGTGGTAATTCTGTAATAACATCTTTATTCCACTCTAAGTTTTTTTCAGCTCTAGCTATTTTTCTTATTTTAATACCAATAGGTGGTGATAATTGTAACAATTCTTCCCAAGCTGGTGTTTTAAAAAAGCTTTTCTCTTCTAAATTATTAGTTAATTTTATAGCGTAGTTTTTAAGTGTAGATACAACAGCTCCACCAACACCTAAACCTTTTAATAAACTGTCTATAGTACCGTTTACTACTCTTTGTTTTTTAGTATCAAAAAACTTTTTAGTTTTTTCTTCGTCTTCTTCGTCTTCATCAAACATCATAGCAAATAAAGCATTTTGCAAAGCGTTGAATATAATAGCTTGTATTGCGCCATAATATATTATTCTTGATATATTAGACATGTCACTTTGTACTTGCGTTTGGTAACTTCTGCTTCTTCTTCTATTTACTAAGTCTAACGTAGACTTTTTAATTAATCTCGCATACTGCGCCGTAACGTTTTGAAAAGCTAATATAATTCTACCAAGCGTAGAAGTTTGTTGTTGTGATACCATGTCAGGTCTAGCAGACTGCTGTGTAGCTTCGGCTATTTCTTGAAAATCAATAAATGCTTTTGCTTCAGCTTCTTTTTGTGATAAACCTTGTTTTAAATATGTTTTAATTCTGTTTCTATAAAAAGTAGAACCACCACTAGCAATAGCAAAACTATCAGCTAACTGCGTAGGTAAAAAACCTATATTTAGTAAATGTTTTATAGCCGCTGTTACAGGGTTTTTAGATCCAGAAACTTCTCTAGCTATTTCACTAGCATTTACATCAAAAGCAGCACCACTACGTCTTTGTTTTAAAAAGTCAGAGTTAAATAAAGTTGCAAAATCAGACCAGTATTGTTTTTGATTAGCAAAAGCTGCCGCTGCTTTAAATATATTATTATCACCAAAGTTTATAAAGTTAACTGTAGACAATGTCTGTAACACAGCAGATCTAGCGTTAAAGAACATCGTAGCACCAACAGAACCATTTACCCAGTCTAAAAACTTGTTAACTATACGGTTGTTACCAGTAGGTCTATTGCTACCAGTTTTAATTCTATAAAGCATGTCTTGTAAAGCTTCTACAAAATTATCTCCAAATGCAGCTCTAATTTTATTCATATTTTCATCAGAAAATATTATATCTGCATTTTCTTGGTATTCTGTAAAAAACTTAGCTCTACCAACTCTACCTGTAGCATCAACTAAATCATATCTAATGTTACTAGCTTGCCAACTATCACCTGGTGATATATAACCTTCTTCAACTCTTGATATTTTACCTATTTGATTTGCAAACTGCAATATATCAGAGTTTTGTTTAACAAAATCAGTTAAGTTTTTTAAATCAGTTTTAGTTAAACCAGGTATTTCAAAGCCAGCTTTATCAAATAAATAAACTCTAATAGCATCTTCAACAGTGTAATCGCTTTTTAATATTTTTTCACTTAAACGTTTACGAACTTCTGGCATACTTTTAACTAAAGCTCTATAATCATTAGCTATAGCTTGTTTAGCTACGTTTAATTCTCTAAATGCTCTGTTTAATGGTTTTATTAAAGCTTTTTCAAAAAAGTCTCTATGTTTATTACCTTTTTCACCAAAACCTATAAAGTTGTATAACAAACCAACAAAGTCTTCGTGAGATGGTGGTATAAAAAATCTAAACCTACCTTTACCTTGGCCTCTTGCTCTACCTTTTGCTACAGAAAAACGTTTTTTAGAGTCTATACCTTTTACGTCTTCTATTATATTATTAAAGTCTTTGTCTAATGATTTACTAAACTTAATTTTAGCTTGTACAGATTTACCTTTAATATCTAGCTGGTCTATCACATCAGCAACAGCTTTTACATTAGGTAAAGCATCGTCAACAAAATATATATCGTTGTAACCTTCAGAATATTTACCAGCTATCCACATAGCTTTTGCTTCACCAGTACTATTACCTAAACCAGTAATATTTTCTAACGGTATATTTATACCTTTAGTTTTTAACCAACCATGTATTGCCGTAGCACTTTCAGCTGGTCTAGCTGTTAATATATAATTATTTTTAGCACCGTATTTTTTTATTCTATTTTTAAGTTTTTGCAACAAAGGCCCATCAACACCACCCCTAACATTAACAAAATCTTTAAAATCAAAAGTATATCCTTGTTCTGTAAGCTCAGGTCCTTGTATTGGCCATTGCCCGCTACTTATTTTAATTTGATCACCATCTGGGCTAGTAGCTATAATAAAGTTTTCTCCTTTGTCAATTAATGTTTCATCAAAATCAAAAGCAGACATACCTCTTGATGTTTTACTATATTTTAAAACAGGCCTAGCATTACGTACTGATTTACTTTGTTTTTCAACAGTAAAATTATTTATTTGTTTACCTACGCTATTAACAAAAAGCTTCATATCAGCTTTATTACTTAAATTTAAATTAGATTTAACAGGAAAATTTTTAGCGTCTTTAGAGTCTATTCTAGGTTGTACTCTTATAACAACGTCATGTGTATTACCTTTCGTAGACCTTGGTTTTCTACCAATGCTCATAACACTATTTAATTGAAATTTACCTTGTAATCTAGGTAAACCAAGCTCTTGCGCTATTTTTTCAACAAAAATATTATTTGCATCACCTTCTTTACCTAGCATGTAAAATAAACCTGCGTCACCTATATTTATAAAATACTCTGGCTTTAATTTTTTAGTGTAATGTTCTTCTAAATAAGCCGCGTCTACTTCTACAGTTTTATTAAATATAGACTTATTAGCTTTTAAAGTCATATATTGTTCTGGTGTAACTCCTCTTTTTAAATCTTCTATGGTTATACCAGGTAAACCAGCTATTTCACTTTTAATTTGTTTTATCAAATCTTTTTGTTCGGTTTGATTCTGAGTATTTTCGTTTGATATAGTGTCATCAAATCTATAAGTATAAGAAACGCCTCTAGACTGGTCCATTTTTATTTCTAAACCTATTATAGTATCACCTTTTTGAAAACCAACATCAGGAAAACCACCTTCTCTAACTACTAAATTAACATCTAAATTAGCTTGTAGTTCTTTTACCGCGGAATTAGCTAAACTTATAAAAAACTGCTCATAAGCAGTGCTAAACTTTGCGCCTCTTTTTAACCTACCACTAGGAGTTAATATGTTTTTTAATATTATCTTTTTTATAGCGACATTGTCAACACGTTCTATACCTCTAGCATCAAAAGCGTCTATAACAGTGTTTATTAAAAACTTACCACCGTATTTTTCTGCTTGTGTTTCTGATAAATTTTGCAAAACAGGTATTTGACTACCATCTTTTAATATTATATCGTTTATTTCTATAGCTTTATCAATATCTAATATAATTTTATTACCTAGCTTTATTTGATTTTTTTGTTTTTTACTAAAGTTTTTAGTATTAGTTTTGGAAAATTTAAGATTTAAATCTCTATTTATAACAGTAGACAACTGTTGAATATCATCTGTTATTATTTCTTGATTTTTTATTTCAGCTATATCTTTTCTTTTTTGCATCACTTCAGGTTCTTGAGCTACTTGCATTGTAGCATCAAAGTTTAACGATGCAGCTACGTGTTTAGCTAACTGATCTTTTCTAGTGCCTCTTAGACCTGATCTAACGCCAGTTTTTGGATTTACTAACGGTTGATCAAAAAACGCCACAAACTGTTCCTCTGTTGGCATTACTTTTTCATATAAATTAACAGACTGTCCTTTATCTATAGTATTTAAAGCTGATGGTGGTAACAAGTTGTTGTCAACAGCATCTTGCACTTCTTGTTTACTAGTTAACTTACCTACAAATTTAGTAAATACTCTTTGGTCATCAGCAACGTTTCTCTCCATTTGCACAAGATCAGCTGTAAACATAGAGTTCACTAAAGCAACCCTAAGTTTCTTTATTGTAGGTATATATTTAGCTTTAGTACCTAACATATTTTTAACTTGCTTAAATAAATATGTTGAAGCTTCTTTTGTTAAATCTCTTTGTATTTGTCTAGCTGTTTTGCCTGCATCATAAGCTCTTATTAAAACTTTACGAGCTGTTTCTAAAACAGTGTTATAAGCATCGCTACCGTCTTCAATACCTATTTCTTGTCTAAGCTTTGATTTAGTAGGCTCTTCTTTTTTAGCAGCTTCTCTTTTTCTTCTAGCTTCTGCTTGAGGTGATATATCTTGTTCTTCTAGTTCTTGTAACGTAACATCTTCTTCAGCTGCAACTTGCACTTTTACCTCGCCTTCTTTTGTTCTATCGTCTACGTCTTTAGCTGTTCTTTGTTCTACAGTAGTTTTATATTCTCTATTGTATACATTACCAGCTTTATTAGCTAATTGACTATTTATCCAACCAAACAAGTTATCATTTGTTTCTGGATTAAAATTTCTAATATGACTAGTAATTTCAGTGTATACTTTATCTACAAAATCTACTGGTACTCTATCACCTTTAAATTTAGCTGCAATTAAGTCATCTAAATAATTACTTTGTTTTATTTCTGTAATAGCATTGTCAGCGCCACCTTCGTCCCAAGCTTTTTTACCGCCTTCAAAACTATAAGTACTACCTATTTCTTGTACACTATCAGATATTTGTTGTCTAGCTTCAGATGATAAAGATTTTTTCTCTATAGTAGACTCCAGTTTAGCACCTTCTTGTGCCATTTCAACAAACTGTTGTCTAAACTCACCCTTTTTTCTATCAGATACATAAGCTTTTAAAAACGCTTTAACATCTTGACCAGTTTTAAATTCTAAATTTTTATAACCTTTATCACCAGAATTAAATATTTTAGATAAAAACTTACCTATTTTAACTAAAACACTATCAGTAAGTTCATTTTTTATAGCAGCATCAGCATAAGCGTTTAAATATTCTTCAGCATATTCTGCAAATTCTTTTTCAGAATTAGTACCGTCTTCATTTTTTATTATATCACCATTTTTATCTCTATTGTATCTGTAGTTGTCATCTATTCTTTTATCTACTACAGCTCTTTCTTTTTTATTTAAAGTACCTAAAAAGTCTTTTATTAATTGCTCGCCTTCAACGGTTAAATCTGTCTCACCTACAACCTTACCTTCTTTTTTAATTTCTCTTTTACTTCCAGTTAACGAAGATTTAAGTATACCGTGTAATAACTCGTGAGAACCAACTGAAACAGCGTTAGTTTTAGCAGCTGTTTCTAGATTTATCATTATTTCATTACCTATATTTACACCGTCTACACCTTTTATGTCGTTTAACGTATAGTTTTTACCAGTCTTAGCGTTATAAGCATCTAAAAACTCTTGTTCAGTTTTGTAAACTTTTTGCTCTAAACCTAATATTTTATTTATAGCAGTTTCACTAGTTCTAAGATCATCCATTATAAACTTTTTATTAGCTTCTATTCTTATATCCTCTGCTTTTTTGTTTTCAGCTTTTATTTCGCTTTGTATTCCTTTCACAATATCATTAAACTCATTTTCATTTAACTCTCCGTTTTTAAATTGATTTTCAAAATCAGATAATTCATTGTTTAGTTTTTGTTTTGCGTCTAAAATACTTATTAATTCTTTTGACTGTTCTTCTGTTACAAACTTAGATCTTTCTTGATTATTTATTAAAAAACTTTTAAACTCTTGTTCAAGTTTTTTAATCTCTTTATCTTTTTGTTTTTTGTTTCTTTCTGTTTTTGAATTTACTTTTTCTTGTTGTAAAACACCAAGTTTTTGAATATAATTATTTACTATTAAATTATCTTTATCACTTCTAATAGCACTATTTACAGCTCTACCAGCAGCACTCATACCAGTACCACCAACAAAACCTTGTAAATATTCTTCTCTAGCTTGTTCGCTTGTTAAGTGATCGTAAGTAGCCTTAATAGGATCTTTTCCTTTAGCAGCAGCTACGTTTGCAGCGTTTAACCCACCTTGAAAATATTCTGTTAAACCTTCTTTATTACCAGTTAACCCTAGTTCAGCTATACGTTTAGCACCTTTGTTTTTAGCGTTGTTAACTATATATTTACCTATTCCTTTTATACCAATTTTTTCTAAAGCTACAGCCGCCACACCTAAAGTAAAGGGAACAACAACTTCGTCTTCTTCGTTTTCTCTTAGTTTTTTTATAGACTCTTCTATATCTTCGTCTCCATATAAGTTTTTAGCTTTTTCAGCGTTATACTCAGTGTACATTGGAGCCATTATCTGAGGAATTAAAGAAACACCTTTAGTAGCAAGAGCAGGGGCAACTGTAGTAACAACACTTGTCAAAGCATTAACAACACCTAAAGCTACGTCTGCATAATCACTTTCTTTAAAACCACCATAAATACCTTTACCAGTGTCTTTGTATCTTTTGTTTATAGCATCTATTTCAGCATATTCTTTTTCAATAAAATCATCAGCATAGTTATCATCAACTATTCCTAAATAATTAGCAAAGTCTACAGAAGCTACTTGAGTACTATTCCACGCGTTTTGTAATGTTAAACTAGCATTAGAAAATATATTTGCAAACTGCTCAGAGTCAGAAAGTTCTTTTTCTACATTTATAGCTTCCATACCTTTAGCCATAAAACTTTTTATAAGATCTTCAGTAGAATAATCATTTTCTTTTGCTATTCTGTCTAATCTATCGTAAGTATATGTTTTATCTTTATATTTAAACTCTAAGTTTTTAATATCTGACATACTAATTTAATTTGTTATTTTTAGATTTTATTAAGTCTAATACATCGATACCTGTTCGTTCTTTAATAGCTTTTATAAATCTTTGTTCCATTCTTTTAGCGGCATTAGTGTTAGTAAAATCAAAATTATAACTTCCTATTGTTTTACCGTTATATTTAACATCAAGCATATCTATATTAAATGGACCAGCTTGTTTAAATTCAAACTCTTTAGGAAATAAATTTTCAAATATCTTTTTAGCTTGGTCTTCTTTTAATTTAAACATATCAGAAAAATTATCAACACTTAAATTCTCATAAACATCAGTAACATTTACATTGTCAATAATAAAAGCGTCTCCAGTACTTAAAACACTGTCAGGAATGTCTAAATTTTTATCTTTATTAGATATGTTTTCTCCATTAGTTTCTGATGGAGGCGTTGTTGCACTAGATGTTTTTATGTTTCTTGCTCGTAAACCTTGACTATGGTATTGGTCTTTTAAAACACCAATTAAATGATTACCAAAAGCATCAATTAAACCATCGTCTTTTTTATATTGTTCTAATAATTTTTCGTAACCTTCATCGCCTGGTTTTTTACCAGTTTTATTTTCTATGTATTGATGTATAAACTGTATAGGCTGGCTATCTTCTAATAAATTACCAGTTTTAACGCCATCATAAGCAAAGTTTACAACTCTGTCAATACCACCAGTTTTAAACATTGTTTTTATAGCAGCTTCGTATTTAATAGGATCAAAATTAATACCTGACAAACCTTCTTTTTGTGCAGCATCTGTTAAACCTAAAAAAGTTGAAATCATAGCGCCATCGTCTACAAAACCAGGGTTGTAATCTGCAAAACTTATTCTGTCACCATTAGCAGACATAAAAGTTCCATTACCATTATCATCTATTTGAAAAGTATCTAAAACATTTCCGTTAGCCATGTTACTGTGATCTAGTTTTCTATTTTGATCGTTAGACAAAGCTAGTTGATCAAAAGATTCTAAAGATAACTTAGCGTTATTTTGGTAAGACTCTAAACTAGCACTTAAATTTTCAAACTTACTATTAACACCGTTTAAAGTGTTCATAGCATCAGTATACTTGTCACTACCAGGCAAAGAAGTAGCTAAATCACGCGATGCGTCCGCGTATATCTTCTTATTATTTGCTAAAAATTCAGTTACTTGACCTCTTATTTGTTCTGGAACTTTTTCAATAGGTACACCATTAGGCATTAAAGCCATTAATTTTTTTGTTTTTTCTATTGACTGATCAAAAGGTTTTGATAAAAGATCACCTATTGGTTTAAAAACATTAGAGTACTTTTGCACTTTTGGCACACTTCCAAAACCTAAATTGTAAAAACTATTTTTTGCCATATTATATTTTATATCTTGTTGGGTCGTTAGACGCTTGATTTATTAAATTTTGTATATAGGCAGACTCTCCTCCAGATGAAGGATCATAAGTGCCTTGAGTCATCATGTCACCTATTTTATCAATTAGTTGTTCTTTACTAAAACTATCGTACATTGCAAATGGATTAGAATTAACTATAGGTAAATCAAAAGAAGTTCCAGGCGTGCTAAAAGCATTAGATTCAGTTATATCGTTTATATCAAATTCACTAATAGGTGTTTCACCAATTTTTTGTTCTACTATAGGTTTAAGAAGATCAGTAGTAGTGTTAGCAACTGGCGTTGCACCTTCTCCAGTTCCTCCTCCAAACCCACCATAACGAGCAAATTGACCAACTACACCTAAAGCACCTGCAATACCTCCAGTTATAGCACTAGTCTTTCGGTTTTGCAATGCCTGTATATTTTGACTAGATGTCATTTTTGACGCATCATAACCAGCTTGTAAATTAGCTAAATTAAGTGCTCTTTGATTTTCACCTTGTTGTCTTAAATACTCTCCATAAGCAACTGTTTGCTCGGCTTGCTGTTCCATTTGTTGGGCTCTAGCAGCGCCTTGAGCGGCTAATGCTTGGTTTCTAGCTTCTTGTTGGCCTATGCTAGCTGACGTTCTAGTTCTTTGTAAAGTAGCTTGATTTGCCATTGCTTGCGCTAAACCAGCTATACCACTACCTCCAGCAGTGCCACCAAACTGACTCATTATATTAGCCCTATTTTGCGCTGCTTGTTGTGACTCGAACTCAGCTTGCTGTGTGTTTACGGTTAGGTCTTCATAAGGATTTTCGAACTGCGTTTGGATACCAGCGTAAGGATTATTTATTTCCATGCCTTTTATCGTTTCTACATTTTCATAGTAACGTTCTCTGTTTTCTTTTTTAGCGTCACGCTGCTGTTCTATCTGTTTTTTAGAGTTTCTCCAGTTTCCATAAGCCTTTATTCCAGTTCCAGCTAAAGAAGCTATAGCCATAATTTCTAACCCAGTGAGTTTCATTGGGCTTTTTTTCATCGGTGTTGTTTTCTTTCCTACTGGCATATTATTATATTTTATGTATTTATAATTACACTTTTTATTGTTTATTTACTACTAGGCGTTACTTCAGACGCTATAGAGTACATTTCTGCTTTATCAACAGAGTCGTTTTTAATAGTTACTTCAGCATAATAACCTATTAAACCAGACAAATTTACTAAACTATCTTTAGCGAACATGATAAAATCATCTTCTTCTATGTCTACAGCTTGTACAGTACTAGTCGTGTTGTCTATATCCATTTCTGATTCATCAAAACTATCAACAACACCTATAAATATAGGTTCACTTGTTGACTGGTTAAAACCATTTGTAGCTACAGTTTTTACGTAATAAGCTAAATCACCTACTTGTAAAGAGTCGTTACTTATATTTCCTTTAAATTCTATTGTTATCATGTTGCGGTTCCTTGTGTTAGTATTTTGTTAGTATCTATATATATGTTTTGATTAGCCTCTGGGTACTTACTTATAGACAAAGTTCCATTTAAAAACACTTTGTTGCTACTTCCGTCTATATATATTTTTGTTTGAGTTCTAACAGGTCTATCGCTACTAGCTTCTATTTGTCCGTTTGCTAATTGTAAGGCACCTCCATTTACACCTCCACCGTTAGCGCTATTATCTACAGCTGATACTGTACAAGCGCTTGAGCTAGAACTTTTATTTAACCCTCTCATACGTATAGTAGCGCCTTTACTTATACCTAATGTTCCGTTTACATTTATATCTGCTCCAGCAGAAATATTAGATGTTATTTCGTCATCTATAGTAGTTGTTGTTTGTCCTAGCTCTACAGTCGAATCTGTTAGTTCTAAACCTATACTGATAGCATCGTTTATTAACCTAGGACCGTAAGCTCTAAATAAAATAACATGTGTATCACTCCAAGTTTCATTACCGTCTAATGTAACTGTTTTAGTACTAGTATTAATAGCTGTTATAGCTCTTAAATCACTTTGAAAAACACTGTTTATAGAGCTCACTTGCATACCAACAACTAAACCATCTACACTTGTTAACGTTAAAGATGTAGAATCAGTACCACCACCGTCTGCTGTGTAGTTACCACTCTGCCAATACAATGCGCTTGCGCTCCATATACCTTTATTTAAACTTGTTGTTGTGTCTGTTATAAAAAAACCAAAATCTGAAGCAGCCGATGGAACTGTTATTTGTTTTTTATCCATTACAATTGTAGGTCTATTTGCACCAGAATAAGTGTCTATAGATGAACCTGTACGGTTTCCTATAGCTGTATTTGTAAAACCATCTCCAGAAGCTATAAATGTTATAGTGGCATTTCCTTTTTGTCTTACAACTTGAGAATATCTTATGCCATTACCCATAGACATGCTAGTATTGTAGTGCGGTTCAGCCATTATTATAACGGTGTATGTATCTCCGCTAGCTGCAGCTGGAATCTCTACGTTAAAAGTTCTAGGATTTTGATTTTTTAACCTACTTTGTGAAGTTGTAGTAGCTTCAAATGTTTTAGTTTTAAAATTATAAAATCTATTATCTGAAGATCTAGTTACTTGCGCACTAAAAAAAGCATCGCTATCTCCACTAACAGTTATTGGTAAAGTAGTAGCTTCAGCTTTTAACAAACCTACAGATAATAAAGATGAAACACTATTTATTTTTATTTGTGTAATTAATGCCATATTAGTTTTATGTTAATTTGAGCTCTTTACTATTCCTAACCCTTGAAAATTAAAGGCAGAAGTATCAACATGTGAAGATTTACCTTTAATGTAATTAAACCATTTTCCTTCTTTTTCTATAAACTCATTTAAACTTCCTTCTTGTTTGTCTGTTTTTATGTCTGAAACATACCAACCTTGTTCTTGTTGTAAATTATAGTACTGTCCGTCTAAATCACTGTGAGTCCATTGATCAACTTTAGCTTGTGTACCTTCATAGTTTAAAGTATTAAAGTGTTTAACCAAACCTGATTGTGCGTTTAATAACGGCGTTACAGAAGACTGTGTAAAGTTTTCATAGAAAGTGTTTCTGTTTTGATTCGTGTGGTGTTTCCAAAGCTGACCAAGTTTCATTGTGTAATATTGGTTTACAGAACTAATAGAAAAATCAGGAATAAAAGATTTAAAACTAACCCAACCTTTAGAGTTTTCGTTATAAGTAATTGTTTTACCAAAATCTGGGCCAAAATCTAAAACTATGTTATCTAATTTACAACTTAAGTTTCCATCACCTAAATTACCAAAACCAACAACGTTTGTGTTGTGACCTACTGGAGGTTGTTGTTCTTCTCCTATAGTACCAAGAAAAGTATATGTGCCATTTGCAAAAACAGGCCCTACTTCAAACCCTAATCCATCAGCGTTGTATAAGTACCCAAACAATCCGGCAATACCAGAGTAATCACTTATAGTAAAAGTTATAGAATAAGTATCTCCTTGGTTAAAAGTAGCTAGACTATTATTTATTAAATTAAGTCCTTGTTCTGCTCTAGTATCAGTAACAGCGTCATCAAAAACAATATAACCTGGATCTTCTATTAATAAATCAGGTTGCCAAAAAATTTCATCATCTTCTCCAAGTAAATTCCAATCTTGTATAGTACCTGCTGTTGGTATAATTTCTTTTAAAGAAACAGTTTCTATAGCTATACCAGTAGCAGTCAACGTTCCAAAGTTAAGTCCTGTTCCTTCTTGCTGTTCTGGTTGTTTTATAATAAGTTTGTCATTGTTTATATACTGAGTATCAGTATCTAAAATAGCTTCAAAATTACCAAACCCGATAGATACAAACTTAACATCTGGACCACTATTAAAATCAGCAAAAAATTCACCAGTAAGAGCTTGAACACTGCTTAAATGAACAGTTGCTTTATATCTTTTGCCATATTCAAAATTAAAATCTTGACTTAAAGTATTTACTGGTACTTGTAAGTTAACAATGCCCGGATCGTTAAATGCAATGTTTGAGTAAGTGTTAAAATCAAAACCTTCGTACTCAAAATCTTGTACTTGTAAACCTGTTTGTTTTTGAAACTCTATATTATCTATATTTAATGTAAGACCAGAAGCTCCAGAGCCTCTAATAATAAGCTTATTTTTTACATTATCATTTGTAGTAGTATTATCTCCAACTGTACCTATATATTCGTAAATCTTTTCTCCAGTAGCAATGTTTGGATATACACTTTCTTCATTAAGAATTGCCCCTTCACCATTTGCGTTAAAAAATTGTGCTCTTAATTTATAAGCACCGTTACCAGCCGTGTTAGCGTCTGCGTTAAACATATTAAAAGTAACTTTATATACTTCACCCACTTGTATATTAGCGCTAGTAATATCAATAGCTATACCATCGTTATCAACGTTATTAAAACGTAAACTACGAGTGTTGTCATTAAAATTAACAGGTTTGTTTTGAAAAATATCATATGATATTTTATCTGAAGGAGAGAAAAAGTTAATACCTTGCGTGCCTTTAAAAGAGCTATAGTCAGGATTACCAAAAATACCTAAACTTCTTGTAAAAACAATTGTTTCGCCAATAGGTACTGGGAAGAAATCTTCAGGATCACCATTTTCGTCAACACCTGACTGTAGCGCAACGGTAGTACTAATTGAATGACTAACCGAAAGCGTGACGATACCAGTCGGTTCATCATAACTAGCAGTACTTACTACTAAATTAAAAGAACTAGCTGAAGTACCAAAGCCAAAAGGTAGTGTTACTTTGTCACCTGGCACTGGAACAATATTAAGAGGATTTGTAGAAAGATTAATACCAAACTTAAATTGTTGTGATGGTGCCCCTGCGGATGTAGCTACTAATCTAGCAAAGTTTGTAGTAAAACTTCCGCTCGAACAAATATCAAACAACGTTGAATTAGCTAACAACCCAGCGTCGTCACCGTTTGCTATTAAATTAGGGCCATAAGAATCAGAAGTACTAGAAAAATCTGTGTTACTTAAAAGCTCGCTTCCAACGCTTTCTGTAAAACTACCACCTTGATCAAAATTAGGATTTGTTATTAAATTAACTCCACCAGGTTTAAGCGTTAAATTATAATGTTTTTTATTAGCATCGTAACTACCTAATGCTTTATTAGTAATTTCAAAAGTATCTTTGAAATAATTTTTCATACCAGCGTCTGATATAGGTGTTAAACCATCTATTGATAATCTAAGAACAGCACCTCTTTGTTTATCTGCAAAATAAACTCTAAATGACTCAGCAGCAAAAGACTCTGGATTTTTTGATATACCATAATTACCTCTAAAAGGCTGTGCTTCACCTAAAAATCTATCAGTAGATAACAATTGAGCATTACCATCTGCGTTAAATAACAAGTCTCTATCAACAAATATTTTTAATATTTTATCTTCACATAAAGTAATTAAATCTCTATCTCTAGCATATAATTTTTGTATACTACCATAAGTTGGTAATAAATCTTTTGTTATTTTTTCTGCTTGTATAAATTGGTTTAAATTATTTATACCGCTTGTAGAGTTATATAAACCAGAAAATATTAAACCGTGTTTTCTATTTTCTTCTTCGTAAGTTTGTTCTAGTACAGCAGAGGCTCTAACACCGTTTGATATAAAACTTTCGTTAAAATCATCTCTAATTCTATTAGATTCCACACCGTTACCAAAGCTAAAACAATTGTAATAAGGAAGTCCAACATGATTATTATAAACATCTTCATTTATTGTCAACTCTGTTATTGCGCCTTGACCATTACCATCTACTGTTGGTAAAACTATAGAAGTTATACTAGCCTCTGTATAACTACCATCTTGTCTTATAAATCTAAGTTTTACGTTGTTATTAGGAGAAGATAAATAATTACCCGCTTGAAATCCAGAGTTATTATTTTCATCATAAAATAAACCTGGTTCAGTTAGTTGCAATGTGTTTCCATCCCAATTTTTAACTTTTAAAAATAATTCTACACTAGAAGGAAGAGAAGGAAAATTAATTTGAGCTTGTTGTTGAGCATCTACCCAATCAGTAGGATCAGCGCCATCTAAATTACAAATAACTTTAGTACCAATAGGAGCAAACATTTCTCCTTTATTACCTGAGTTTTGTTCAACTGTTAAAGGTATAGCGTCACTAGCTTCAAAATATATGTTTAGATCTGTATCTTCTTTAGGTTCTGTTTCAAATATAGCTGGAGAAGTAGGCAGTCTGTTTTCTCCTTCTTCTAAATAACCATCTACAAATTTAATCTCTATAGGAGTAGTTGCATTTGTTGTAGCTAAGTTTGTAGCGTAATCAGCGTGATCTGCAGGGCTTTTATCTAGCTCTAATATATAAGTAACTCTTCTATTGTTTGCTCTACCAAAATTTTGTAATACGTTTTTAAAATCAGTGTACTCTGCACTACCAAAACCAGAAGCATGTAGTCTAGAATAAGCTTCTGCAACACTCATATCAGTTATGTTACCTGTAGCGTTGTTAGTTATTACTACAACATCATTATTGTTACCTGGATCAGCTGTTTCTGGATAAAACGGACACAAATTCCATGATGTGTGGTTGTATACCATCTTTCTTCTTACTTTTTTTATAGTATAAACATTTGGATCTCCATTTATTTGAAACTGTTGACCTGCTACTAAATTATCTATAACACCAGCTACATACGAGTTGTTATGAGCAGGATTAAACTGGGTAAAAGTAGCGTTGTTGTTAGCATTGTTCCAAGTGGTTAAAGCTAAAAGACCATATCCTAATTGATCTATTGCTAGATCACTGTTAGTACTGTACTCAGCTGGATCTGTATAATTGTTTCTTGCGGTGTAACAGGTACCAGCGGATATACCTTGAAGATTTGCTGCAATATCTGCTCTAATATCAGGAATAGAAGGAAGAGTACCTGTAGGTATGTATTGATCAGGAGTTCCAAGGCCGTGACCATTAGCATCTCCGTATACGTCCATAGTTCCATCATGTAAATCACTACCTACACAAGATATAGAAAGATGCATATAATGACCGCCTTGACCATCTATTGAGTAGTCTATAGGTACATACGTATCGTCAAAACTAGCGCCAGCAGCACTAGTACTTTGATAGCCATAGGGAAAACTAGTAAAATCATTTGGATTATCTTTCATTCGTATAACAGCGTCAGTAAAGTGTCTACCACCACTTGGCAAACCTTGTCCATTTAACCCGTATTTACTACTATTGCCTGGTGGTTGGTTTGGAGACACGATACCTTCAAAACCATTTATATATTGTGACGCTTTGAAAAGATCGTTTCCTTTAACCATTCTTCCTGAATTACCTGCGTCAAGTAAGTTAGTTGAGGGTTCAGCTTGAAAAGCTTTAAAACCAGCGTAATCTATAAAGAAGGCAGACGAAGAAGGTACTCCAGTGTCAAACGTAGTAGCGTTATGCCACTCACTTTCTAAGTTACTAATAAAATTTCCTGTAGTATTAGTCCAAGCATTACCATCTGTATTGTATATACCTTTTAAATCACTATCAAAATCACCTTGACTATCAGCTAAGACAAAAGTAGTCATTCTACCCACAGCTCTATAAACATCAAAATCTTGAGTGCTCGGAATTAAATAAGTTTGTGTAACTGCGTTAGATATTACTTTTACAAAAAACCTACCATCAAACTCTGTAAAATCTTTTAGTCTTCTTTTAAATATAGTTACACTAAGCTGGTCATCAGCGTTTAACACACCAAGACTGCTTTCTACCCAGTTATCTTCCGCATCAATAGCATTGTCTAATAATATTTCATAACTACCCTGAACTCCCGTAGCAACTTCTTTTAAGCTAGCAATAGAATATTTTTTAGATTTAATAGTAACGCCACTTTGTAAGATAGTAAACTGCAAAACCAGTCTTTCACCAGCAACAGCATCGTCTACTATATCTACAGATCCTTCTAAATTTAACCAAGTATCTTTATCTATTAACAGCTTAGCAACGTCTTCTGCAGGTTGTTGTTGAGAGTCTGTAAACAAAGCAGCAAGATTAGCAGCATTACCACCTCCTGTACCTAAACTAACAAAATCAAACTTTATCGCATCTGGCGCTTCGTTTTTTATATCTATTATTTTTATTTTTTCTTCTACTGGTACTACTTGCTCAATGTCAACTTGTTTTTTAAGTATAAGATAATCGCCTTCTTGTATTTTGTTTCTATCTGAAGACGGAAAAGATAAATACAAATTAAAATCTTCTTGAGACTTATAAACTCTATCCATTGTTAGATTATAGTACTCACCAGAAGTTTGTTTTATATAAAACTTATAATAATCAGCCCAAAAAGGTTGGTTTCCAGATAATTTTGCTTTTAACCTTAACGATCTAGCTGCATTGTAAACTTCTTGGCCGTTAACTATTTCTTCATAGGGTATATTTATAGAAGCTCCTTTATTAGTAAAAACAGGAGTTTCTCTACCATACTCATCACCATAAACAACACCTATTTCATATTTTCTTAAAGATTTTATAGATTTTAAACCTAAGTTTTCACTAAAAGATGGAGTTTCATTGAAATAAAAACCTCTTTCTTCTTTTTCTATAGATATTCCTGGTGTTATAAGATTATTGTTTTGGTCTACTATATCGTAGTTTTGTGTGTAGTTACCATAAACTAATCTACTTCCTGTTATTTCTTGTGCTAAAGCCTTTTTAGGCACGTTATCATAAGGCCTTAACAGTTGGTTCTCTGGTAAAGCAGCGTATATGTTTTCTACTGTTATTTCGTATTCACCAGTAGGAAAGCCACTAAGTGTGCCTGTTTGGCCAAAACTACCGTCTATTTTTACTCCAAAATATCCACCACTAATAATACTATTGTTTGTTCTCCAATAATTTGTGTCGTCATTAGGTCTTATACTGTCAATAGAATATACAATCGGAGATCTATCCGTTTTGAAAAGTATGTCTAGTTGCACAATGTCTTCTGGAGCATCTGCCTGTATCAAGTTTGTTAACACAATGTTTAACAACTTATTTTCCATACCTAGATTATAAGGATCTTTAGTTGGATGAAAACCAAATCTTCCGCTTACAAAAACAGGTTGTGTAAATGGTGAAAAAGCAGAAAACTCACCGTCTGCATATTTATATCTAGTAGCAAACCTAACAAACTCTTTTTCAAACAGTGGGTTAATATCAATGTCTCTTACAGCTTTAAAGTTAAAAGGCTTGTCAATATAACTCTGTAAAATTTCTAATATTTCAAAATCGTAAACATTTGCAGATTTACTAGTTACTCTAAGTTTTATTTGATAATTTTGAGGTAAAGAACCTGAAGCGTTTTCTTCTGAAATTAAAACAATATCACCAACAGAAAAAGGCTCTCCTGAAATAGTAATAGAACTTAAAACGCTACCTATTCCTAGTCCAAAAACATTTAGATTAGATATATCAATTAAACTAAAGTTACCAGTTTCAATAAATTTTACATCAGGAGCTTTAGTAGGTTTTTTACGAATAACCGTTATATGTCTTTCTTCAACAGGAGTAGAAGTGTTGTTACCTTGGTTGTCTATAAAAAATATCTCACTATGTGTAGCCAAGTCAACATGTTGATTCTTCTTAAAAGTTTCTATGTTTATTTTTTTAGGCTCGTTAACACCGTCTGTCCAAAAAAGTAAATTATCAATTATGTTTACACCAGTTATAATATTATTAACGTTAAAATTTAAAACGTTTTTATTTGTGTCTACTAATATAGGCGTTACTATTCCGTCGTGAGAATACTCTATAATAGCGTCAACATCATTGCTAGTAACAAACCAATATAAAACATTATTTTTTTCATCTGCTAAAGCACTTACGCAAGTAAAACCATTACCTATAATACTTTCAACACGAGTGTTACCTAATATGTTTTGTACAGTTCCAACATCTGACTCTTCAGAAGTAGAAACCTGTACGTTCATTGCGTCTCTATACTGTCCATTAGGAACTAATCTTTCATCAAGGTCTTTGTTCATTACACCTCTTTGAAAGCTATTTTTAATTTCTGGCATATTTTAGTGTTTTATCCATTTAGACTTACCTCTCATTGTTTGAGTTATTTCGTCTATTTTTATATTTGATAATCTTAATTTAGCTTGTCTAATAGCGGCAAATTTTTCTTTTTTATATCTACGCACCATATATTCAGGTACATTTGATCTAGTAGATAACACTGCGTAAGCTATTGATTTATACATTGCTTCTTCAGCAAATTTATGAACAACCATTTCGTCATCAGTACCAAGTCCATCGCTAATATAATCTAAAACTACTGTTTTACCTGATATATTAGAAGAAAAATGTATCAATCCTTTTAAATTGTCTATGTAGTAAGAACCATTGTCTTGTGCGTGCTGTGGATCTATACCATATCTTCTACCAACATTAGCTTCGAATATGTGATCATCATAATCATAGTCGTGTTGTTGATTTTCGCTAGGTGTTCCTGATTTATAGTTATTCCAAGTTGTAGAGTCTGCGGGTGTTGATACAAAGGTCGCTTCATCAGGAGTAGACGAATCATCATTTGCGTTAGTAGAAGTAGTTATAACAGCACCGTTAACATCAACAACTGTAGTTCCTACATCAAAATCTTCATGAGACACTAACATTCCAACTTTTATATTAGAAACATCTGTATTTGGTGATTGCGTTATTTTGTTTTCTCCACTTTCCCATGTAACATTTTCTAATACAAAAGAAGATTCTTCTTCTAATATTAAAGAACCGTCAGTAGTTGTAAACGTTAAAGTCTCTGTTCCAGCGTATGTTGCGGCGTTACTAATCTCTATTGTTGTTATACCTCCAGAGTTAGAAGTTGCTACTACAGTCGTATCGTCGGGTATACTAGGTCCAGAAACAACCATGCCAACTAATATATTTAGATATTCGTCGTTTAAAACTATAGTTGTAGTACTGTCTAAAGTACCAATAGCTGTTAATTTATATTCACCGTCTGAATTTTGTAGTATAGGAGTTGGATTTGATGTTTTGCCTAAAGTAGGATATAAAGGATGTTTTATACCAGAACCATCTACGCAAGATATTTTAGTATAATTAACATAGTCTTGTGGAAGTACCATTGTTAAAGATGGTGGCAATGTAATTTCTTGTGATTTAATACTTTTAAAAGTATCAAAAGATAATTCTTGTATAGCTCTCTGTGCATGAAAAGCTATATCAGTTCTTTTTATTTTTGATATTATTTTGTTTTCACCAACATAAGCTATTGTAAAATTAGTTATAATATCATTTAAAGAAGTAAATTGATAACCACCAAAGTCATTACCGTCATAATAATCTTGTTGGGTTTGATTGTCTAATAGTCCCATTTATTTACATTTTTTCTTGTTGAATATTTTTATTATCTTCTACTCCAGCTATTTGATATAAACTAGGATCTTTTAACGTAATACCTGCTAGCGTTAATATTTTTAAAACTAATTTTGTTTCTTCAGATGGATGTAATTCAAAATTTTGTAAGTTTGAAGCGTTTGAATTATGTAACGCTTTGTTTCCAACAACTATATAAGTCCACTCTACTTTTGCAGGTTTTTTGATGTAGTCTATAGTAACGTTTTGTGGTGTTCTACCAAAAACTGTTATTCTATTATTTGCTTGATCTAACGTGTACACAGGTCTCGTTGCTGTAGGCGAAGCTAACGTACTAAGTTGAAATAACCTAGCTTCTTTTTTAGTTACAGATTCAAAAAATATATTACCGTCTCTAACAGAAGTTAATCTATAAAAATCACCAAGCGTGTTTAACGCGCCAATACCATTAGTTAACGAAAAAGAAGATGCTGTTTTTTCAAAAACACTTATCTTTTCTTCTAGCATATCTACAGCATCGGCATGTACAGTGTTATTTCCAGGTCTTCTTAAAAATTGACTTAAATCGTAGAAGTACTGCTCAAATATATCCATTTGTGCCTGGTTAGCGAAAATATTAAATTCTTGAGGCGTTATATATCCTCTTTGTTCTTTATTAGCAAGAGTTAGTACTCTTTGATATATTCTATCTACGTTTATCATAATATTTTTTATTGTAGTTACGATCGCCCCGTAGGGCGACCGCTCTACAGTTTGATTAGTTTAATCTTTTTTCTATATTTGCATATATTTCCATACCTTCATCAGTTTTGAACCAATGCG
>Ga0181553_10001281_pt1 | contig 22385 bp, 28 predicted proteins | sample 011ome_17_FD_133753 | JGI IMG/M metagenome (GOLD analysis project Ga0181553, IMG submission 133753) | Coastal salt marsh microbial communities from the Groves Creek Marsh, Skidaway Island, Georgia - 011502XT metaG (megahit assembly) | ecosystem: Environmental > Aquatic > Marine > Intertidal...
CCAGCGTGTTTCTTTTTCCATACATCAACAAGGGCTTCTGTTGATGAATCAAATCTTTTAATTAATTTATCTTCTTTTATTTCACCTCTTAGGTATTCATATGTATTTTCATATAATCTTGTAAAGTAAATACCTCTACAATGTGCTGTCTTAATATATTCTTTAGGCACATTTAATCTAGAATATGTAAACATATAAGACCTATTTTTGTGGTCTCTTTTTAATGGTTGACCATTTGGTCTTGTAGCTTCGTACCATTCCCAATATTTTCTTGTGTGATTTTTTTTCAACCATTGTTTAATCTTTAGTTTACTATGTGCATTAGGTTCAAACGATACTGAACCCTCAGTAAATCCCATTCTTTTCCAATATTTTAAACCATCATATTGACTTAATCCGTGTGCCTTGTCTTTACCATATAATGATGTTGTTGTTACACCAACTAACTTATCACCATATTTTTCTTCCCATAATCTTTGTACATCATCTGATAAACATAGATATGCTAATAGTTTACCACCTGTATAACTATAACCTAATGGTTGTGTTGGTACTATTGATGAACCTATAGCTGTATGATTGACCATACCATCAAATGTTTTTGCATTTCTTTCCCAACCTATTGCTTTATCTCTAGGTCCTAAATCCATAAAATCGCCAGATATACAAATAACACCTAGATATTTGCCTGATACATTGTCTTTTACAATAAAGAATAATTGGCGACCTATGTTTGAATTGTTTTTCATTGTAGATAAAAAGGTTCTTAGTGTATTCCACTTTTCAGATAAATCACCACGCCTCATTTTACCATTAAATCTTTTTTCTGAATCATCTGTAAACTCTAGTACAGGTTCTAATTTTTCATAATCTTCTGGTGATTCTGGAATCCATATATTATTTTTTACATCAATAACTTCTTTTGCTTGTTCTGGTTTTTCTAATACAAATTCTTCATCACCAAAGACTGTATTAGTTTTTGTTGTGGGATATTTTCTGTGAACTTCACACCACTTTTGATATAGTGTGTATTCTTGAACGGTCATTTTAGAAACAAAGGCTAAATCTTCTTCAATGAGTTTTTTTAACTCACCTTCATCAACATCTTCAACTTCATTGATGTCATTTTCAGCTTGCCATTTGTCCCATTGTTTTTCAACAAAAGCTGGGTCTTGTTTTTGGTGTATATCAATGTCTGTCATAATCTAAAAATATAATTTAACAACTATTAAAAGAACGCAAGCTAATATAATTAATTCAACTATACTTACTTCTGGTCTTAAATATTTTGTTCTTATATGTAACCATTTTGTAAATGAATCATACCATCTAGGTTTATAATGCATAACTAAAACAAATATTACAATGCAAACTAAAATTATATTAAGAGTTAGCATTTATCTGTTTTTGCTGTTTCCTATAAATGTTCATTTGCTTTTCTGCCTTTTTATATGCTCTTTCTAATTTTAAATCACTAGCGTGTTCTGTAAAGTGTCTACCTAATGTATGGTCAAATTCGTGTTGGAATATTCTGCTCATCATTCCATCTAAATGACCTTCTTGTAAATCTCCATTTTCATCTTCATACTTTACCACAACCTTTCTAGGTCTTTTTAAATTTAGCCACAAAAAAGGATATGTAAGACAACCTTCGGTCATCATTACAGTTTCCTCACTTGAACTTACTATTATAGGGTTAAAACAATGTAATGTCAAGCCTGATTCAATCTGTAAATGTCCACCGATAACGAAGTAATTAAAGGGTAATCCTACTTGATTGCAAGTTAATCCTATACCACCATACTTTTTCATAGTGTTGAACATTGATTTTGACAACTCTTTTCTGTCTTTAAATCCGTGTTCTTCTAACATATCATCTGAAAAAGGAGCTATAGCTGATTTTACTTTAGGGTCGCTAGGGTGTACTAAATCATATAATTTTATATCTTCTTTCTTTTCGGTCATAACTGCTCTTCTAAAAATTTAATTCTTTTCTTTATACCATCTATTGTTGTGTACATCCAACCACACGCTTGTGGTTGTATCTGTTTTTCATACCATTCAATGGTATTTTCTAAAGCTTTAATCTCGTTTAATATTTCCCAATCTTTTTGTGTCATTTTATTTGTTAAACTCCCAATATCCATTTCATTAGTCATTATACTGCCTCTAATTGTGTGAAGTTATGTTCTTTTTGAAACTTAACTATGTTTGTAAACTTATCAAATAGTATATCGCCTTTGTGTGATATAATAAAAATATTCTCATTAGGCATTGTTCTTACTATTTTGAAAAAGTCTTCTGTTCCTTGACCATCTAAACTACTGTCAAATATTTCATCTAATATTAATAGATTAGTATTTGTACTGTTTTTTAGTTTGGCTATGGAACGCCAAGTAAATAATAGTGCAAGGTCAATTCTCATTTTTTCACCCTCACTAAAACTATTGTAGATAAACTTATCTCTGTTTCTACTTTTAACTGTTTCGTTAAATTCTTCATCTAATATAAATGATATAAAAAAGTCCATATCTTGTAGATACTTATTAATTAACTGATTCATAATAGGTAGGTATTTCTTAATAATATTAGCCCTTGCCCCTCTATCAGATAATATTTCTCTAACTACATCAACATATTTCTTCTCTTTTTCTACCTTTTCTAAATTCATTTCTTCTAATTCTAAATCTGCTCTTAATTTTTCTAGTTTAGTTTCTAGGTCTTCTATATTATCTTCACCTGATGATACTAACTCATTTGATAATTCATCTGAGTATTTTTTAATACTTTCTAATGATGTATTGATTTTAGCAACCTCTACATTTAAATCTTGTATCTTTTTAGATACGGCGTCCATATCTGATAGTTCTGTTTCTACATTGACTATCTCAGACATTAATTCTTGTAGACCATTTTCTAGTTTTGTTATCGTAGCTTCTTCTTCTTTTACTTTTGCACTTTTTAATTCTGTTGGTATATTCTGTGTGCATACAGGACAATTATCATTTTCTTCAAAAAAGTTTAATGTCTTTTTATGATTAGATAAATTACTTTCTATTTTAGCTTCTAGTTTAGTTAAATCTTTTATTTTTTTATTTACTTTTGGCTTATTTTCTATACTTGCTTTGTGTTTTATGATTTCTTCATTGATTTTTTGTAAATCAAGTCTATATTGTCTGTCCGCCTCTTGATTTTGTTCAATTTTTGAACGAGACCTTCCCTCCGCCTCTCCAGCACGGTTTTTTAAACTTTTGTAATGTTCTGAGGTCAATGTAAAGCTCTTATCAATTAAATCGCAGGAATGACGAACCTCCAACACTTTTTTTGCCAAATCGCTCTGTTGTGAGCGTAATATCAAGTCCATCTGTGTAAAAACTTTAATATCAAGTATTTCTTCTACAACATCACGCCTGTATCTAGGTTTCATTTTCATAAACGGCTCATATGATGAGGAACCCAATAATACAACTTGAATAAATGAACGATAGTTTAATTTCATTATATTTTGTTCTAGATATTTTTGATAATCTACATTTGAGGCGTCCTGATTTATCATAGTATCACCTTCATAGATTTCAAATTTATTAGGTTTTATACCACGAATAACTTTATAAAATTTTGTGCCAACTTGAAAGGTGACCTCAACTTCACAATCACCATCATTGATTGAGTTTACTATTTGGTCTTTTTTAATAATTCTAAAAGGTCTATTAAATAATACAAAACATAAGGCGTCTAGTAGTGTAGATTTACCAGAACCATTTTTACCAATAACAAGTGTAGTAGGTGCTTCATCTAGATTGACCTTAATTGCCGTGTTTCCTGTGGAAAGGAAGTTTTTCCATGATATAGTTTTAAATGTTATCATTCTTGAGCTTCTTTATATAATCTATGCACAAAATCTTTCAATTGTTTCCTATCTAAATCTGTGTCTATTTGTTCTATATAATTACCTAAAAATGTTAGAGTATCTTCTCCTTGGTCTAATATATCTTCTCTAACTGTAGCCGTTATATCTGAGGTATCATCATCTATAATACTTAACTCATATAAATCTATTTCTCTATGTAATCTGTTAACAAAATGTTCAAACATATCTTCATTGTTTTTAACACTTACATATAATTTAACATGGGTTTTATTAAACTCTTTTACATCTTTACCATAATAATCATTTTCTTTGTCATTATAATATATCTTTTTAAATATCCTCATAGGATTAGGTACTCTTGTTAACTCTCTAGTCTGAGTATCAAATATATGAAAACCTTTTGGACATTTATAATCATTCCAGGTCATTTCATATTGAGTACCACAATAATATATTTGGCCATCATCTGACTTTTTATGAAAATGGCCAGATATTACTTTTTCAAATCTTTTAAATAAGTCTTTTTCTAAACCGTGGTCATTAAAAAAGCCACTATGCATTTCAAAACCTTTTACTTCTAGGTGACCAAAACATATTTGTGCTGTTGATTGTTTTAATGCATTAACACTTTCATTGTAGGTATCATCACAAATCCAAGGTAAAAATAATACTTGTAAATTATCTAACACCACTTCTGTAGGTTTAGAATATATCTTTACATTAGGACCTACATTTAATTGTTCTAATGCATTTACTTCATTAGTATTTTTAAAGTATGTATCGTGATTACCTAAGATGATATGTGTATCTATATTCATCTTAGTTAATTTGTTCCAGAATTTATGTTGAAAGTTATAAGCAGTTTGATGATTAATAAACTTTCTTCTATCAACCACATCACCAAGATGTACTAAACATTTTATATTGTTTTCTTCTAGATATGGAAAAAACAATTCTCTATAAAATCTATTTTGGTATTCTTGGAAGATTGGGCTGTCGTTTCTTACACCAAAATGTGTATCATTCAGCAGGGCTATCTTCATTTAAAAATTCGTCCAGTTTTCCTTTTCGTTTTCGTGTTTTTTTGATTGGTACTTCATCAGCTGTGGTATGTTTTTGTAAAAACTCTGAGTATTGATTTCTGTAATGGCCATCATCACCTTCATTAACTGCCATATCTTCATACCCACCTTCAGCAATAAGTTTTGCTTTGATGTTCGCCTGTTTTTTTTCTTTCTGTATTCTTCGTATAAAAGCGTAATATATTATTTGTGTAAAGTATGCAAATGGATTATTTGATTTATCTGGATTAAAATTATCAAGATATTGTAAACAGTTTTCTATACCATCAGATATCATATCATCTCTAAATGTATAATTGATAAAGTTAGGTCTATATGATAAGTGGTTGGCAATCTTTAAAAAACACTCACCTATGTAATTAGTAACAGGTGGTTTTTCTTCGCCAGCGTCTTCAGCCTCTATGCATAGTTTTTTATACTCAACCATAGCGGCTAGAAACTCTTTGTTGTTTACATAATGTTCTTTTTTCTTTTCAGTTTTCATTGTATAATTATATGGTAATTACAAATAAATGTCAATGGTGAAAGGGTTATTCACATGAAGCTTCTAATTCTTCTTCTGTTGTGCCACCTTCACTATCTTTCATTATTATTTTTACAACATGAGGACATTTTCTTAAAGATACAATTGGGTAAAGATGTCTTTTACCATTTACAATAATATCTATTTGCATAGTTCCTCTATAATTAAATTGAGGATAATTAGTCATTTGACCCATACTTGAATCAAGGCCTTGTGCCGTGTTCCAGGTAAATAACATTACTATTCCTAATACTAAAGTTATTATAAAATTTTTTTGTTTTTTCATATCAACCACCATTGACAAAAGTTAATTTATTTGGTATAATGAGCGTGTCTTTGCGATAGGGGTGCTCCAGGTACCAGAGGACACTAATGAAGTTTACCATCAGCGTCTTCCAATTCAAGTGAATCAAATATTTCATTGAGTTTTTCATTCTGTTCATCTGTTAATCTTTTACGAGAATATTCATTTTCGGAAACAGGCGATTTTTTTTCAACCTGTGTTTCTTGTTCAGCAAAGTTTCTTTCTAAAACTTCATAACTTCTTTGTAAAGGTACGCCAGCTCTTGTTAAAGTCATAATCTTATCTTTTGGTATACTTACTGTTTCATCTGGCGAATATGCTGTCCATTTCACAAGAGCTACATAATCAGTTATACCTTGTAAGGTAAACTTAGGGACATATTTAATTTGCATTGGTTTACTTATACTCAACCATTTAGACTTTGTATCTTGGTCTAGTGGTATGCGACATACTATATCATCACCATTACTTAGTTTGATTATCTTTATTTCCATGTCTTAACTCCACATTATGGACTTCGTAATTAAATCCTTCTTCGTTGTAAATATTTATGCGTTCCTTAAAGTGTGCCAGCGTGTAGTTTTCCTTTTCATTATATGTTAGATTATCTGATATATCATATAATGTGGCACCCGATTGATTGTCTTTTAGTCTGAGCCCACGACCAATGCTTTGCAGGTTTCGTATACGACTTTTACTAGGAGAACTAAATACAATATTGTGTAGATTCCTAATATTAATACCAGTAGAAAAGGTGCCATAACTAGCGATAATAATACTGTTATCACTCTTTTCGGTAATGGCTCTAATTCTTTCTCTTTCTTCGGTGTCCACTCCTCCATATACGAAAAATACTTTCTTTGTTTCATTTTTGTCCTCTATTAGTTTTTTTAAGATAGCACCATGTTTTTCTACATATTGAAATAAACATAAGGTGTTTCCTTGAAGGGATAGACACAAATTGCGAATATATTTGTTTCTCAATTCGTTAGACACAAGAAAGTCCATTTCTTCTTGATAGGATTTATCCTTTAAAAAATCTCTAGACATATTGTCATGTTCTAATACTAAACAAAATATTTTTAAATCGGCTAACTGTTTGTTTTCTTGTAATGTTTTAGTAGATGTAACTCTATTAACAGCACCAAATAAACCCTCTAATACAAGTTTGTGTGTTTTACTATCATCTAAAGTACCTGTTAAACCTATACGATACTTACAGTTTTCTAGTTTTGTAAGTATTTTAGTTAATGATACTGCTTTAAATAAGTGTGCTTCATCACCTATCACACAACCAAATTCTTCAAACCATTTTTTAGGCATTTTATAGATTGATTGCCATGTACTAATATAAACTCTTTTATCAGAGTGTTTTTCATGACCTTGATATATTCTATGAACATGAGTAGAACTATTCCACCCATAGTCTTTAAAATCTTTATATAATTGTTCAACCAAAGAAGTGGTCGGAACAACAATTAAAATTTTGTTGTTTTTTTCAGATAGTCTTAACAGATTAAACCGAACCATCAGATAAATTATTAGAGATTTTCCGGACGCCGTTGGAGATAGTAATAAACATCTATGTTTTTTAAGACTATAAGCAAAGGCTTCTTTTTGATAATCTCTAACAGTAAAAGGAATTTTTAGAGCTTCTATAAACTGGTCTATTTTTTTATCATCTACATCAGCGTCTTTTATATCTGTTTTGTCTACTACTGATACATTGTTTTCATTACACCAATTGAGTATGTAAGGATATAGACCTGTGTATATTTGACCTGTTGCATATGAAAATAATCTTATCTTGCCATCCCATACACGATTGCGATATTGTGGCATAAACTTAAAGCCAGGCACATTAAAGGTAAAGTATTCACCTAAATCACGGCGTACATCTTCATCAGCGTCAACTGATAAATGCACATCATTTTTCTTTTCTAATATAAGTGTTCTCATTTAAAACAAGGGCCTACTATCCAACCTACAAGTGATTTTCTAACGCCTTCTATAACTGGATTTACTCTATGCCATAAAAAACTTGTAAAGACTACCATATCACCTTTTTTTAAATCTAAGACAACATAATCATCTTTGACATCTTTAGGTGTAGTCATACCAAACTCTAACTGACCACCTTTGTAATCATCATTTAGTATTAAAGAAAAAGAGATTTTTCTTTCTCTACGATTAGGGTATATCTGACCTTTATCAATATGCCAATTATAGTAATCACCTTTGTTATATACTGTGTATTGAAAGTCCTCTATATCTGTAATATAATACATCCATTCTTTATCTCTGTTGGCTTGCATAACATAAAAACTCATAAGATTTTCTATTCTTTTATTTTTAATAAATGAAACCTTAGACTTTCTTGATGGTGTAATACCTTTATTGTTTAGTTTACCCTCTGATAATTTTACACTTTCACCTTGATTAATAATCTTATCTATCATCTTATCTTCCACAGCACCTTGGATAACATGATAACATTGATTAATATCAGTATACATTAGATAGCACCAGAAGTAAACTTTTTCCACTCAATAGCATTTTTAATAGCAAAACTTCTATTTGATATTTGGCGTACTGTTGATTCTAAAAAGTCAACAACTGTTTGTAGGTATTCTACTTTTTGGGTAAGTTTGATTAGGTCTTCATCTGATTCTAGATACTTATCTATATCTTGTTTAAGTATTTTTAAATCAAATGGTTTTTGTTTGTAGATTTCAGGACTTGCTTTTCCTGTGTAGTATTCCCATTTAACCTTTTTCATTATATTAACATCAGTCTTAGCTCGTGTTAATAATAACTTAAAATTGTTTAAATGTTTTAAATATTTGTTGTGTAACTGTGGTGTTTTTAGAGATTCTAAATCCAACTCAGCGTCATTTATTTTCAGGTCCTTATCGGCCTGTTGTTGTAATTCTTCCAATGTCATAATAAAATATTATATCAGCTTTCGTATTGTATGTCAAGGTCCTAAGAGGTTGTAACGGATGTAGATGAAGCTCCACTATCGGCAAACTCATAGTATTTGTATGCAAAAGTAATATCACAAGATAGATATGCTACATCACCTGCTTGTTGGTCGTATGTAAGACCACCTAATGTTGTAGGAAAAGTATCTCTAAATCTTACTTCGGTAACTGGATTATTTTTATTTGTTAATACAGTTAATGTGGCGTCTGAGTAAATACCACCTTCTTTTGAGGCAGGATATTTTCCACCAGAACCTGGCTCATTTGATATTTGTGGTGTTGAACCTGGAAATCTATCATTACCACTTGATTGTAAATTTTCAAACTCAGTATGGTCTCTTGGAAATCCTAGACCTACTAACCAACCGTGTATCTCACGGAAGTTTTCTAAGTTTTCATCTACTAAGAATGTCATATTTAAATCGCCATAAGTTAGTTTATCACCAGGATATGGCATATCTAATAATGGTGTCTTCTGTGTACCAGAACCTAATGTAATACCAGGTATATTTACATTAGACACAAAAAACTCCACCTTCGGCAATTTAACAATACTAAATTTAAATTGCGTAGGTGAAGCGTAGTCTAATTTTGTGGGTTGCCTACCAAAGGCACTTGTTGTTGTCATTTATAACCCTATTTTACGATATAATTAACACCTCTATATGTGCATTGTATATCTTTACCAACTCTCCATGGATTTTTAGCCTCTTTGCCTTTTCTCCATGCAAATATTTTTTGTTTTACTTTCATAGTTTTCTCCTATTTTATATGTTTAGGAGAACTTTTCAGCCATGTTCAATGGCACCTTTCGGTATAACTATTTATCCTTTACAATATCTATTAAATATTTAATGTAATCAAATTCATACCATTTCTCAGATATGTCATAATTGCCAGCATTTGCGTGATGATTATTATGGTAAGGGTGTAATAGTAAAAATGGTAAATGTATGTTTCTAGAATTATCGTTTGTTTCGTGATTTCTATATCCAAAACTATGACTAAAAACATTAACCCAAGATGAGGCGTGCAATGTATAAACGGCTGGGATAGCAAAGAAATAAATTGCTATTTTTGGGTTTATAATAAAACTAATTGCAAGTGTTGACCAATATATTACATAGTAATAATCTCTTGTAAATCTATGCATTTTGTTTCTAGATAATCTTTTAATTACAGATAAATTTATTTGCGAGTTAGTTTCTGTACCTATCCAAAACCATGTTCTCCAACCATCTGTTGCTGGGTGTGGGTCACCATCTACATCTGAATATTGATGATGTGTAACATGATTAGCTGCCCATATCATTGGCGGACCTTGTAAACCAAACAATGCACATATATTTAAAAACTTATCTACACTATTTGAAACCTTAAATGATTTATGAGATAATAATCTATGACAATATCCTTCTATACCTAATGCACCAAAAAGAATAATACCTAATAGAGATATTAATAACCAAATAGAATCCCAATAATAATATAATCCTACTATTGTGATTAAGTGTACCAAGAACATTGATGTTAATAATTTTAAATGGTCTTTCATAATATTATTTATCTAGTAAAAAAAAGGGGAACCGAAGTTCCCCTTTCATAAACACTTCGTAAGAAGTTAAGATTACATTAAGTTAGCAACCTGTACTCTACGATAGTATCTGTTAGCGTTTGCATTTCCAGCGCCTGTTTGAACAGCAGCGTCACCAGAACCAGCTTCAGCGAATGGGTTAGCAATTAAACCATATCGTGTTTTAAAGCCAATTTTTGGTTGGAAACTGTCTTGTCCAACTGCTCTCACCATTTGTAGTGGAACATATGGGCAATAGAACAGACCAGCGTCATAAGGGCTTGTGCCTTTATAACCACAAACGAAATATTGTTTTGATGTAGAGTTTGCTGAATATGGGTCAACATAGACTTTAAATCTTCCGTTTAACACACCAGCAAAAGTGTTTCCTGTATCATCAACATTTAGATTGTTGTTTAATGCAGGAGCGTAATCTAATACACCAGCCATTTGAAGTGCTGAAGCAACATCAGATGAACAGATAATTAAATTACCTTTACCTCTACGAGTTCTGTAAGCAATTGTGTTAGCTTCTCTTTCAACTTGGAACATAAGACCTTTGAATCTCTCAACACTCCAACGACCATTACTATCTGTATCTAAATCAAAGATACCAGCAGTAGTAGTGTTAATAGCGCTAACAGAACCAATCGCTGTAGATGAAGAATCTGAAGCACCAATTTCAGCATTGGTGTAGATTGTTCTAACTACTTCACGGTTGATTTCAGCAAGAATCTCAGCAGACAAAATGTTTGCTAATTCAGATTCAGCGTCTAGACCATGAATTGCTTTTAAGTCTTGTGCTAGTTCCATTGTGTACTCAGCTTTTAGAGCTCTTGACTTCGCTGTTACAGTTGATTTCTCAATTGAGAACGCCATTTCAGCAAAGTTGTTTCCTGAATCTTCACCTAAAGATTCAGCAGCCGCTGTAGTCATAGCAGTACCAGTTGTAAATGTACCAGCTGGGTCATCATTCAACAACGCTGGGTTAGAACCAGAATCAGCGGATGATGAGAAACCATCAACAGCAGAACCTTCTTTGTTCCTACCAGAGAAGTCTGTATCAGCAGCGTCAAATAGAGCTTCTGTACCTGATTGAGTGCTAAATCTAGCTCTCATTGCAAAGATAAGACCTGTAGGTCCAGTCATTGGTTGTACACCAGCGATATCATAAGCAATAAGGTTAGGCATAGCTCTTCGTACTAATGAAATTAGGATTGGGTCCCAATTGTCAACACTGCTACCTGTTACATTGGCCGGAGCCTCAGATAGAAATGCTTTGTCTTCTTTGAGAGCTCTTTCTTGGTTCTCTAAGATGACACTTGTAACGGCTCTTCTGTAAGTATCCTTTACTTCTGGAAGTTCAGGATGGTCTAATACAGGCTGCCATTTTTTTTCATAAGTTTCCGATAAATACATATCTTCCTCTCTCCTCTATTTACTAGTAGACAAGTTAATGTCTTTTGTTTTACTAATAGCGGCGGTATAAGCAGCCATTGCGTTTGATAAGTCTTCTTGCGAAGATTCACCACCTACCGCTACATCATCAATGTCATCCGAAGATGAGCTTTCACTTTTTGCTTCAAAGTAGGACTCTTTAATAGTCTTTACTTTTTTTGCAAAATCTTCTTCTGAAGAATACTCAACACCTTCAACAAGACTGTCAAATTTTTCTTTAGCTGTGTCAGCTAAATCAGATGAATGTTCATCAATTATTTCCTGGCGTTTATATCCAGAATTGACTTTATTCATATCAACATTCTTCTCAATTTCTTCGTTGAGTTTCTTTTCTAAATCTTCTATCTTAGCAGCTTGGTCTTCAAGAACATCATACTTTTCATCTGGTACATCAATGTAATGGTCTTCAAATAATTTTTTAAGACCACCGATAAAGTCTTCGGCAATTTCTCCTTTAATGCCTCTCTCTATTGCTAGAGTGTTCTCTTTCATCCATTCTTCAACTACATAAGACAGATATGAATCTACCTTTTCAGTTAATTCAGATTTAGATTTTTCAATTTCTTCATCAAATTTCTTTGAATATTCTGCTTGTAATCTTTCTGATTCTGCTTTCACTTTTGATTTGATTGCAGCTTCAAAGATTGTAGCAGCTTTTTGTTTAAATTCTTCTGATAAATCAGAATCGCCAACTAAAGCTTCAACATCTTCCTTGACATCAATGTCTTCATGATATCCGGCTTTCATAGAATGTTTTTTCTTGCCTTCTTCAACATCTTTGTCTTTTACTTCATCCTTGTCTTTAGCTTCAACGACTTCTTTATCTTCGGAATCTTCAACTTCTTCGTGTTTGCCTTCATAGCCTGCTTTCAAGTGTGATGGCTCTTGGCCTACTTGTGCAGATTTTGAAACGGCGTCTACGACTTGTTTAACCTTTTTAGTAGAATCTGGATTGCTGTCTGTTGGTTTAACCACAGGTGAACCTAAATCTTCAGCGTCATTCATGCTGGCGATATGAGATGGTTCAGCAGGTACAGCATTCTTTTTAGGAGCATCAGCCATTGGATTAGCAACTGCTTCTTCTACTGTTTCAGGTCTGTTTTCTGATTCTGCCATTGAAAATCTCCTCTTGTCTTTATAAGCTTATAAAACCTTTATCAGATTTATATAATATTTATAAAATTATAGTTTTCTAATAAACTCTCCAAATATCCTTAGTTTTTTTTCTTCTAAAGATTTTTGTCTAGTCTTAATCATCTCCATTTTCCACGCCTCAATGTCTTGTTCAACAAGAACACCGTTGTCCCATACCCACTCTTTTCCTTCCATAATGCCTTCTACGAAAGCTTGAGGAGCAGAAGGGTCTGCTACAATATCAGCGGCGGTTGCCAACATGAAATCATCTTTCACATAGTTAGCGCCGTTGCGTTGTTCAATGGAACCCATGCCCCTTGATGATACTCCCAATTGAGCACCTTCATCAATAAGACCTTTTACAATCTTACCATAAGGCGTGTCCATGATTTTAGCTTCACCAATAAAGTTATCACCATCTGGATAAAGTTTCTTAATCATATGAGAAACTCTTTCTAGATTTACAGTTGGTCCGTCAGGATGTCCTAACTCACCAAATGCACGATTCTTATTGATAAATTCTGAGTTATATCTTTTTACTTCTTTTAACATTATATCCTTAGGATAAACTCGCCCATTTCTATTTTTAATATTGGACTGTAAAAAGACACCTTTAATTGTGTAATTTTTCTTTCCGTTTTTTTCTTCAACAAGGTATTCTGCTGAACAAACTTCTTCTGAAATTAATTTCATATTACATCTCTCTCTTTTTCGTAATACTATTTATACAATTTTTTACCTAAACTCTACAATTATCGTGTAATTATCACCATTTGCAAAGTTTTTTGTTGATAATAGTACATCTCCTGTTGGTGATGTTGCATTATTTGGTATATTATTACCATCAGTTCTAAAGTCAAAGTAACCTTGACCTGATAAGAACAATGCTGTTGCATTAGTAGTGCCATCCCAAATTAACTCAACACCAGACTTACTATCAGATGTATTAACTGAATAATAAACTTTTGATATAAGTCTGTTACCATCCTCAGTCATAAAGGTTGTAGCCGAAGCGTCAACCTTATTGACCAAGGTCTCTCCTGTTCCGTCTGAAAAATTTGTTAGTTTTGCAACAAACTTAACACCAGATGTATCAGCAATTGTTTGTGTTGTTACTGTATCAGCCATTTAGAAACTCTCCGTTGCCTCACCAAATCCTTCTTTTTGCATTGTTAATAAAGCAAAACCAGATGATGAATTTGTTGTTGTTGCTTTAATATCTCCACCTGTTGCTGTTGTATTTGTCGCTGTATTTTTAATTACAGCACCATAGTAGTGGCCTGAACCACATAAGTTTATAGCGGTAACATCGGATGAAGCGCCTTTAAATTCTAAAAGTACCTCTCCTATACCTACACCATAAACAATGTTTGTTATATGTAACTTCGCACCATTAGCATGGTCACTCAAACCTGAAGCGTCAACGGCAGCCGCTGTCGCAGCTGAATCAGCATTCCAGGTGAGTAATACTTTGGCATGATGTTTTGTATCAGATAATATTTTTGTTGTAACTGCCATAGTTCCTTTACACCTCTATTTGTTTAAATTGCTCTCTTACTTCAAGTTCTATATAATCTAAAAGCTTTTCTTTTTCTATTTTATGTTTTTCACAAACTGATAGAATACATTTTTCTATATTGTCTGTAAAATCTTCATTAACCCTATTATCAGATTCTATATCTAACATTTTAAATAAATCAGTAGCCGCCTCTTTCATTTTAGGCGACAACGATTTAAATGCCTTTGAATCGTGTATATTATAATCTTCTATAATATTACTTAGTTTCATCTGCTGTTAAATCTATTTCTGCTTGACCATCTTTACTATCAATAACATTACCTTCTCTATCAAAAGAACCAGGTTCTGCTATTTCAGGTTTAGGGTCGCTGTAAGGTTCTGCCTCACTAGGTATTGCCTCTGCTGTATTAAACATATTAGCCGCTGTTTCTTTTCTTTTAGCGTCTAAAGCGTCGCCTACTTTACCTCTTAAAACATTTTTAAAATCTTCACCAGCTTCGTTGTTATTACCTGCTGATAGATTATCAATAAATGATTTTATTTGTTCACTCATTCTAAGTCATCCTCCAATGGTGTATCATCCATCTGAGCCATAGGGTCTTGAATGATACCTTGTTTAATTTCTTTCTTAATTTGTGCGTCCATCTCAGCGATTTCGCCTTCGCTTTGTTTCAACACATTTTTTCTAACATAGTCTACACTATAAAACTTACCAATATATTGACTAATTTCTTGCACCATTTGTAGTCTTTCTCTCATCATTTCAGTTTGCTTTAATTCAGCAAAATGACCGTCTTGGAGAAAGTCATAGTTTATGTTATTGTGAATTTTATTCCAGTCTTCTTCAGCAATAACTTTCTTTAAAACTAATTGTGTTTTTAATAAGTCATTAAATAATTCAGTAAATTTCTTTCTTAATCTTTGTACGAATTTAGTAAATTTAAGTTCATCTCTTGTAATTTCACTTGAACGACCTAAACTAAAACCTTGTTGTGATTCTAATCTACTTACAGGTACATTCAATGAACGATATAGTTTCTTTTGGAAATATTCTATATCAGCAACTTCACCTAAATTACTTCCGCCAGGTAGTGTAGATATGTCTGTTCCTCTACCACCTTCTCTACTTGGTAACCAAAAGTCTTCTAACATTGACATATAGTTTCTATCATCTCTGATTTCACCTGTTGAAGCGTCATAAACAAGTTTGTTTCTATATCTTGCCATAACATCTCTTAAATATGCCTCAGCTTTTACTTTTGGTAAATTACCAACATCTACTTTAAAGATTCTTCTTTCAGGCGCCCTTGCTATTCTGTAAATAACAACAGCGTCTTCAATCATCCTTAATTGATTTACAGGTTTAATTGCCTTATGCAAATGTGATAAAATTATATTTTTTGATTGGTCAATTAATCCTGAGCTGCAAAATGCGATTGTATCGGGTGCGATTTTAATACCGCCACCAGATGTTTGACCTGAAACGCCTTTTTCGTTATATAGATAATACTCTACATATTCATCCACCATAGTCATTGCGTTTTGAGAATTGGCATTACTGCCATCAGGTCTTTTCTTTCTTACTTCTCTAATCTTCTTAATTTTTCTAGGGTCTAAATATCGTAATTCTGTAACACCTGATACAGGAGAATCACGGTTTATAATTTTTTGATATGCAATTCTACCATCTACATACCATCTTCTAAATATATCATGCCCTTTTGTGTTAAAGTTCATAAGTTTTAACACGGTTCTAAATTCAGATTCTATCTTTCTCTTGATATCATCGCCAAAGGGTACACTATCAGTATTTACTCTGACAGGGTCTTTATTTTCATTAGCGACAATAGCTTCGTTGATAACATCCTCAATTGCCATATCACATTCGGGATGTAAAGAGATTTCTCTGTATCTACGGATTAAATCCGCCTCAGATTTGGCAGTACCTTCCATGTCAAGGTACTGACCAAAATAACCTCCACCAGCAACGACTTGGGTTCCGTCATCCGCTGGCGAGGTTGTAAAGTTTTGTTTCGGGTCCTCAGTCTTCTTTACTTTAGTAATCTGAAACCCAAATAATTCAGCCATAATTTAACTCCTATCTTGTATCAATATTTATACGACCATTATGTGGTTGTATTACTTTCAAAGTATTGGTACTTAAAGGTTACATCAAAAGTTTCAATAGCGTCATTTGTATCATATGCAAGAGGTATAGCCCCTATACTTGTAGGGAATACTCCTCTTAATGTATATGATTTTAATGTACTACCATTTCTATCTAATTGGTCAACAAAAGCGTCAACTTGATAGTCTGTTGGATTAGTTAAACCTTCTCCATCAGTCATATTGTTGATACCATTTTGCCATCTTTCAAAAGCGTTTCTTAGTCTAAATGAAGTATCATTTAAAATAGTAACAGTCCAGTCTTCAAATGTTCTTTCACCAGCAAGCTTAATTTGTCTGCCTCTGAAAGGAACAACAGTTTCACCGATTTGCATTTGCGGTAACTGAGTACCTTGACACAAAAACGCCATGTCTTCTATTTCGCCACCAACTTGAGCATAACCAGGAAAAGGTAAGGTTACCTTAAACTGATTGGCACGAGCACCACCGCCGACAAGTTTAGCTTTGAAATCTGATATATTTGCCATCTTTTTTCTCCTCTAAATTATCCAGCGACTTCTTCAAATGCAACACCTGTTCGTGTAGCAACGAATTTAAGTGTAATGAAATTAATTGAACGAGCAGGTTTCACAAAGATTTCTGCTACAAATTCATTTCTATCAATAACACTACCTGGGTTATTTGTATCATCACATACTACTAAAAAGTCTGTGATACCTCTACGACCTTGCACATCTCTTAGGAAAGGTTCTATAATATTTCTAAAGTTTGCTCTTGTAAATTCATCATTAAACTCAAAGAGTTGGAATTTAGCAGCTGTAGAAATTGCTTTCTCTAATGTAATGAAAAGTCTTCTTACATTTATTCTATCAAATGCACTTGGTGTTGTAAGAGCAGTTTTATCTCCAAACAATACTGTACCTGTACCTGGTAATGTAACAACAGGGTTGATACGAGCTGGGTATAAAATATCTCTTTGTGCTTTTGTAGGATTATATGCAAGTTTAACAGCACCTCTTACGATACCACGATTAAATCCAGCAGGACTAAACCATGAATCAGCAACAGCGTCTGCTCTAGCACATAAACCAGCAACATCACCATTTAGTGGTACAAATCTATAAACATCTGAATATCTATCATACATTTGTTTATAACCACTATCAAATACACAATAACTAGATGACCTTCTTGAATCAAAAAAGTCTTTAACATTTTTAGTTTGTGTATGAGAGTTTGAAACATTAACAACATCTGCTCTTTCTGGACTAGCAAAGACAATAGCGTCTTTTCTTTTCTCAGCAACAGTTACTAAGTTATCAATATGTGTTCCATCTCCTGAACCTGCTATGATTAGACCGACATCTACTGTGTCTGGGTCTTCAAATCTTTCGTAAGCAGATAATTTTTGTGCATTAGATACACTTGAACCATCTGAACCACCAGATAATGATTCTAATGTTGGTGTATCAACAGCAGTAAATGTTGTACCAGCTGCATTGTTACCCCAATTAGTACCTGATGTATTGTGGTCCATCCAGTATATGAAATTTGATTTTGTATAAATTACATCTGGATAATAGTTTGTGTCGCCTTGTGGTGTTTTAGCGTCAGCAGCTTTTGACATACTTGAAAATGTTTCAATAACATCTCCTGGTACGCCTGTAATTCCGCCATCTTCATCTACCACTACGACATGAAGTTCATCGCCAGAACCTGAACGGTCAGAAACATATGCTGAAGTTCCTGGAGCTCTATCTACTGAATCGTAATATCTCCATCTTCTTCTAACATTTGCACCATCTGTAAGTGTTGTTTCTAAACCACCACTTCCACTTTCTTTTTGAACAATTGTCAAAGTGTGTGTAGAAATGCCAGTTATTCTGTATTGTTTTCCGTCATCATAGTCATTTGTAGCAGCTGTTGTTGAAAAAGAAATGATATCGCCTACATTTAAGGCTGTACCATCAGTTACGACAACAGTTGTATCTCCAACAGATGTTGAATCATCATTAACTGTTGTAGCACCTTCTTCTTCATAAGCAGTTGCTGTTGGACAAGTTGACACTAACAAATTGTTACCCCAAGCACCAGCAGTTCTAGCTGCAAAGTTTCCAACAACACCTGAACCGTCAGCGTAGTTGTCTTGATAATGGGTAGTATTCTTAATCTGTAAACCACAGCCTGTTGTGGTTGCGTTTACCAGATTAGTGGTTGTTGCTCGTACTACTCTTAAAGCATTACTATATTGTAGAAAGTTAGCAGCCGAAAAAAACGCCTCAAAGTTGTTTGAATCTGGCTCGCCAAATGTGTCTACTAACTCAGCCTCACTAGATATTGCTACTATTTCTTCTAAAGGACCTTTGCGAAATTCTCCAGCAATGGCGCCAATAGATGTAGATACAGCAGGAATAATCCTAGTTAGGTCTCTTTCCTGTACGAGAACACCTGGTGATACTTGAAATGCCATAGGTTATTCTCCTCTTAATTAGCTAATTTAGTGTTCATTTTTGTATTTTTTAAATACCCCATAAACAAAGATTTTCACTACTTCTATTTATATAAACCTTATTCCTTACTCACCCTTTCGGACAACAGGATTCCAGACTGTGCCGTATTCATCAGCAAAAGGCTTTTCTTCTTCTGGTAAACCATCATCTACAAAACCAAATGGTGCCATATCTTGTTCTATAAGATTTTGTTGTTCAGCATACATTTGATTTCTGATGTTTATATCTGTTAACTCTTTAAAATAATCTTGGTTTGTTGCCCACCCAAATATAATTAGACAGGACATTAAATCATCATTACATCCATCTTCTGCCATCCAAGAGTTTCCTCTCCTAGAAAATGTTGACATTTCACCTATAATATTAAAGTCATTGATAATGATTTTGTCTGATTCTATAATAGTCTTAATATTTGAACAACCTATTTTTTTAATTTGTTTAGTCATTCTAATACCTAACTGAGAACCACGACCACTAAATGTGGCACCTAAAACCTGACCAGCTCTACCTCTTTGTGTTGTCATTAATAGATTATCGTATTCTATTTCAAATTGTAAAGCGTCTGATATTTGTTGACCTATATCATTTACTTCAACCAATGTGTGTGCATGATTATAACCATTACACACTTCAGCAATTACATTAGGAAAAACAAAAGGTTTAATTTCATTATTTCTATATACAGCGACCACTTTGTAAGGCACTTCTGTTACATCAAATACAATAAATGCTGAGTAATCTTTTTCTGTACCTCTTGCAACATCAACAGTACATACATAAACTCTATCTTTTTTAGGTTCTTCATACATTTCTAAACCACCTTTTGATTTTATAGGTGTAACATAAGGTGTTTGTTTAATTTTTGCTGGACTTATAAGAGTATCAATAGAACCTAAAAACTCACATTCAAACTCTGATTGAAATTGCTCTTGTGAGGTATTTCGTATTGTTTCTTCTTTCCATTTTTGGTCTCTACCTGGCACTTCTGACCAATGAACTTCTATTGGTATATAATTATTGTTTTTATTTACAGCGTCAACCCATAACTTGTAGTACATATTCATACCGTGTGGTGTAGATACGATTATCATTTTTGTAGATTGACCAGATGTTATTGTAGGATATACAGAACTAAAAAATTGTTCGGCAATATTTGATGGCACAAAAGCAAACTCATCTAAGAATATAATGTTGTATGAACCACCACGAATTGCACTTGATGATGTTGAGGCGGCTACGATAGTTGATTTATTTTCTAATTCAATAGAACCTTTGTTCCAATTTATTACACCTTGTTGTAACCACTTTGGTAAATTTTCATATGCAAGTTGTAGTCTTCCTAAAATATCTCTAGCTGTAGATGATTTGTTTGCCAAAATAGCAATGTTACAATTAGGATTAAATAATGCATAATGTAAAAGATAAGATACAATTGTTGTAGATTTACCAGACTGTCTAGGTAATTTGCAAATTGTAAATCTTTCATTGTGCATGGTATCAACCATTTTTTCTTGAAAGTCATATAATTCAAAAGGCACAAGACCTTTATCTAATGATACAATTTGAACATAGTTTTTAATAAAGTATAAGGGGTCAGATTCACATTTAGTAAATTCTTTTATTTGTTCCTTAGTAAATTCAACAGGAACATTTACTTTTTTTAAATTAGGATTTCCTAAGTAAGCGTCAGACATATATACCCTCTATGTGTGTATATCCAAGTTTAATTGCTGTGGTTACTCTTTGACTACCTTTAATTACTTTTAATAATCCTTGTTTGTATGGTTTGCCTAATGCACCTATTTTGCCTTCGTTTGTGCATTTGTGAACTTCTATAGGATTAATCATCTCAGCGCCATTAAGTATATCTTCTAAAACAAATCCGTGTTTTGTTATAGATAAATCACTTATCTGAAATATCTCTGTGTTCAGATTCGTTGATAACTTTGCTTTCAGTATTTTCATTTTTCTTTAACATCTTTTGTAGCTCTGCTGTTGAACCTACAAATAGAGCATTTTGAATTTTTGTATCAGCAGTTTTAGGTAGTTCTTTTAAGTCTTTTAATTTTTTATTTAATTCTTGTAATTTATCAACAACATCTGCTGTTTGTCTAATACCATTTAATGCTACCTCATATGCTCTTGGATGTTCTCCTTCTTTTGCAACATTTAATATACCATCAATAGCTTCTTGACCTTTTTGTATTAAATCGTAATACGCTTCTCTTGAATAATCATGGTCATTATCTACATCATTATCTTTTTCTTCTTTTCTAGGAACAATATCAGTTTTCTTCTCAACCACAGCAGGTTCAGAAGGCACATCTATTCCTAAAATTTTATTTATATCTTCGTTCATCTAACTATTTAGTTATTATTTTAATCTTATTAAATGCTGTTGGTAAACCTAAACATATTCTACCATCAAATTTATTATCTTCCCATTTTTTATTTGACTTATCATTATAATGTAAAAAGACTTGAACGCAAGTATCGCCTTTAAATTCATCACGCCAATGTTCTAATTCACAACCACTATAAATTAACATATCTGATGGTTCTAATTTTATTTCTATATCTTTACCTTTTTTATCTGTCAACCATATAGGCCATACATCTGTGCCACCTAAATTTAATGTAGTAGACACTTCGCAAGAATACCTATCTCTGTGTTTAGCTAGTGTGGCACCTCTTTCATAAATTCTTGCATAAGAATATGTTGGTGATAAATCTAACTTTGTAATTTTAGATAGTTTAGGTGTTAATGTATCTAAAATTGTTTCCATAGCTAAATCACCATAATGTGAATACGAATTAGGACATTGGTCATCACCAAATTTACCCCAATCTATATTAAAAGGTGAAATATATTTTGTATCTTTAAAAATCTTATGTACTTGTTTTTTATTTAAGAAGTAATCATGCACAAAATTTGCAACTTCAATTGGTATTGCATTTTTTACAACTTGATATCTATTTTTTTTAAACATTAATACATACCTCCCTCTTTAGAATTTAACATAAAATTAGGAACAACTCTCATATTAAAATGAATGAATCTAAATTTACCACCTCTAGATACAACATATTCATGAGGTAGATAAGATGGAAAGATATACATATCGCCTGGTTGAGGTTGATAGTTTACAACTCTTGTAGCTGGTGTTAATGCACTTTCATCTTTTTGTGGTAATGATGTCATAGCTGCGCCAGGTCTTGGGTCATGAAATAAAGGATAAGATGAATCTTCGTTTTGTAAAAAATAAAAACCTGATAGATGACAATTTTCATGTATGTGAA
>Ga0181553_10001284_pt1 | contig 22372 bp, 23 predicted proteins | sample 011ome_17_FD_133753 | JGI IMG/M metagenome (GOLD analysis project Ga0181553, IMG submission 133753) | Coastal salt marsh microbial communities from the Groves Creek Marsh, Skidaway Island, Georgia - 011502XT metaG (megahit assembly) | ecosystem: Environmental > Aquatic > Marine > Intertidal...
AAACCACCATTCCACTTTAAGGCTGCGGCGACCATGTCGTCTATGAGTCGGTGTTCGTAGGTGATACCGGCCGCCTCAAAACGGTCTTTGAATTCGCGGTCAAATACTTCTTGAAAAATATCTTTAAATCGACCGTCATAAGCTTTCATGATGGTATTTTTGGTAGAGAAATAAAGGGGCCAGCCTTTGTCCAAAGCGCGGTTCATACAGGATCGCGCGAATCCGTAAATGGAGGATTCGATGTTGTACATGCTCATGGCCACTCCATTTTCCTGAAAGTTGTAAACCTCCCAAGTGCTTGGCTTGCTCCCGTCTTCGGGGGTAAAGGTCATGGTCAATTTCCCTTTTCCCTTGATGATGGTGTCGGTGGCCTTGTATTGATCACCAAAAGCATGACGTCCGATACAGATGGGTTTGGTCCAACCCTGAACGTAGCGAGGGACATTTTTCATGATGATGGGTTCTCTGAATACGGTTCCGCCCACAATGTTTCGGATGGTTCCGTTGGGAGAGCGGTACATTTTTTTGAGTTTGAATTCCTCTACTCGATCTTCATCGGGGGTGATGGTAGCGCATTTAATTCCTACTTTGTGTTTTTTGATGGCTTCCGCTGCATCAATGGTAATTTGGTCTTCTGTAGCGTCGCGGGATTCGATCCCCAAATCATAATACAAAAGTTCGACATCTAAATAGGGGAGAATGAGTTGTTCTTTGATGAATTTCCAAATGATCCGAGTCATTTCGTCACCATCGATCTCAACGACAGGGTGGTCTACAACAATTTTTGACATTTATTTTCAATTTAGTTCCTGCAAATATAATGAAGCCACGCCATAGTTTTATGCCCCTTTGCTCCAATTTAAAGTTGACCACAAAAAAAAAACCGCTGAAAAGCGGTTTGAATATTTTATTGTTCTTTGATACGGGCTTTTTTACCCCTTAGATTTTTGAAGTAGTAAATCCTAGAACGTCTCACTTTTCCCTTTTTGTTGACTTCAATTTTCTGGATGGTCGGCATGTTGAGTGGGAAGATTCTTTCCACTCCAATAGTTCCCGACATTTTACGTATGGTAAAAGACTTGGTGAGGCCTTGCCCTTTGATTTGGATCACCACCCCACGAAAGAACTGGGTTCTTACCTTATCGCCTTCACGGATTTCATAATAAACGGTCACGGTATCTCCAGAAGAAAATTCAGGAAAGTCTTTTTTCTGAATGAATTCTTGCTGAACAAAATTAACGAGTGTTTCCATTTTAACATTGTCTCGGCCAGAGCCACTAGGGGATGTCCTATTTGAATTGGGTGCAAATTTAAAACTATTTTTGATTTAAACAACCCAGATGGGTTCTTTAAGTAAAAAAATCAATCCAGGTCTTTTAACATGTCGGGGCGTAGGCTTTTGGTTTTGTCTAAAGCTTGGTTTTCTCGCCATTTTTCGACTTCGGGGGTATTGCCAGAGGTGAGAATTTCCGGTACTTTCCATCCCTTGTATTCCGCGGGTCGGGTGTAGATGGGTGGGGCCAATAGGCCGTCTTGGTAGCTATCTGTTAGGGCGGAGGACTCATCGCCCAAAACTCCAGGAATGAGACGTATGATGCTGTCGCACAATACCGCGGCCGCCAGTTCGCCTCCCGAAAGGACAAAATCACCAATTGAAATTTCGCGAGTGATCAGGTGGTCTCTGACCCTTTGATCCACGCCTTTGTAGTGGCCACACAGGAGAATGATGTTTTCTTTGGTAGAGAGTGTGTTCGCGATCCTTTGATTGAGTTGTTCCCCATCGGGGGTAAGATAGATGATCTCTTCGTAGTCCCTTTCCGCTTTGAGTTTTTGAATGCATCGATCGATGGGTTCGATTTGCATCACCATACCTGCGCCCCCACCAAAGGGATAGTCGTCCACTTGTTTTTGTTTGTTTTGAGCATGGTCGCGGAGGTTGTGAAAATTGACCATTACCTTTTGGGCTTCTCTGGCGCGTTTGAGGATGGACGCCTCAAATGGACTGTTCAGCAATTCAGGAAAAAGGGTAATGATATCGATGCGCATTTACTGCAAAGGTTTTACAAAAAATGAAGTTACCAAAACTTTAGGGGTTTTTTATGTATCGGTAAGCTGGCATGCGATACAGTTGTTTACCAATGGGGGATTTTTTATTAGGCCAAAAGTGATGGGAAGTAGCTTATTAAATATATTTATAGATGTTTGTTGGGCTGAGTTTTAGGATAAAAAAAGAGCGGTCTTTTTGACCGCTCTTTTTTTGATCTTCACAGGAGGCTTATTCAAAGATAATCCGTTCCCGTTCTCCATTGGGTTTTAAAAACAACATACTGGAAAGATTTCTCATGTCTATGCCCTCAACATCTGATATGTCACGGATGGTTTTGTCATTGATTTCCAACACCACAAAACCGTCTTCGATTCCGTAGCGATAGAGACGACGGTTGTTCATCTGCTTAATGATGACCCCTTCTTCGAGATTAAAATCGGCTTTTTGGGCTGCATTAAGGTTACCGAGATACATCCCGATAAATTCGGTGACATTGTTCTTTTTTAAGGTTACGTCAATGTTTTGATTAACTCCGTTGCGGTTAAAACTGACCTTTACTTTAGCACCGGGGCGTTTGGTGGACAGGTATCCAGTTAAATCGGAAAAGGTATTGATCTTGACCCCATCTACTTTTTTGATAATGTCACCAGCTTTGAGGCCAGCCGCTTCAGCCCCCATGCCTTCAATGACCTCTCCAATGAGGAAACCTTGGGTGTCTTCTACTTCAAATTTTTCCGCCAAATCGGCATTTAAAGCACTACCAGAAACCCCGAGCAGTCCTTTTTGTACGTTGCCGTACTCGATCAAATCTTCAAACACTTTTCTTACAATATTACTAGGCACCGCAAAAGAGTAGCCCACAAAGCCCCCAGTGATGGAGGAAATGGCAGTATTGATACCGATCAACTCCCCATCAGTGTTGACCAATGCACCCCCGCTATTGCCCATATTCACGGCAGCGTCGGTTTGAATAAAGGATTGGTTTTTGTTGTCTCGATCGTTAAGGTCGCGGGATTTGGCACTGATGATTCCCGCCGTAACAGTGGAATTGAGGTTAAACGGGTTGCCCACCGCCAAAACCCATTCCCCGATTTTGGCCATCTCAGAGTCTCCAAAAGGGATAAAAGGTAATGACTCGTCAGTTTTGATTTTTAGTACTGCCAGATCGGTATTGGGATCCGATCCGATGATTTCTGCCACATAGGTCTTGTTTTTATTGGAAGTCACCTCAATTTCTGAGGCATTTTCAATCACGTGATAGTTGGTAATGATCAATCCATCGGGAGAGACAATGACACCAGAACCGGTTCCGATCCGCTTTTCGTCAAAATTATCTCCGTAGAAATTTCTAAACCAACTGGGGACGTCTTCTTGCTGAATACTGGTATTCTTGACGTGTACCACCGCATTCACGGTTTTCTCTGCCGCCATGGTAAAGTCCGTCATTTCCGCAGCCACGCGACTGCTGTTGAAACTGTAGGTGGTGGGAATCAAATTGGGTCTCTCATTTTCTACGATTTCAACTTTCTCATTCGAAAAATAGTTGTGAGCTGCCAGGGTGACCAAAGCACTCACCACAGCAATCAATAGGGTTTTTAATGTAGATTTCATGTGCATTTTCTTTTTATAACCCAAAATTAAAGATTCTATTTTTTTGATGAAACTCATTTAACGACTATTTAACAGATTCATGGGAGGCTTATTTTCCCTAAATTAGCCCTATGAATTTTCAATTCGATAAATACCAAGGGGCGGGAAACGACTTCATCATTTTGGAAGACCAGGCTGCTCAATTCCCTGATCGGCAGTTTGATCAGATCCAGAAGCTGTGTGATCGTCATTTTGGAATTGGTGCCGATGGGTTGATTCTCCTCAGAACATCGGAACGTGCCGATTTTAAGATGTTGTATTTTAATGCCGACGGACGTCCAAGCAGTCTATGTGGAAATGGCAGTCGTTGCGTTTATGCTTTTGCTCACCAACACGGTTGGGTTGGGGCAGAGGGCACTTTCGAAACTTCCGATGGTTTGCACAAGGCCTCTCTTACCAATGAGGGTTGGGTATGCGTTCATATGGGGGAGGTCAATGGGATTGAGGAAAGGGGAGATGCACTTTTTTTGGATACTGGTTCCCCGCATCATCTCGAATTTGTCGAGGAGCTGGCTTCCATTGATGTTAAACAAAAAGGCAGGGCGATCCGCTACGGCGCTCCCTATTTTGAGGAGGGATCCAATGTTAATTTTGTCCAGCAACTGGCTCCCGATACGTTCAAGATCAGAACCTATGAAAGGGGGGTAGAGGACGAAACCCTGGCCTGTGGTACGGGAGCTGTGGCGGCTGCCATTGCGGCCTACCATCGTCAGTTAACTTCTTTAAATATAGTTAATATTGATGCAGCGGGAGGGAAGCTAAAAGTCTCCTTCAGCCCACAGGCTGGAAAGTACAAGGACATTCAGTTGGAAGGCCCTGCAACCTTTGTGTTTTCTGGAAATATTAAAATAGGATGACACTTCAAAATGAAACGATAAAGCTCAGGGCTTTGGAGCCTGAGGATATCAATACCCTGTTTGATCTAGAAAACGATGAACTTTGGTGGAAATATGCCAATCGAGTTCAGCCCTATTCCAAAGATCTTTTAAAAGAATACCTTGCCCAGGCTCACAAAGATATTTTTGAGACCCGCCAACTTCGATTTACCATGGTCAATGCTCAGGATCAAGCAGTAGGTTTTGTTGATTTGTTTGATTTTGAACCTTTACACCACCGGGCTGGGGTGGGTTTGATCGTAAGTAAAGAAAATCAAGGGCAGGGTTATGGGTCGGCAGCTTTGGAACTGCTTAGTGATTATGCCAAAACACATTTACAATTGCATCAGCTCTATGTCCATATCGCAGAGGAGAACCAAATCAGTATTCGCCTTTTTGAAAAGCATGGTTTTGTGTTTGCTGGTTCCAAAAAAGATTGGAATTTTTATGAGGGCGCCTATCACAACGAATCCATATATCAAAAGTTGATCTGATGAAGTACCGACAAAAAATATTGATGGTTGTGGTTTTGATGGGGTTGGTCATCGGTTCTTATTTTGTGTACTTATTCAGTAAAACTTTTTTTTGGGATAACACGGCTTTTGAGGAGGAAAAAGTCTATGTATATCTAAGAGAGGAGGATGATTTTTCGAGCTTGACAAGACAATTGAAACCATTGTTAAAGTCGGTTGCTGATTTTAAAATGGCTGCGCAAAAGAAAGGATATTACGACCGGGTAAAATCCGGAAAGTTTGCTATTATTAAAGGAAGTAACAATAACGAGATCATCAATTCACTTCGAGGTAAAAGCCTGACCGTACGGGTAACTTTCAACAATCAGGAGCGCTTGGAAAACTTAGCAGGGCGAGTGGCACATCAGATTGCGCCGGACAGCTTGACCTTACTTAGTGCTTTCTTGAATCCTGATTTTTTGAGTGCCAAAGGGTTGATACCGATCAACAGCTTGGCCATGTATTTGCCCAATACTTACGACTTCTTTTGGAATACCTCTGCCGAAAATTTTAGAGATAAGATGTGGCAATCCTATCAAAATTTTTGGTCGGAAGACAGAAAAAATAAAGCTGATGCTTTGGGCTTGACCCCTTTAGAAGTGATCAGTTTGGCAGCAATTGTCCAGAAGGAAACCCAAAAAATTGACGAACGTCCTCGCGTGGCTGGGGTCTATCTCAATCGGCTTAAAAGGGGCATGAAGCTCCAGGCAGATCCTACGGTGATTTATGCCATGAAGTTGAATTATCAAAACTTTGATACCATCATCAAAAGGGTACTGTATAAGGATTTAAAAATAAATTCTCCTTTTAATACCTATCAAAACAAGGGAGTGCCTCCGGGGCCAATCCACATGCCAGATGTTTCTTCCATTGATGCTGTTTTGAATCCAGAAAAACACGCCTTTTTGTATTTTGTTGCCAATCCCAACAAGCCAGGTTATCATTTATTTGCCAAAAATGGACATGAACACAACCGCAACAAAAAAATATATACCAATTGGCTCAACCGCAATGGGGTATACCGTTAGGCTTCCTGATGGATAATAAATATAGCGGGTTTTTTGTGTAGGCTTACTTTTATTTTTTTCCAGACTTTTACAGGCAAGGTTTTGATCCATTCTCCCTTTTGCGTTAGTTCACATGCAATGCAAAGTTGGGTTTCTGGACTGAGGACCATTTTTAGATCCTCCAATAGCTTTTCGTTTCTGTAGGGAGTTTCCATAAAAATTTGACTTTGATTCATTTTTTTAGACTTGCTCTCTAAGTTTTTGATGACTTTTTTTCTTTGGCTCCTATCGATGGGTAGGTAGCCGTTGAAGGCAAAGTTTTGACCATTCAATCCGGAAGCCATCATGGCCAAGAGAATGGAGGAGGGGCCCACCAAAGGTTTTACTTTGATGTTCATTCGATTGGCCATCCTAATTATATCAGCTCCAGGGTCAGCAATTCCAGGGCAGCCAGCATCGGAAATCAAGCCCATGTTTTTGCCATTTAAACAAGGGTCTAAATAACCTGTAATCGCTTCTGCGGGTGTATGTTTGTTTAGTTGAAAAAGTTGGAGGAGTGATTGATCTTTTTCAGGGTTGATTTTTTTGATGAACCGACGAGCCTCTTTTTCATTTTCTACGATAAAGTGATTCAATCCATTGATGCTTTGTTTGATTAGAGGAGGGAAATACTCTTCCCCCAACTGCTCACCTAATGGACTGGGAATCAGAAAGAGTGTGGCCGTCATGACAAGTTTTTTAATAGTTGATCACGGCGGGCATTGCAGGCGGTGTTGAGGAGATCAAAAACAGTTTTGAAGTCTTCCACACCCCCATAGTAGGGGTCGGGAATTTCTTCGGATTCCATTATTAAAGTCACTTTGTTTTCCTCCTCGGGTGAAGCGGCAAGGGACTGAACCTGGGATAAGTTTTGACGATCCATGACGTATATCTTATCGAATTTCCGAAAGTCGGCAGGGGTGAATTTCCTGGCTTTAAGATGACCGATTGAGATACCATTTTGAGCAGCGACATCAATACTTCTTGGGTCGGGAGGTCGGCCAATGTGAAATCCTGCAGTACCGGCAGAATCAACAGTAAAAAGATTATTTGGTAATTTTTCTTTCAGTATTCCCTCCGCTAATGGGGACCGGCAGATGTTCCCCAAACAGACCATGAGAATGGATGTTTTCACCTTCAGCGATTAAAGTGAAAGTTTGTGGTTGAGGTCCTCAACGTATTTTCTGAATTGTTTGTCTGTGAAACTCAGATTATCCACCGTTTTACATGCATGCAGTACGGTTGCGTGGTCTCTTTTTCCGATTTGACTTCCTATGCTGGCCAGAGAAGCTTTGGTGAATTTCTTAGCAAAATACATGGCCAATTGGCGCGCCTGAACAATATGCCTTTTTCTTGTTTTGGATTGTAATGTGGATATATCCATCTGGAAGTATTCGGAAACTACTTTTTGAATATAATCGATAGATACTTCACGTTTGGTGTTTTTGACAAATTTATTGACGATATCTTTCGCCAACTCAAGATCAATTTCTACTCGGTTAAAAGAGGATTGGGCGATCAATGAAATAATGGCTCCCTCCAATTCTCTGACATTGGTTTTAATGTTTTTGGCAACGAACTCAATTATATTGTCGCTGATGCTTACCCCGTCTCTAAACAATTTGTTTTTGAGGATTGAAATTCTGGTCTCCAAGTCAGGAATTTGTAGTTCGGCAGACAATCCCCACTTGAACCGGGACAACAATCGTTGCTCAATGTCTTGCATGTCAACCGGTGGCTTGTCGGAGGTGATGATCACTTGCTTTCCATTTTGGTGCAGATGATTGAAAATATGGAAGAAGACGTCTTGGGTTCCCGACTTTCCAGAAAAAAACTGAACGTCGTCAATGATCAGCACATCGATGATTTGATAAAAATGAATAAAATCGTTTCGTGAATTTTTTTTGACGGACTCTATGTATTGTTGAGTGAATTTTTCAGCAGAGATATAAAGTACGGTTTTGTCTGGATATTTGTCTTTGATTTCAACACCTATGGCATGGGCCAGGTGGGTTTTTCCTAGACCTACTCCACCAAAAATCATCAGGGGGTTGAATGAGGTGCCACCGGGCTTGTTGGAAACGGCCAACCCTGCAGATCGAGCCAATCGGTTGGAATCCCCCTCTAAAAAGTTCTCAAAATTGTAATTGGGATTGAGTTGAGATTCAATTTGTAAGTTTCGAATGCCAGGGATGACAAAGGGGTTTTTAAGCTCGCTGGAAAAAGTCTGGAGGGGGGCATCAACTTGTTGCGGTTTTACGCCGGACTGATTACTACTGGGAATACGCTCCGTGAAAGGCGTTTTATTCCCAAAGGTATTTTCCATTTTAATAACGTAGATCAATCTTGCATCTTCTCCTAATTCTCTTGTTAGGGCAATTTTCAGAATTTTTACATAATGTTCCTCAAGCCACTCATAGAAAAATTTACTCGGTACTTGAATGCTCAACGAATTTTCGCTGAGTTTAATGGGGACAATTGGCTCGAACCATGTTTTGTAGGCTTGTTGCTGGATGTTATCTTTGATAAAGATCAAACAATTGTTCCAGATTTTTTCAACAGATCCCTCCATTTAGTGGTTAATAATTTTTTTTTAAGGAATTATGAACTCAAAAAATTTGACATTCATACAGCCACAAATATTGAAATAAATTCTCAAAAAAAAATATTTTTTTGAGTTGATTTTTTAATTTTTTTTCTTGAAATTATAAGACGATCTTATTTACTAAAAAAACTCATTATTATAATGACGACATATCAAACCCAACCTTTCAGAGTCAGATACACCGAAACCGATCAGATGGGATTTGCTCACCACAGTAATTACCTCAATTATTTTGAAATGGCGAGGATCGAATGGCTCAACAGCCGAGGTTTCTCCTATGCTGCACTAGAGAAGCAAGGAATCGTAATGCCTGTGGTAGCGGTTGACATTAAGTTTAAATCTCCTGCATTTTTTGATGATATCTTAAAAATCAACCTCTCCGTGAACGAAACACCTAGCGCAAGGATTAAAATCCATTACACGGTGACCAATGAAAAAGAGAAAGTACTGGCTGAAGGTTCGACTACTTTGGCTTTTTTAAATACCCAAACCCAAAAGCCCATTCGCTGTCCAGAGTCACTTATGGAAATTTTCTAATCCTGGTAAAGGGTGATCAAACGATCCTCTTTAATGCTATGCGTAGGGCGTTTTTCATGGTTTCTAATTACTGGTCCTTTCAACCCCCCACCGAGAGTTTTCGGGCTAACAAATATTCTTGCCTCATCCCATAGACCAGTATCTATAAAATGCTGAAGGGTTTTGGTTCCTCCCTCTATGATCACAGATTGAATTCCGCTTTGATACAATTGATCTGAAATTTCATTAGGGGTCAACCATTCTCCCCTATGTTTTTTAAAATTTATTTTAGGAACGGTAAGAATATTTTTAAGATCTAAATTTCTTTTTTCTTTGGTTTGAGAAAGTCTGCCGTTGGGATCGATAACAACAGGAATGGGATCATTTCCTGCCCAAAGCCGTGTATTGAGTTTGGGGTCATCGTTAAGGGCGGTTTGAACCCCAATCATCACTGCCTGTTCTTGACTCCTCCATTGATGAACCCGTTGTTTTGAGAGTGGATGAGTTAACCAGTATTGCTCATCGGATTTCTTTGGAGCGATAAATCCATCCGCACTTTCCGCCCATTTCAAAATGATATAGGGTCGTTTTTTTTGGTGAAAATGAAAAAATCGGCGATTCAATTTTTGGCAAGCGATGTCCAAAACCCCTATTTTGACTTCACAGCCTCCCGATTGTAGTTTTGCAATTCCTTTACCGTGTACTTTTTTGTTTTCATCCAGGCACCCAATAACTACCTTAGGAATATTCATTTCCATAATAAGGTCAGTACAGGGTGGTGTTTTGCCATGATGGTCGCAGGGCTCTAAATTTACATACAGCGTACTGTCTTTTAATAGAGCAGTATCATCAACTTTTAGGATGGTCTCGCGCTCGGCATGATTTTGACCGGCTTTTTTGTGCCAGCCCTCCGCAATGATTTTTCCATTGTGAACGATCACGCAACCCACCAATGGATTTGGGTAGGTGTACCCCAGCCCTTTTTGGGCCAAATCGATACAACGTTGCATGAAGAAAGGGTCATTCATTATAATTGGAATAATAAAGTTTCAGCACATAAATTTAGTCAAAAATGATTGTGTTAATTTTACAAATGCTTCTTAAAGAATACCGTCATCATTTTGCACTTTCATTAGCAGACCAATATCCTCGGTCTGAGATCGATAATTTTTTTCGCAGGTTGACGCATTTTTATTTTAACTGGGATCCTAGCTTCCCTGTTTTAGAACCCAATCATCGTCTTTCCAATATTGAATCGGATCAACTCAATGAAGCTTTGGAAGCTTTAAAAAAACACCAACCCCTCCAATACATATTAAAGGAAGCATATTTCTATGGGAGTAACTTTTATGTGGATTCGCATGTGTTGATCCCCCGCCCCGAAACGGAGGAGTTGGTTGAATGGGTTTTAAGAGACCATCCCAAAATCCATATGGAGGATTTCAATGTTTTGGAAATTGGAACTGGGAGTGGTTGCATCGCTGTTAGCTTGGCCAAAGCGCAAGCAGGATTTCGTGTGGCGGCGTTGGATGTTTCAAAAGCTGCCTTGGAGGTTGCCCAAAAAAATGCAGAACTCCATCAGGCCAAAGTCGATTTTTTTCATCTGGATATGACCACCTTAAATTCGTGGAAAAAACCTTTGGATATTGTCATCTCCAATCCCCCTTATGTTCATCCAGAGGAACGGACGGAGATGTCTGCCAATGTATTAGATTATGAACCACATTTGGCTTTGTTCACTCCAGAAAAAGACCCCCTTTACTTTTACAGAAAAATAATGACTTTTGCACAAAAGTCGCTAAAAATTGGAGGTTTAGTATATTTAGAGATCAACCCGAAGTTTCAGCAGACTTTGGAGTTATTTATTAATGAATATTCTTTTAAGGATATTGAAGTGAGAAGTGATATTTTTGGTAAAAATAGAATGTTAAAGGCAGTAAAATTATAGATGGAGATCAAAGCTAAAATAGAACAGTTAAGGGCTTCATTGCACGACCACAATTATCATTACTACATTTTGGATACCCCCAAAATAAGTGATTACGAATTTGATCAAATGTTGCACTCACTGATTGAACTGGAAAATCAATATCCAGAATATTTTGATCCCAATTCACCCTCACAAAGGGTTGGGGGAGGGGTGACCAAAAACTTTGAGACCCAAACCCACCGTTATCCAATGTATTCGCTCTCCAACACTTATTCTAAGGAAGAGTTATCCCAGTGGGTAACCCGAGTGGAAAAGGGGTTGGGAGATCAAAAGTATGAATTGACTTGCGAGTTGAAATACGATGGTGCCTCCATCAGTTTGACCTATGAAAACGGACAATTTTTAAGAGGGGTTACACGTGGGGACGGAACACAAGGGGATGACGTTTCTAGGAATCTTAAAACCATACCCACCATTCCTTTAGCGCTTAAAGGGGATTATCCTTCCTTTTTTGAAATTCGTGGAGAAATTGTTTTGCCATTTGAAGGCTTCAATGCCTTGAATGAAGAACGTATCAAAGCAGGAGAAGAACCCTTTATGAACCCAAGAAATACTGCCTCTGGTTCTCTAAAATTACAAGACAGTAGTTTGGTAGCTCAAAGACCGTTGGAGTGTTTTCTTTATGCATTGGCAGGAGAAAATTTGGGCATCCATTCTCAAATTGTAGGTTTGGAGAAGGCAAGGTCTTGGGGGTTTAAAGTTCCTGACACCGCTCTTTTGGCCACTTCGATTGAAGAGGTGTTTGAATATTTGGATCACTGGGATAAAAACAGACTGGACTTGCCCTATGAAATCGATGGGGTAGTGATCAAAATCAACCGATTTGATCAACAGCAACTGCTGGGGTATACGGCCAAATCTCCCCGCTGGGCGATTGCCTATAAATTTCAGGCCGAACAGGCCACCACAAGATTAGAGTCTGTAAGCTATCAAGTGGGCCGAACAGGAGCGATCACTCCTGTGGCCAATTTGTCTCCTGTTTTATTGTCGGGAACTACCGTGAAGAGAGCTTCCCTCCACAATGAAGATCAAATTGAAAAACTGGCACTCAGAATAGGAGATACTGTTATTGTAGAAAAAGGAGGGGAAATCATTCCCAAGATCGTCGGCGTATCTGAGGATCATCGCCCTGCTGAATCTGCAGCTATTGAATTTATCACTCATTGTCCAGAATGTCATACTGTGTTGATCAAAGAGCCCGGCGAAGCTCAACATTATTGCAAAAATCAATACGGTTGCCCCACTCAAATCATTGGGAAAATTCAGCATTTTATTTCCCGCAAGGCCATGGACATCGATGGGATGGGAAGTGAAACCGTTGTACTGTTGTATCAAAATCATCTGATTAATAACATTGCCGACTTGTATGACCTAAAAAAAGAACAGTTACTTCCACTAGAAAGAATGGCAGAAAAATCGGTGGACAATCTCATCAGAGGAATTGAGGCTTCTAAGAGCAAACCTTTTTCTAAAGTTCTTTTTGGTTTGGGAATAAGATATGTTGGTGAGACGGTCGCCAAAAAACTTTCGAAAGCCTTCCCAACGATACATCAATTGAGAGAGGCCAGTCGGGAGGAATTGATAGCCGTTGACGAAATTGGGGATCGTATTGCTGACAGTTTGATGGATTATTTTAAAGACCAGAAAAACTTGGATTTGATCGAGCGTCTTGAAAATCACCAAATTCAATTGGAGTGCCTAAGTGAATCCCCCATCGGTTCGGCATTGAAAGATCAAAAATTTGTAATCAGCGGTGTTTTTGTAAATCTTTCCAGGGAGGAACTAAAGGAGAAGATAGAATCCCTAGGGGGGACTGTTATAAGTGCGATTTCCAGCAAAACCAATTACGTAATTGCTGGGGAAGGCATAGGGCCTAGTAAAAAATCCAAAGCTGAGGCTTTGGGTATTCCCATCATTGACGAGAAAACTTTTTTTGACATGATAAACACTTGAAGTTTGAGCTTGTTATTTTTGTAACATTTTAGAAGATAAATTGATATTAGAAAGATTTTGAGTCTAAGAGTAACTAAATTTTTAATTTTGAAATATGTACAATTGGTTCCGCAATTTAATGCTGCATCGCATTTATAAAAACAACGTCAGTAAGGCACCAAAATTTGAAAACAGAAAAAAAACAGCGGATTTAAAGACGATATCTGTTCTCTTGGATCACAGATTGGGGGTTGATAAAGAAATTTTTAAAAAAATGGGAAAGGTTCTCGGATTACCAAAAAAAAACATAAGGGTTTTGACGTATTATCCATCCGAAAAGAATATTGATAAAACCGATTTGAATAGCAGTTACAGTAAAAAGGATATTTCAAATTGGGGAATGGTGAACGGTGTTTTAAATGATTTTTGCTCCTATAAATCAGATGTTTTAATCAATTTTTATAACAGCAATGACATTCATCTTAAATACATTAGTTCAAAAACCAATCGAAAACTCAGCATAGGCTTTGAAAGTGTTGACCATGCCATCAATGACCTAATTATTGATGTTAAAGTAGAGGACACTGATGTTTTTTTAAACGAGTGCATCAAATATTTAAAAATCTTTTTTATCTGCCATAAATGAATGAAATCCAAGGACATGGTGTAGCAATGATTACTCCCTTTAAAGAAAATGGATCCATTGACTTTGATGCCCTCCCATCCATTATAGACCATTTGATTGATGGAGGGGTTGATTACTTAGTGGTTTTGGGGACTACAGCAGAGACTGCTACCTTGTCCAAAACTGAAAAAATTGAGTTGGTTGAAAAAATTATAGAAATTAATTCGGGCCGATTGCCACTCGTTTTGGGAATGGGTGGAAATGATACCCAACAAGTATTGGAAATGTTTGATTGGTTTGATTTGAATTTCTTTACAGCCATTCTATCTGTTGCTCCATACTATAACAAACCCAATCAAGAGGGCCTATATCAACATTATAAGGCAATTTCCAATCATTCCATACTCCCTGTTATTCTCTATAATGTTCCTTCAAGGACGGGTACAAATATTGCTCCCGATACGGTGGCAAGACTGGCCAATGATTTTGAAAATATTGTTGCTGTTAAGGAGGCTGCTGGTGATTTTCAGCAAGCCCAAACCTTGATCAAAATTTGTCCTCCCGAATTTTTAATTCTTTCTGGAGATGATGAAATGTCTTTGCCCATGATCTTGGCTGGGGCACGAGGAGTGATTTCAGTCATCGGAAATGCCATTCCAACAATTTACTCCGATATTATTCAACAAGGTTTGGATGGAAATGTAAAGAATGCTTATCAAGATCAATACAGGATTTTGGATCTTATTCGTATGATCTATGTTGAGGGAAATCCTACGGGAATTAAAGTCTTGATGTCAACTTTAGGACTTTGTGAAAACCATTTGAGACTTCCCTTGGTCATTGCATCCGAGTCATTAACAAATCAACTTAAAGCGGAATTACAGAAGTTAAATTAAATCCAGGCAAGGATTTATCCCTTTTTTTATGAATTTAATTGGCAGTTTCGAGCAACAAATTCTTTAAATAATTTATTATTTTCGCAACATGTTCGGAAATCTTAGGCTGTTCTTAATTTCAGTATTTCTAATGTTGCTCTTCAGTTCGTGTAACGAGTATCAGAAGGTACTTAACAATGACGATATGAATGTCAAGTATAAAGCTGCAGAAGAGTATTACAACAATGGGGAATACAGGAGAGCCAATAGGTTGCTAGAACAGTTGGTTCCTTCCTACAGGGGAAAGCCTCAGGCCGAGCGATTGGTTTATTTCTTTGCTGACTCCTATTTTCAAACCAAAAATTATTATTTGGCCTCTTATCAGTTTGAAAGTTTCATCAAATCATTTCCAAAATCTCAAAAATTAGAAGAAGCCAGTTTCCTAGCTGCCAAATCTCATTATATGATGTCCCCAAGTTACAGTCTGGACCAAAAGGAGACCAATACTGCGATTGAAAAACTTCAGATTTTTATAAACAATTATCCCAATTCAAAATTTTCTGACGAATGCAATCAACTAATCAGTGAACTTCAAATTAAAATTGAAAAGAAAGAGTTTGAAGTGGCAAAGCAATATTATACCATTTATGATTACAATGCCTCTATCGAAGCTGTCGACAATTTTATTGCAGAATTTGTTGGCTCCAAGTTTCGGGAGGAAGCCCTCTATTATAAGTTTTTGGCCTCTTATGAGATTGCTGTCAATAGCATTGAGTCCAAAAAATTAGAAAGATTGAATGAGCTCAAAATAATGCATTCTAATATTGTTAGATATTATCCTGAAACCCTTTTTGAGGAGGACTTGAATAAAAAAATGGAGTTTGTCGAAAAAGAAATTAATACCTTTGCCAACTAATTTGTAAATGTCATGACCAAATACAGAAATTCAAATGCTCCGATTTCAACCTCAACTTATAACAGGGAGAAGTTAGAGGCTCCTACTGAAAATATTTATGAGGCACTCTCCATTATTTCTAAAAGATCCAACCAGATCAATTTGGATATCCGCAAAGAACTTCACGAAAAGTTAGATGAATTCGCCACGCACAATGAAAGCCTAGAGGAAATATTTGAAAACAAGGAACAGATAGAAGTATCCAAGTTTTATGAGAGTCTACCCAAGCCTCATGCCATTGCTATTGAGGAGTGGTTAAACGATAAAATTTACCACCGAAACACCGAAGATCCTAATATTTAGACCATGAGTGTTTTAAGCGGAAAAAAAATCCTACTGGGAATTTCCGGAGGAATAGCCGCATACAAAACACCACTCATCGTAAGGTTATTTAAATCCTCGGGTGCGGAGATTAAGGTTGTAATGACGCCCTCTGCAAAGGAATTTGTTACCCCCCTTACACTGTCTACACTCTCCAATCAGCCTGTTTTTTCCTCCTTCACTGAAGAAAGCCATGACAACCCCATATGGAACGACCACGTTGCATTAGGCAAGTGGGCCGATTTATTTCTAATTGCACCTGCCACCTCCAATACCATCTCAGCAATGGTTCACGCCAAGTGCAATAACCTACTCATTGCAACCTACTTGTCTTGTAGCTGCCCTGTCTACGTGGCTCCAGCAATGGATTTGGACATGTATGCTCATCCCGCCAATCAAGAAAACATTGAACAATTAGTGCGTTTGGGCAATAAGGTTTTGCCCGTTGGAGAGGGATTTTTAGCCAGTGGATTATACGGTAAAGGGAGGATGTTGGAACCCGATGAGATGATTGAATACATTATTAGTGACCTGAAATCGAAACTTCCATTGAACGGTAAAATGGTTCTTATTACTGCTGGGCCAACCTATGAGCCGATTGATCCCGTCAGGTTTATTGGGAACCGATCGAGTGGTAAAATGGGATTTGCATTAGCAGAAGAGGCGCTCCGTTTGGGGGCGGGGGTAATTCTGATTACCGGCCCATCCCATCTGCAAGCCTCTCCTTCAATTGAACGCCATGATGTATTCACTGCAGATGAAATGTATGGCCTCGTTATGAAAAAATATTTACAGGTTGATATTGCCATCGCAGCCGCTGCTGTATCTGATTTTAAACCCGCACAAGTAAGTGTCCAAAAAATAAAAAAGGAAAAGGCAATTCAGTCCATTGAATTGGAGCCCACCAAAGACATACTCTTCCAAATGGGCAGCAGAAAACAAAAACAATTTCTCGTTGGATTTGCTTTGGAAACAGACAATGAGGTGATGAATGCCCTCAAAAAGCTTAAAACAAAAAACCTTGATGCCATCGTTCTTAATTCCCTAAATGATGAGGGGGCTGGATTTTCAGGAGACTCCAATAAAATTTCATATATAGATAAAAATGAAAAACTTACTTCATTTGATATGAAATCAAAATCCTCGGTTGCTCAAGATATTTTTTCCCAAATCCTCACTCAATATGCTTAGATTATTTATCTTATTTTTTACAATCCTTGGCTTTCAGAGGATTGACTCACAAGAACTTAATGCCCAATTTGTGGTTAATGCTGATTTGGTAAACCAAACCAATCAACAAATCTTTGAAACGCTAGAGCGATCGCTTAATGAATTCCTTAATTCACAAACTTGGACAGACCAAGATTTTTTTTCTCAAGAAAAAATTACCTGTAGTTTCGTGCTTAATCTTTCCAGTTATAACGCTTCAAAATTTGAAGGTACATTACAAATTCAATCCCAAAGAACCATTTTTGACTCTAATTATGACAGTCCGCTCCTCAACTTCATGGATAAAGATATTGTTTTTAACTATCAGGAGTTTCAACCCCTCTTTTACAGTCCAGCGACCTATGAATCCAATTTAGTGTCTTTGATCAGTTTTTATGCCTATGTCATATTGGGTTTGAATGCCGATAGTTTAAAATTAAAGGGGGGAGATCCTTATTTTGAACAGGCCCAAAAGATCGTTAATCTTTCTCAACAAAGCGGGGCAATTGGATGGCGACAAAATGATGGGAACAGAAATCGTTTTTGGTTGATAGACACCATGCGATCAAATACCTTTAGAGAGTATCGAGAAACAATGTACTATTACCATCGCAATGGGTTGGATGTTATGACCAAAACCCCTGGGCAAGGTAAAAAAGCAGTAATGCAATCTTTTTTGGGTCTTGAGAAACTTTATAATCGCCGACCCAACGCCATGCTTTTGCAGTTATTTTTCGATGCGAAGTCGACAGAAATCGTCAACCTTTTTTCCGACGGTCCTGAGCTGGATTTTGAACAAACCAAAAATATGTTGATTAAAATAGCTCCTTTTTATCAACCCCAATGGAAGCAAATTAAATAGTTCCAATCTTGAAATTATTTTTTTCTCGACTATCTTTGAGCGTCAATCCAATTTTCAAAGCAATTGATCAGTAGCCTAAAGATTTCCAATTATGCGCTCATTGAGCATCTAGATATTTCTTTTAAAAAAGGAATGACTTGTATTACTGGGGAAACTGGTGCAGGCAAATCTATTTTGATGGGAGGACTATCATTGGTCTTAGGTAAGAGGGCTGATTTAAGTGTTCTCAAAGATGATAAAAAAAAATGTGTAATCGAGGCCAGTTTCATGATTGAGCAATACAAGCTCCAAAATCTTTTCGAAGACCTAAATCTTGATTATGAACCAGAAACTTTGTTGAGAAGAGAGATTGTTCCGAGTGGAAAATCAAGAGCTTTTGTCAATGATACCCCCGTTACTTTGGATACCCTAAATCGATTAAGTGAAGTTTTGATTGATGTTCATTCTCAATTAGAAAATCAGTCTTTATTTAAAAATGAATACCAGTTTCTTGTTCTTGATGCCTTAGCCAACAATCAAATAATCATAGATGAATACAAAGACAAGCTTGCAGATTATTTTCAAAAGCAAAAGGAACACGATCGTTTAAAGCGCTTGGGCGAGGATGCTAACAGAATTCAAGATTACAATCAATTCTTATACGATGAACTTGCTGGTGTGGAATTATTGCCAGGAATGTTAGCCCCTCTTGAAGATCAAATTGACCAATTGTCTAATGTGGAGGCACTCCAACAATACTTGTCTCAAAGTATTCAAATGATTGAAGAAGAAGAATTTGGATTGACTACGCAATGCTCCGTATTGATAAGACTTTTAAGTGAGGCATCTAAGAAATCCAATAGTTTTGATGTCTTCAGAGATAGGGTCAACGCTGTATCCATTGAATTGAAGGATATTTTACAAGATTTAAACACCAAATATGAAATACTTGAGAGCAATCCAGCTCTTTTGGAAAAACTCTCTGGTCGGTGGGATAAGATTCAAGGCTTATTTCAGAAACACCAAGTGGACACTATTGAGGACCTCATCAAAGTAAGGCAGAATCTTCAGAAAGAATTGGAAGAAACCCAAGATCTGGAGGGTAAAATTAATGAGTTGAGTGATCAAATATTAAGTTTAGAAAAATCTCTCCATCGTCTATCCGACCAACTCCATCAAAACAGATTGGAGGCCTCTCCCAAACTTTGCATGCAAATGCAGCACATCATCACAAAAATGGGAATGAAGAACGCAAGGTTTAAAGTTGATTTAATCCCTTCGGAGGAATTTACAAAGAACGGAAAAGAGCAAATTGATTTTCTTTTTTCAGCCAACTTGGGCACATCATTTAGACCGATCAAGAAAGTAGCTTCTGGGGGTGAGATGTCAAGAATTATGCTGTCGATTAAATCCATTCTCTCGCAATTTAAACAATTGCCGAGTATTGTTTTTGATGAAATCGATACGGGGGTTTCAGGGACGGTATCCAATGAAATAGGTAATATCATGAACCAGATGTCCAAATACATGCAGGTTTTTACCATCACACATCTTCCACAGGTTGCTGCCAAAGGAGAACAGCATTTTAAGGTTTATAAAGAGGTAAGGGGGGACACAACAGTGACCCAACTTAAAGCTTTAAATCAGGAAGAAAGAATTAACGAATTGGCTCAGATGCTTTCCGGTGAGGAGTTGACTCAAACCGCTTTAGACCATGCCAGACAATTACTCAATTAACACTATCTTTAGCAACAAATTAAAACCGTAGGTTTATGTCTCACAAAATCTTAGAAGGAAAAAAAGGAATCATTTTTGGTGCTTTGGATGATCAATCCATTGCTTGGAAAACGGCAGAGGCTGTTAAATCGGCGGGGGGTGAATTTGTTCTTACCAATGCGCCTGTTGCAATGAGAATGGGAGCCATCAATGATTTGGCTCAAAAAACCGATAGTATTGTGATTCCAGCGGATGCCACCCAAATAAGTGATTTAGAAGAACTGGTAGACCAATCCATCGCTCATTTGGGAGGAAAATTAGATTTTGTTTTGCATTCCATTGGGATGTCAGTAAATGTGAGAAAGGGCAGACATTACACCCATTTGAACCACGATTGGATGACCAAAGGGTGGGATGTTTCAGCTGTTTCCTTCCACAAGCTTTTACAAACGCTCTATCAAAAAGACGCCATGAACCCTTGGGGGAGTATCATAGCACTTTCCTATATCGCTGCTCAGAGAACATTTCCCAACTACAATGATATGGCAGACAATAAAGCCTATTTGGAATCTATTGCACGAAGTTTTGGTTATTTTTTCGGAAAAGACAAAAAAGTCAGGGTCAATACCATTTCGCAGTCTCCCACACTTACCACTGCGGGCAAAGGGGTTAAAGGACTGGATGGTTTTCTAAATTATGCTGAACAAACCTCTCCTTTGGGGAATGCTACCGCAGAAGATTGTGCCAATTATACCCTAATGATGTTTTCTGATTATTCCAAAAAAGTTACCCTTCAGAATCTCTTCCATGATGGAGGGTTCTCCAATGTTGGAGTGAGTCAAGAAATCATTGAGGCACTGGAAAAAAGCCCATAGGTCTTTTTACAAAATATGTAATGCAGCGAAATTTTGAATACCTCAGATTAAGATTTCTAGAAAAAAAAAGACTGAGATTTTTTTCCTTCTTTTTTGCCTTATCTTTTTTATTTTGGATCATTACAAAGCTCTCCAATACCTATACTGGTTCAATTAATTTTCAAGTTGATTTTGTAGATGTTCCCGATCAAATAGTATTGGGTGCGGAGCTTGAAAAAGCCGTAAAAGCGGAAATTACTGCAAGTGGATTTCAACTCCTCCTTCATCAATATTTTAAAAACAGGATCGATATTTCCCTTGAAAATGCAGATTTTCAGAAGGGTGTCGCCATCATTAATCTTGTTGATCAAAAGTTTGCGCTTCAACAACAATTGTTCCAGAATGCTATTTTAAACTTTATATCTCCCGCACGAATGAACATTCCATTCAGCCAATTGAAGCGGAAGAAAATTAAAGTATTTCCTCCAAATGAAATTGATTTTAGACCGGGATACAATCGATCAAGTAATTGGGAGATTAGTCCCGATAGCATTTGGGTCTATGGTCCTTCAAAGCAAATTGATACGTTGGAGGGACTTAGAATTCAATCTCTGACCCCAAATATCGATAAAGATATCAAAGAGGAAGTACCATTAAGTCCCTTGAAATCTATAAAATTCGAAACCAATAAGGTTCTAATTCAAGCTGAAGTCAGTAGGTTTACCGAAAAATCTTTAGAGGCTTTTGTCAAAATCAAAAATCTACCCGATTCATTAGCAATTAAGTTGTTTCCTCAATCCCTTCAAGTTACTTTTTTGGTAAGGGTAAGTAAGGCAGATCAATTAAAGGCAGTTGATTTTGATTTTTTTTGTGATTATGATCAAACGAGATACGAGGAAGGAAATTCAATAGAAGTATTTTTAGCCAATGAACCTGAGGGAGTAAGGAACATAAGATGGACGCCAAAAAGGGTTGATTATTTGATACGAAAATGAAAGTAGTAGGGCTTACAGGGGGAATTGGAAGTGGAAAATCATCTGTTTTGGAGGTTTTTTCTGCTAAAGGAATTCCATGTTATAAGGCCGACGACCGTTCGAAAAAACTTATGCAAGAAGATGAAGAATTGATTTTTAAAATCAAAAAATGGTTTGGGGATAACATCTATGATGCCCATCGACTGAATCGAAAAAGATTGGCTAAATTGGTATTTGACGATAAAAATAAATTGAAAAAATTAAATGCGATTGTACACCCTGCAGTTCAAAAAGATTTTCAACTTTTTTTATCTAAACAAAACACACCATATGTCATCAAGGAGGCTGCTATTTTGTTTGAATCGGGTGGAGCCGATCAATGTGATACAATAATTTTAGTTACTGCGCCTGAGGAGATACGGATCAACAGGGTTATGAAAAGAGAAAATACAGATGCTGATGCAGTCAAATCCAGAATGAAACATCAATGGAGTGATGAAAAAAAAATACCTTTTGCCGATTTTGTCATTGACAATATAGATTGGGATCAAACGTTAAAAAAAATAGAGGAGGTTCATAAATCCCTTTTACGCAGTGAATCCACAACTTAATTAACAATTCATTAGCTTATAAAGAATTAATATTTATAGAAATTTGTATTTAAAATAAAAAGGTCTTGAAAAAAAACTTTTTCATTTTATTGGTGTTCTTGATGATCATATCCCTGGTAGCAGTGATATTGGTTCAAGCCTATTGGATAAATTCGGCATGGGAAAACAAAGAAGAAGAATTCTCTTTGGCGGTCAGTCAGTCCCTAAAATCCGTATCT
>Ga0181553_10001285_pt1 | contig 22371 bp, 26 predicted proteins | sample 011ome_17_FD_133753 | JGI IMG/M metagenome (GOLD analysis project Ga0181553, IMG submission 133753) | Coastal salt marsh microbial communities from the Groves Creek Marsh, Skidaway Island, Georgia - 011502XT metaG (megahit assembly) | ecosystem: Environmental > Aquatic > Marine > Intertidal...
AAAATCTCAAAGCAATACAGTGGGGTACGAACGGGTACAGTCGACCGAAATCCTATCCTCGGATCTCACCCTCAAAATAAAAAGTTATTTGTTTTCAACGGTTTTGGATCAAGAGGAGCGACCACTATCCCTTTACATGCCAAGCAAATGGTTGAATATATCCTTAACAGCGTCCCGCTTCCCCCACTTGTGGATATTTCAAGATTTAATGAATTCAGGGCTTAAAAAAAGTGAAATTAACCAACCAAGTTCATCAAATTTTATCCCAATATTTAAAGCCTGGAGATTGTGCCGTAGATATGACCGTTGGAAACGGTTGGGATACCCTGTTTCTCTCAAAAGCTGTAGAAGAAGCGGGACAAGTTTTCGGTTTTGATATTCAAAAGGAAGCCATTGAGCAAACAGATGCTCGAATCAATAATAATAATCCAACCAAGAACTACACTTTAATAAACTCATGTCACACGGAGTTTGAGCAAAAAATTCCCCGTGTTTTTTATCAAAAAATTAAAGCTTTCACCTTCAACCTTGGGTACCTCCCCCATTCAAACAAAGAAATTATAACACAGCCCCACTCAAGTCGTTATGCAGTAGATAAATCATACCAATGGTTAGCGGAAGATGGAGTGATAACTATTATTACTTACCAGGGTCATAGCGGGGGTATCGAGGAAACAGAAACCGTGCTGGACTGGGCACAAAATGTTCCTACGCATCACCAAATAATAAGGGGAAATGACTCTGCACTGTCAGCCTTACTTGTCGTAATCAAAAAGGGCTAATTAAATCAATGTCCTCTTCGTAATTTACCCGGGGATGGGCAAACCCAAACAATTTAAGAAATTCAGTCTGGTATTCCTCAAAAGCGGTTAAATCAGTAAGGTTTGAGGTATTCACTTGAGGCCAAAGATTGATAATTTCCTGCTGTATTTCATCTTTCATCTCCAAGTCATCTAAACGGATTCGCCCCGCTGCATCAACCATAGGGGAACCCGAACCAGTATAGAGAAAGCGACTGAATAAACGAGCTGTCTGCTCGATACAACCTTCATGCGTACCTGCTTTTCTCATGATCTTGAAAAGGATCGAAACATAAAGGGGTACTACAGGAATAGCAGAGCTTGCCTGGGTAACAACTGCTTTGTTTACTGAAACAAATGAACGCCCGGCCACTTTATTCTGAAGCAAATTATTCAGGGTATGAGCACAATTCTCAAGGTGCTCTTTGGCTCGACCGATTGTTCCGTTGCGGTAAATTGGTTGTGTTACCTCCGGCCCGATATAAGAATAGGCTACATTTACACAACCTGGAGCCAACAAATTCTCCTCTAGAAGTTTTTCAGTCCAAAGTGTCCAGTCATCCCCTCCCATGACTTTTTCAGTACTCTTGATTTCATCATCAGTTGCTGGATTTATAACCACTTCCTTGACCTCTCTTTTGTCAGTGTCAAGGGTCTTATTTTTATAAACTGAACCGATTGGTTTTAAGCAAGCACGATAAGTCTCACCATTCAACGGATCTGTCCGCCGGGGGGAGGCAAGGCTGTAAACTACAAGATCAAACTGCCCCATTTCCTTGGCTTTTTTAATAACTTCGTCCTTGCATTCGTTGGAAAATGCATCGCCATTAATGTCAACCGAGCGAATACCTGCCTCTCGGGAGAATTTGTCAAAAGCTAACGAATTGTAGAAACCAGCACTTGCGGGTTTATCTTCTTTCGGTGGGCGCTCAAAATAAACGCCAAGGGTCTCAGCTCCGGCAGAAAAAGCAGCAGAGACACGACTTGAAAGCCCATAACCAGTGGATGCCCCAATGACCAGAACACGCTTTGGTTTTCCCCCGTGAGTGATAAGGTTTTCTTTTGCATGATTGATTTGGTCACGAACATTCTCCAGGCAGCCCACCGGGTGTGAAGTAATGCAAACAAAACCTTTAATTCTTGGCTTAATAATCATGAGTCTTCTTTAACACTGTTGACTAAATTAAAGAAGTATAATTTTGCTAGGAGTTAAATTGATGGGATACCGAAGAAAAAAAATTTACAAGAAAACAGATTTAATTGCTAGTTTCATGGGTCTTCCCGAGTCGGATGAAACCATGTTTCTATCCACCCCAAAGTCTATCACGAGCGTCATTGAAAAAGCGTGGAGTGACTGGTCTATTGGAAGCCAAGTTTCTCCTGAGCAAGTTATTTCTCAACATTGGAATAAAGTGGTGGGAAATAGGCTATCTAACAAGTGCGCCCCCGATCGAATCGACAAGAGCGGCAAGTTATACATCCGTTCCGCAAGCGGTCCAATCAAGCAGGAATTATCTTTTATCAAAAAACAGATCCAATCAAGAATTTCCAAGTTGAAAGGCTGTGAAGTGATCAAAGAAATCAAAATTTGCTAGCTCAGTGAAAATGGTCGACGGTCTTGTATCGAGACACAACTATTTTGAAAAGGATTGCGGAAATACAGACGAGAATTGTCCAAAACCAAAATTCAGAGGCACCTGAAAGCAAGAAATTGCCATTTTGATCTACGAGCAAGAACTTGACTCCGGAAGCCAAGTAATTCCCCAAGGATACAGTTAATAAGAAGAGAGCCATCACCACTGACTTTAAGCTTCTAGGTGCCTGCGTGTAAGCGAATTCTAAGCAAGTAATTGAAACTAATATTTCAGAAACGGTTAAAATAAAGCAGGCCAGTACCTGCCACAACACGCTCGGATTCAACCCAACATCTATTTTCATCTGAACCCATGAAACCAGGGCAAAGGATCCACCCATTACCCATAGACCTAGCCTCATTTTCCCGAGTGGAGTAATAGTGAAATACTTACCACAAAAAGGATAAACAATGGAAGAGAAGCAAGGGATTAGAAGTAAGATAAATAAAGGGTTACATACCGCAGAAACTTGGGATGCCAACATCTCCATACCCCCAACCCAAGGAATCCATTCAGGAATTATGCGGTCAAGATTTCTAGCCTGCACCTGCCATAAGGTACCAATTTGGTCAAAGAGAGCCCAAAATAAAATTACAAACGAAAAAATGATGGATAACCGAAGCAATACTCGAACATTCTCTTGAGAAAAAGTCTCGCGGAACCAAGAAATCCCGCGAGGAGGAATGTGAGTGTAATTATTTCGACCTAACCAAAAGATTACAGTAGCGATCCCCATAAGAGCACCAGGCAAACCAAAGGCATAGTGCTGACCAAATATTACCTCCCCCATCTCTTTGGGTCCAACTATCCAGGAAAAATAAGGGTAGAGCCATTCTCCAAGAGAACCCTCTACCCTTCTCGCCTCGAGCAAAAAAGGGGTAAGTAACCCTGAAACAAAAGCACCCAAGTTGATTGAAAAATAAAACCAACCAAAAATTTTTGTTATAAGATGCTTATTCTTGTCGCAAAACTGGTCACCCACATGAGATGAAACGCAAGGTTTGATGCCACCTGACCCAATAGCGATCAACAAAAGACCGAGAAAAAGCCATAACTTGGTATCACCCCAACTCCCCATAAAAGCCAAGCAAGCATGACCTGCACAGTAACAAAGCGATAAAATAATAATCGTTTTATATTTCCCCCAAAAAGCATCCGCGATGAGGCCCCCAATAATGGGAAAAAAATACGCCGACCCTACGAATAAATGGACCCATGCTTCTGCTGATTTTTCACCAAAAACCGCTAGCTCCCCGTTAGGCTGGGTAAGATAAAGTGTCATGTACGCAAGCAAAACACTTCTCATACCGTAGAATGAAAATCGCTCAGCGACTTCGTTTCCAATAATAAATGGTATACCAGGTGGTAAGCGACTGGTAATAATGGGAGTAGAACGGAACATTTTAGTTGCGCAGGAAATTATCTTCTTTCTTACGCCTACTTAGTTCTTCATCTAAATCCTTTAAAATTGCATCTTTTTCATACATTGCAGTGACTTCTTTTTCATACACTGCAGGTGAATTCTTTCTTTTTAAAAAAATTAAATAAAAATTACACGCTATTCCTAAAGAGCATAACGCTAAAGCAAAAATAAAATATCTATCGAGGAATAAACATGTTAGGAAAAGCGATATAAATAGAGATAAATTAATGAATTCAATTTTTTGGTACAACATATTCGGTAGATATCAGTTTTTTACTATTTAAAATTAATCTTGCCTTAAACATTACTTTAAAATGAATCGTTTCAATGAAAATTCATAAATTTCTACTTTTAATTTTTCTTTTCGGATTTTTTGGTTGTGAACAGCCTAGAGAACATAGCAAAATTGAAGAAGTTAACTCGACCAAGGTTTCACCTCCCATTATTGAAAAGACTAGTAGTACTAAACCAATAGTAATCGGTAAAACATTATCTTCTGAGCAAGAAAAAGGGCGGACTTATAATAGAGAAATTACCTCCTTACCAGAACAGCCAAATGCACAAGCTTTTCCAATTGAAAAATCACCAAAAGTAATCGAACCAGCATTCACAGACGAGTTACTTAAAGCTGTAGGTAATTGGGAAAAGATACCTGATTCAGTATTTCCTCTAAAAAATGTGAGCATACATGAACCTGTTGTTTTCAAACTACTCGGCAACAATGGACAAGTTATGGCAACAACTCCTGCCGGTATCGACAAAGATGTCGTGGTCAAGGGAGTTGTGGGTACAAATCTTCTTATTTCCCCTTCGTTAAACTCAAAATTCACAACAAAAATAGAACTTGAAAAAACTGACTTTAAGAAATGTGTAGCGTTTCGTTTTGAAATGGGGAAAAAAGCTCTACTTGCCCAAAAGCTAGCTAGAGCCAAAGCAAGTAGTAAATTAGGTAATCAAAAAAACAAAAAAACATCCTCAAGTGCAACTTACGAGAAAAACCAGGATAACCCATCACTTGTTCCCGGTGACTTTGGTCATGGAAAATTTTGCATTTGCTCTGATTGTAGACAAAAAAGATTGGCATTAACAGGATCCATGAAATAAGATACAAAGATGAGCATATCCTCTACTAAGAAAAAAAAGAAAAAAGACATCGAGATCGGTGACTTTGTAAAAGAAACTGCATCCTCCAAAGGTAAAAAGAAGTGCGGAGAAGTACTGATGATTCTTGCGGATAATCCGGGAGACCCGACCGTTGAGTGTGTGGAAGTTCATCCGGATGAACTTACTCCCTTAGAGAAAGGGTCTGATGGTATGAGAACATTTCGCACCAAAAGATCGAAGTTAAAACCATACACCCCTCGAAAACTCCTTTTCACCAAGAAAACTTTTGAAAAGGGCGATGTAGTTCAGCACAAAAGAGGTGGTTCTATTCGTTACGGAAGGATAGTTTGTTTCGTACATCCTGACGGATTATACTCCACTTCCCACGAAGAGGGTTACAATGGCAAGGATCTTCTGGAATGCGTAGAAATTGAAAAAAAGCCGGGGTTACTCCAGAAAATTGGCCCGGATGGAGATCCAAAGAGATTTCAGGCACAGGGAAAGGACTGTAAAATCATTAAGGTCATTACTACAAATGCAAAAGGGGAAGACACCACTATGCATAGGCTTGATATCCCTGACGACGAAGAGGATTTTTAATTCAGTTTTTGAGTCACGAATTAAAGACTACATCTAAATCCTTTTTCTTCATCCGAACAACTTTACTTTTCTTCAGTTTGTAAGCCTGAACAACACGGGTTTTAAGTCCCCCCCCTGCTTCTTGCCAAGAAATCCTAATCCCTTTACTTGACCACTTAGTAATGCACCACCTTAACGAGTAGGCAGCAATAAGATAGTCAATCGCTTCAGCTCTGTTAAGGTAGATGTCACCATTTACCTTTCGCACCAGTATGCGACTTATCGCAACGATTAAGAATTGTAGTCGCCAGCCTTAATTTTTTGGCAACTTGCAATGGAAATCCCGATAAGTTCTGAAGATTCCTTCAATGTTTTACCCTCACCTAAATATGCTTTTACCTGCTGAACAATTTCAGGCGTAATTTTTTTTCGTGAAGCAGAGATACCAAACCTCTGGTTAAATGTAGACTTGGCGATAGGAGGTAAACCATTCACATAACATTCGAGGTAATCAACTACACTACGGAATAACTTTCTTCCATCTGGACGAACATGTTTTTTATGATCATCTTTGATTAAATCATAGAAGTTCTCTTTTTTGGATTTAATGTTCTTTTTTGCCTTTATTTGCTTTTCTATTTTTTTCTTTAAGCGCTCAAGGTCTTTAATACTTGTATCATTAGTAATGTCCATAATCATAGTTTTTAATAGTTAAAGTTATATTTATAATAAAAATAAAAATAAAAAGTAAAGGGCTAATATAAAGAACGATCTAGATTTCTGTATTGTATAGCTTCTAGTAAGTGCTCCCGCTCAATATCGTTAGCCCCAGCCATATCTGCAATTGTTCGGGATACCTTTAAAATTCGTGAATATGCACGAGCAGACAGAGACATACGTTCCATAGCTAATGATAATAAATCCATATTTTCAGTGGAAATCTTGCAAAATTTATTAACTAAACTTTCTGTCATATTGGCATTTGTTTTAGTGCGAACACTTATGTTTTTATATCTCTTTTCTTGAATTCCTCGGCATTGAACCACTCTCTCACGAATAACAGAAGATTGTTCGCTTTTTTCTTCAGATTTTAAATCAGAAACCCGAACGGCAGGTGCCTCCACATGCAAATCAATACGATCTAACAAAGGTCCACTAATTTTATTTCGATATTTTTGAATTTGAGGAATCGAACATCGGCATTGATTTGAATCATCTCCTAGGTAACCACACGGGCATGGATTCATTGCAGCAACCAACATAAACTGGCAAGGTAGGGTAATTTTTCCCGCACTGCGGGATATGGTAACGACTCCATCTTCAATAGGTTGCCGAAGAACTTCAAGCGCAGACCTCTTAAACTCAGGAAGCTCGTCCAAAAACAAGACTCCATTATGAGCCAAAGATATCTCTCCTGGACCAGGTTTAGCCCCCCCCCCAAGTAATCCCACATCACTAATAGTGTGGTGCGGTGTACGAATGGGACGCGTCAATCCACTATCCTGAATCGTTGATGCAAGCCCACCAACCGAAAAAATTGTCAGGATCTCTAAGTACTCGTCAATACATGGTGGTGGTAATATCGTAGGAATTCTTTTTGCAACCATAGATTTACCAGACCCTGGAGGTCCAACAATAAGTAAATTATGACCTCCAGCTACAGAAATCTCGACTGCTCGCTTTACATTCAACTGCCCTCTGATCTCATCAAAATCGAGATCAAAAGACTTACTTTTAGTTACTAAATTAAGGCCATTGTCTGTGACTAAAGGCTCAATCTCTATCTTGCCCGACAAAAAATCAATGGTTTCTGCTAAAGATTTAACTGGGTGCACTGATAAACCTTCAACCAATGAAGCTTCCCATGCTGAATCATATGGTAGAATAATCCCTTTTTTACCTAATTTTCGTGCTAAAACCGCCATTGCCAAGCTACCCCGAATCCCTCGAACTTCACCAGACAGACCAAGTTCACCAGCGATTAAATAATCTCCCATTTGAGAACACTGAAAATCGTCAATCGCTGCGAGTAGAGTCGTCGCGATGGGCAAATCGAAAGAAGTTCCTTCTTTTTTTAGATCTCCTGGTGCCAGATTAATCGTCACTCTGGTTCTAGGTATAGAAAACCCTGAATTTGAAATGCTCGAATAAACTCGATCCAGTGCTTCCTTCACTGCAGCATCGGGAAGCCCAACAAGAACACATCTCGGTTCACCTTTTTCGCCACCGTTTGCTTCAACGGTAACAGGAATGGCATCAACTCCCTGTAGAGTAGCACAAATTGTAGAGGCTAACATAAATAGAACCCTAAGCCTCTTCCCTCGACTTAACCAGGCAACAGATTTCCTTGAATTTAGGATGACTCGAGGAAGCCATCAGCGAATATAAAATAGTCTCGAGACTTAAAATGGAGGCTCCCGCCTTTGATAGTTCATTAAGAGCAGTGTCTGCATCCGCATCCCTTCTCGATAAGACACAATCAGAAATTATAGTCACTCCTAGCCCATTTTTTAAAGCATCTACAGCAGTTAAATAGATGCAAATCGAAGTTTCGATCCCTGATAATAAAAGATGGTTTACACTATTCTCCGCCAACCATTGGCAAAAAGAATGTTCTCCGAAAGCTGAAAATGTATTCTTTTGAATCAATGTACATTTTGGAAGTTTTTCCGCAATTTGGCGTAAGCTTCCACCAAGTTTTTCAGGAGCTTGTTCGGTTACCACAACAGGAATCGAAAAACAAGCCATAGAGTCCATGAAAAGATCCAGGGAATCTAACAATATTTTCAACTTCGTCTCTTCTAAACTGCTTGTTAATTTCGGCTGAATATCCATCAATATTGAAGCCAAGCCTTTAGTTTTACTTAAAAACGATAATTCCTCGCACTTACTCATCGATTGCACTAGTTATAGATCATTGATTTTAAATTTTCGATTGAAAATTAATAGTATAAAAATATGAATAAAACTCTCTTAATTCTTTGCATTGTAACTTCGCTATGCTTGTTAAATCAATCCTGTCAAAAGCGAAAAATTGATCAATCAAAGATTACTATGAGACCTAAAATTTTCCTAGAAGGTGCTTCCCCTGTCCCTCTTTTCGACGAATATGACATAAGGGGTGCTCAAATTGGAACCGTTGAAAATATTTTCTCTCAAGATTCTAACGATCGAGTATTTGCTTTGTGGTTAACTCTTGACCGAAGAAGTTCCTTTTACTTGCAAAAAGAGACCGCGACCCGACTGGGGAGTCGCTTGCAATTAGTTGCAAATGGGCAAATTTTAGGAATACATCCAATCGAAAAAACCATTAGTAATGGTGTTATTCCTTTCATTCTGTCTACGAGAATGACGGAATCGGGAGCGAGAATATTATATGAGCAACTTGGTAAGTCTATAATCTACATTCAAGCTGAACTTGAAAAACAGAAGATATGATAAAACTGTTTTCTATAAAGCTTCTGAGCTTAATTTTGTTTTGCTCAGTCTGCCACACTGAACCTTTTAGATTATCATGGCCGACGCCCAACCCTTCCTTTGCTCAAGGGTTAGGGTATTCGACCTTCCTTCAAAAAACTGGTCCCGAGAAAGCATATTCCTCAGGTGCCTTTGGATGCGTTCGTAATAACGGTTATAAGTTTCATGAAGGAGTGGACCTATTTCCAGTCAAAAGAGATAAGGCTGGTAAGGCTGAGGATAAAGTTTTTGCAGCTATGCAAGGGGTTGTTAGTTACATCAACGAAATTAAATCTTACAGTGCATACGGTAAATATATTGTATTGGAGCACCCAAGCTGTAAACCATCCCTTTATTCATTGTACGCACACTTATCAGAAGTATCCGCCAAACTAAAAGTTGGCAGTAAAGTTGATGTTGCAGAACCGATAGGAGTTATGGGTAATACATCTTCTTTTCATATCCCTGTCAGTCGTTCGCATTTACATTTTGAAATGGGGCTAAGGCTCTCTGATGATTTCCAAAAATGGTTTGACTCCAAGGAGTTCAAAACGCCGAATAGGCATGGAAATTATAGTGGTTACAACTTGGTGGGAATTGATCCTCTCCATTTTTTTTCTCAATACAAAAAAAAACCTTTTGAGCAACCTCTGTACTGGATCAAAACTCTCCCCACTTTCCTAAAAGTTCGGGTTAAAAGCTCTAAATTTGTCGATTTTGGAAAAAGGTATCCTGATCTCTGTCCTAATTTTGACCCTCAAGCCACAACTTGGGACTGCTCTATGGGGCCATATGGAATCCCCTTAAGAATTGAGCCTGCTGAAAAAGCTGCTGAGGGTGACAAAAGCATTCAAATTTTAAGCTACGACCTTCATACAAATGATAAACCCTGCAGGAACTTAGTTATACGGAAAGGCAGTCATTATCAACCTTCTGAACAGCTTAAATCTTATATAGAAATATTATTTGGTAACTAGTTGGGTGAGTAAAGCTTTCCAGACCATTGCTTATTTTGTGTCTTCTCATGGTCTCGGCCATGCAACAAGATCAGTCGCCATCATTAATGAGATACATACGAGTAAAAAAAAATTTCATTTTCTCATTGTAAGTGACCTTCCTAATTTATTTTGGAGAAAAAACCTAAACCGAGGTGTATCCTTTAATACATATCGAACCAAAACCGACATTGGCTTATTTCAAACGGACCCCTTCCAGAGTAATATACCGAAAAGTGTAGAATTGCTTGAATTATACCTTCAAAAACCGATCCAACAAAACATTTCCCTTTTAAAGGCTATGGAAAAATTTGAAATATGTCATGTAGTGTGCGACATTTCACCCTTGGGCATTAGGGTGGCAAATTATCTTGGTCTGACAACCACTTTGATTGAGAATTTCACTTGGGATTGGATTTATCAGCCACTGATATCTACAACTCCTCAATTCAAGGAAATATCAAACAAGTTAAAAGAAATTTTTAACACTGTACATTTACGGATTCAGGCAACTCCCTTCTGTGAGAAAATCAAAGGTTCAGTTGAAGTTCAGCCAGTTCACCGCGAGTTTCAAAATTCACCTTCCCAGGTTTATGAAAAATTAAATATTGCCCATTCTCAAAAACTAATTCTTGTAGCCACGAGTGGTAAGCAATTTGGCTCTAAATTTAAGCAATTCATAAAGGAATCTCCACATTGTTTTATTTCCTGCAATAGTGACAAGTGTACTGAAATTTTCAAGCCGACAACCAAAAGCCCTGTTACTAGTCGCTTTCACTTCCCTGATTTGATAAGAGCATCCAGTGCTGTGATTGGGAAAATAGGGTATGGAATGACAGTAGAATGCTGGGCTGCAGAAACAAAATTAATCGGTATTATCCGAGAAAATTTTAGAGAAAGTGAAGTTTTAAAAAATTTCATAATAAAAGAAGAAGTCGGCATCGCCTTGTCTTCAAAAAAATTCATACAATCAAACTGGCACCTTCACTTAGAGAAACAAATTGAATACTCTTCGAAGGCGAAATTTCCAAAGATTAATGGAAATGGCATGGCGGCCAAAAAAATTATTCAAATTGCATTAAGCTAAAATCGATTCAATTCATACTTCACTTTGCAGACGAAGAAATACCCAAGCCCATCTACAGGAGATGTCGTTTCCAATTTTGGAGGATTAATTTTTGCTGGAATCATACTTTTTGTATTCCTCAACCAATTGGACGAAATATCGAGGTATGATCAACGAAAAGGAAGTAAAAAACAAGATATAACAACGGTTTCAATTGAAATTGCCCCGGCTATACCTTTCAAAGAAAAATTGTTGTATATCGAATCAAATCCTGATGTGCACAGTAATGCCCCCGATCAAGCGAAATTCTTTTCATCTCGTGAACAACAATCAGCAAACCTACAGAATAAGAAAGCTGTCCCAAATTCAGATGCACCTTTCATCAATGGAAATAGCCAAAATTTTAAAATTATTAAAAACCAGGCGAATCACTTTGCAGAAAAAAGCGCGCCTCCAAAGAAAAGCAAAGCTTTAACTCCAATAAACGTTTCCGAGTCAGAGTCGAAAGGTAACAATTCACCTTACCTCCCACTCCCTATTTCAAAGCCTGAAATTAAACAAATTAAAGAACAAGAAAGCTATTATTCAAAGAAAGAGAAAGCAGAGAATCCCCAAAAGATAATTAAATTAGGGGAAAATACTCCCAACAAATCCAAAGGTACTGCTAGTGTGAATACTACATCCAAGCAGAATGATCGGCAAATAGCACAAAGACCCAGAATATCCCCCCAGCTACTCAATGGACCAATCTTAAAGTCAAAGAGTAGTGCTGCTCGGATTGGAGAAATAGCAGTTGATTGTAAACTTCACCCCTACGGTGTGTATGTACAGCAAATGTTGCAGGCCATAGAATCTCAATGGTACCAACTCGTAAAGGGTTCGCTCCCTTACATTCAAAAAGACAAAATACCCCCCGAAATAGTTTACAGTTTTTTGCTTAACTCAAAAGGTAAATTGGAAACACTTACTTCATTGGGATCGCAAGAAGATACACTAGCTTCTGACCTATGCCGGCAAGCCATCTCTTCAAGGGCTCCATTTGGAAAATGGTCTGAAGAAATGATTAAAGACTTGGGAGAAACAGACCTAATCACAATTAAATTTTCATACCATTGATAGAAAATATTTACAACCTTCCTTGGGCCAAAGATTGCCATGTTTTGGAAAACAATCCCAATGGTCTCGTAGTTGTAGAGAAAGCCGTAGGGGTGCTCGCACATCCAAATCAAAAGAACAGCTCTTCCACACTTCAAAATCAACCATCACTTCTGTCACTAGCTTACGACCAAAAAGAAGAATGCTACCAAACGCCTAACGGAAGCAAATTGTACTTATTACACAGGCTTGACTCTCCAACCTCTGGGTTGATTATGGCATCTTCAAGTAAAATTCTTGCAGTAAAATTAAAAAATCTCTTTCGTCAAAATTTAGTCAATAAGACTTACCATGCTGTAGTTTCCCCAAAACAAATCCTTCAGCTTGGCTCATGGGTTGATTCCTTGGTGGAGAAGAAAATAATGGGTAAAATGAGGGTTTCAAGGGGCAAGGGAGTAATCGCAAAAACTCAATGCTATCTTGATAAAACTATTGGGGTTCCCGACAGATTTGCACTCCTTAAATTAGTCCCCAAAACTGGTAGAACTCACCAGTTACGGGTTCAGGCAGCAAGTCGAAAAATGCCAATTCTTGGGGATAAAACCTACGGTGATTACATAATTAATCGAGAGGTCAAAAAACAAATAAAGATAAACCGCATGTTCTTACATGCCTCGATGATAGAATTTAAAATTGGATCAAAGACTTATAAGTACAAAAGCTCTTTGCCCACTGCTTTCAAAAAATTGAACCAGTTGTTCTAAAGTAAAAAATTGGCTGATAGCAAAATACAATGAGCCGCAATGCGGTCGTACCTTTCGTTTGCGGCAGTCAGGTAATATTTATACTCAAAATTTAGGGCTAGGCTTTCAGAAAAATTATATCCAATTCCGACTAAAAAGTCATACGCAAAGCCAACATCGCTAGGCTCGCCAAACCCACCTCCATCAATACTAACAAAAGCCAACCCCATGCCTAATCCAGTTCTAAGATCGATTGCATCTCCAAATTCTTTCTCCAGTATAATTCTAGAAAATAAGTTATTTACCCCGATGGATATACCACCGGATCCATCTGCACCGTAATAAGCGTACTCTCCTTCAACACTGATTGCTCCGAAATCTTTACCTAGGTTGAAGCCAAGCAGATATCCGTTTTCTGCCTCGTATGGATACAGGTTGAAACCATCTCTTATAGCACCGTCCTTCGGTGAAAAAATACCCACGAGTGGTCCAAAATAATAGCCAATCCCTCTTTGTTCAAAATCTTCTTCATAGAGCTCATCATAGGTATCTTCAATGATTGTTTCTTTTACCATTGATTGAGTTGAGTTGGGCTCATCAGGCATAGAAGAGGTATCAGGGATTGTATCACCAATGTCTTTCGTTCCATAATTAGACTTCGAAAAAGCAGGGTCTTCCTTAAACTCAGGAAGAGGAATGTAAGGAACATCAACCAAAGGAGCATCCGTATTTTGAACCTCAGGCGATGGATTGCCAACAACCGGTAAATCAAGATTTCTTTTCTTCACAGGGGGTTTTGCCAATAAGGATGCAACCAGCGATTTATGGGATGAAGAGCGATCCATAATATCTTGGAACTTGGATTCCAATGCATTGGAGGAAGCCGCATGAGAAAGACTGGAGACAAATAAAAGGATTAAAATAAGACCTGGGCACTTCATAGCTAAGCTCTCACTCTCGTAAATTTCACCATAAAAGGGAAGATAAAACCAAATAAAAAAGCGCCGGGCGGTAGATTGGCGGGAACCGCCCGGCGCGGGTGTGGTGGATGGGAAATAAGTTATTAACAATGAAGCCAATCTTCACTCAATGCAATATAAATATTTGTTGGTTCGTATGAATAAATTCCCCCTACTGATGGATACAGATGAGCGAACATTATCCTCATATTCATCCCCCATTTGTGCTTGGCTTAGAATAATTCCATTCTCGACGGCTATAATCAAAACACTGGCATTGTGATTCATTGCAAAAATGAGCCCTCCTGCTGCAGTCGGTGATGATCTCCATTTATATTTGCCAGGTAACGCTACGCGCCACTCGACCTTACCTGAAACTGGATCAACACGAGATAACGATTTTTTAAGATCACTTAAGATAAAAAATTTGTTCTCATAGAATAAAGGAGTGGGGACATCCGAAGTCAAATCAGGGTTTGCTGCACTGCTCCAAGCCAGTCCAGAAGAAGGTCCGTGATGGCCAACTAATCCAGATTCTATCGCATACACCGGAGCTTTCTTGGGAGCACATACTAAAAATATACCGCGTCCATAAACGGGAGATGGAACCAAACGCCACCATTCTTGTTTATGTTGGGGGTTCCAGGTACTCCATCTCCATTTCTCTTCACCATTGACAGGATCGTGACCAGTGAGAACATCACCACCCGCAATGATCAACTCATTATTTACTGGTATGATCGTTCCAAAAGACTCAAGGGATTCTTTCTTTGCCTTCGAGGGACGAGAAACTTTCCATACAGTTTTACCATCTTCAGGATCCATGCACAATATAAACGATTCTGCCCCCATTTTCCCTCTTCCATGGACTGGCTCATCTCTCTGCAGAACAGCTAAGTATAATTTGCCTTTATAAAAAGTCGGAGAAGCAGAAAAAGTCCATTGAAAGCAAAAATCACCGTAATCTTTTTGAATATTTCGACTCCAAACTTTTTCGCCATTTGTTTTGAAACAAGTTAAATCTCCATTTCCGTAGAAAAATACAACGCGTTGCCCGTCCGAAACTGGAGATGGACTTGCATAATTAGATTTGGAATCAAGTTTATAATCAAATCCATCACCCCTAGGTCTGTAACCGCTACCTGCACGATGGCTCCAGAGTAACTTTCCATTATTTCGGTTAAAGCAAAGGGCCATTAAGTCACCGACTGCTGGGGAGTCGGTATTTTTACTAATTTCGATCGAGGAAAGAAATACATTTTCACCCACAATAATCGGTGTTCCCGCTGAGGGCCCTGGCAATTCCACCTTCCACTTTACACCTTTTGTTTTATCAAAATCACGGGGCATGCGATAGGATGACTTTGATGCACCATTGTAAAAAGGCCCTCTCCAATTAGGCCAATCATGTGAATCTAAGTTTTGGGCAGACAAATTTGTGATCCAGAAAATGGATAAGATAAGTACAGCTTTCATCATTTGTATAATTTAAATTTAGTGACCAAAGTAAATAGTAATAGGAGAAGCTTAAAAAATTTTGAATCCGAAATTATTTCTCTACCCAATCAATTAAATTCTCCATAACATTTTCATCGTCACCAGAAAGCAAATCATCTTCGAAATCTGAACCAACTTCTTCCGAAATTTTTTTTTGATCATTCCGGATAGTTTTATTTTTGATATAAAGAACTACGCAAATGGCAAAGATAAGAATGAGAAAACAAAATGCTAAACTTAAACCCACAGCAGATTGCTCAGTTTAAATCAAAACTTTAGGGCAATGTCTTTTGACATACCAAAGAGTAAATCACTTAGAGCACGAACCTCGGCTTGCACATCACTGTCATTAACTGAGAATGTTTCCTCAAACACGCTTCTTTGCTTATCTCCAGCCTTCGTACTAACCTCCCAAAATGCTCTTAATTTGACAATGTTTCCAGCTGTCATTTCAAATCTTTCGACCGTTACTTCTATTTCGGTCACATACTCAAACTTTCTCCTTTGGGGATATACGCCGTAATCAAAGGTATTGAGCAGAGAACCTAAATTTTGCCCTAGAACTCGGCTGATACCCATTTCTAGGGGCTCTCCCCACCTCTGGTCTTCCCTAAATAATATTGTATCATCTGTTGGGCGAGAAACGAGTCTCTTATCCTGCAGATAATGAGGCAGACGCACTTCTTTAATGTAAAAACTCTCAAAAGTAGATTTGGTACTATTATTAGAATCTCCCACCCTACTTGTAAGCAGAAAATAATCCGGTACTTTATGGTTGGCCTCAGGGATGAGGCAGGATGTCATAAAACCGGTACACGCCAAGCAAAGTAATGTGATTAATTTCTTCATTCTTCAGATTTAGGTTTCCCTATGATAAATGCTTGCGGATTTTCTTCCAATAAATCTGCAAGGTTTTTTAACGATCTCGCCATACTGGAAATATCCCGCAAGGTGTCATCTAATTCAAAACGAAACTCTGAATTGGGCTCCAAAGCACTCTTCAGGTTTTTCGCAAGTTCATGGATAACCAAAAGGCTTTCTCGTGACTGATCCGATGTTTTGGTCAAACTTGGGCCGAGAGGAGAAAAAGAGGTAGAAAGGTTTCCTATTACATCTCGAAACTTAGCAGTAGTCATGTAAATTTCAGATGACAATTTCTCGATATTAAGCTCCTTCAGCCGATATGTAGCAACGACAATCAAATCATTAATCTGCTTGCTTAATTTCTCTAAATTAAGACTTTCACTCAATTCTGCAAAAATGGACCCTTTAGTTAAGATTTCAGGAAAACCATGTAGTGTTTCAATTTCAGCTCTAGAAGAAGTAAAATCTTCAACTGTTAAGTTTATATATAAGATTCCAGTAACAAAGCTTTCTTGGTTCAACCTTCCCAACAAATTGGGTATCATCTCCTTCTTGAAGCTACCATCGCTATCAAAAATTTGATTATTGCTGTCAACCATATGACGTAAGACTAGTCTGCGGTTAACTTCAATTTGCACTGGAACCGGAGCATTTTGTTCTGCTTCTCCAATGTAAAAACGCTCAACGCGACCAATGCGAACACCATTCAGAGTGACTTTGCTACCTTCATGAAGACCGTAAACATTTTCATGAAAGACGAGAACAAAACGCTCATTGTCTTTCCTCAAAAAAGAAAAGCTTCCAGTAAAAAAACCGAAGGCTAAAAGAAGCAAGACTGCACCAAGCGAAAAAAATCCCACTAATATTCTGTTTGTTTGTTTATTCAATTAACTAACTTATTCACTAAATCGGAGATCCTCGCAATAAAAGTTTTCACCCATTTCTATTGAGAAATGATTGAACATCAGAGTGATCACAATTTCGAAGCAAATCCTTTGGGGCACCTTGGGCAATAACAGATTTACTTTTTACATCTAAAAATACACTGTGATCACCAATTTCAAAAATGCTGGCTAATTCATGAGTTACCACAACAAATGTCACCCCAAGGCTTTGCTTTAATTCATTAATCAAGTCGTCTAACCTTTTTGAATTAACCGGATCAAGACCGGCAGATGGTTCATCAAGAAACACAACACTTGGGTCTAGAATCATGGCTCTGGCAATTCCGGCTCTTTTTCTCATACCACCACTAATTTCTGATGGGTAGAATTCCTCGAAACCGCTCAAACCAACCAAGCTTAATTTGTATAATGCTAATTCCCTAATTTCAACTTCCTCAAGGTTTGTATGAGTTTGAAGTGGGAGCGATAAGTTTTCTAAAATATTCAAGGAACTCCACAAAGCACCCCCTTGAAAAAGAACTCCACATCTTCTTAATAAATTTTGTCTCTGTAAATCCGATACATTCCATAGGTCTTCCCCCTCAAGTTTAATCTTACCTCGCTTGGGTTTAAGGAGTCCGATCAATGCTTTGAGCAAAGTACTTTTCCCACAACCGCTCCCCCCCATTATGATAGTACAAGATCCCCTTAACACATCAAAATCGACCCGGTCCAGAACTTGAAACGTTCCGTATGCTAAAGACAGGTCAGAAACTGTAAGTGCGTTTTTAAAAGAATTTTCCATCTGATTTATCGAAGCTCTAAAGCGTTAAAAATTACCTCAAACAAGGCATCAGCAATAACAATAAGCGTTATAGACATAACCACCGCAGAGGTTACTGACTTACCTAGTGCAGTTGAATTATGACCTGAATGGAGTCCCTTATAACAACCCACTAATCCAATAATCAGACCAAAAAATAAACTTTTAAGCAAACCTGAGTAAACCTCCCAAATCCCCACCACCGCAGATTGGGTTTGTTCGATATAGTGGCTTACCGAAAAGTCCATTACCTGCACCCCCACTGTCAATCCCCCAAGTATGCCAACAATATCCGCATAAATAACTAACATTGGCGTCATAACCAACAGAGCCAAGGTACGAGGAAGCACCAAGAACTCCATAGGGCGAATGCCAAAAGTTCGCAGAGCATCCAACTCTTCGTTGAGCTTCATATTCCCCAATTCTGCAGCAAAAGATGCACCCGTTCTTCCTGCCATAATAATACCCACCATCAATGCACCCATCTCCCGTACCATAGCGAGGCAAACTAAATCAGCTATGTATATTTTTGCGTTAAATTTTTCGAGCTGTACACTTCCCACGAATGCCATAGTTAAACCTGTTAAAAAGCTAATTAGTGTAACAATTGGCAAAGCAGAAGCACCGCAATGCCTGCACGCTTGAATAAAATCACCCATCCGCATTTGTGTTTTAAGGGCAGCGATAGATAAAAGCGAAATCAACCAAGCTCCCAGAAAGTTGAGAGGTCTCGAGACACTGGTGGATATTTCTGATAAAAATGTGCTAAAGGAAAAAAAAGGTCTACGAGGAAGCCTTGAGGGTGAAGCTTTGGTTGAGTGAAGGGAGATAAGCTGGCTCAATTTGTCCGGGAAACGATCCTCAATCATAAAACCTAACGTCCTTAATTGCTTTCGTCTTAAGATTAAAAAGTTTACTAACCGAGAATCCCATAGGAGATTTTGCTTTACCTTCAAAACAACTTTTTGCGTTTCCAAAGTTTTATCAAAAAATGATTTCCAATCTAGGGCAACGGACTCCATACAACCTTCACTTGTGACCCTCCAATCTCCGAGAAAGTGACATATCACCTCGTTTGAATTGAGCTCAAAACGCAAACAAGGAGAGCCAACTTGCTCTTGCCTGGAATTCATTCCTCGGTTTTCATTGTCGCTCATGAGTTTAAATTATTTACTAATCTAGGAAGAATCACAATGCCAATTCGAGCAATTCTGTTTGACCTTGATGGAACCTTAATAGACCAATTCGAGGCAATTCACCGAGCTTTTAGTCGGGTCATATCGTCTATGGGCTTCCCCTCCCCCTCTTTTGATGAAGTAAAACGGGCTGTGGGTGGAGCCGCAGACACAACGATGTCTAAGCTTATTGGAGAAGAAAATTCTGAGGAGGCAGTAAGACGCTTGCGTCCCATTTTTGAAGAGGAGATGCTTGTTGGTCTTTATGCCCTTCCTGGTGCGGAAATGGTATTGAAATTATGCCACAAAAAAGGGTTACCGGTTGCAGTTCTAACCAATAAACATGGCCCGCATGCACGCGCAGCCTGCGACCACCTAAATTTCAGCCAGTATTTATCATTTACCATGGGTGCAAACGATACCGAATGGAAGAAGCCAAATCCGAAACTCTCGAATCTTGCCCTTACCAAGATTGGCTATAATTCAACTGAAACTTTATATGTGGGTGACTCTCCTTACGATTTCAAAACCGCTGAACTTGGCGGCATGGAATGTGCACTGGTGGCTACCGGCACACACAAAAAAAAGGAATTAAAGACCCTTGGTTGCAACACGATTGTAGATAATCTTTTTGAGTTAATTGATACTCGCCTTGCCTCCATCCTCTCCAGCTAACCTCTCCCTAAGCTCCCAAGCTCTTCGTCCTTACTTTTCCTTTATGGTATTGACTTAAAAAAGAATTTTATAAGACTCATTTAACCCTATGATCACTTACTCTCTACCCCAACCTAATACGGACAAACTGCCACCCCTGGATGATTGTATTCTCGATAAGCTTGCTCAATCTGTAATCAATGAGCCGCAGTCGCTTCGATCTGCAACTATTCTAAGTTCTAGCAAGTCATTCACTGAGTCTTGGATCCGTAAAAGTGAAACATCAGGTCTTAGTTATCACAAGTCCCATAATTGCCATAGCCTTTTGAGGTCTCCCTCCATGCTTGCGAACCATTTTTTTATCATAGCCGGTGAGTTCGCAGACTGTACTTCCGAATCAATCCAAAAAATTATCTCCCCCCGAATCCCTTCTCCATTTTCTTTCTTTTCCGGGAGCCTATCTTATTGCGACCAAAACATAGATCATTTTAATTCACTTCGAGTTAACCTAGACCTCTTGATAAGAATTCATAAAGTAACGGATTTATTCCTACGCGAAAAAGGTCATTACCGAGATCTACATATTTCAACTATAAACCGTATCCATGACCTCACAGAAAACACCGAAATGCCTAGATTTAAAAAGGACATTATTTTAGGTCTCAAACAAAGATTATCCGTATCCCCTGAAGTATTTCTTGCCTCAGCTATTAAAGGTATAAGAAATACAAAGCCAATCGCCTAAAGGAAAACTTTAGTTTTTTTTCTATCATTTATTCGGTATTAAAAAAACATGGTAAGCCTTGGTCGTTTAGGACCAAATTCTTATCATCAACCCTTTTCGTATCTCTCTTTGTACCCACGATTGGTGTGTATTTGATTTTAGAAGGTGAGTTAAAGTTTTCAAAGCAGCTTGTCCACGATAACTTAATAGAACAGGTTAATTCATATCGAGATACACTTACTCCAACCCTTCTTTTTAATGATTCAATTACGGCAAACGAAATCATTACTTCGCTTTCGTACAATCCGTTAATTAGACAAGCTACTCTCTGGAAATCTTCCGGAAATCAACCTTTTATCTTTTCTAACCTTGGTGATTCATCCGTTTCTCCTCCCATAAAAGAGCAAGAGATTTGGGATTACAAGAGCCTGACGATCACCAAAGCTATTAAATCTAATAATGAAACATTAGGATACTTTTCAATCACACGGTCATTAGAGGATCTTAACACCAAAAAGGAACAATTCATTGAATTTGGGCTTTTAGCATGGTTGATCATTATTTTTGTTATCGTTATGATTACCCTTTGGTACCAAAGCTCACTCACTCGGCCTATTCAAGAGCTTATGAAGGTATCTGAACGAATTTCCCTCGAACAAAATTATAATATTCGTGCTAAAGAGTTGTCAAAAGACGAATTTGGTCGGCTAACCAAAATCTTTAATCAAATGATGGACTCTTTAAATCATTCAGACCGAAAACTCAGAAATTATAACAAAGAGATGGAAAGCCAAGTAAAGCTTCGAACGGAAGAGCTATCCTCAGCAAATGAAAAATTAGTAGAGGAGATGAAGCAAAAAGAGAAAACCCATGGTGAATTACTTCAAACAAAAGAGAGATTAAATCGACAAGAAAAACTCGCTAGCGTTGGCCAAGTTTCATCCAACATTGCCCATGAACTCCGGAACCCTATGGCAGCAATAAGAAACTCCGTGTACTTTTTACGAAAGAGAATGCTGAAAGATAATAAATTTATTCACCACTTGAATTTAATTGATAGCGAACTAACTCAAAGTAATGAAGTCATCGAAAGATTACTTGAACTCACAAAAGGAAAGGAGCTAAGATTAACAAAAACAAACCTTCATAAATTGATATCTGGTGCATTTGAAATCTCCACAAGTCCACCAAATATAACCCTTGAAACTGATATTCATAAAGATGTTGAATTTCTAAATATTGACACCCTTTTGTTTCGCCAAATTTTTACAAACCTCATGACTAATTCAATCCAAGTGATGCCGAATGGGGGATTAATTAGAGTCATCGCAGCCCCAGACCTCTCTGACAGAAAAAACATTAACATCCGGTTTATTGACACAGGTATTGAAATACCAAAAGACAGCTGGAATAAAATATTTGACCCTTTATTTACCAAAAAAAAAGAGGGTATTGGCTTAGGTCTTTCTTTGTGTAAAGACTTGATTGAAAGACATGGTGGTACCATTATGGTTGAATCTAGCACGATTGAAGGAACCAGTTTTTTAATAACTTTACCTTCTTCTCCTAAATTTTAATCCGCATATTCTCCTTTTGAAATTTACGACCAAAAAAAACCACATTCTCATCGTCGACGATCACCCTGCTATTCGTGAAACAATGAACGATATTCTTTTGGACGAGGGTTTTCAGACTCATGTTGCAAAAAATGGAAAAGAAGCCTTAGATCTATGCTTAGCCTGCAACTTCGATTATGTACTCATTGATATACAGATGCCAGAACTCAATGGAGTCGATGTGTTGAGAAAGCTTAAAGAAAAAAAGAAAAAAATTCCCAAGTTTATTTTCTTTACTGCTTATTCTACTCCCGAACTTGAAGATTTAGCTCTTTCACTC
>Ga0181553_10001291_pt1 | contig 22302 bp, 22 predicted proteins | sample 011ome_17_FD_133753 | JGI IMG/M metagenome (GOLD analysis project Ga0181553, IMG submission 133753) | Coastal salt marsh microbial communities from the Groves Creek Marsh, Skidaway Island, Georgia - 011502XT metaG (megahit assembly) | ecosystem: Environmental > Aquatic > Marine > Intertidal...
CCCAAAGTTGATTCCTTCATAGCCCATTCCTTACATACTTAAGTTCCATGAATTGGACGTGATTCGTTAGAAGAGGTCAAGCTTAACCGATCGAGTATCCAACCCCTTGCGCTTATGCCGAGATGCCGTTCTGATGTCGAACACACTGCGCTGCGACCGTGCTGCATAGTCGATGCCCTCTGGAACCCTGAGCGTCCTTGGTAAGATTCTCTAAATATAGTCCGTTCCCGTGTTGCGAGTGAGTCTGGCTTACGGTGAAATGGAGTAAATGGCGAACACAGAACAAAATCCTATGAGCCGGTTTTGCAGCAAATGCGGTACCTCGATGGTCGAGCGAGAGCCCCCAGGTGATCACAAGCTACGCTGGTGCTGTGACGTATGCGGGTTTATTCACTACGAAAACCCGAAGATCATCGTGGCCTGCATTGCAACGGTGGGCGACAAGATTCTCTGGATCAAGCGCGGTACACCGCCCAAAAAAGGATGTTGGGCGCAACCGTCTGGTTTTATGGAGAACGGCGAGACTCCAGAGCAGGCAGCGGCGCGTGAGCTGTTCGAAGAGACAGGTGCTGTGATTGATCCAAACGATCTGAATTTATTTCTGGTCGGTTCACTACCCGCCATTAGTGAAATTTATTTGGTATATTTCGGTGAACTCAAAGAGTTCAACGTTGCCCCCACCGCAGAAGCCCTCGAAATCAAGCTCTGTGACGAGGCGAATGCTCCCTGGGCGGAATACGCTTACCCAGAGGTGATAGAGGCGACCCGACAGTTCTATCGCGATCACAAGAAACGGCGATACGGCGTCTATCGAGGCCGTTATGTCGACGGCGTGAATACGATCGTACGAGTGAACTGAGGTCCTAGCTACCAATTAAATAACGGGTACAGTTTTGTTTCGTAATGCGTGGTGCATCCCTTAGCTGTTAGATACGGTCAGCTCGTGAGCTCGTGAGCTCGTGAGCTCGTGAGCTCGTCAGCTCGTCAGTTTGTGACTCTGTAATCGCGCCGAGCCGCCCGCGGAGACCATCCGCACTAGGTATTCATCGGGAGCTTAACCCTGACTACGACCCCGAGCGCATCCTCGCGGTTTTTAATCTCGATCTGCCCTTTATGAAACTCCGTGATCAATCGAGCGATGTGCAAACCCAGCCCTAAATGCGGCTCCTGACCCTGCACGTGTCCCGTTCGCACTGAGACCATGGAGTCAAACAGGCGGTCTTGCATGTCGGCAGGGAGGGTAGGGCCCAGATTTGCAACGGAAATCTGAAGTGATCCCGGGCGTTGTTCAAGGTTCACCTGAATCGAGGCGTCACGCGCGCTGAATTCCACCGCATTCGCGATGAGCTTATCCATCAACTGAGCGAGCAGTTCCGGTGCACCGTCAAAGGGTTCCGATGCAGTGGCACGCAAATCAAATTGAACCTGAGGGTAGGCCATTCGGTAACCTTGGATGCAACCTTCCAAGAGTTCGGCTAAGTCGAATTCGGATTTCTCGGCTTGCAGCAGGCTTTCCTCTAGTCGCGAGGCCTCGCTCATATTGGTGAGTATCTTGGAGAGCCGATCGAGCCCATCTTTGGCGCGCTGCAAGTAGACTGAATCCGCCAGACTTTCGTCTTCCATATCCAGAGTTTCAAGTGAGGATCGGACCACCGCCACAGGGGTGCGCAGTTCGTGAGATAGTCTCGATGACATATTCTCTAGGTAGTTGTGATACTGCCCTAAACGCTTAAGCATATCGGCGAAACTGCGCGAAAGGTCGCCGATTTCATCTTGTACGGGTGAGGCCACGATCGGCGCCTGTATGCGCCCCCGTGAATCAATTGCGCCCTCTGCCTGATCGCGCAGTTTGCGAATGCGCGTGGAGATCCTCGAGGCAAAGAAAAAGATGCCCACGGTACTTGCCAACATCACGGCCAGCATCATGGTGAACAACTTTTCGAGCGCCTGATTACGCAGGGTGCGAATACCGTTGGTGGTCTCTTCGGCGATCACCGCGCCCATGACTTGATCGTCTATATAGATCGGATAGGCCGCTGCTAAAATCACGGCTCGGCTGTCTTCGGTGAGACGCCAGCTTGAGCCTGACCGGCCGGTAAGAGCTTGGTCGATGTGCTTGCCCTCTAGGTTGGCGGCGTCATAGAGCGTGTCGATGAAGTCACTCGGTGGGCGTGTCAGAAACTGGTAGTAAATGGGGTGCAGCCATTTTTGCTCGAAGCGACGCCAAGCGCTCTGATCAGGATCCTCACTGTTGGTGCTACTCCAGGCGCCGTCGACATTTTTTATGTCGCCGGCTTTCGCGAGCACGCGCTGATAGCGATCGATTACCCAAATCCGCGAGGAGCTGTGCCCAAGCCCTTTAATGATTTGCTCGATCTCGGGCGAAGGCACCAACACGGTGCCCAGTTCATCTTCGTTCCAAATATTGGAGGTGCTGATCGTCACCATGGGTTCGATGTTGCCGGTATCGAAGTCGGTTATGGCGAAGCTCAGTTTGCTGCTGAGGAGCGAGAGGGGGATACGCAATTCGATGGTATAACCGGTGTCCGTTTCAATCATCGAACCTTGGATCCGCGATTCAGGTCTCAGTGGGCGATTCTCTTCGCTGTCCGTCGGAGCCATTTCATACGGTGTCAGCCAGCCCGCGCTGTAGGGGCTGATCAAATAACGCCGAAAATCACCTGCGGGGGTCGTAAATGCGATCTGAAGATGGTCGTTTTTATCGACGAGCAAGCTGTTCTCTGGACGATACACGATGTCATCGTCGGCCACATCAAAGTAGGCGTAGAGATAATCTTTGTAGGTGCCCACCATGTGTTTAAATGAGAGGGTCGATGGACGATATTTGGCGCTCTGCGACAGGATGTTATCGATACCATAGTGGAGCGCGTGCTGTTTGAGCCGCCAGTCGCGCAGATCACCGTCGAGGCGAATTGGGTCGATGATGGGGTAGGCGTATAGATCCCGTCCACGCTCAAGGCTGCGGTAGCTGGCTTGGACGTCAAATAATTTGGGGCGCTCGTGCAGCGCGGTCGCGACCGCTCGCACAGTACCCGAGAGGGTTTTCTCTTGCCCTGCGCGCAGGTACTTTTCCATTTCCCACACGTATTCGTAGCCCAGCCAGGGAATACTGAACAGAAAGCCTGAAATCAGAAGGAGCTTGAAACGCAGACCTGGGCGAAACCAACGAAACATCGATTTAGGCCTTGTCCTGCGTCCAGCGGTAACCCATACCGTATACGGTATCAATGGAGTTGAACTCCGGATCACACTGCTGAAATTTCTTGCGAATGCGTTTGATGTGCGAGGTGATCGTGCTGTCGTCTACAAATACCTGTGCATCACGCATCAGCTGCTGGCGGTTCTTCACATGCCCAGCGTGTTTCGCCAAGGCCTGAACCATCCAGAGTTCGGTCACCGTAAGATCAACGGTTTTCCCTTTCCAAGTCACCTGCATGCGCGCCATATCCATCGTAAGACTGCCGCAGATGAGTGTTTGCGCGGCTTCAGCTGGTTCTTTTAGCGCTTCCATACGGCGAAACAGCGCTGATATGCGCGCCGTCATGTGCGGAATGCTGATGTCCTTGGTTAAGTAGTCGTCAGCCCCCATTCGAAGGCCCGAGACGGTGTCTAAGTCGGAATCGCGCGCGGTCAAGAAGATGATGGGTAGGCTCGTAGAGAGGCTGCGCAGGCTCTGGCACAGCAGAAAACCACCGTCGATTTCGTCTTCCAGACCGATATCAATAATGGCTAAATCGGGAAGCTGCTGTGCAAAGCCGGCCATCGCTTCGCGGCGATTCTTATAGGTCGAAACCTGATAGCCTTGACGCCGCATCACCGCCGCGTAGTTTTCTCGGATAGCCGGTTCGTCTTCAACGATAGCGACTCTGCGACTCATTAATGCCTTGCCTCATTTGGGTTTTGATTGCTGTGATTTCGACTATACAGGATCTTAAACCCAAAAAGCGCATCCCAGTGCAAAAGCCATATTTTCGCCACAATTGATCCCGACATTGCCTTTTTTGCCCCCGAATTTGGCCCGTTTGATGGTGTTTACTGAGCACAGTCAACACAAAACGCCAAATGGAGGGCGCAACATGAAAAAGCAAATCGCAATGGGTTTAATCGCAGCAAGTCTCGCTTCTGGTTCGGTTTACGCGGAAGAGAAGAAATTGAATTCCCCCGAGAATATCGGCTTTGGTAGTGGCCTCGTGGCGGGTGCTGCAATCGGCGGGCCAGCCGGTGCCATGATCGGAGCGCTGGGCGGCATTCTGATGGGTAACTCCATCACGGTGGATAAGCAGATGACCGCACTGAAGCAAGATCTAAACGAGAGCAAGCGGGCGTATGCTCGGCTCGAATCAGAACGTAATCGGCTACAGCAGCAAAATATTCAACTCGCGAGTTCGGTTCGTGAGAGTCAGCTTGATTTGGCCATGAACGTACAGTTTAGAACGGGCTCTGCACAGCTAGAGCCGCTCTATCGCGAAACGATTGAAACGACCATAGAGCTGCTTAAAAAAGACGCTAATCTGCAGGTCACTTTGTCGGGCTACGCGGACCGCCGCGGTGATGAGCAGTTCAATGAACAGCTGTCGGCTGAACGAGTGGCGGCCGTCAAGGCGCTTTTTAAGCAAGCCGGGATCAATCTGAACCGAATCAAAACCCGCGAGTTCGGTGAGCGAAATCCAACCGACTCAGTCGCGACAATGGACGGTGATGCCTTCGATCGGCGTGTCACGATTGAGGTGAGTGGGCCGACCAGTATGGTAGTCAATCGATAAGCGGATTAACGGGGTCCACGATGTTGCCAACATATACTACGCCGCGTACTCCGCGGCTTTTTTTGGGGGGTGTCCTATGCGTGCTGATGAGTGTTTGGGGCATTGCAACACACGCGCAGGAATCGATTACGCGAGGCACGGTTAAATTACTGGACGATACCGGTTCAGAGCGAGAGGTACCCCTGCTGTTCACTGAAGTCGATATTGATGTGACGGGGCAAATTGCTCGTACGGTGGTATCGCAGCATTTTAAAAATCCCACAAACGAGTGGTCGGAGGGCATTTATCTGTTTCCCTTGCCCCCCGATGCCGCCGTTGATCAGATGCGAATGAAAATTGGCGATCGCTTGGTTGAAGGTAAGGTCAAAGAGAAGCAAGAGGCCAAGGCGGTGTATCAAAAGGCCCGAGCTGAAGGTAAACGGGCGGCACTGGTTGAACAAGATCGCCCTAACCTGTTTACGACCAGTGTGGCGAATATTCCCCCTAAGGGCGAGATCACCGTGCGGATCGAGTATCAGCAGAGCCTCGCGTGGCGCGATGGTCGCTTTGGGCTGCATTTTCCAATGGCAGTGACACCGAGGTATTCACCCTTGCAACCACCGACTCAAGAGCTCAACGAGACGGTGGATCTGGCGGATGGTTGGCTCATTTTACCTGGTGAGCGGCCCCATCAGTTAAAGGCAGATACAGGCTTTAACGAGCAGCTAGCGCGAATTCAAGTGAATCTGAAGCCCGGTTTCGAGATTGAGCACATAGAGAGCACGAGTCACAAACTGATTCAAACTGAGGGCGCCGAGGGATACCGGCTCGAGCTGGCAAGTCCTTCGGTTCCCGCTGATCGTGACTTCCTATTGGAATGGTATCCCTTAATGGACAACACACCACAGGCCAGTTTTTTTAGTGAACAGACAGAGCGTGGCAGCTTTGGCTTGTTGTCGCTCATGCCACCCTCGATAATCGATTGGGCCTTGCCAGAACGGGAGGTAACCTTCGTTATCGATACTTCTGGCTCTATGGCCGGTGAGTCGATTGTCGCGGCACGCAAGGCTTTGCTCGCCGGTCTAGCGGGGCTTAAACCCGGTGATACCTTCAATATCATTCGATTCGATCACGAGGCGGAGGCGCTATTTGCACATCCTTTCCGGGTCGATGACTCTGTTCTTCACTACGCGAAGCGGTTTGTTCGTAACCTAGATGCCGATGGCGGAACCGAAATGGCTTTGGCGCTCGATTTGGCATTGGGTTTGCCGAGCAACACGAGCCGTTTGCGCCAGGTGATTTTTATTACCGATGGAAGCGTGTCGAATGAGCGGGAATTGTTCGAGAAGCTCGATCGTGAGTTAGATGGCCGTCGGCTATTCACCGTTGGGATTGGCTCTGCGCCGAATCGGTTTTTTATGGAAGAAGCCGCGCGGTCGGGAAGGGGTGCGTTTACCTATATTGCCGAGCCAGTGAATGCCGAGCAGGTTATGACCGACTTGTTTCAGAAGATCGAAAGACCGGTACTGACCGATATTGAAATTAGCGGCTCCGGTATCGCGGACTTGAGTCCGAGCAAGGTGCCCGACCTCTACTACGGTGAACCGCTTGTGGTCGCTATGAAGCTTGAGAATGAGACTCCCGCCATCACCATCAAGGGTCGCATCGGTGATACCGCCTGGTCGAAAACCGTGAACGTGAGGCCTGTTGGCAACACGGCGGGCATCAGAGTGGATTGGGCTCGTAAGAAGATCGCTGATTGGGAGCGTGCCGGTCTGTATGGCGCGAGTCACGATCAGATACGTGAAGCCGTGATCGATCTAGCGTTAACACATCATCTGGTCAGCACCTTTACGAGTTTGGTGGCAGTCGACGTCACGCCTGTTAGAGCCTCGGATGAAGCGCAGCGTAAAAAGTTGATTACGCCAATAAAACCGGCCGGATTAAGTGTGTCTATGGCTCAGACGGCGCTTGGATTTGAGAAGACGCTGCTCTTTGCCATCATGCTGTTTTTATTGGGCTGGGCTGTGTTGCGCGCGAGTGAGCAGGAGGCAGCCCATGCCTAGATCCGTATTGTATAAAGTGCTGAAAATCATGGGTGCGACCTGTATGACCATCGCCTTGGTGTCGGCGTTAAAGGCCTTGTGGCTGCCCGCTAAGGCGCAACTGGCCCAGGTTCTGTTGGATCACGCATGGGCTGTAACCCAGCGAACCGGCGAGCTGAATGCGCCCTGGCCCGATGCCGATCACTACCCCATTGCTCGACTCGCAGTCCCCTCGCTTGGCGTCGAACATGTGGTGCTGTCGGGTGACAGCGGTGCGGTCTTGGCATTCGCACCGGGCATGAATAGAGAAGCACAGTATCAGTTTGGTGGCGCTAAGATTATCTCGGGCCACCGAGACACCCACTTTCGCTTCTTACAGCATTTGCAGAAAGGGGATGAGCTAACACTGGAATCGATCGATCACCTCCAGCGTTTTAAGGTCGTGTCTACCCAAGTCGTCGATGCGAGGAGGCAGGGTTTGTATCCAAGCGAGAATCCGGATGGCTTGTATTTGGTCACGTGTTACCCATTTGACGCGGTTTCGAGGGGTGGGGATCAGCGCTATGTGGTGCGCGCTGAGCCCTTTCGAATCAATTCAGAATTACCCGTATTTCCATTGTGAAGGAGGCAGAATGACCGATTTGTGTTTGGCGAGCGTGAACAGCGCTGCTCTGGCTCAATTTGTTCCCGTTCCGGTGGAGTTGCTCAGAGAACGTTGCGCGGATTTAACACGGCACGTCGCCGCGTCGGGTTCCAGTGCTGTGCGTTCTCTCGATTCTTGGCCACGTTCCTGCGAAGCTTGGGCGAAGCTAACGGATACAGAACTTCTGCGCGTGCTGGCGTCGGTTTTAGATCAAGATCAGCGCAAGCCCGGTTGGTTTTTGGCGCTGTGCGAGCAAGGCGTTATTGCGGATATTCTGCAAGCGATCGAGCTGCAAGAGGGTGGCTAAGGTCTGTGATCTTTGACTGAAGAACGACCAAAATTTCTGTAGAGTCTCCTCGTATCTGTGATAATTTTTCTCGAGGTTACTTAAGGATATAGTCGATATGAGTTCAGTGAAGACGTTTTTGGTTCTGATGTTGATTACATTGATTGCCTATACAGCAATCGTTATCGACTTTTATGGATTTACGCTGTTCTACTATTTCTTCGGCGACATGGCAGAGCTGAGTTGGAGAGGGCAGTTCAACCTGGATTTTATGTTCATGCTCGCGCTGTCGGCTCTGTGGGTGGCTTGGCGTAATCAATTTTCAGGAGCGGGTCTGGGATTAGCCGTCTTGGCCTTTTTTGGTGGCGCTTTGTTCTTGGGCTTTTACGTGTTGTATTTGATCAAGCAAGAATCGGGCGACGCGGTTCGAATTTTGATTGGGTCACGCAGCGCGGTGTGAGGTCTCTAGAGGACGTGCTCTTTTTGATTTTTTGCGCCACAGACAAACTCATAAGAGTCGCTCTTTGTTGGTTATAACGGCCGACTCGGGCCGATGACGTTTGTGAGACTGCCGCGCTCAGTAGTGCGGCTCGTCGTCACGGCTTAAGTATCATATCTAATCGGCTTGTCATTCACTCTGGGAACCAGTGGCGTGTGCGATTGGCGAACCACACCAGAGACAGCATAACTGGGACTTCCACTAAAACACCTACCACGGTAGCGAGCGCGGCGCCTGAGTTCAATCCGAAGAGCGATATGGCGACCGCAACGGCGAGCTCGAAAAAGTTAGATGTGCCTATCATGCAGGCGGGTGCTGCGACATTGTGCGAGAGTCTAAGGTGTTGCGCGGCCACATAGCCGATCGCAAAAATACCGTAGGTCTGAATCAGCAAAGGTATCGCGATCAAGGCAATAACCAAGGGTTTGGCAACAATGGTCTCCGCCTGCAAACCAAACAAAATCACGATTGTGCTTAATAGGCCGATTATGGACCAAGGTTTTAGCGTATTTACGAACGCAGTGAGTTTTTGCTCGCCTTTTCGCATTAGGGCGCGTCGAGTCAGGTAGCCCGCCGCTAAAGGTAAAACGACATACAACACCACAGAGAAGAGTAGCGTCTCCCACGGCACTCGGATGTCACTAATGCCGAGCAGCAGAGCCGTTAAGGGTGCGAAGGCAAAGATCATGATAATGTCGTTTACCGACACTTGCACTAAGGTGTAGTTCGGGTCGCCCTTGGTGAGTTGGCTCCACACGAACACCATCGCGGTGCAAGGCGCGACGCCCAATAAAATCATGCCGGCAATGTATTCGGATGCCGATTGCGGGTCGACCCAACCGGCAAATAGGATTTTGAAAAACAGCCAACCGAGCAGGGCCATGCTGAAGGGCTTGATCAACCAATTGATCGTTAGCGTCAGCGCCAGACCTTTGGGTTTTTTACCGACGTCTTTAATCGCCGCGAAATCGACCTGAATCATCATGGGGTAGATCATGGCCCAGATTAGAACCGCAACGACCAAGTTGACGTGTGCGTATTCTAATGCGGCGACCGCGGTGAATAGTGCGGGCACGGTGTTGCCTAAAATGACGCCAGCCGCAATGCACGCTGCAACCCAGACGGATAAATAACGTTCGAACAGTCCCATGAAAGTGCTTCCTTAGAAATAGGTGGCGTTTACTTGGATTCGCAATAGTCGCTTTGTACGAGAGCCACAAGCTCCGTTTGCCAGTCAGTACTCGGCCGCTTTGCTATGGTTTTGAGTTGTTCTACACGAGCCTCGATAAGACCGATGGTTTTCTGAAAGGCCTCTGCCTGCTCAGATTCCGTGCCTTCAAGCTTAGACGGATCCTCTAGCCCCCAATGCAGCTTCATCGTTTTACCCATCCAGAGGGGGCATGCTTCACCCGCGGCCGAGTCACATACCGTAATGACGACATCGGGTTTAAACTGATCAAAGTCTTCCCATGACTCGCTTTTTAATCCGGTGGTGTCGTAGCCTGACTCCTTGAGATAGTGCAGAGAAAGAGGATGAACTTCTCCTGCCGGTTGGCTTCCGGCGCTTCGGGCCTCTAGCACACCTGCCGCGCGTTGATTGGTGATTGCCTCTGAGAGGATGCTACGGCAGCGGTTGTGGGTACAAATGTATAGAATTTTCATGTTGGGCTAGCCCGCTGGTGTACTTTGAGAGAAACGTCTACTTTACTTTTTATCTCGCGATTGCCAGATTCTAGTGGCGTTAATATGACTTGCATACTCAGTAGGTTCAATCAGAGTCCAAATCTTCTTTGCGTTCGTTCCAAACATCATTCGCGCTCCTGAGTTCATAGCGCCTCAAGCCGATAATTCACCGCCAAAGTATGACTCGCGCCGGGTTCAATTTGGCGCGCATCGTCTGCGGCATTGGCAGTCTCAACGCACAGCATGTGGTGGAACTCGTCGTCGCCAAAATCCGCCATCGCAATGGATTTCTCGACCCATGGGTTCCACACAATGGTGCTATCGCTGCCCTCGCTGGTGATGGCAATCTTACGTTTAAGGCTTTGGTCGAGAATGGTGATGGGCTGAGCCGTACCTTGGTAGATGCGGTCGAGTTCGCCTGCAAACGTGATCTCGCGCTTGCTGGCGGGTGTTAGCGCGAAGTCTTGAACCTTGTCGTAGTATGCGTGCGACTCGAGTCCTGAGACCTTGACTGCCTTGATATCAGCCACCTGAAAGTAGGTGTGGATGGCCTGCGTAAGTGGCAGTGGCTCAGGCCCCAAATTGGTTGTGCACAGGCTGATTGAAAGCCACTTGCCAAGGCGAATCGTGGTGCTTAGCTTGGCTTGATAGGGCCAATACTGCTCGGTTTCGGGTGTTGTGCACGTACTCAAAGTGACCTCGGTAACGCCGCAATCATCGGTCGTGATTTGATCCGCCTGCCACAGCGTTTTGCGCGCAAAACCGTGCGCTCCCAGACCATCTGGGTGCTCGCCAAACCAAGGCCAGCAAATGGGTGCACCGCCTTTGATTCCTTTCCCGTTTTCGAAGTAGGCTTTTTTTGAACAGAACAGTAAATCACGGCCATCGGCTTTTTGAGTGTAGCTGAGTACTTGGCCGCCTTGGAGTGAGACGACGGCCTCACAAAAGCGATTCTCAATATGGATCTCAGGTAAGCCTGAGGTTCGCTCTGTGAAGTGAACACCCTCGATCTGCGCGAATTGAGTTCTAAGCTCTGATAGAGACGGCTGATGCATACCCCGATTCCCGATGATTAACTATCGTGGCAGTTTACTGGCTCGGCTTTTCAATGTCAGCGTGGTAACGTTTTATTTAGAACGAGACGTGGTTCTGCGTCGAAATTGCGGAAGAATAAGAAGAGAGACCATCAAATGAAGCCACTTGAATCGATAACGGTACTTGAGTTTTCAACCATGATTACGGCCTCACTGGCGTCCATGATGATGGCGGAGCAAGGTGCTCGTGTGATTAAAGTAGAGCCCATCGGGATGGGTGATCCGATGCGTTATTTGGGCGCGCGTAAAGGGGACATTTCGGCGCTCTTTGCCAATTGTAATAGAGGCAAAGAATCCCTGCGCTTGGATCTGCAAACCGAAGAGGGGCAAGACGTCATCCGAAGGCTGATGTCGGAGGTGGATGTTCTAGTACACAATTTTCGACCGGGGGTGATGGACAAGCTGAACTTGGGTAGTGAATCGCTCAGGGCCTTAAACCCTCGATTGATCTACTGTGCTATTTCAGGATTCGGAACGGAAGGGCCGCTTTCGGGCGCAGCAGCTTATGACCCAATGATCCAAGCGCACGCGGGTATTGCCGCTACCCAGGGGCGTGAGGGTGAACCGGTATTTATGAAGACGCTCATGTGCGACAAGATCACCGGTTACACCGCTTGCCAAGCCATCACGAGCGCACTATTCATGCGGGAGCGAACGGGCGAGGGACAGCACATTGATTTATCGATGCTAGATTCCAGTCTGTTTTTTATGTTCTTAGATGGCTTTCAAAACCACACCTTGCTGTCAGAGGATCACGAGCGAGGCCCGCTTTTGGTGGACTTTATGTATGCGCCTTGGCCTGCATCCGACGGCGCATTGACGATATCGTGCGGCAATTTTGAGACCCAGGCGCGTTTTTTGAACGCGATTGGGATGTCTTATTTACTCGAGGACGATCGCTTCGATACGTATCAGAAACAGCTCAAGAATATCTTGGCGTTTCGTGAAGCGGTGCGCGAGGCCTGTTGTGTTCACACGGCGGATGAGCTTGTACGACTTTTGCGCGCCGCAGATGTGCCATGTGCTAAGTGCTTGTCGCGGGATGAGGTGATCGCACAGGAACAGGTGCTTGCGTGCGGTACGCTCGATACATATGAGCACCCCGTGGTGGGTGAGCTTCGGCGGGTGCTATCGCCGGCGAAATTTGGCGGTGAGCGCCTGTCTCCTGCGAGTGGCGCACCAATGCATGGAGAGCATAGTGCATCTGTGCTGAGCTCCTTCGGCTATGCGGAGTCAGAGCTTGCGGAGCTTAGGGTAAAGAGCGTAGTGGGATGATGACGCTGCATTAGGAAGGGGGCGGAGTGCACTCCTCCCCTCCGTCAGGTTTGCACTCCGGTCCATTCATCAGACAGGCTCGGCGCCGCCAGCTAATAGGCCGCCTCCGTTGTCGTCACATCACCACCAATAGCCCGCCTTCGGGTTGTGATTAAACGGCCTGTAATAGCCAAACTTCTGGTTATCATTGAAGCGTCCTCAATAGCGAGCCTTCGGTGTTATCAAACCAACCTCAATAGAGCATTCCCGCTATGTAATCGTTTGTTCGCAATAAACGATTAAGGTGAACTCAGGTATCTATTTTTCCGATCAAAGTGATCGCTATTTACCGTTTCACATTTAAATTAGATTTTCTTAATATAAATCTCGTCAACAGACAGAAACCAACACAAGAGGAAGAGATTATGGCTTTAAGAATTAACGATGTGGTTCCGAACTTGGACTTAGTCACCGACCACGGCAATTTCAAACTGCACGATTTTATCGGAGATTCTTGGACGATCCTGTTCTCTCATCCGAAAGACTACACACCCGTGTGTACGACCGAGTTCGGTGCGGTGGCTCAGCTCGCTGAAGAATGGGAGCGCCGCAACACGAAAGTTATTGGTCTTTCAGTAGATTCGGTTGAAGAGCACAAAGGTTGGAAAGCGGATATTGAAACTTATGCGAAGGCGCCCGCGAATTTTCCGATTATCGGTGACGAGGATCTAGCCGTTGCCAAAGCGCTAGACATGTTGCCTGCAGACGCGTACTTGCCTGATGGACGAACGGCAGCCGATTCAGCGAGCGTTCGCGTTGTGTTTATCTTCAGCCCCGATAAGAAACTGCAGCTGTCCATGACCTACCCGATGTCAGTGGGGCGTAACTTTGCCGAGGTGTTGAGAGCACTGGATGCTCTTCAAGCAACCTACGGCGTGCCCATCGCGACGCCAGCGAACTGGGATGTGGGCGAAGATGTGATCGTTGCCTTGTCGCTGAATGACGAGCAAGCGCGAGAGCGGTTCGGCGACATCGATGTGGTATTGCCATACCTTCGTAAGACCGCAATGCCCAAAGCCTAAGCGGATTGCAGGACAAAAGGGTCGGAGTACACTCCGCCCCTTTTTTGTTTGCGCGCCGGATGTAAAGTGGGGCACTTGATTAGTGCGACTCCAATAGCGCGGCTGGCTAACTATGCTCGGTGGTGTGTGGCGGTGGGGGTGGTTTTGTCTTCTACCAGAGTGGCGAATACTGATTTCCGACCACCGACCACCGACCACCGACCACCGACCACCGACCACCGGTTTTAGCCACCTGAGCTCGGGTGCGCTTTCGTTCTATCTTTTTAGTCTATTTATGCAATAATTCGGCTGTAAGAGAGTGAGCCAGACCGTAAAAGAATAATCCGGCTGTTACAGTAATAACGAAAGGGCATGAAAATGAGCAGTTCACCGAAGGTGGTGGTAATCGGCGCAGGTTTGGGTGGGCTTTGCTCAGCCGCCTATCTGGTTGCCGATGGATTTGATGTCACGCTAATCGAAAAATCACCTTATCCCGGTGGGCGGTGCTCACACAGAGATCGCGACGGCTACCTAGTTACAACAGGAGCAATGATGGTACCCATGGGGCCTTCGAGTGCGATCCGCCAAGCCTTCGATGCGCTCGGGCTCGAAATGGATATGATCGATGTCACTGGGCGCATGCGCTATCGAATGCCACATGGCGATTACGATTTACCACCCGGCGGTGGCGGCTTGGCCGGCATGGTGGAGTTCGCTATGCAGGATTCGAATGCTGCGAGAGCCCTGCTCGGCCATATTAAAACGGCTTTGACGGAATGGCTCCCTCTGGAAACGATCACCCTGCGTGAATGGTTTGATCAGTACACTGATAATGAAGGCGTAAAACAGTTGTTCGATGGCTATTGTTCCGCCCTGATGGGGGTGCGCACACATGAGCTGAGCGCCTATGACTTCTTTCTATTTCTGAAACACAGCAGTAAGGGAACGCGGTTTGGCCTGGCTAGAAAAGGCAACCTCTCGCTGGTGTCCGATTTGGTGGCTGGAATTGAGCGCAAGGGTGGGCGGGTTCGCTGCCATGTCGGGTGTAAGTCCATTGTGGAAGAGGACGGTCGGATCAAGGGTGTTCGCGTTAAAAACGAAGCGGGCGAAGACGAGGTTATCGAAGCCGATATTGTCGTATCAAATTTGGGTCCAGATGCCACAGTAGAGCTCTGCGGCGGTGAGAGTAAGTTTGAACGAAGCTACGTAGAAAAGTTGCATGAACATGCCACCCCAGTGCCCATTTATCATGTCTGCTTCGTCATGGATAGGCCGCTGGTGCCCGATTTTGATGGGTGTATGGTGTTTAGCAACAATCGCAATCTGATTTATCTTGAGATTCCATCCCTGATCTCGCCTGGGGAGTATTCGCCCGAGGGTAAATACGTGCACACAGCTTACGGCGCTCCGGAAAACTTTGAAGACGCGAATCTGGAAGAAGAGCTCAAACGCACGATCGATGAGCTCGAGCTCAATTTCCCAGGCTTCAAGGATGAGGCCGAAATTCTGGTGAAGGCGAAATTCAGTGGTAAGTACCCAGCGGGACGTCGCGCTGTGGGGCGCTCGATGCCAGTCAATACGCCCATACGTGGTCTTTACATGGTGGGAGATGGCAACGCTGAGCGCGGTAAAATTGGCACCGAATCGGCGGCTTCTTCAGGGCGACTTGCTGCGGAGCAAATCAAGCAGCGATACAGTAGAGCGCGGTTATAAGGGGATGGTTGCGAAGGCGTCGGAGTGCACTCCGCCTCCTTCGTTTGAGCGTAGGCCGATAAGATTGGTTCTGAGTCGGCGGCTTTCTTTTGGTCTTGCTCGGTGGGGTGCGAAAGGGTCGGAGTCCAATCCAACCTTTGAGTCAGACGTTGGCAACGGTGGCTTGAACGACCGCTACGACTTTGTGTGTTTCTCCAGTGTAGGCTCTGACCTCCCCTCGACAAACGGATAAACGCTTACCCGCGTTGATAACTCGGCCTGAGGCAACAAGCTTTTCGCCTATCGCTGGTCGCAAAAAGTTAATCTTGAATTCTGCTGTTACAACATCAGTGCCATAAGGCGCTTCAGTGAGCGCCGCATAGCCGCAGACATTGTCGGCCAGTGTTGCCACGACTCCCGCGTGCAGAAAGCCCTGCTGTTGGCATAGGTTTTCTGAGAAGGGTAGCTCGATGGTTACGCAACCAATCTCTGCAGATACGAGTTTAGCCCCGAGTGTCTGCATGAAGGTTTGCGACTGGAAGCTTTGGTTTATCCGCTCAAATGGATCTGGCACGAGTAGTCTCTATTTGGTCGATTGGATTGCGCTAGAGTATCAGCGTGAGTGGCTGATACAACGGCGGCGACTTAAAAAGTTGGCTAGCGCTCCCGTTCCCGTGCATTTTTTGGACCAGAAGCCCGGAGCCCGACTCTTCATTCAAACTGACTATGGTGGTACATGGGGTTTATTTGGTGATTCGCTCCTCCGCTCGTATACTAAAGTTGAATCTGAATTCAATTTTGGTGTGGCATGGAATCTGAAGAAAAAATTAAAGCCTTGACCGGTAAGCGACGCGGCCCGTACCACAGTTTTAATCCCGTTAGCGCGACCCAAATTTGGCAATGGTGCTCCGTGATGGGCGAGAGCAAGGTGCAGCATCAGCCTGGCCCGGAGCAAACCGCCCCACTGGCTATGATGCAGATGTGGACTATGCGCAATTTTTATGACGAGTGGGCACCTGGCTCCACCTCGGATCGCCCCTATCAGGTGTTCGATGATCTCACTGCGATGGGTTACTTCAACAACGTCGCCGTAAGCTATGACATCCAATTCATACGCTACTTGAGAGTCGGTGAGCGCCCTGTTCATTTCACCACGGTGGTAAAGATAACGGACAAAAAAAACACGGCGCTCGGCCAAGGATTTTTTGTTACCGAGCGCGTCGAGTATACAACCACAGACGATCAGCCTTTTGCTGAAGCCTATATCACCTACTTCCAATACAAGGCGACTGAATCCGACGGCGATCAAGGAGCCGGCGACGGCAAGCCCGCGAACGTGAAAAGAATAGAGTCGTCATTGGGCCCATTTGGTCAATTTAGACCAGCACCGATTTCTGCGGTTGATCCCTCGCAGCTTGCTGTCGGTATAGCGTTGCCTGCGCGGGACATTCCCATCACACATCGTTTGATCGTAGGCGGTGCGATTGCGACTCAAGATTTTATTCCAGTGCATCACAACGTGGCCGCTGCTGTCGGCGCGGCCATGCCAGATATCTTCATGAACATTCTGACCACCAGTGGCTTGGTAATGACGTATCTGAGTGATTGGGCAGGTGAGGGCTTCATTCGACGTCTTCGTTTTAATCTGATGGCGCCGAATGTCCCTGGTGACAAAATGCAGCTGAAAGGGGGGGTGACCGAATTTGACGGTGGCGCCAATCTCGCCTCCATAGAATTTGCGGGGCTGAACGCTATCGGCGTGCATGTCAAAGGTTCTGCCGAAATTCAATTTTAGTCGAGAGAGTGAGAGAGCAAGCATGGCAGCAAGACGGTTTGAAGGAAAAGTCGCCATTGTTACGGGCGGCAGCATGGGGGTAGGGCGAAGTACCGTATTACAGCTCGCGGCGGAGGGCGCGCATGTCGTGAGCTGTGCGCGACGCAAGCCGAAATTAGACGAGCTCGAGGCTCAGGTGAAAGAGCTGGGTGGTGGCTTTACTGCCTTTGGTTTGGATGTGGGCGATACAGACGCGTTTGCCGCCATGATAAACGACACTGCCGACAAACATGGGCGCTTGGATTTACTCGTGAATAATGCGCCTTCTGTTATTGGCGGTATGGTGGTGGACCAATCACTGCGGGATTGGAAGTCTAATTTTGGCATCGGTGTCGACAGCGTGTTTATCGGGGTGCAAGCCGCTTTTCGTATCATGATGCCTCAAGGTAGCGGCTCGATTGTGAACGTATCCTCGGTCAGTAGCCTACGCGCGGGTTTGGCATCGGGCGCTTATGGCGCTGCTAAAGCCGCCTTGAATCAGTTTAGTCAGTGTGCTGCGATGGAAGGTGCGCCCTACAACGTACGCGTGAATGTGGTCGCGCCGGGTGCCGTTGACACCCCGGGGCTCAATGCCGCCACCATGAAAAATGAGCAGGTGAAGAAAATCATCACGGATTCCATTCCGATGCAACGCGCTGCTCGGCCGGAGGAAGTGGCCAAAGCGATCTGCTTTTTAGGGTCTGAGGATGCCTCGTTTATAACGGGCGTTATTTTGCCGGTCGATGGCGGTAAGACGCCCCAACTATATGTGCCTGCCTTTGATATCACCAACTTGGATAATCAGGCGGCTGATCGTTAGTTTTCTCGCTCCTGTTTGAGGCGCTCGACCAGCCAAAGTTTGATAACGGATTGCCGTGTCACGCCCACTTTGGCTGCGACTTGATCGAGCGCGTCTACCATCCAAGTCGGACAATCAATATTGATTCGTTTGGATTCGAGGTTAGGTCTTCGCGCTTGCGACAAGTCCAATAGATCGGTGACATCTGTCTCGCTGGCATCGAAGATGGCATCAAAGTCTTTGGCTTTCATAAAGTAAGATCTCTTTTTTTCTGGACTTACGCACGGATATTATCCTGATATTCTGACCGCGCATCGTAACCACCGCGGTCCAGTAGGTGATTCCGATCTTGCCGATCAGCAAGCTTCTTGTTTCCTCCGATACTCGAGCAGGGATTTCGAGTAGATTTGTATCGCTCCAGATCTTGGCTGCGGCACGAAAATCAATTCCATGTTTTTGTCTGTTGAGCTGACTTTTGGTTGCGTCATACTCATAGCTTCGCTCATTTTGAGTAAAAACTACTCTATTACTACTCATACTTCAACGTCGGATGTCAATTGGGTTTCTTATTTTCAACATCAGAAAGAGCATCTCCGAGACCTTTTTTGTGAAAGAATAATCAAGTTGGTTCATATTCATTCAGCTTCGTTTGGCATCATGGTGTAGCGAATAGGTAAGGATTGAAATCATGTTATTAGAAGGATCTTGTCATTGCGGAGCTGCGGGTTGGCACATGAACACCACCCCCGATTCGGCTTTGCAGTGTAACTGTACGGTGTGTCGACGTTACGCTCCACTTTGGGCGTATGGAGATGCGGGCAAAAATGTGATGCTCTTTGGTGATACGGCCTTTTACCAGCCAGGTGAGGGGTTAGAGTTCCATCGATGTGCACACTGCGGGTGTTTGGTTTGCTGGAAAGCAATAGATCCGGGTGAGCAGGGTTTTCACCGAGTGGGGATTAACCTTCGATTGGCAGAGCCAAAGCAGATTGCACAGCTGCGACTAGACTATTTTGATGGTTTGACTCATTGGGTGAAAAACGAGAACACGGGTAAGATCGTGGCTGATATTTTGTGATCGTTACCGCGGGGCCCAAGTGCACACCGATCCCTTTGTAGCTCGTTTTACCGCTCATAGCTGTGGCACACTAGCGATAACTATAACAACAGGGGTTTAGGCATGCGCGCGGTTAGCTACTCGGATAGACAAGCAAACAAGCTGTTAATTTTATTGTTGATCGCCTACATCCTCTCCTTCATTGATCGCAATATTATGTCGGTCTTGATCGGGCCCATTCGACAAGATTTCGAGATCAGTGACTTTCAGTACAGCCTGTTGCACGGTTTCGCATTCTCCATGTTTTACATCGCTTTGGGGCTCCCCATTGCGCGCTGGGCGGACCGCTATCCACGCCTCAATATCATCTCGATAGGCGTTGGGCTTTGGTCGCTAATGACCTGTCTGTGTGGGTTTACCAAAGGCTTCATGAGTTTATTTTTGACGCGGATCGGTGTTGGGGTGGGCGAGGCTGCTTTGTCGCCCCCGGCTGTATCTATCTTGTCGGATATCTTCACGCCGGAAAAACTCCCCAAAGCGACGGCTATTTACAGTTTGGGTATCACGCTCGGTGGTGGCTTAGCCTACATTTTGGGTAGTTTTATTTACAATTTTTTCAAAGCATTCGCGCCAATCGATTTGGGTTTTTTGGGCGAGATGCAGGCCTGGCAGGTCACGTTTATTGTCGTGGGTGTGCCGGGCTTTTTGGTGGCGCTCGCAATCCGCTTGATGCCCGAGCCCGTTCGCAGAAATGCAGCGCAAGCCGATGGTCAAGCGGCAGCCGACGTGCCATCCATTCGCGAGGTGGGGCGGTATTTTGCCAATCATTGGCGGATTTATCTGGGCATCATGGGGTCGATGTCGCTGATGTCGGTTTTAGGTTACGGTGTTATGGCTTGGTATCCCGAAATGCTCATCCGTGTTTACGGTGTGGAGCGCAGCGTTGCTGGGGGGCAGTTTGGCGTGGTGTTCATCATTGCCGGCAGCGTGGGTGCGCTGATCGGCGGATGGATCTGCTCCGCCTTAATCAAGAAAGGCATGGTGGATGCTCCAGTTAGAATCATCCTATTTGTCGCCTTACTTTGGGGTATACCCTCGGCTTGGGGGCCTCTATCCGGTGATGCAGGAACAGCGAGCTTAATGGCTTGGTTTATTGTTTTGTTCTTAAATTCGTACTTTGGGGTGGGTGTTACGGCGGTCTCTCTGGTCACTCCGAATGAAATGCGTGCCCAAGCGACGGCGGTGCTGTTTTTCTTCTGCAATTTATTCGGCTTGGCTTTCGGGCCAACAGCGGTAGCGATTTTGACCGACTTCATTTTTGGGAGTGACGGTGCACTCAATTTATCGCTTGGGTTTTTACCAGCAATTGTTTTACCTCCCTCGCTGGTTTTGGCTTATTTGGCGCTGCGCCCTTATCGAGAATTAATGCTTGCTCAGGGCGATTAAGCCACGGCTCATGCAATAGATTTCGGGTGTCGTGCAGCTCGTATTCGCTGCCCCCTATTATTTGACTGTGTGTCTGAGCAAATCAGAAACGACACTGGATGCGTATAGTTCACACGAGGGGGCGGAATCGAATCCGACCCTTTTGTATCAAAAGAGGTGTTTTATGGAGCGTATGCTTAAGCAGAAAATTAAAGCCCAACCTTCGCGCGATGGCGATGGTGTTAAAATCAGTCGCATAGCTGGGCAAGCTCTCAGCCCGCTGCTCGACCCCTTTCTGATGATTGACGAAATCGAATCAGAGAGTGCAAACGACTACATCGGTGGCTTTCCTGAGCACCCACATCGCGGGTTTGAAACCATTACCTACATGAAAGCAGGACGCATGCGCCACCGAGATCACATGGGTAATGAGGGTGTTATAGGGCCTGGCGATGTGCAATGGATGACCGCGGGTAGGGGCGTGTTGCACTCAGAAATGCCTGAGCAGGAAGAGGGTCTGATGCATGGCTTCCAACTGTGGCTAAACTTGCCTGCGGCAGAGAAACTGAAACCGGCCGCCTATCGGGATATTCGGGCTAGTGAGGTGAGCTATCACCGTGACGCCCGAGGTAATGAGTTTCGTGTTGTTGCTGGGTGCCTCGAGATTAACGAGCTTACGTTGACCGGGCCTTTGCCTGCTTTGAGTACCAATCCTTTTATGATGGATCTATTGGTGGCTGCTAATGAAGAGGTGGAGTTAAAACTGCCCGGCTATGAGCAAGTTCTGGTCTTAGTTTATAAGGGGAGTGCCCATTCGCTTGCCTGTAAGGAACTTGGATTTTTTGATGCAGGCGAAACCCTGCGTCTGACTGCCACGAGTGAGGGTTGCGAAGCCCTTGTGCTAGCCGGTAAAGCGCTTCGTGAGCCGATCGCTCAATACGGTCCGTTTGTGATGAACCACATGCATGAAATTGAGCAGGCCGTTCGGGATTTTCAGAGTGGCCGATTGGTCGGATAGCGGCATTTGGAAGAGCGTCAGCGAGATGTTTAATTTGAGGGCTTCCGCTAAAGTTCGTTGGAATCATGCGGTAGGATTACGCCGACCCATTTGTAAAAGCCTCGTCTCGCGTCGCGAAATGCCGGCCCGTAAATTAACAAGTTAGGACAAGAGAATGCCGGAAGGCCCCGAGATTCGACGCGCCGCTGACAAGATCGCCAAAGTTTTGGAGGGCCGGCTTATTGAGTCTGTGAGCTTTGGTTTAGATCACCTTAAGGTGTTCGATGCCGAGCTCTCCGGTCAAATTGTGCTTGAGCTTGAGACTCGCGGCAAAGCTCTACTTACCCACTTTTCAAACGATTTAACCATCTACTCTCACAACCAGCTTTATGGACGCTGGTATGTGGTGCGTCGCGATAAATACCCTGCAACGAATCGATCCTTGAGGCTTGCTCTGCACACCGATACGCACAGCGCGCTGTTGTACAGTGCCTCCGATATTACGGTGTTGCCTACGGCCGAACTGTTAAGTCACCCTTTTTTGGCCCGAATCGGCCCTGATATTCTCGATAAAACGATTACGTGGCGCGATGTTGTGCGGCTTCTCATCGCGCCAGAAAGAAAAAGACGAAAGCTCGCAGGACTCTATCTAGATCAAGGCTTCATGGCTGGAATTGGAAACTACCTTCGCTCTGAAATTCTATTTGATGCGGGTGTTGATCCACACAAGCGCCCAGTGGATCTGAGCCAAATAGAGTTAAACCGGCTTGCTCGAAGTACCCTTACTATCAGCCGGCGAGCTTATGACACAGGCGGCATTACCAATCCTGATACGAGAGTCAAGAAGCTCAAAAAGCAGGGTCTGAAGCGCGGAGCCTACCGACATGCGGTGTTCACCCGAGAGAATCGTGCTTGTTATCACTGTCAGTCTCAGATAGTAAAGGAAGAGATCGCATCTCGTCGCGTTTACTATTGTCCCCGATGCCAGCAGGGTTCTGGCTAGCGGATCCTTGCGGATTAGAAACGGTTTTGATGAATTTACATGCCCGTTGTGCTCAAGGTCAGTGCTCATGGATCAGGGGCCAGGGTCCAGGCTAAAGGACTCAGCATTATCGGTTACGGAAAGAAGGCTTACTGTGGCTTCGTGACTACAAGGCATACCCTTGGGCTCGATATCTACCTGCCGACCCG